>Ga0315288_10000625_pt1 | contig 44525 bp, 38 predicted proteins | sample YL17G11_20_MG_FD_203454 | JGI IMG/M metagenome (GOLD analysis project Ga0315288, IMG submission 203454) | Sediment microbial communities from Yellowstone Lake, YNP, Wyoming, USA - YL17G11_20 | ecosystem: Environmental > Aquatic > Freshwater > Lake > Sediment | place: USA: Wyoming | collected... | reverse complement strand
TCACCCGGGGGACTCCGGATTACTAACTATCTATCAGGTTCATGTCCATATTATAACAAACTAATCTCACCTTTTCAATATACAAGGGGGTATGGGGGTGAGTTCGCAGGACAACTGAAAAAAATGAAAAACAGCCATTCGCAAGTCCTGCATGTCCCGCATGTCCAGCCGGTAGGTCAGGAGCCCTATGCTTTCCGTTGGTGTTCTTTCCTTCGACCCTTCGATAGCCCAGGGTGGTGTGAGCCTGTCGAACCACAGGCTCAAGACGGTGACCCTTCAATAAATTCAGGGTCACCCTGAACAAAGTTGAAGGGTGAGCACAGTCGAACCGCACCAACTGTAAAGAAATTAACACGGCGGGTGAAGATGCGTATGCATTCATACGAAACACCCGCCGTGAGCAAAATCCAGTTCCCAGCCACTTTAGTGGCGTAATAAGCAAAACCCGACTAAAGTCGGTTAGAACAAACAAATCCCCCTCTCCTTATTTAAGGAAAGGGGGAATAAGGGGGTGAGGACTCTTATGTTCGTCCCGGACGCCCTCGTCCGTGACAACAATCATACGGTAACGGACGAGACGTCCGTTACCAACGAAGATACAACCACTATCCGAATAGTGCTTTCATCTTCAACTTGGCAATAGCCAAGGTGGGGTCTAAGGTCTTGGGGCAGACCTTCTGGCAATTGAAGATGGTGTGGCATCGGAAAACACCGAAGTCTGAGGCGACAAAAGCTAATCTATCTTTTCCTTTACCGTCCCGGGAGTCTTCGATAAATCTCAATGCCTTCATTAAAGCGGCAGGTCCTAAATACTTCGGATCGGTGGCTTCTACCGGACAGGAGCCATAACAGGCAGCACAAAGAATACAATCTACCCAGGGATCGACCTTTTTTCTCTCCTTCTCGCTTTGAATATACTCCTTCTTGGGAGGCTCTTCCTTGGGGATCAGATAGGGCATCACCTTTTTGTATTGCTCGAAGAATGGCTCTAAGTCGACTACGAGGTCTTTAATTATGGGAAGATGAGCCAATGGTCTCAATTCAATTTTACCACCATATTTGTCAATCTGGGTGCGACAGGATAGATTATAAAGACCATTTATGTGCATGGCACATGAGCCACAAACTGCGGCTCTGCACATGACCCTGAAGGATAAGGAGGGATCGATATTCTCAAAAATATGAATCAATCCTTCCAGCACGGTCATTCCTTTAGGGGAATCGAAAGTAAAGGTTTGAAAATACGGCTCCTGATCCTTATCCGGATCGTATCTTAAGATTTTGAATTCAGTCATAATTTATATTCCTTTTCTTTAGGTTTTTTCTCAGCGGTTTTTGTAGGGACAGCCCTTGTGGCTGTCCTCTTTAAAGTTAGGACAGGGATAAGCCCTGTCCCTACGTAATACCTTTCTCTCGAAACATATTTTCAGTCCCAGTCTCCGTCTCAGTCTAACTTAGTACTTCCTCTCCTCTGGCTGATACTTAGTTATTGAGGTAGACTTGTATGTAAGCTTGGGTCCCTCCGGACTGTAAGTGGCGACAGTGTGCTTGAGAAAGTTGGCATCATCCCGAGTTGGGAAATCTCTGCGGAAATGAGAGCCACGGCTTTCCTTTCTGGCTAAAGCACCTGTTATCACTACTTCCGCCACATCCAGATTCCCCTTGATCTCTAAGAACCAAAGCTTATCAAAGTTAAAACTTTTGCCGGAGGCGACTGGTCGGATCTTTTTGAATCTCTCCTGCAAAGCCTTGATCTGTGACAATCCCTCTATTATCAGTTTCTCGTTGCGGAATATCCCCGCCTTTTCCGGCATCAGCTTTCTTAGTTCATTGTTGATCTTGTGGGGATTTTCGTTGCCCTTGGACTTGACCATTTGATTGATATTGTCTTCTTCTCTTTTCTGCGCCCGGTCCAAAGCATTGGTTCTGGGTTGTTTAGGTTTGTCTTTCACATAGTCTGCGGCAACAGCGCCAGCTCTTTTTCCAAAGACCAAAGTGTCTAAAAGAGAATTCCCACCTAACCTATTAGCACCGTGCACGCTGACACAGGCGCATTCTCCCGCAGCATAAAAGCCCGGAAGGATGGTTGCTCCGTTCACATCAGTATCAATTCCTCCCATGCAGTAGTGGGTTCCAGGTTGAATGGGGATGGGCTTTTCAATTGGATCCAAGCCAATGAAATCTAAGGTAATGTCCCTGATTCCGGGAAGACGCTCCATGATTTTGGCTTTTCCTAAATGGGTTAAGTCCAAATAGACATAGGAATCTTCAAACCCCCGTCCTTCGAGAATTTCCGTCGTTATGCCTCGAGCGACGATGTCCCTGGGACCAAGCTCCATGGCTTTAGGAGCATATTTGGTCATGAACCGTTCCTTGTTCTTGTTGATCAGAGTTCCTCCTTCACCTCTACATCCCTCAGTCATCAGAATGTTGCTGGGAAAAAGTGAAGTTGGATGGAACTGGATAAATTCCATATCCTTTAAGGGAATCCCTGCCCAATAGGGCATAGCTACTCCAAAAGCAGTGGAGGTTATGCCATTGGTGGAGTTGCCATATATTCGAGCAGAGCCACCCGTGGCAAAGATTACCGCATTAGCTCCCATCGCTTGAAGCAGTCCTGACTTCATGTCCATAGCAATAACGCCACAGCAGGTATCTACGTCCTTTGCCAGTGCTATCACAGTCCATTCATTATAGACTTTTATGTTATGTCTGATGGTCTGCTCATATAGGGTTTGCAGCATGTAATGACCGGTTTTATCCGATCCATAGCAGGTGCGGGGATAACCCGCTCCTCCAAAGGGTCTTTGCGCTATCTTTCCTTCCGGAGTTCGGCTAAAAGGGCAACCCCAATGCTCTATCTCAAAGATAACCTCAGGCGCCTGTTCGGTCATGAAGATGGAGGTCTCCTGATCTGCTAAAAAATCGCTCCCCTTGATGGTGTCGAACCCGTGTTTTTCCGGGTTATCATCTGCGGCTTGGGGATTGTTTGCCAAGGCGGCATTGACTCCCCCTTGCGCTTGACCGGAGTGCGATCTGACCGGATAGAGCCTGGAGACTATGGCGACGTCCACCTTCTTCTCCGCTGCCGCAATGGCTGCTCTCAAGCCCGCCAGACCTCCTCCTATTATTAAAACATCATGAAATATCATATTGTCTTCTCCTGTTTAGTAAGGCTCGATGCTCGACTGTCGTTTATCGGTGGCGATACTCGAATCGTAGTTCGTATATCGTTTTTCGTTGCTCGTGCTCTTTTCTTTATAAGTTGGATCCTCAAGCTTCGCTTAACGAACTCCGAGCTTCGTTTCGCGTTTCGCTACCGACAAACGAGCTTCGAGAATTTTTCAATGCGAAAACGCCCTCCCTAAAAACACCACTAATGTGATAATCATAAAGATTACAAATATGACCATCGCAATCCAAAAAATGGTCTTATGGGGTTTGGTCAAAAAGAAGAAGTCGGCAATGGTGATGCGCAAACCATTCAGAAGATGAAAAGCCACCACCGCCGCTAATCCAATCTCCAGAACGTGAGTAAGTGGAGTTTGAAGATTAGCCAGCCAGGAATTGAAGGTTTGTGCTCCACCCAAAGAAGAGCTAAGGGCGAATAAGTGCATGAAAAGGTAAATCACCAAGATCACTCCGGTAATCCGATGTAAAAGCCAGGACCAGTTTCCCACATTCGGATTCAGGCTGACTTCGTCTTTGTACTTTCCGAAAAAACCAGACTTGGGTTGATACATCTTTAAGCTCCTTTGGTAAAAGTGATTATCAGATAGTATCCCCAGACGGAGATGGCAATGCCCAGAATCCACAAAAGTGTCTTGACTGCTGTTTGTGTTCCCGCTTTGGGACGGTAATCGTGGATCACTTGCCAAGCTCCGTTGAAAGCGTGAAAAAGTCCGGCTGGCACAAAAATCAAATAGAAGATCACCCATCCGGTGCTATTCATTCTCTGGGTCACCACGTTGAAGTCTATCTTCCACTCTTTGGCAAAGTGGAGCACCTGGAAATGAAGGATTAAAAAGAAAGCTAAAAAGATACCGGTGATCCTCTGTAGAAGCCAGCCGTAGGCACTGATCTTACTCGGTGTTTCATTCATACGGGTTGCTCCTTGAAAGAGGTTATAGGTGTTAGGTTTAAGGTTAAATAATCAATAAAAGGACAGTTACGCATAGAAGAAACCTTGTTACTTTTGTCACAAGATGAAAATTAGAATATAGGTGTGCTAAAGTCAACAAAAAAGTTTAAGATTTTTTAGATGTTTAAGGTCGGACCTAAATTACTAACTAGATCATAAAATAGTTTACAAGATTTGAAGTTCCCCTTTGCCAAGGGTGAATTTTAGATAGTCCCTCTTTGAAAAAGGGGGATTTAGGGGGATTTTCAAGTTATAAATTCCCTCTCCATAAAATACCGTAGATCCGTCTATAGGTGATGAAAAGGCGGATATGGAGGGTTAGGTAAATTCTCTTTGCCCAAAATTCAAACATTTTCAAAATTAAGATAAAGATCGTCTTAATTTTGCCGACAAGATTAGTGCAAACATCGAGTGAAACGAACTTTTTGACCAAAATCGCTTTCCTTTGAAAGACATATTAGAAATAAAAGAGATATCCTACGGAGATTTTCCCGAGATTTCGGGTTTGAATCCCAGATTCAGACCCGGAAGCCAGAAAGTCAAAATGGTTTTGGACATTCAGGCTCCTGAAGTCTCAGGTAATATGGACCTTTATTTGATTCTTATGAAGCTTATGAAACTTCTCCCCTCTTTGGAAAAACACCAGTGCGGAGAACATCTTATGGAGGATTTGAAATCAGGCAAAAAGACAGAAGGTGAGTCTTGCTCGGAAAGAGTGACCGACATCGCTCATCTCATGGAGCACGTGATCATCGATCTTCAGTCCCGAGTAACCGGCATGGATTCATGTAGTGGGATCACCTGCGGATATAAAAACCCTTACTATCGATTCGACATGTTTGTGGAATGTAAGGATAAAAAGGTGGGATTGTTTTCCGCTTTTTATGTAGTGGATCTGTTTGAAAAGCTTCTGAGAAACAAAAATCTTTCCCGAAAATATTACGCCATGATAGATTTGGCAAAATATCTTTATCGGAATAAGCTATTACAAATGCAGATGGGATTTGATCCCTTAGTTACTCGAATCAGCTCAGAGCTGGGATGGAAGAAAAGCTTTGTTCTTTCCTTGTTAAGAGAGCTGAAGGAGTTCGGCCTTTTCAATTTCGATCATGCTTTAGTCACTTAACCATTAAGAGGTAAAGAGAATATGAATGATAAATTTTCCCTAAAGGAACCGAAGACTCTTAAGACGGAGATGAAGAAGTTGATCTCCTTTGAAGAAAAGGATGATCTGCTAAAGTCACATCGGAAAGCTACCGATAAGAATCCTAACATGATGGAATTGCTTTCAAAATATGCTACAGTCAGGAGTTGTTCTTTTGTCAAACATGCTGAAGAGTCTTCTTCAGCGAAAGAAATCGGAGTTCAAAAAAGGGGACTTTTCCAAGTGACTTAAAACCATGATTCCAAGCCATAGGCGGGCGCTTCTGTTATAAACCATGCGCTTAATACGTCTGGCGGAAATGAATTCAGCATCGGCAAAACGGCATCAATTCAGTAAGGGACAGAAAAAACGTAGACTGAGACGGAGAGCTGAGACTGGGAAAACACCCAGTCTCAGTCCCAGTCTCAATCTGAATGAAGGGAGGTGAAAAATATGACCAGATTCAATTTTCATGATTTTAGAAACATAGAGAGAGCTCCCATGTCTCCTTTCTATTTGCAGGCCAAGATCTGTGATTTGGTATCTTGTTCTGTTTCCACCAAGGTAAAGGTGGACTCGGTAAATCCGGAGACTGGAGAGTATCGGATTATCCTTCACGGCACCTTGGATTGGGACACACCGGAAACCTGGTGGACCAACCACTAAAATTGATTTGGTTTTTGTTTGGCTGGATAAGTGTCCCCTTACTGAAAGATGTTTGGTAAGTCAACCAAAAACCTAAAAAGCAAAACCAGAGGGGGTGAAAAGAGATGGTAAAATTCAGATACCAGAATTTTCCAACCATAGAGCGGACTCCCTGCTCACCGGCGGCATTGCAGTACAAACTGACTGAGCTTCTGTATAATTCTTGCACCTGCAGGGCTAAGGTGGAGTCGGTGAATCCAACTACTGGGGAGTATCGGATCGTGCTACAGGGCACTCTCGATTACTGGGATGAGACCAACACGCCAACCAATCAGTAAGGCTAAAAGGTCAAAGAGGAACAACCTTTGAAAAAGAGCTCCTCCGCTGTTAGCGGGGGGGCTCTTTCAACTAAGGTCCAGTTCCCAGCCCATTTGGGCGTTAGCTCCAAAATCTGTGAAGACGTGTAGGCGTCTGCCTGACTAAAGTCAGTTAGAACAAGGACAAAGACTTTTGCCATGTATAAATCAAAGTTCAATTAACCGAAGGAGAAAAAAGATGATAAATCGAAAATCCAGCTCCTTGGCTAAAAGAAATCATTCCTCCAAAAAGGCTTCGGAAAGTTCCAGAAGGAACCGAACCACCTGGGCAGAGCCACCTGCACCAGTGAGCAAGCTATCCAAACGGGGTAAAACCAAGTTAAATAAAAAACAGACAAAGCAGAACAGTTATTGGTGGTTTGGGTAAAATCGGACTCATTTTTCCTGAAGCTCAATTTCTAAAATCTCCTTTTTTGAAAAAGAGAATCACACCCCGAAAAATGTGAAATGGATTTCACATTTTCCTAATTGGCCATTTGTTTCCCTAACTCAATTCTTGAGATAACTAACACTTCTCCACCACCTTAAGATGTAGGTCGCTTTACGAATATGTATGGTCTGGCAGTCTCCGGGGTAAATCAAACTAATCACCCTTTAAGACAGCTTTGGCTTTAGAGTTTTCCCCTCTAAAAATTCTTGCTCTTTCTATCCCGCCAGTATATTTTGCACATATGTAAAACTGTTTGAAATTCTAAACTCTCTTGACGATGAAAGGATTTCTTCATGGGTAAAAAAACAAAACTCCTTGTTCTTTCGATGATTGTTTTCTCAGCAGGGACAATATTTTTCTTTGGCTGGAATAATAACACACCCCTTCTGGCAGACGAAAAAAGCTCGACAAAAGGAGAAATCATGAAACTCCCGGAACCAAAATTTGAAAGTAAGATCAGTGTAGAAGAAGCGCTTTCAAAACGTCGATCGATCAGGGATTATAAAAAAGATTCTCTTTCCCTTGAGGAGATTTCACAATTGTTCTGGTCTGCTCAAGGGGTAACCGCTAAATGGGGAGGTAGAACTGCTCCCTCCGCTGGCGCTTTGTATCCTTTGGAAATATACTTGGTGGTGGGAACGGTGAAGGGATTAAAGTCCGGATTGTATCATTATGATCCGCAGAAACATGCCATTTCCCAGAAGAAAGAGGGAGATCTGCGAGAGAAACTCACCGAGGCTTCATTAGGGCAGGATGAGATTTTAAGTGCTCCCGCTTCATTTGTCATAACCGCTATTTACGAAAAAATAATGAAAAAATATCAGGAAAGAGGTATCCAATATGTCCATATGGAGGTCGGCTCTGCAGGAGAGAATATTTATTTGCAAGCAGAAAGCCTTGGTTTAGGCACAGTCTTTATTGGAGCTTTTGAGGATGAGGAGGTAAAAAAAGCTCTGGGAATCGAAGAAGAACCTTTGGGAATAATGCCGGTAGGAAAGAAATAAATAAATGAATGCCGAAGGCATTAAACGTTAATAGCATCAGGCATCCTCTCTCTTCTTCGATTCCTTCGGAATCGAAGGATATTGAAAAAACCCATTGGCTATAAATGTTATACCCCTTCGGGGTATAACTATACGAAAATACTATAAACGAAAGATGTGAGGTATTTGAAGACAAAGAAAAAATAATGACGGATAAAAGCGGACCTCTCCCCCTTTAATCCCCCCTCTCCTTGTTTAAGGAGAGGGGGAATACCGAAGATCCGTAGGATCGAAGATGCATATGCATAGGGGATGAGGTTTGACAAAGAGGTGGAGATGAACTTAACTGATAGAATCGCGTTAGTGACCGGAGGCTCTCGTGAAATTGGACAAGCTATCGCTTTGAAGTTGGCGAAAGAAGGGTGTTCTCTGGGGATAAATTACAAATCTAATAGCTGGGCGGCGGATCAGGTAGTGGATCAGATCAGAAAGATGGGAAGGAAAGCAATTTCTTATCAGTGTGACGTTTCCAACTTTGCAGAGGTTGAGGACATGATAAAAAAGGTAAAATCGGAGTTTGGACGGATCGATATTCTGGTGAACAATGTAGGACCGTTTCTTTACAAAACTATTTTCGATACCACCATTCAGGAATGGCACGAGATTTTGAACGCTAATTTGAATTCGGTATTCTATTGCTGCAAAGCGGTCGTGCCTATCATGAGAGAACAGATATCAGGAGTGATAATCAATATCGGCGCACCCAATGCAGAAAGAACTCAGGGCTATCTTAAAAACTGCGCCTATGCTACTGCTAAGACTGGAGTCGTAGTTTTCTCTAAAAGTCTGGCAAAAGAAGAAGCAGAACATGGGATCCGAGTGAACGTGATTAATCCTGGATTTATCGAGACTGAAAATTACACAGAAGAGATGAAAAAGGAAATGCCCCACCAAGTTCCCATGAAGAGATTGGGAAAACCGGAAGAGATTGCCAGCGCAGTGGTATTTTTATGTTCAGATGAAGCCAGCTACATCACCGGCAGTGTGCTTAACGTGCAAGGAGGTTTATGGTGCTGATTTGCAGGGACAATTCATGTGGTTGGACGACCACCCGTCTGGGTGGAACATCCCGTCAATAGCGGGGATTGTCCCTACAATCTCTTCCTATCAAAAAAGAGCGGAACTAAAGATCCGCCCCTACAGATTTCGGATAAAATGTAGTGTCGAACTAATGCAGGATGCCTAACCAGGCTGCCATGAGGAAGTATATTCGTCCGATGAGGAGGGACATACGGGACATTACGGTATAGCCGAAGGATGCGCCAAAGGAGATCATCAAAAACCATGTGCCGATTTTAGCGCCTGCTCCGAAGGCTCCTTTGTGCTCCTTGGAGAAGAAAAAATAAATCAGCCCGGTGATAACTCCTACCGTCAAAAGAATATTGTTGGCGGATTCAAACCACTTGCCAGTCCACAAAGGGAGCAAGTTAGCGTTAATCTGCAGGATCAAATCTCCGGAGCCATAACCGATAATGGCAATCCCAGCATAGATTCCGATGATTAAAGCCATGGGCCAGCGGGAAAGCCAGCTATACTGCTTAAAGAAACGGCTGAAAAGTAAAATCCCAAAGATAAAGGGAACAATAAGGATCAATTTCCCCTGCTGGGTTAGCGGTCTCCACAGATTAGGTAAAAAGACGTTATACCATTCCAAGGTCACGCCATAACCGGCAGATATACCTACGAAAAGATGTTCGGCGAATTTATAGAAAGGATTGTCTTTGTAGAGAAAGGAAAATACGCACAAGGTCAACAAAGCAGCAACCCAGATTCCCAATAAATCCCACATTGAATTCGATTCTCCTGTGACCTCACCCCCTATATCCCCCTCTCCCCCGCCTTTGGCGGGATTTTCAACTTGACAAGGAGAGGAGTTCACCCTGAGGGGATTTCCCCTGAAGGGGACAAAAGGGGGAGAGGTTATACCTTCAACCTCTTCTTAGTTTTCTTCAGTGCAAAAAAAGCGACATTGCCAATCAGAATAAACAGAAAAACGACAATATGCGAAACGGATTGAGCATCCATGCCTCTTGCAGCGGTTCCGGGTCTTTTCATCAGCTTCTCATATTCCGCCGCTCCTTTCATTCCTCCTAAAAGTCCTATCAATTGACCCGACTGAACGTAAGGGTAAAACTCTGGGGCGCTTACTGCAGTACACCCGGAGCCTAACTTCACGTGGTATCGGGACTGCACCTGAAGTACCCATTCCTTTGTTCCGGGGAGACCACCGGAGATGTTCATCAAAAGAGCCAGATCATCAAAGGTGTTCACCCCTTGCATGATGGGCAGGGTTTCCACCTTGTTCCCCCGGTAGTCAGTCGGAAAGGTTTTGGGTATGCTGGTTCCCATAGAGACCATCACCACCTCTCTTCCTTCCTTGAAACCGAGATTGACGTAATCCACACCGTATTTCTTATCCGGGAACTCCTTTAAAACTTCGGTCATGGCACGTTCGACTAAAAGCGTGCCGGTGGCCCATAATTGCATGGTGATGATTTTATGATTTTTCTTAAAGAGATGATAAAAGACGGCTATGTTCATAGGATAAAGTTCTGGCATGGAGGCGGGATCATAATCACACGAAACCAACACTTTGAAGCCGGGAGGAAGATTCTCTATGGCATCGTAAAAGCTTTGCACCGGCTGGGTGACTGAAAAATTGAGATTCACCGGCAGAAGCAGAGGAATAGCAATGGAAAGAGCAATAAAGACGAATATAATCCTTCGATCTATGCTCTCTAATTTTTCTAATATCTTTTTCATGATTTTGTTAAACCGTCCACAGTCCACCACAACTGCGTCTTATTTCATTATATCCATACAGTTGGTAACCGCAGGTTAGTTGATTCAGATGATTTCAGCCTGCAAATTAAAACTCACGCCCAAATGGGTGGCTACCTCTGTTGTTTTTTCCTCAAAACTCATTACTCAAAACTCAATACTCGTTTCTCGAATCTCAGTTTACTCCCCTCCCAAGTACGTTCTCTCCAATCCGACCAAGATCTTTAAAGCGGTGGAGATGGCTCCCAATGCCGCACCGATCATGATAGCTCTTTTACCTGCCAGTTGTGGTACATTCATAATCCATTCAACCAGGTCGGGAAAACTTTTCCATACATTTTCACCTACAGGAACTCTTCCGAGCATCACCAAGATGGCAGTTATCGCCAGAAGCGAAGCCTGGAAGGTTCTCACCCGGAAAGCACGAAATGCAGCTGAGGCGATGAAAAATGCCAAAAGTGCGAACATCGTGGACTGCAGGGGAGAATAAGCATTGTTGTAAATCCAAAAGAAGACTGTTCCCTCACCTATCCCTCCAAAAAAAAGTCCGACTATGATCATAAAAAACAAACCCAGCACCAATACCATTTTATAGAACCAATCTCTCCCCTTCTTTTGAATCACATGATAGTTAACCCTCACGATATTGGAGATGCCCAAAACATAAGCAAAGGTGATAACGATGATAGCCCACTGCCGAAAGTTCTCAAAGATTGGTCGAACGTTCTGGTGAGGGATGAAGTATTCGAGAATGAAAGACAAACCTGCCAGAAAGCAAATTACTACGGGTACCTCGCGTCGCATTATACACTTCCTATAGAAAAGTTAATCACTCTATATAAAACCAGCTAGCGAAATGAGTTATTCCTAAGGTATCTAAAATGGCTCCCAGAGCTAAAATAACCATGATGATGGCTTTAGTTAAATCCGAGCCTTTCAAGCTTCCCAAAAGCTTTGGTTCTTTGGATAGATAAGCACTGGTGGCAAAAAGTTCCTCGCCGATTATGGTATAATCACAAGCCACGACAAAAAAAGGTAGCTGGTGTATGTTGGCTGTGCCTGCCACTTGAATGGCACCGGTGGAAAGCCCGGTCTCTGCTATCAACAGCGACTCGGCGTAGAAGGAACCGAACATCAAGTTAGCAGCGGGTTTCTCTCTCATCATTATCCCGTTCACTCCGGCAGCGTAGGCAAACTGTTCGGACGAGATATAGCGAACATTGTCCCGGTTGTATGCATCCGGCTTTCCAGCACTGGCATATCCCTCTTTTACCCTTTCCTCTGCTATCGGAACCACAAATGGCATGCATATAGGAACATACAATGGTGTTTCGTAACTTGCCACCATCTTCGCCACGTTGCCCAAAATTATCATGGAAGCCACGGTCTGGATGTTATCCACATCCTCGATTCCGGAGATGTAAAGCACCGGCTTGCCCATTTCAGTCGCTCTCCCCACCGCTTCTTCGATAGCATCCAATCCGGCAATTCTGCGGATAAAAAGACTCTTCCCCACTTTCGCTCGCTCAATAAAAATTATTATCACCGCAAAGAAGAAGATCAGGAATACAAGCATATTTATTCGGTGTAGGTTAAACCAACTATGGGATAAATCCTCCTGGGCAAATGATAAGGAAAAATTAATCAACAGAATCAAAAGAAAAGATGAAAAGAGGAAAAGTGATTTCAAAAAAGGAGAAACTTTCATGTTGTAAAGAATTTGAATTTTTCGATTGAATAAGTCTAATTGAGTCTTAACCTCTCCCCCTTAGTCCCCTTCAGGGTGAATCCCTTCAGGGTGAACCCCTCTCCTTAATTAAGGAGAGGGGAAAATAGGGGGTGAGGTCAAAGTCTCGCACATAATAGCGTTCTTTATCCTCCGGTAACCCCTTTAATCATCATATACCACTCTCGCATGAACTGAATTCTATCTGCCAAAAGGGAAACTCTCCCCATTACAGTCAATCCAAATCCAGCGCCGAAGCCGATCATGAGAATCCAGATTCCCAGACTGGCAGCTCCTCCCACCACCCCTTTATGTTCCAGAGAGAAGAAGAAGTAGATCAAGCCACTGAGTACTCCCAGGATAATCACAAGGTTCCATAGCCCTTGCAAGCTCATCAAATGTACCGGGAGCATGGTAGCGCTAAGTTGTCTTATGACCATCTGTTGCATGTCCAAGGGTATTGCTACTCCCACTGCTATACCCATATAAAAGGCGATGGAAAAGCGCGAAATCCAAGACCACTTTTTTGAAAAACGGGCCCAGGTCATAATTCCTAAAATCGCTGGTAGAATATACCACCACTCCCCTTGTTTGAAAATGGGGGTCCAAACCTTGGGTTTGAAGCCGGTGAAGAAAACGAGGATCGCAAAATAGCCTGCTGAAACCCCTACCACCAGGTGCTCTGCAAATTTGTAAAAAGGATTATCTTTGTAAAGAAAAGAGAATATACATAAGGTCAAAAACAGAGCAACTGTATTCCATATTATCTCCATTGGTCATCTCCTTATTGTTTTTTCTTCTTTCTGGACATGAAATATCCTATGTTGCCCAACACTATGAACAGAATAATAACGATATGAGCGGTGGTTTGGATGCTCATCATCTGTGTGGCACGTCCACCCTGTTTAGACAGCTTTTCGTATTCTGAGGCTCCCTTAAGTCCTCCCATCAAACCAAATATCTGCCCGGCCTGGTAATAGGGATAGTAATTGGCGGTCATCACCCCGGTAACACCAAGGGCTACTTTCACATTGTAACGTCCGTTAGCATAGACGATCCAGGAGTCAGAGCTATTGCTTGCGGAGATGTCGATCACCGCCTTGACATTATCGTAATTTCGGACATCCCGCATCATGGGAAGTGAATCCAAAGAGACTCCGTAATAATCTGCGGGAAAGGGAATTCGAAAGTTCTGACCCATAGCCAGTATGACTATGCCCGGATATGGCTTGTAACCCAAATAACAGTAATCGATTCCACTTTTCTTGTTGAATTCCTTGGCTTGCTCGCTTATGAGCTGTTCAGCCATCCCCGGTCCATTCTGAGAAAGAGCGGAGATAACAAGTTTGATGCCCTTCGAAAAACACTGACGCATGATAGCACGAGCCATGGGATGCGTTTCCGCCATGGCTTGGGGATCATAATCTATTGCCAGAAACAAAACATCCCCCGGCTTTAAACTCTCCACATAGTCATAAATAGCTTTCGTCTCCGGCGTAACATATACGGGAACCACGAATGGATATAGAGCGGGAATGATCACCGCTATCCCTACCACCAGGTAAACCCACCTTCGGTCCAGATTCATCAATCTCTCATAAAAAGTCATTCATTCACCTCCAAGAAATTAATCATTTCAAAATAAGATCTTTCTTGATTAAAGTGATGCTGAAGCTCTGCGCTCCTTTGCTAAAAACTAATCATGACCTAAATATGTTCTTTCGATCCCCAACATGATCTTTAAACAGGTGGCTACAGCCCCCAATCCTATTCCGATTAGGATGGCTCGATTAGCTGCCATACTCGGAACCATCAGAATCCAGGTAGCCAGCCATTGATTGGGACCGGAGATAGGTCCCAACGGGATCAAACGTAGCATTATCACTAAAGCGGTCATAAGCAGAATGGTAGCCAGAACAGTTCTTGCCCGGAAAGCCCGATAAGCGGCTGAGGCAACATAGAAAGCTAAAAGGGAAAACATGGTGGCTTGAATGGGGGTATAGATATACCAGAAGACCTTCATAAAAGGAGTTCCCTCTTCAATCCCCCATATCGGACCGCTGATCAGCATGAAAAAAAGCCCAGCCAAAGCCACCACGCTGTATCCCCAGCCTGGTGATCTTTTTATCACTTTATCCAGTTGAACTCGAAAAAGACTCCAGATGCCCAATAGCATGGCGAATACACCAATGACTATGATCCAGTCCAGTCCATATTCATAAAAGAACACCCCGGCGTCATGAGGTATGAAATATTGAAGAAATATGAATAGGCCGGAGACGAAAACGATAATGATAGGAAGCTGTCTGCGCATTATTTTTCTCCTTTAGTGAACCCTGATGTTCGGTTTTCGGTTTCGAGACTCGAATCGAGGTTCGTCATCGAAGCTCGATGCTCGGAAATTCCTTTCGGTCAATTTCCAGCTTCGATAACCGAACTTCGAGCATCGATATGAGACTCGCAAACGTTAACCGAGCTTCGAATGACATTTTTGTACAAGGATTACAGTTTCACCGCAAATAGTTTAACGAAAAAATCCAGATGTAGCGAAGCCGCCAATCCTCCTAAAATCAGGCTAATCATTACTAATGCTTTTCCCCAGTCCTGAGCCTTCAGCGAACCTAAAAGGAGAGGCTCTCTTCCCAGATAGGCGGAGGCGGCATAAAGCTCTTCTCCGATTAACGAATAGTCTGTGGCGGCAACGAAGAAAGGGATTTGGGCGATCTCATCTGTTCCGGAGATCTGGATCGATCCTGCCACTGACCCGGTCTCAGCCAGAATCAGAGATTCCGCATAGAATTTGCCCAAGTAGAAATTGGTAGCGGGTTTTTCTCTCACCATAATTCCGTTTACCGCCGCCACATAGGCAAACTGCATGGAGGTTACGTAAAATATGTTATCCTCTTTATACATATCCGGTCTGCCTGCATCCAGATAAGCTGCCTTCACCGTCTCCTGCGCCACCAGCATCACTATAGGATCATTGCAGGGAACTAATATGGGGGTGCGATATTCCGCAGTCATCTTGGCGATTCGACTCAGGATGGTAAAGGAAGCGATGGTGGCAATGTCAGCGGCAGTTCCCAGACCCAGAATGTAGAGGATCGGTTTCCCCATCTCGGTGGCTCTTCCGATAGCATCGTCCACTGCCGAAATACCGGCTAAAGGACGTACGTAAAGTTCTTTCCCCTTTTTCGCCATACCGATGAAGGTTATGGTGAAGATGGTAAAGATGATGCATGCGGCCAGTACCACGGTCTTTCCAGTATGATACCATTGACCATAAGCATAAGCCGGTTGCGAGACTAAAGATAAAGACGATCCTTTCTCCGCATTTGCTCTCACCCGATAGTAATAATTCTTCTGGTTGGGGAAATAATTTTCAGACCTCTCCCCTTTTCCTCCTTGATCCTTGTAGGTGTTGACTCCTGCCGCTACCATTCCCCGGACCACGAATCCTGTATCGGGGTTATTCGACCTTAGTATCTCGTAGGAGATAACATTCTTTTTGCCCGCACCATCATCCGCTGACAGTTTCCAGCTAACCGCAAGAGCATGTCCACCATCATTGGGAGCATCCTTCGCCACCACCTCCGTGGGAGGGGCGGGAGTTTGTTCTCCTTCCTGAGCTATGGAGAATTCCAAACCCAAAAGGAAGAAGGAAAATAGAAAAAGGAAGATTAGCAAAACCTTATTTCGGAAAACGAATTTATTTTTCATATTGACTCCTTTATAGTGTGTTGTCAACGGATTAAACGGATAGAACGGATGTTATCCGCTTAATCCGTTACATCCGTTGATCCACTCATCTAATATAATCCCAGCCAAATCCCAAAAAGAAAGTCTAACCTTCCGATCAAAAGTGACATACGGCTCATCACCGTATATCCGAATAGCGCTCCAAAGGTGATCATAAGAAACCACACTCCCACCCGGGCAGCCCCTCCAAAAGCACCTTTATGCTCCTTAGAGAAGAAAAAATAGATCAAACCACAGAATGTTCCCACAACAATTACTATATTCCCAATAGTAGCGTTCATATTCCCACTGACAAACAAGGGCGTGATGGCTCCCACCACCTGCTTAATTCCATTGCTTTCCAAATAGCGAGTGAACTGCAGACCAGCAGTTGTTCCGACTATGAAAGCTAAAGACCATCGGGACAACCATCCCACATTGGGCAGAAGTCTCAGCAACATCAAAATCCCCAGAAAGCCCCCCACCAGGTAAACCCAGTGGTAATCTATCCTGCCTTTTGTGACCAGTTCAGTATAAGCCAAGGCTAGATTATCCAACAATTTGGGCAAAAAGTATTGCCAGAAGGTGACCACAAAAGCGTAGCCGGCTGATATGCCTATAAACAGAGCTTCAGAAAATTTATAGAAGGGGTTATCTTTATATAGGAAGCTGAAAATACACAATGTCAAGATCGCACCGATCCACACTCCTACAAGCTCTGAACTCATGTTCTAACCTCCAGCTAAGACCTCTTTTTTTTCTTTAGTGAGAAGAAAGCTACATTACCGATTATGATAAACAGGCAGATCACCCCATGAGCTATGGCTTGAGAGAACATATAGCTCACCGCTTTTCCTGGTATTCCCAGAGCAACTTCATATTCAGCTCCCCCTTTCATTCCTCCCAAAACCCCAACCAGTTGTCCGGTCTGAATATAGGGATACATGGAAGGAGCTTGAACTGCGGTATTGCCTGCCACCAATTGGACATGAAACACATCCACCGCATATTGCACCCACTCCATCGTCCCCGGATATCCCGCAGATAGATTGAATATGAGATCGATATTATCATAATTTCTGACGCCTCTCATAAGAGGAATCTCAGAAAGAGGCTTCCCCTTGAAATCCTTGGGATAAGACTCTTGAAAATCATGCCCCATCCGATCAATTACCACCTCGGCACCAGCAGTGTATCCTAAATTGACATAATCTATCCCATATTGTGGGTTCTTTGCCTTGATGTCTTCATCTTTAAGAACTGTCTCCAATGCTATGATGGCTTGAAGCGGACCCTGAGGCCACAAGCCCATAATGATCACCTTCAGATTTTTTCTGAACGCCTGTCGGAAGAACGCTTCAGCCATAGGCTGGAGTTCGGGCATGGAGCTTGGATCATAATCAAAGGAGACCAAGACTTTAGATCCAGCGGGAAGGTTTTCGATGGTGTCATACACTCCCCGCACCACCGGAGTTACCGGCATACGCATGGATACTTTAAAAAACAAGGGGGTGGCAACCGCAACGGCTATAAAGATAAATATGATCCTTCGATCTATGCTTAAAAGTTTTTCCCAGAAGCTTTTCTTTTCCTGGTTGGTTGTTTCATTCATCTCTTTTCAATTCCCTTCAATACTAAGGTAAACAGTAAACCGTATACAGTATACCGTAAACGGGTTTGCTTACTCCCCTCCCATGTAGGTTCTCTCCAATCCCAGTATTACACGCAGAGCCGAGGAGACCACCCCCAGGGCAATACCTATCATGATGGCTTTTTGTCCTGCGGTCATAGGGAAATTCATGATCCAGTCAGCGGCATTTCCCAATCTGTATCCTTCCGGAAGCCAGGAGGTGATCCAATCCCCGATGGGAACACGCCCCAACATCAACACAAAGGCGGCCAATAAAAGCATGGTGGCTTCCACGTTTCTTGCCCGGAAAGCCCGATAAGAGGCAGAAGCGACGAAGAAAGCTAAAAGGGCAAACATAGTGGCAGAAAGGGGATAATATATATTCATATAAAGATAATAGAACGGAGTCCCTGGATCTTGGAACGATCTTCCACCAGAAAAGAATATACCAGGTATGGTTATTAAAAAAAATCCCAAAATCACCACTATGCCAAAAGGCCAATCCTTTTGCTTTTTGTAAAGCTTATCCGCATTGATTTTGATCAGGTTTAAGACCCCCAGATAGATGGCAAATGCGGTTATTATAAAGAACCAATCTTCGAACAGGCCTTTCAATATGTTAAAAGGGGGGATAAAGTGGGCAATGATCATGGTGATTCCGACGATGGCAGTCAAAATTAAGGGAACCTCTCTTCGCATATCTATCTCCCGTTATATTCCACTAAAAAGCCCTCTTAAATCGGGCAGGTTCAATCCCAACACTGAATTAAGGGTGAGGAAGACTACTCCTATCAGGATAGCTAACAGGAATATTAACTTGCCCACATCCTGTCCTTTTAAACTTCCCAAAAGCTTAGGATCTTTGGAAAGATAAGCGGAGGCGGCAAAAAGCTCCTCTCCGATCAAAGTATAATCACAGGCAGCGACGAAAAATGGGAGCTGGGTAGGCATAGCTGTCCCCGCAATCTGGATAGCACCCACTGAGTTAGCGGTCTCTGCTAAGATCAAGGCTTCTGCATAAAATTGCCCTTGAAGGAAAACCGCTGCAGGTTTTTCCCTTAGGAAAAGCCCGTCTAATGCAGCGGCGTAACCAAACTGATCGTCGGTAATATAGTAAACCATGTCGTCATTGTACGCATCCGACCTTCCAGCGTTTAAGTATGCTTCCTTGACCACTTCTCGGCAAGTGACCATGACCAGAGATCTACAGACCGGCACCTCCAGCTTGGCTTCATATTCTGCCGTCAGCTTAGCCACCCTTCCCAGAATAGTGACACCGGCGATGGTCTGCATGCTGTCCATATCCATGATCCCGGGTATAAAGATGATCTTTCGTCCCATCTCAGTTGCTCGTCCCACGGCATCATCCACCGCCTCCAGACCGGCGATCTTCCGTATAAAAAGTCCCTTTTCAGATTTGGCTTTTTCTATGAAGTAAAAAATAGCAGACCCGATTATCAAAGAAAGGATAAATAGGCTCAATCTGCTAAAATCGAACCATTGTCTCTTGGCAAAAGCGGGAGCGCTAGGCAAAGATTCGGATGAGTTGGAAGAGGAGAGCGCTCTGATCTTGTAAAAATACAGCACCTTATTATTAGCTGAATTATCCGAGAAGGAAGTGGCGCCAGGTGAGGTGTTTCCGATGACTTCGTAACCTTCATCTTTATTGGTAGATCTGAGGATTTCGTATTTGGTAACGTTCTTCGCACTTGCTCCGTCATCTGCGGATTTCTCCCAGCTTACACTGATCGCGCCCCCTTTGTCGTTGGGAATGTCTTTGGCAGAAACGTTAGTTGGCGGTGCAGGTGGAGCTTGAGTTGCGATAGGAGGTTCGCCGGCAGAGCCGGGCGCTTCTTCCGCTCCAAAAACAAATGACCCCCAAAGAAGGAAAAAAGGAAGGAAGAGCGTAACAAATAAAAGTTTAGATTTTGATGTTGGATGCAATCGATTAATTTTCTTCATGGTACTTAAAAAAATAAAAAACCTTCCCGTGAAGATTTATCTAAAGAAGGCTCAATTATGATTGTTTGGCGGATAGCTGATTTTCGTCACTGTTTTTTTGATTTTGGTTGTCTTCTTAAAAAACAAGAAATCGTCTTCCTTTAAACTAAGTCAAGAAGATAAACTATTCCTTTGCAAGCCTAAGCCCCCTGAATTTATCTCAATTTATTATAAAGTCAAAACTAAGTCAAGTGAAAAATTACGCTCACTGACAAGAAATTCTGTCTCCTGCTTGCTGAAATCTCTTGTTTTTTTCAAATTTCATCAGTATACTATATGGTATAAAGACGGGGTAGACGAATTGAATGGAAAATTTGATTCTGTGGGAAAAATCGTTTTGTTTTTTTTCTTTTGTGGATTATTCCACGCTCACTTCGGATACGGCTCCGAGAGAAAACAGCCTCGGTTGATACCACCGCATAACCGCATCAATACACCATTTTTGACTAAAGGCGAATCCGGCTTCTGCTTTATTCAGTATGATGTCGATTCACTCAAGTATTATTGGGACGGTTTTGGAGCAGATGGTGGGATAGCAGTTTACATGGACCCAGCTATTTGCGGCTTGGAAAACACCTATCCTTTCAAAATAACCAACGTGCATTTTTATCTTTACGATCCCGGTGGTTTTGTCTGGCCCGTGGAGATCAAAGTGAGCATCGTGAATGCCGATACTGCCTTGGACACTCTTACCCAGAATAGATTAAGACCGGGTTCTCGTTCCCACTATAAAACCTTCATTATTCCCCAAGACTCAGCTTACGATCCGGTTAGCCATCCGAATCCCATAAACTTGTATCTGGACACGGTTTTTTGCGTCACCTCACCGTTCTTCCTTGAGATAACTTATACCGGAACAACCGACTCAGTTTATCCCAGTCTGGTCATGAGCGACACCACTGACCGTCCTGCTCCCAATCTGAACTGGCGTTATGCCCATGGCAAGTATTACGAGTGGGACACTGCTTGGGTGAATCCCCTACCGGGGAGGGCTATTATGCGCGTAACCGGATACCCCCAAGCCATAGATTGCGATGCTTGCTGGTATTGGAATGCCAAAGTCTCTAGCGCTCCCAGCGGTATGCCGGATTTCGATCAATATCAATTCGGCTCCGATTCTTTGGCACTTTGTGGTCCCACTGCAGTAGCCAATTGTTTAGTTTGGCTCAATGCCATTCCCTCTATAACTAAACCAGACAGTTTGATTCGATTCCTCTCGCATGATTTTTACACTAATCCTTCGGATAGTGGCGGAACTTTCTTGGATTCGATTAAGATGAGCTTAGATTCCCTTTTTGTGCATTATGACTTGAATTTGTATGATACTATTATACCGAACCCGACCTTCTCCGAGATAGCGGATTCACTCGAAGACTCGGCGAACGTTGTGCTCCTTTTAGGACTATGGCAGAATATAGCGGATACATTGTATCGGATGGGGGGACACTATGTCTCCCTGGCTGGTGTGTGTAAACTAGACTCTTTGATTGCCATAAGCGATCCGACATTAGATAATGCTGAATCTGGTGCAGAAGGAAGGATTCTGCCGACTCATTATCCCCATCCGGATGACCATGTCCTGCATAACACCAAAGGTTTCGTCTCCCATGACGTCTATTTATCAGATACTCTCTCGATGAGTTCAAAGACTGTATTATGGAGGCTCAAAGATTATCATGGTGGAAGCTTAAGATGGCTTTCCCAATTCGAGGGTCAGAATTTTCAAGTGGGGCAACAACTATATGCACATTCTTATGATTCCACCAAAGCAGTATATGCGGTAGTGGAGTATGCCATCATGATCTACCCTAAGTTACCTGAAGACTGCTGGTATTGGAAACCAGAGACTCCCAGTGCTCCCAGTGGTATGCCGGACTTCGATCAATATCAATTCGGTGCCGACTCGATGTTGTGTGCACCCACCGCAGTGGCTAATTGTTTAGTTTGGCTCAATGCTCTCCCCTCCATAACAGACCCGGACAGTCTAATTCAATTGCTCTCGAATGATTTTCATACTAATCCATCGGATAGTGGCGGAACTTTTGTGGATTCCATTAAAGCCGGCTTAGATTCCCTTTTTATTAATTATAGTTTGAATTTGTATGACAACGTTTTGCAAAACCCATCTTACTCCGAGATCACGGACTCACTTGAGAACTCCGCGAACATTGTTCTCCTGTTGGGCTTGTGGCAGAATATAGATGATACAACATATCGGATTGGCGGGCACTTTGTCTCCATGGCGGGCGTTTGTAAACTCGACTCCTTAGTTGCTATAAGCGATCCGGCTGTGGACAACGCTGAATCTGGTGCCATGGGAAGAGTTTTGCCCGTTCATAATGTACATCCCAATGACCATATTCTTCATAACGACAGTGGCTATGTTTCTCAAGATGAGTATGTTTCAGATACCCTCTCCGTAGGTCCTTATACGGGATTATGGAGACTCAAAGATTATTCTGGTGGGAATTTGCCCTGGCTTTCCCAATTTGAAGGTCAGAACTTTCAACCGGGACAGATGCAATACGCACATTCTTATGATTCCACCACAGCAGTATATGCGGTGGTGGAGTATGCCATCCTGATCGGTCAGACGCCCTCGTTGGTGATAGAAGAAGAAGCAGAAACTCCCAAAGCTTTTGAGCTTTTCCAGTGTTATCCTAATCCTTTTAACCCATCCACCATCATCCGCTTTACCGTCCACTGCCCACTCCACACCACTCTGATAATCTATAATCTTCTGGGGCAGAAGGTGAGGACTTTGGTGGATGAGCCGAAAGCTGTCGGTAACTATAAAGTGATATGGAATGGGAAGGATGACAGAGGCAAGGATTTAAGCTCTGGTATTTATTTTTATCAGTTGAAAACGAGAGAATTATCCGAAACTAAGAAAATGGTGTTGCTAAAATAAATAAACGGTCAACGGATGCAACGGACTTATAGTGAGCAAAGCGAATCTATTGAACTGACAAAAATCCTTAGAAGGAAAAAGGAGGTGACGGAGACGGTGAAGGAATCTTAGCATGGATTTTAAACCTTATCTTAACAGGAACATAAAATATGGAGGGTAGAAAACCATGAAACAAAAGTTAACGAAAGTAATATTTACAGCATTACTTTTGGGTTTCTTCTTTTCTTTCAACTCAGCTGCCTGGTCTTTTCAAAAGCAAACTCCCAGTCAGATTGGAATGGATCAGATTCGGAGTGCTTTCTCCTCAGAACAAAAGATTGATTCAATCTTCTGCCCCATACAGAATGACGACGGAACGCCTAGTTGGTATTTTTCTAAATTTGATTCAGGGGTAGGATACGCCGTTTACATGGATCCAGCTAAGTGTCCCAATCAGCCCACTTATCCTTTTAGAATCACCGACGTTCATTTCCATCTGTTTCATAATCCCACTGGCTGGTCTTGGCCTGTAGACATTCAGGTGAACATCTTAGGAGTCAAGGAAGGTAACAAATGTCTCGGTCCAGACCCCTTGATACTTCTTTTCTCTCAGTCTTTTGCTATTCCAATCGACTCTTCAGATGACAGTCTTCTTGGTAGACCGATGAATCTTACCTTAAATCCATCTGTCCGCGTCAGCCAGCCATTTTTCTTGGAAATTAGATATCTGGATCAACTTGTGCCGGGAGATTCACTTCCCAGCCTATTGATGGATGCCGTAATCACCTCCGGAGACACATGCAATAACTGGTTAAGATGGACAGATGGAAACTATTATGAATGGTCTGATGCCTGGGAATCCCCACCTCCTGGGGACGCTATCATCCGAGCGACCGGATATACTAATGCATCAGCAGTGGAAGATGAGGAAGATAATCTCATCCCTCAAGATTTCAAGCTACAACAGAATCATCCCAATCCGTTTAATCCGGTAACCAGTATTCAGTATATAGTAGGTAGTAAACAGAGAAAGGCGGCGGATGGCGGAAAGTGGACTGCGGACGGTTCCTCTATTCACACCACTCTGGTAATCTATAACATTCTGGGACAAAAGGTGAGAACCTTGGTGGATGAGTCGAAGAGAGGCGGAAGATATGAAGCGGTTTGGGATGGAAAAGACGAAAAAGGGAATGATTTAGCCAGTGGAGTTTATTTTTATCAGTTGAAGGCTGGTGAGATAACTCAAACCAAACGTCTGGTTCTATTGAGATAAGACAATTTACGAATTAGGGATGATTGATGACGAGTGACGTATAACTCTGCTCACGGCGGGTGTTCTGCACCCGCCGTTCTCTTTTCCGGTTGTTCTAACCGATCTTAAGACACAGAATTCGTGCTTTAGTCGGGTTTCGTTCTTAACGCCACCAAAGTGGCTGAGAATGGGACCTTGATCTTATTTGATTGATGACCATCATCTGGATTCCCTCCTCTAATTACGTTTATTCCAAAAGCATCATAATTTGCTTGCTTTTTTAAGTTCTCTGACATATATTAATAATGCATTGAAGCCGATAGAAATAAAGATATAAGCAACTGGGGTGCTTAATCAACTGTTATTAGGTTAAGGTAATTCTATCCCATTCATAGTGTGAAAGGAGTAATAAATGAAAAAAAAGCTAACGATTGTAACTGGGATGGTGGTTATTATTTGTTTGGTCTTTGGGTTAGATAGCATTGGCAATGCCACCATGAAACATGGATTGGTATGGATTCCCTATAAGGAAAAAATATCCACTCCCCCTATTGACTTAACGTCTGGGGTGGGAAACTTGTGTGAGATTACCAATGATGACAGTCTTCCCGTCTGGGCTTATGCCAGCTTTGATTCGGGAAAGGGGATTGCCGTATATATGGACCCCACCAAATGCACAGCTTTTCCATATCCTTTTAAGATCACGGGTGTAAATTTCTTTCTTTCCGGACCTTTAGCTACAGGAACCATTTCCTCAGTTAACGTCCAGGTTAACATAAAGGATTTGTCAGGAGGAAACAAATGCAACGGTCCCGGTTCTGTTTTGTATTCTGAGAATTTTGCCACACCAGGTGATAGTGGCTTGTTAACCCTGACTTTTTCTCAACCATGTTGCATGATGGGTCCCTTTTTTATGGAGGTGATGTACTTAAGCAAAAGTGAAGGCTCAGTTCTTCCTAGCATTATGATGGACACGCGTGTGTCGACTGGCTCGGATACCTGCGATAACTGGTTTATGAATCTAGGTAGTTATTATACATGGGCTGATTTCTGGGGTGTGGATCCACTTCCCGGAGATGCTATTATTCGCACCACCGGGTATTATTACTCCTCTGAATGCGAGAGTGTATGGTATTGGAAGCCATCTTATGATGATTACGCTCCCAATGGCATGCCGGATTTCGATGAGAAGCAGGATAACTGGAAAAAGCTGGAATCTGGTAACTGGACATTCTGTGGTCCTGTGGCAGTGGCTAACTGCTTTTGGTGGTTTGACTCCAAGTATAATGTCCCTGGCGGTTTACCCGGAGACGGTATAGATCAATTCCCTCTGGTTAGAGATTATTTGGACAATCTTGCCCCTTGGAACGTAGGAGGAATAAAAGACGATCACGATCCGTGGAATGTGGATCATGGCGGGACTCTATGGAGTCCTCCAGCTATACCACTACCTCCCCCCACCAGCCAGCCATTCGTCCCCGGAGCGCAGCCACAACCCAGTGGAATTTCTCCCTGGGGGGAATTAGTGGAAAGACTGGCTTGGTATTTAAATACGGATGGAACTCAAACCGGATACTGCCAATTTTCCGGAACCAATATCACGCAGATGCAGCATGGTATCGATATGTGGCTCCAAAGTGAGACTCTCTCTGTAGGTCACACTTTAGCAGATACGCTTTATGAGAGAACCATAAAGAAACCCAGTTTTGCCGAGGTGGAAAGCTTGGTGGAAATGTGTGAGGACGTGATTCTTCTTCTGGGCTTCTGGTATCAGGATCCTCCGGGGAGTGAACAATGGCTCAGATGTGGCGGACATTATGTAACCGTGGCTGGAGTAAGCTCAGATAGCTTAAAGATTGCTTTCTCCGATCCATTTTTTGATGATGCGGAGGTGGGCGGTCCGGGAAGGGTGAGAAATGGTCAGCTCATACCACATACTCCCATTCCTGGACATCCTGCTACTGTGCATAATGACGCAGGCAACGTCTCTCATGACATATATGCAGTTCTTAAGCCCTCCCCCAGTCCCGGAGGACTATGGTGTTTACCCGGCTATCCGGTCTCATCCACCCCCGGCTATTGCGTAGACTTAAGCCAACAGAACGTTCCGGATGAGTTCTTGCCGATGTCCACACCGTGGAATGGTGTTTCTCCGATCTTCACCGAGGTGGAGTATGCGGTGGTGATTTCACCCACACCGGCGGATACCTGTTGGTACTGGAAACCAGACACCACTCGTGACTCGATTAATGCTCCCAGCGGTATGCCCGATTTCGATCAATATCAGTTTGGTCTACCAGATTCAGACGCTTTTTGTGGTCCCACCGCAGTGGCTAATTGTCTTTGGTGGTTTGGTGCGGTTCCGGGAGAATACAAGGACGATCCCTCTGGTTTCATTATATATTTAGCCCAAAATTATTTCCATACCGATCCGGATAGCGGAACCTACGTGGATTCAATCCAATCAGGTCTGAATCGTTATTTTGCAGATCATGGTTTTATGCTGTCGGAAACCACCTTTGTCAAGCCAGATTTTTACGAGATGGAGGAATCGTTAAAGGTATGTCAGGATATAATCCTGCTTTTAGGCTTCTGGCAGTTAGACGGAGTAGACACAACCAGAGTAGGCGGACATTTCGTCACCATGGCTGGAGTTTGCTCCGGCTCAGGCTGGGTGGCTTTGAGCGATCCCGCTAGAAATACTGCAGAAACAGGTAAACCTGGACGGGTAAGACCATTAGGACATCCAGTGCATCCCATTGGAGATACTCTTCATAACGATCCTCAATATGTATCTCATGATATGTATCAAGCGCTGTTAGGATTACCCAGCCCCGGTGGCTCCTGGGGATTGATCGGATATGATTCCATAAATCAATTTGAAGAGCAGAATCTCCAGCCCGGACAATGGCAATATCATGGCGCTTATAATCCTTTAAAACGGACATATACAGAAGTAGAATATGCCATCATGATCTGTCCCAAGCCTTCGGCGGTGGAGGATAGAGGCGAAATCATCACCCCCAGAGATTTCCAGCTTTACCAGAATCATCCTAATCCGTTCAACAGCGAGACTGTTATCAAATATGAGCTTAAAAAGACGTGTTTCGTTACGTTTAGCATCTATAATGTCCTCGGGGAAAGGGTGACTACATTGGTTAAAGAGAAACAGAATGCTGGATTACACACGGTGAGCTGGGATGGAAAGGATGAAAACGGAAAGGATTTAGCTAGCGGCGTCTATTTCTATGAATTGAAAGCTGGTGATGTTACACAGACTAAACGGATGGTGATATTGAAATAGTCAACGGATTGAGCGGATTTAACGGATTTGCACAACAGGGAGGCTTGGAAGATCCAGCTTCCCTGTTGCGTTTCCATAAATAGCGTTCTTTGGGCTAAAGCCCAACTGAGTGTCGGGGTTCTTCACTTCATCCCCACGACCTAAAGGGAGTGTTGAAAAACCTGTTATTGAGGGATTAGACTTCGTAGGGACAGGGCTTGTTGAGCCTGCGAAATCCCGCCGTGGCGGGGTCCCTGTCCTAACTTAAAGGCGGACAGCCACGAGGGCTGTCCCTACGAAAATCATTTCTTTTCAACCAAACGACATAAGACACTTTTTCAACAGTCCCTTTAGCTCGTGGATTCTGTATGCTGGACTCCTTTCTAATTATATATTTTTCTAACTGATCCCAAGACACAGAATTCGTGCTTTAGTCAGGTTTAGGTATGCCACTAAAGTGGCTGGGAACTAACAAATATTCATTATTTATTGTCCGTCAAGAGTAGCTCTCGACGGAACAAAAAACCCTGGTTCGCCTAAAGGCGAACACTCCAGTCTCTTCCTTCATATTAAAACCGTCGCACCTCCCCATCTGATTGCTTCCTCTCCAAACTTATCTCTGATTCGGTCCATCACCAGGTAAGCTTCCTTCTTTCTATCCATATATTCCGCAAAAGGAAGAGAAGTCTGCCAGGAGAGCTGTCCATCGGTCAGGTGAGAGACGCTTACTCCTAAAAGTCTGACCTTTCTGATTCCTGATACCAGACCCAATGCCAGCTTCAAAGCCACTTTAAAGATAACGTGCTCGGAATCAGTGGGACGGGGGATGGTTTCTGATCGGGTCAAGCTGAAGAAGTCGGAGTAGCGCAACCGCAGGGTGATAGTGCGCCCCATCACTCCCCCTTTTCTTAGTCTTCTTGCTACCATGCTGGAGAGCGACAGAATCACCGAAGCTATCTCTTCGGGATCGTCGACGTCCTTAGGCAAAGTGCGTGAATGTCCCATGGATTTCTCTGGTATACCATGAGAAATCACCGGGGAACAGTCAATGCCTAAAGCCATAAAATGGAGCCATTCTCCAACTTTACCAAATCTTCTTTCCAGAACCTCCACCGGATAGGAAGCCAGCTCCCCCACGGTGTGAATACCCAGGTTGGAAAGAACTTTGGCAGTCCTGCTCCCTATGCCGCACAGCTCGGTTACCTCCAGAGGATTTAATACCTCTCTTATTTTATCTGGGGGGATGACGGTCAAGCCATCCGGCTTATTCAGAGATGAGGCTAACTTGGCTAAAAGCTTATTGGGAGCAATGCCCACCGAGCAGGAAAGTCCAAGCTCTCTTCTGATTTTTTCTTTCAATTTCTTCGCCAGCTCTACCGGTGGTCCAAACAATCTTTCACAACCGGTTATATCCATAAAAGCTTCATCTATGGAATAAGGCTCCACCTGAGGGGTGAATTGGCTAAATATCTCCACCAGACGGGAGGAGACATACTCGTATTTTTCTCCCTGGATTCCGATGAGAAAGACCGCATGCGGACATAATCTTTTGGCGGCGAATATAGACATTCCTGCTTTTATTCCATACTCTCTGGCGGCATAGGATGCGGCTGAAACCACCCCACACCTCTTTTGTGGATCTCCACCCACCACCACCGGCTTTCCCAAAAGCCAGGGACGCTCTTTTTGTTCCACCGAGGCGAAGAAAGCATCCATATCCACGTGCAAGATCACCGGCTCTCTTTTTCTGAATTCTGCGGAATGAAACGCTCGGTTAGAAGATGCGGGCGTATCGAATTCAGTCTCGGTTATAGTAGATGGATTCAAGCATCTGTTGACTTTAATCATTGTTTAGGCATCTTTGATTTTTATGAGTCTTCTCCAAAAGAGTTGCTTGAACAAAGAGAAAAATGTGGATGAAGCCTCGATGAATTTGAATTCCCCGCACCCCTTTTGCAGAGGGGGTGGCGAACCCCCCTTTGTATTTCCCCCCTTATCAGGGGAGAAAAAAGAAAAACAAGTAATGGTTATACCCCGAAGGGGTAGTTCGTTTATAGCCAGTCTTCTAGCTCAAGCATGTGCGTCCCAAGGACGAAGAAAAGATTGGACATTTGTTGCTATAAACGTTTAATGCCTTCGGCATTTTATTATGTTTATCTTTCTTTTTATATTTTCCTCTGTCAGAACAGTTTTGGAAGAGGAGAGGGGACAGATTCATATCTTTACTCCAACCATATCTTGTCTAAGAACCATTCTGCGGTTCTCTCATTATAAGAGAGTTGGCAAAATTGGCTATTCTGATCCACCACCGCATAATGCCTTATCTTGAATTTTCCTTCATTGGTTCTCCACCAGCTGGTTATGCGGGCTATTTTTATGACCCGTCCGCTCCATCTGAAACGGACGGGTATTATCCTCCCTTTTTCAAATACCACCACTACTTCAATCTGCTGGTTTATCTCCTGATCCATAATCAAAGCACCTCTCCCCCATCTCCCTCTCCATGAAAATGTCCGCAGATCGTCGCTTCAAGATTTTTGCGGCGGACAGCGGACGGTGGTTTACATCCTTCTCAAAAGCCCGATGACTTTCCCCGCAATGCGGAAGTCGGAATATCGTGTGTCCACGATGATAGGCTGGTAAGCGGGATTGGCTGGCTCTAATTTGACTCTGTTTTTCTGCGGGACATACGTTTTCACCGTGGCTTCCTCACCGATGACCGCCACCACGATGTCTCCCTTTTCGGCGGTAGATTGCGCTCTTGCCAGCACATAGTCACCGTCAAAGATGCCCGAATCCTTCATGCTGTCTCCCACCACTCTCAATGAGAAGACGTCTCCACCGGGAAGAAAGGATTTGTCCACTGCGATGGAGCCTTCGATATTTTCCACTGCCAAAGTGGGCAAGCCGGCGGCAATCCGACCAACCAGAGGAACCGCCATATAAGCTTTCTTCTGGGCATAGTCAAATCTCGCTTTGGCTTTTTTGACCAGCTCGATTCCCCGCGATACCAAAGGCTTGCGCCGGATATATCCCTTTTTGCTCAAAGCGGAAAGAATAGCTCTCACCCCGTTGGTTGACGTTATCTTGAAATTCTCCCCAATCTCCCGAATAGTGGGAGGTAGCTCTTTGTTCTCGATCTTCTCACTGATGAAATCCAAAACCTCCTTCTGCCTTTTAGTTAACTCTTTTCCCATCGGACCTCCTGGTTAGAATCTCGAGACTCGGTTGACGGTTACGAAGTGCGTATCGTCCCGCCTTTAGCGGGATCCGCCTATGGCGGAAGACTCCTCTTCGAAGCTCGAAACCCGGCTTTTTTGCTTTGGAAAGGGTTTTCGAGCCTCGTTTAACGGGCTACAAACTTCGATACGAGCATCGCCAACGGTAACCGAGCTTCGATAATTTATCTTTCTTCACTTGGTTTAACCTTTCATGATCTTCTGCCACCATATCTATCTCCTTATATAATATACTGCCCATTTGTGCAGTTGTCAAGAAAAAAATAGAAAAATAAAAAAATAAATGCCTGTCGGGTCATCTTAACTCGACAGGCATCCAACCAACTTGTTTAGCCTTCAAATTAGACAAAGGCTATGTGGATGCAAGAAAGATTGTTAGGTCGCTTGAATCTGGGTATAGCCGAAGGGGTTGTTAAAAAAGTGTACTATGATGTTTCATTAAAAAGAAAATATTTTCAAATGATTCCTGTTTATGCATCCGCATTAGGGGGATTCTGATGCTGAATGTTTCTGTGATTCCCCCGCTCTTTGGCGGGATCTTGAGACTATTACCGAAGCATCAAAAACTCCACTTGGATTTCCTCTGCCGGAACACAAGGCTATTGCTTTTTTGCCGTGGTGTGCTCGGAAATCCAGTCGCCGATCATTTCTAAGGCGTAAGGCGAGATGGTTTCTTCAATCTTAGAGTATTCCGTGGGCGACCCGGTTTCAACCTTTTGAAACAGATGATTCAAACCCTCCAGCTCCTTGACCGTGTAGTCTTTGTTTCCTCCAGCTTTGAGGGTTTGTTCAATGGCAGGCAAATTTTCTTTGGGTGGGACCTGGAGGTCTTTTTCACCATTAACCGCAAGAACCGAACATTTTACCTTCATCAAGGTTGGTTTGGGATCATAGGTCAAAAAGTAGCGGAACCAGGGTGACAACATCTGTTGGATGGAGATATCCACCATTTCTGGTGAATAACCCAGAGCTTGTTTTTCTGACTCAGTCATCTGGGTGAGAGCTGCCGTGAGGATCTCCTTCATTTTCTTTTTGGCTGTAATCGTATCCTTCTCCTGCTTCACTACAGCGAACAACTGCTCATTCAGCTTTCGGTTTTTGGCAATTGCCTCATCGCTAACCCCACCAGCTTTGGAGATCAATTCACTTTGCAGATACAGGACCTGTTCACCGGTTAAGCCCGTTCCAGCCATCAATACGATAAAGGCAACGTCCGGGGATTGAGCTGCCACCATGGGAGCAATTATACCTCCTTCGCTGTGACCAATCAGCCCAATCTGTTTTGAATCAAACTCCTTCAAACTCTTAAGATACTCAACGCCAGCCAGCACGTCACCTGCAAAATCCTCGCTGGTGGCTTTTTTAAAGTCTCCGGTAGATTTACCTACTCCACGATCATCCACCCGGAGCACGGCAATTCCTCGACGGGTCAAATAATCTGCCAGCACCAGGAAAGGACGATGACCGAACACCGATTCGTCACGGTCCTGTGCCCCGGAACCGGTAATAAGCAGAACTACCGGGAATGGCTCTCCTGAGCCTGGCATGGTCAAAGTGCCTGCGAGTTTAATCCCCGCCTTCTTGTTCTCGTATTCAACTTCTTTTTCGACGTAGGGATAAGGTGGCTTGGGCTCTTGTGGACGCAGAACCTCCGGAACTTTATCGGTTCGCTGAAGCACCAGCGGGACCGACGCCCCATTCTGTTTCCACTGCCCCTCGACTGTCGATTTGTCTTCTTTAATATCACCTTCAAAAATGCCATTGATAGACTTCGCACCCAGGTGTAAGTGACTGTTCTGGAAAGTAACCTCTTCTACAGGTATGTCCTTAGCTCCCTGGTCCGGGCTGTCCAAAGTAGCGGTGAGTTTACCTTTAGGATCTTTGGAGATCTTAAACACGACTCTTAGCTCCGTTCCTGAAAACTTAAGAGTGCCCAGCCAGATTCCTTCGATACCTTTATTACCTGAGGGAGTTGGTGATTTTGGTGTTTCCATTTTCTGAGCTTTGGGAGTCTCCGCAATACGCTTCAACACTAATGGAAAAGTCATACCACCCTGTTTCCATTCTCCCTCAATGGCTGATTTGTCCTGTTTTAAGTTTCCATCAAAGGTGCCCATGGCAGACTTAACATCCAAGATCAGGTGACCATAATCGAAAGTGACCCCTTCCACCGGTATACCCATTGCTCCCTGGTCTGGACTGTCCATAGTAGCAGTCAATTTCCCCTCTGGCGTTTTTGTAATGTTGAATACCACTCTAAGCTGGGTTCCGGAAGCCTCCAAGGTCCCCTGCCACGTCCCCTCAATAGCTTGATCTCCGTAAGCTAACGGGAGAGTAACAAAGAGGAAGACTGCCAGTAACACCATTGCTACTGCTAATCTGTTTTTCATGCGAATCTCCTTTCTTTATAGCGCGTAGCGGAGGGTTTATCCCTCCGATAGCCAAACCATTCTTCGACTTCGCTCAGGACGAAATGTAAAGGTTTGGCTACGCGCTTCTGTAGGGGCAACTCATGAGTTGCCCCTACCAAAACCTTACTATTAAATGTACCTGTCGTGTCTTCCGACACACCAGATCTTTGTCCGCTAAGTCAAGAGATCCGGCGGGCAAAGAAAGTTACAAACCACTCATTTAAATAGCTCAGAGGCTTTCACAATCTCAAAATCTCCATCTTGCAATTTCAGATCAAACGCTTTGATCTGGTCGTCCGCTTGTTTGAGCAATGTGGTATCCGCCTGAGATGGATATTCAAGCGTGGTTTGATTCGACAAAAGCTCTTTTTTGAATTTCTCTCCATCGGAAACTAAGGCAACGATAGCCACATTTTCCGATGAAAGATATTTCTTCACCGCCATAGTTATTTCCTCTTTGGTAACCTTATCTATGTTGGTTTCATACCCATCCAGAAAACCCGGTGTGCCGTAAAATTCCTCATCCAGCATCATTCCTAATTTTCTTTCCGGAGTCTCGATCTGAAAAGGAAATTGATTCTTTTCAAAGTTTTTGGTCAACTCCAATCGGTCTTCCGGTATACCGTTGTTCACCAGATCGGTCATCTCCTTTAAACAGAGCTTAATGGCAAACTTGGCATTAGCGGATTTGGGATAAGTCCACATGGTGAAGAATTGAGTTTCTCTAGGATTGTTGGGACTAGCCAATTTGCTCCATCCGTATTGCTCAAAATCCTCGATGTAGCTGTAAGCTCCATAGCACAAACCTCGCTCCATTCTAACCGTTTTATATAACCGCCCAATTGATTCACGATGTTTTCCCAGATAAGTGTTGGCAACCACCATAGCAGAATAATCTGGGGAATGTCGAGTTAAATTATAAGGCTGACCAATTCTAAACTGGGTCTGCTCTCTTCCCTCCTTTTCAATCAGGAGCACTTTTCTTCCCACAATGGGTTGAACTTCCCCTTTGACTTTTTGCATCTCACCGGCTTTCAAGCTAGACATATCTTTTTTGAATCGCTCTACCAACTGGTCATCAAAATCTCCAGCTATACCAAGTAAAATGCCATTCTGAACAAAATATTTCTGATAGAAATTTAAAGCATCTTGGCGCGTTAATGACTTAACCGAAGTCTCATTTCCATAGACCAGATGACCATAAGGATGACCTCGAAAAATAAAGTTATCATAGCTCTCTTTCACTAAATCAAAATCGTCGGAGCGAGTGTTTTCGATGGCATCCAGTTGATCCCGCCTGGTTTTCTCAATTTGATCTTCCGGAAATGTGGGTTTCAATATGATCTCGGAAAACACCTGATAAAACTTGTCCAAATTTTCTTTCAAAGTGGTGCCGGAGATCACGATGACCTCTTTGTGAACCTCGATGTTCAACCGAGCACTAAGAAAGTCCAAAAGATCATCAATTTTTTCTCGAGAAAAAGATTCGGTTCCCCGCTCTAACAATTGAGCAGTGAAATAAGCCAACCCCTCTTTTCCCGGTGGATCATAAGCTGATCCGGCTTTAATCATCACTTCAAAATAAACCACGGGTATTCCCGGCTTTTTCACCTGGATAACTTCCCATGCTTTGGCATTGATGTTGAAAACGCTTAAGCTTAGGAAGCATACAAAGACGATAAGCAAAAAAACTCTTAGACGTTTTGATTGCATAAAATCCTCCTTACCTCACCCTTGGTTCCCCCTCTCCTTACCAAGGAGAGGGGTTCACCCTGCCCTTCGGTCCTGAGACCTCAGGGTCGAAGGAAAGGGATTCACCCTGAAGGGGACAAAAGTGGGAGAGGTCTTTTTATCCCTTGGGCACCAGACTAACCACTGTTAATTCTCGGTTCATAGCCACTTTAGTGGCGTATACTCTATAACCCGACTAAAGTCAGTTTGAAACTAAAATCAGTCTAAAATACCTGTTCTAGAAGTGAATTTCATCCCTTGGGCACCAGACTAACAACAGTGCGATTTGTCGGCAAGAATGTCTTCTCTGCCACCTTTTGAATAATCTCAGGCGTAATGGAGTTGAATCTCTCTTCAGCCTGAAACAATAATTTGTAATCCCCACCAATCACTTGATAATGTCCAATCGTCGATGCAATCGAGAAAGGTTTATTTAAACGATAAAACATCTCAGCTTTCACAGAGTTTTTGGCTTTGGTAAGCTCCTCCTCACTCACCTTATCCCTCTTTAGCTTTTCTATCTCCTCGAAGATTATGTTTCTGACTTCTTTAAGAGACTTCCCTTTCTTTAAACTGGTGGAGATGGTAAACATGCCTGGATCTTTGTTCTCCTGCATGTCTCCAGAAATGTGGTCAACCATCTGCAGATCAGTATAAAGTTTTTTGTTTAACCGTCCGCTTTTCAAAAACAAAATCTCACCCATCAGCTTGAGGGCGCAGAAATCGTCGGACATAATATCGAACTTAGGACCATGATATCCGATAATCAATTTAGGAGTGATCAAACTGTCTTTCCAGGTGTATTCTTTTACCCTCTCTTCAGTCGATAGAGGTTCTTGGGGAATCGAGATGTCGGGTGGAGGCTGTTTTTGCCAATCCCCATAATTCTTTTTGATCCATTCCAAAACCAAAGGAGTGTTGAAATCGCCAGCTACCACGATGGTCGCATATCCGGGAGAATAGAAAGTATTTTTGAACTCCAGACCATCCTTCAGTTGAATGTTTTTCTCCAGATCCTCCTCGAAACCAACCACCGGATGATGATAGGGATGTTTCAGGTAGGCGATCTGAACAAACTCCGACCACAAGAAACCATCCGGATCTTCCACCTCTCCCATCCGTCTTTCTTCCTTGACCGGACCCAGCTCGGTTCTGAAAGTCTGATCGTCGAATCGAAGATTTCTGATTCGATCCGCCTCCACCTCAATAATCTTCTCCAGATATTCGCTTTTGACATTGATAAAGTAGACCGTGCCGTCCTCGCTGGTCCAGGCGTTAGTCTCGGGTCCAAAGTTTCCCACGGCTTTGTCATAGTCCGGATATTTCTCCGTGCCTCTGAACATCATGTGCTCAAACACGTGCGCCAGTCCTGTGATTCCGGGCTTGACCTCATCCCGCGCACCTGCATTCACAAAGGTTTGATAACTTATTGTGGGAACTGAATGATCTTCGCAGGTCAAGACAGTTAATCCGTTGTCCAGAACCGTTTTTTGGATATTAAGGTTTATTGAACCTGCATAGCTCTGGAATGGTGCAAAAAGAAACAAACAAAGAATTAAGACTAAACTTGATATCCTCTTGTGTTTCATTTCTTCCTCCGGATAAAAGTTAATAGACCAACACATTTCTTCAAATATAATGGGATAGTAGTATTTGTCAAGCTTACTTGATAGTCAAAAGCAGGGTGTCTGTATATCTTTAAGGACTGTTGAAAAAGTGTCTCATGACGTTTGGTTGAAAAGAAATGATTTCCGTAGGGACAGCCCTTGCTTCGCACTGAGTGCGCTCAGCACGAAGTGTGGCTGTCCTCCTTGGAGTTAGGACAGGGACCCCGCAAAAGCGGGATTTCGAAGCTCAACAAGCCCTGTCCCTACAAAGTCCAATCCCTCAATAATGGGTTTTTGAACAGTCCCTAAAGGTCGTGGCAATAAATTGGAACCATAAGTCATGGATTTTCTATATTCACCAATTGCCACGAGCTTTAGCTCGTGGATTCTGTAAGCTTTACTCCTTTTATTTATGTATTTTTCTAACGGACTTTAGTCCATTTAAGAGCTTACATACCGATGGGCTAAGAACTATATCTTAACTTCATAGGAAGCAGAGTAGGTTAACTTATTCTGTTGAAGACCGTTAAGCTATGGCGGAGAGGCCGGGATTCGAACCCGGGGTACCTCACGGCACAACGGTTTTCGAGACCGCCCCGTTAAACCACTCCGGCACCTCTCCGATTAAAGCAGTCAATAGTTAATAGTCAACAGTCAATAGAAAAAACACAACGGTTTTTCCGCCAGAGGCGGACCCGCCTCCAGCGGGCGAGACCGCCCCGTTTCCGCCATAGGTGGATCCCGCCAGCGGCGGGAAAACCACTCCGGCACCTCTCCGATTAAAGCAGTCAACAGTCAATAGTTAAAAAACTAAAAAGCTTCAAAATTCTTTTATAACTCACATCGGTTCAGTTCGTTCTTCCACAAACGAGCGTATATCGTTTTCTTTTGGTTTAAACAACATAAAACACAAAAGTGTAATAGCAACAAAAAGAACAAAACGCTCGAAAGTTCCACCTATAAGATAATATACCAATCCGTAAATCGAAGGTGCAAGAGAAAGAGAAAATGTCAAGATACCCCATCGGAACAAGAGCTGTTCTGCTTGCACCTGGGGATGGTTCTCGTGAAAAACTTTGCGACTAAAAAGAGAGCTTCTTTTCAACAAATAGATTATCGGAATATCCCCCATAGCTACAATGATCAATCCCCAAAAGATAAATCTTAAGTTACTGCCAATATTTAAGCCGATACCCTTGGATTTAATGAATGCACCTAGAGCCAGGAGCATCCCCGGAACTAAGACGTTTAGCATCAGTCCCAGATTTAAAAGCCTGGAGTGCAGTTGATCTATATCCACATGGTTATTTAATGTTTCCACACTCTTATACCTCTCTTTCTCTTTCCGAATTCTTCAATCGAAGTCTTTCAAAAAAAGTCTGCATCATCTGGCTACTCTCTTCTTGCAAAACATAAGGGACGATCTCAAGTTGATGATTCAACCGGATGTCCTGAACGATATTGAATAACGATCCACATGCACCTGCTTTGGGATCCTTTGCTCCAAAAATCAATCGATCCACTCTGCTTAAAACCAAAGCTCCGGCACACATGGCACACGGCTCAATGGTCACATACAACGATGCGCCGGATAATCTCCACGAGTTAAGGTAGTTGGAGGCGGCTCCGATGGCTATTATTTCAGCATGCGCAGTGGGATCGTTTAAACTTTCTACTTGATTGTGCCCTCTTCCGATTATTCTATCCTCATAAACCACTACTGCCCCAACCGGCACCTCCTCTTTTTTCAAAGCTAACCGTGCCTCAGCCAAAGCATGTCGCATCCATTTTTCGTGCTGATCGTCTTGCATATTCAAAGCTTCAACGCCTTAACTGAGCAAGCCATCTGGTTCATTACACGTAATAGATTTATCATTCCAGCTTTGAAAATATAACAAAACTGGGATAAATCCAAAGAAATTTTCAAGAGATTTTCAGAAACGGAGCAAGGAGTTAATCCGTTCACGGTGAATCCGTTTTCGCCAAAGACGGATCCGCCTCTGGGGGACAGGATGAATCCGTAAGGATTTTATAAAAGGCTTACACCTTAACTCCCATTATTTCCCCCATTCATCCTGGAGACTTTCGGCAGAGAGTTCCCGTATGGGTTATAAAAGGCTTACGCCTTAACTCCTATTTTGTTTCCGGTTCGTTATGGACACCCGTCCGTGATGACATCTAATCGTAACGGACACGGTGTCTATTACCAACGAAAGAACTATGGCGATGGATTTTCTTCTTGAAGCAAAGAATCCACCAAACGGAGTTTCTCTGAAGCTTCCAGAAGTGTAGAATCAAGCTGGAGGGCTGTTTGGAATTCAGACTTGGCAGATTCCAAGTTCAACTGTTTGGCATAAGCCAGCCCTAAATTATAATGATAGACCGCATTTTGTGAGTCTAAGTTTATTGCTTTTAGAAGCAGAGGTATAGCGTCTTTTCCTCGTCGGATGTTGTCATAGAGCATCCCCAAATTGGCATACGCCTCTGCAAAATCCGGTTTTATGGATAGAGCCTGCTTTAAATGCAATTCAGCCTGATCTAACTCTCCTCTTTGCGCATAAATTGTTCCCAGATTGAAATGAGCCTGTGCCTGAGCGTCTTTATCCTCTAAGTTATACGGGGATCCTTTTGTTGCCAAAGCCTCCAGATTGTATGCTATGTCACTGGAAGTAGACGGAGGATGGATGACCCTATCGAATCTCTCTATAGCGGAATCGAAGTTTGCCTCAGACTGATAGATCTCCCCTAAGAGTAATTCCCCATCCAAAAAGGGGTGAACATTTATTAACCCCTGACTCAGAGTCTCTTTAGCTTTTTCGATCTTTCCGTTCTCCCAATAACTCAAAGCCAAATTCATATATGCTTCCGGATAGTAACTTCTAAGTTTCAGCGCTTTCTCCGCCATCTGTTCGGCCTTATCATAAAGTCCTTTTTGACGATAGATGGCCGAAAGATTATTATAGGCTTTGTCTTCATCCGGATTCAGTTTAAGCTCAGCTAAGAATTCTTTCTCCGCTTCATCATATTCCCCCTTTTTGAAAAACACCATCCCGCGGTTTAAGTGAGCACGGCTCATTCGAGAATTCAATGCCAGGGTTGAGTCATACTCGGCCAAAGCCATGTCAAATTTCCCCTCCTTGAGATAAACGTTTCCCAAGCTGAAGTGAGCCTGGGAGAAGTCTCCCACCCCCAGATGATAAGCATTGGAATTAACTAAAAAGGAAAAAGGTAGAAGGAAAATGAAAAATAAACCTATAGTAGAAATGTCTTTCTGGTAAATTCTTTCAGCTAACCAGACTAAAGAGAACCCAGAAAATATGATTAAGAATGGAATAACTGGAATCCTAAATCTATCGGTGACAAAAAACATGACCACGGTGATCATATAAGAGAAAATGAACAGAATGGGCAGCGATATTTTTTCCCTTTGATCTGTAATTTGACCGGAGCTGATTTTTCCGGAGCGCTTAGCCCCCCACCATGACAAAACCATTCCCACTAATCCTAAAGGTCCAATGAACCAAAATCCTAAAGGCATCACGCGTATCAGGGAGGAATATCTTCGAAAGAAATATGTATCCTGATTGTTGCTGATCTCGAATCGATTCCAGAACATGTAAAGCTTTTTGATCAGAAGCTTAAAAGCACGTGAGGAATTTTCCAAAAAGAAATCGAACCCTTTTCGGTAATAGAAATTTGAAATCTCCGAAGGCTTCAAACTTCTTCCCGTCTCTTTTTCCGCCATCTGCTGAAAGTCCCGATACTGCCAATCCTCCTTGTAAAAGATGGCACTCATCCCGTCCGAATTTTTATTGTTTCCGATGTAGAAATTTATTCCCCCTTGAGAGGCAATCAGAACCATGTCTCCACCCACGAGCAGGTTTCTTAGGGTAACTGGTGCAATTATCAGAATGCATCCCAAGAGGAACGAACCTGAATAAGTGACCATCTTTTTTAATTGTTTCTCGGGTTTGAATGCCAGAAATATCCACAGCCAGACAAAGGGTATAAAGAAAAGGATGTTAGGTCGGGTGATAGCTGAAAATCCTAAAATCAAACCACAGACCAACCACCTGGAGAATTTTGGATCGTCTCTGGCTTTGAGCAGAAATAAGAGCAAGAGAAGATCAAAGAATACCAGAAACGAATCCAAAAGTAATTCGTCTTCAAAATACCAAAGCATTCCGTAACTGGCGGCAATAAGACCGGATATTATGGCAACTTTTCGGTTGAACAATTTCTTCGCCAGAAGATAGACCAAAACGCAAGAGAAGGACCCCACCACATGTTGAATCACTCGGGGAATGACGTAATTGTGTCCGAATATCTTATAAACCATCGCCAGAAAGTAAGCATAAAAAGGTGCTCTGAAAAATGCTTTTCCGCTAATCCAGTTTCCACCGGCAATGTTCTGCGCCCACACATCGTGATACAGAGGGTCCATGGTGGGAGAAAAGAAATGAGGATTGCTCTTAACCTGAAGTAAGTATATTATTCTTAGAATGAAGGCAAAAACAAAAATAGTTAAAATCCATATTTTGTCTCTGTCTTTGTCTGGGATTACTTTGGTCATAATTATAATATATTTCTACACATCTGCTTTGTCAAACGAAAGCAAAGAGATAAGTAAAAAAGTCAAATTGGGAAGGGTAACTGGAGTGTAAAGCTTAAGGGACTGTTAAATATGAGGTTTGGGAGTGCACCTTGTCCTAAAGTCAAACCCGCCCTTGGCATGAATAAAATGGTTCATACCTTTGCTGGAAAGCTTCTCGGAGCGAAGCGGAGATCCTCCACCAAAGGCGGGACAGGGTTTACTTTCAGCAGAAGGAGGTGGTTCGACTACGCTCACCAAAAGGTAAAACCGATTCACTTTTGCTAACGTATCGGTTAACGAGCCACATCTTATACAAAAAGTATGCAAGTCCTAAAAGACCAAAACTAAAGTCCCCCTAACTTCAAGCTCAAGAAGAAGATAAAAAGAGAAGTATCTATGACTTTCAAAGGGAGTAGAAAAGCGGAAACAAAAAGATGTTGTCACCCAAGGCTTCACCAGTTAAGTTTAAATAACATGCAGAAGCACAACGAATAACCAATAAAAAAAGAGGCCAAGAGAACTGCTCTGACCTCTTTTTTATCAAACATAAACCGGTGTATAATAGGAAATTATGGCTAAGGCAAGCCCTCCCAGAACCAATTCACCATTTCCGATATTACCTTGAATGCCGGAGGATCCGCTCCAGCATTTTTCATAAGGTGAATGGGAAAACAGAATTCCGCGGTGCGATAAGTAGGACCGATGTAATCTACTGCACAAGGCATATTATGCATAGGAGAAAGCGATCCGCGGTTGGAGATAAAGGTGTAGATCCGTCTTCCGGCTGGGATTCTATACTCAAAATCCGTGAAGTTGGACATGGCAACATAACACACATACGGAATACCCTGGACACCAAAACGATAGCCCGTATTATAAGAAAAACCTTTCAGTTTCTTACAGAGGACTGTATCCACATCCAAAGTGGTAAGTATTTTATCCCACGATCCAAACGGTTTAGCCTGAATGAATTCCAGAGTATAATCGTCTGTAGGACCATAAGTAGGAACAAACACCTGATCTAATCCAAAGTACTCAGTCCCTAGCTTATAAGCAGTGGAAGCAGTTCCTAATTCTTTAAAGTAGTGAGGATTATTATAATAGCCAGAAGCATTAAAACCGAAGTTGTCTAACCCAATCAACCAAAGACGTCCTCCTATGTCTAAGTAGTCTTTATATTTTTTGAAACTTTCTTCAGTGATGCCCGGGCTTGCACCCATATTAAGCACTATCACCAGATCATACTGTGATAAGATTTGTTCTCCCGGAGGACTTTTGGGAGTCTTATCAGGCGGAGTGGTTGGATCAAACCATATCTTAAAGGCATCACATAAACCCGACTGAGACAAGGCTTGTTGATAGAAAGGGTGCACATCTATGGAAGTATCTGCACTGCCAGCTTTCCCTTTATAAGTAGTAGCATCCACCACCAGGATAGTTTTCCTGTTTTTATCGGCATAACGAAATCTTGGCTTCACAATTAGGAAGTTCATCCTGGTGGAAGTGTCAGTGGTGGTGAAAGCATCGTCCTGGGCTTTTACCTTTAACTGATACCATCCGTAGGCGGAATCGCCAAAGTCTTCCAATCCCATGAATACATGCGTTTTCTCCGATACCCACCGGGAGTATTGCCAGCTCCCGGCAATCAAAATGCTGTCCCACGATGAATCGGCAATGGGAGCTTTATCGGCAATAGAAGGGGTGGGAGCTGAAACAAATGGTCCCACCAACTCCCATTGGAACTGGAATTCTGGCTGATTACGCTTGTCCTTATAGTCTGCGGTGTCTAGACCAAACCAAGTGATTGGAATACCTTTCCAGGTGGCAGTGGTTTCCTCCAGACAATAATGCGGGTTAACCTTGAAGGCGCTATCCATGTCAATGAAGGCTTCGGGGCGATGGTTGTTCCGATAGAACAACTTATATACTACGTCTGATTTTTCTCCACCATTATCTACAGCTCGCAGAAACAAATATTGAGGAGTGTAGATGGTAGGATCCATCTCTGCATACATCTGCACATGACTCTGGCTACCACCCGGCTCAGCCTGGATATGAACTCCCAGCATGTGCTTTAAGTTGGTGGAGTCTACCCACGAGACACTGTCGCGAGGAATTCCGTGAAGATAGCTTTTCACTTTCTCCAGCCCCCCGATACTCACCACATTGGCACTCTCCATCACCGCATATTGATAAGCGGTAATAAAACCATCCACATCCGTCCCGAACCAGTAAACCAGCGGAGTGACTGAGAACTTATACCCCTCGGGGGGGATGTCTGAGAAATATACCTGGGGGGGGACGTTAGATGGAGCCGATCCCTTTCTTTCTAACTTGCCACAACTGCAAAGGATCAAAAAACCGAGTAAGATAACCACTAAATTACGTCCATATTTTCGCATAGTTTCATAGCTCCTTTTAATCATGTTTGAAGCGTAAGCTTAAATCTTGTTATCCAGACCCTTATGCTATGTTTAAAACGTAACCCCCAACGAAAATCTATGTAAGCCGTTCAGATTACCCATATCGTGATAACCGTAGTCCAAGCTCAGCTTAGCAGATTTGGAGGCATTGATCCTCACTCCGCCACCCGCAGAAATCCCACCAGCGTCATATTGGAAATAATCACCCAGTCTCAAGGAGAGGAGATCTTTAAACCAGTATTCGACTCCGGCATTGAATTTTTCCATATTATCACTGGGGTGGCTACCTTCCACCGCAATAACCGCTCGGTGATTCTCCATTCGAAAGAGATCGAGTACTCCTCCGAATTTGAAATTCATGGGGATTGGGTATGACTCCGAGATAAACTTAAGGTCAGGCCCGAAATTGCTTATCATCATCCCTATCTTGAAACCCTTAAAGCCGGTATCATACAGAGTTCCTACGTCGGCTGCCCAGCCGGTGGCTCTTTCCGTGTCATAGAGTTCATCTATAACCTTCAAGGTCAGTCCAACGTTGAAGCGGTCGGTCAAACTTCTGGCATAGCTGAAGCTTAGGGCATAGTCCTTGGCGGTGAAGGTTTGTGTGGGATTCACTCCCACTTTATACTCCCCGGTGAAAGGCATATCTCCAGCATTTACCATGCAGAAGCCCACTCCCCACACACCACCAAATCTGGGGGTAGGATAAGCCAGGGCTGCAAATTCATAGTTGATTTCCGCAGGATATGTGACATGAGTGAACAATGCTTGTCTTTCCGCCAGTTGGGTCAACCCCGCGGGGTTATAATATACCGCTGAAGCATCATCGCAGATGGATAGAAAAGCATCTCCCATGCCTATAGCTCGCGCTGAAACCCCCAGTTCCAGGAACTGGGCGCCAGCCGTCGCCACCTTAGCTTGACCCCAGGTCCATTCTGGAAAAACTAACAGGATCAGTCCCGCCAGGGGCGGAATCACTCCCCATAACAGTTTCCGCATAACCTTCTCCTTTCTCTATTTTATGATCACGAATTTTCCCACCTGATTTTTTCCGGTATCCTTATCCTCCACGCTGAAAAGATAGATCCCCGATACCACCGCCTGGGTATTGCGCGAGATCAAATCCCACTCGTCATAGGTGGCATCCAAAACCCCGGGATCTTTCTTATGATCAATGGTTCTCACCAAATCCCCATCCAATGTGTATATCCTAATAGTGCAATAAGCAGGCAAATTCACAAACCGTATCCTTTTACCATAGGTCCCTCCCGCCTCATACTTGTCCCCACTATAATTGCCATCTATCCGATAGGGATTGGGATAAACCATCACCTTCAAATCCTCCGTTTTCACCTTCTCCAGGTTATCGATAGGATACACTAAAGTGGCATTCACCAGCCGGGATGCCTCCAGAGGTTTAAGACCGGTCTGCGGATCAC
>Ga0315288_10000624_pt1 | contig 44526 bp, 41 predicted proteins | sample YL17G11_20_MG_FD_203454 | JGI IMG/M metagenome (GOLD analysis project Ga0315288, IMG submission 203454) | Sediment microbial communities from Yellowstone Lake, YNP, Wyoming, USA - YL17G11_20 | ecosystem: Environmental > Aquatic > Freshwater > Lake > Sediment | place: USA: Wyoming | collected... | reverse complement strand
GACTGGATCGTGGAGAGGCACAACGGGGGCACGAACGTCGCCTATTTCGATGGGCATTCGAAGTGGAGCAAATGGGAGCTCGTGAGAAACTACACGGGCAAGGGCAGCGGCATCTACTACAGGGACGGTGTGGACCGGTAGGCGGGGGCTCTTGCTCCGGACGTGAAGGAGATCACGGACAATGAAGAGAGCGATTGCGTTTGCTGTTGCCTTCGGGCTCGTGCTGTGTTCGCTCGTCGGCTGTGGCAAGACGAAGCCGGCCGAGGGTGCCATGGGGAAGAGCGCGGAGACCAAAGCCAAGATGATGGCCATCGGCAAGGAGACGAAGGCCGCCCTGAGCAAGATGGGGGCCAAGAAGGGCGGCGACAGGGACATGCGAGGGAGGAAAGCCGAGGCCGGGGGGCAGTAGCCGACTGGGTCGCACTAGCGGAGACCCAGGCAGGGCGCGGGCCGCGGCCCGTGCCGCCACAGGCCTTCGCAGCCGGGAGCTTCGGCGAACTCGCCGGGCGGCGCCCCGCGATGCCTGCCTACGGCTCCTAGCCCAGCGGCTCCCTGGACTCCCCCCAGACACCACTCTCAACGAGTGTGAGCTCTTACTGGCCGCGCGGCACGCAGGACACTCCTGCAGCTCCCACGAACGTCATCCCTTGTCTGTCGATCCGTGGCACACCGTACACGACAGGTAGGTGCATGGCATGAACGCTCACCGATCCCCATGGAGGCTGTCGATCCTGGCGGTTGCTCTTCTCGCAGTGACAGCCCTTGCCGTGCAGGCTCAGGAGACGACGGAGCGGCGCGACGCGCGCATGAAGTGGTGGCGTGAGGCGCGGTTTGGGATGTTCATCCACTGGGGGCTCTACGCGATCCCGGCCGGTGAGTGGAATGGGCAGAAGGTCGGCGGAGCCGGCGAGTGGATCATGTACAGTGGCCAGATCCAGCCGGATGAATACGAGAAGCTCGCGCCGCAGTTCAACCCGGTGAAGTTCAACGCCCGCCAGTGGGTGCGTATCGCCAAGGCCGCGGGCATGAAGTACATCGTCATCACCAGCAAGCACCATGACGGTTTCTGTCTCTGGGACTCGGCCGAGACGGACTATGACGTGATCGACGCCACGCCCTTCGGCCGTGACATCCTCAAGGAGCTGGCCGACGAGTGCCATCGGCAGGGCCTCAAGATGTGCTTCTACCACTCCATCCTCGACTGGCACCATCCCGACTACCTCCCCCGTGGCGAGGGCAGCCCTCGTCCCTGGGACAAGCGGCCCACAGAGGGCGCCGACCTCAACCGATACATCGACCACATGAAGGCCCAGCTGCGCGAGCTGCTGACGAAGTACGGCGAGATCGGGGTGATCTGGTTCGACGGCGGTTGGGAGCACAGCCCGGAGGAGCTTCGGTCTGAGGAAGTCGTCTCGATGATGCGGGAGGCCCATCCGAGCCTGATCATCAACAACCGCATCCAGATCCCTCAGGACTTCGACACTCCCGAACAGCAGATCCCGGCGACCGGTATCCCCGGACGCGACTGGGAGACCTGCATGACGATGAACGACACGTGGGGGTACCGAAAGGACGACCGCAACTGGAAGTCCACGGAGGATCTCATCCGCAAGCTCGCGGACATCGCGAGCAAGGGCGGCAACTTCCTGCTGAACGTCGGCCCCACATCCGAGGGGCTCATCCCGGCGGCGAGCGTCGAGCGCCTCGCTCAGATGGGGGCGTGGCTGCAGAAGAACGGCGAGAGCGTCTATGACACGACGGCCAGCCCGTTCAAGGCGCTCCCGTGGGGCCGCTGCACGCAGAGGCCGGGGAAGCTATACCTCCACGTGTTCGAGTGGCCGAACGGCCTGCTGCAGGTGCCGGGGCTGAAGACCCCCGTGAAGAAGGCGTACCTCCTGGCCGATCGGAAGCGCACCCCGCTCGCCGTCACTCCCTACCCCGACTTCGTGGGCATCACCCTCCCCGTGCAAGCACCAGATCCGGTCGATACCGTGGTGGTCCTCGAGGTCGACGGCGAGGTCGTGATCGACACGAGCATCCGTCAACAGGCCGACGGGTCGTTCGAGCTGAAGGCGGCGGACGCCGTTGTGCATGGTGATGCCGCCCGGTATGAGTCCGGCCCGGAGCGAGACAACATCGGCTTCTGGACGAAGGCGGAGGACTTCGTGACCTGGGACATCACGGTGGACAGGCCGGGACGGTTCGAGGTTGAGGTTACCTATGCCTGCGAGCCCGCCGCCGCCGGCGCCGAGTACATCGTGGAGGTCGGCGGGAAGAGCGTGTCCGGTAAGGTGGCGGACACCGGGGGTTGGGGGGCGTTCAAGGGCGAGAAGCTCGGCGTGATCGAGATCGCGGACGGCGGCTTGAGGACCGTCACCGTCCGCCCCACGGCCATGCCGGGCTTCGCGGTGATGAACCTAAGGGGCGTCGTGCTCAGGCCGGCGCCGTAGGCGCGCACGCCACCGGAAGCGGGACACGGCCACGTGCCGCCGCTGTGCGGCCCCATGGCGGCCCGCACCCTCCCGTGTATGATCGTCGGAAGCAGTGTACTCGCCAGTACACCGGCACAGGGACGGCACCCCTACGGCGAACCAGAAGGAGGTGATAGGTGCTGGTACATCCCCGCAAAGGGCGCGACAGAGCCCATTCGGGGATCCAGCCAACCGAAGGAGGGACCTGCCGTGCCAACAAGCATTCGGGCCATGGCCGTCTTGTGTAGCACTGTGCTGCTATCCGTTCTCTGCGGTTGTGCGGCGAACGATGTCGCCGCCCCCGACCTGTCCGGCTCTTCCGAGTACGTCGCCGACACCGACCTGGGGTCTCGTGGGAAGCCCACTCCTCCGCCTCCCCAACCAACCCCTTGCCGAATCGCCTACCTCAACGGCAACGTCTTCTCGATGTACACGAATGGGACAGGGGGCCTACAACTGACCAGCATCGGCGACAACGCCAGGGCGACCCGCCCAGACTGGAGCCCGGACGGGCAGTACATCGCGTTCGGGCTTGTCGATGGGCTCGTCGAGCCGACCATCGCCTCTGGTATCCGACGCATCAACGCGGCGGATGGGTCGAATCCCGTGTGGATCACCGGCGGTTCGCCGACGTCGCCGACGGACGACTGGGTCCAGTGGTCGCCCGATGGGAGTTGGATTGCGTTCTCGCGCATCGACCTCGGGAACTACAAGCTCTGCATCGTCGACCCCAACGTGGGTGAGAGCTCCGTACGGCTCCTGTGGGACTACAACCCCCACTGCGACGACATCTCACCGACGTGGTCCCCAAGGGGCGACATGATCGCCTTCGTGACGATGGAGACCCAGTCGGTCGACTACGACGCCCTGTGGGTGATCGACGTGGGCCCCGACGGAGCGCCGGTCGGAGAGCCCCGGATGCTCGTCGACAACGAGATCGGTATCGGGTACATCAAGTCGGTTGACTGGTCGCCGGTTGAGGATGCAGACGGCAACAGCCGGATCGCCTATGACCGGGTCTCGCCCAACTACGACATCTACGTGGCCACCGTCGACAGGTCGGGGGCCTTGGTGGGCGGGCCCGTGAACGTCACAGCCGGGATCGCTGACAAGTGCGGGTTCCCGTCCTGGTCGCCGGACGGCTCCGAGTTCGCTTTCGGGGCGCAGACGAAGAAGAGCTGGCAGATCCGGCGCATGAAATGGGACGGCACCGGCATGACGACGGTCGGCCCAGGATCGACCCCGAGCTGGTCTCCGGTGCTGCAGTAATCGTGAGAGCGCGCCGCGTGGGCTTGGAGACCGCACGAGCCCACGCGGCTCGCGGGTCCACGAGCCGCTGTGACTCACGCACTTGACGGACGCATTGCTCTCGTGCTACTTGGCCGCCCGCTCAAGGAGCTGCGCGTTCCGCCGGCGAGCGCGGAGGGAGCGGGCCAGCGCTCTCTCGCATGCCTCGATGCGCGCGATGGCGCCGGGCGCCTGGCTTGGCATGTCCCACGCGTAGGCGGAGTCGCGTGCCATCTCGCAGAACCGGATCGCCTCCCCGTAGTCCTCCTGCTGCTCGCGTAGGTACCCGAGGAGCGTCCAGTACATGAATGGAGGCTGGTACGCTTGGGGGAGGAGCTGCTCGAGCCGCCCCACGTAGTCCTCCGCCAGACCGAACTCGTGCAGCGCGGTGCACGCTATGGCTGTGTTCCAGCGCATTCCCTGTATGTCGAAGGGATGGAGGCGCTCCTCGACCTGGGGCACGAGGGCGAGCACCTCCGGAAGGACTTCGGCCTTCTCCTCGTTGGGCAGGCAGGAGCACGCCAAGGCGAGCGAGCCGGCGCCCAGCCATAGGTTCCCCCGGTCCAGCACCTCGCGGCTGAAGGCCAGCATCCGCGTGTAGACCGGTGGCCTCCCCCACGCGAGCCGACTCAGTGCCCACATCCGCATGCCATCCACGGAGAGATGGTCGCTCAGTCCACGGGGGCCGAAGCAACCCCGGATCAGCCGTAGGTTCGCCAGCGCGAGCCGTGCTGACAGCCGGTCTTGGCGACCCGAGGTGTGAAACATAAGCGCGCCACGCAAGTGGATGAGCGCGATCTGCTGCTTCCGCATCTGTTCCGCGCCGCTGTGTTGCGCCCCCAATGCCTCCTCGAGTTCGTGGATCTCCGCGGTGTAGCGCACGAACTCAGGGCTCACCCGGTGGGACGGGGCGCCCATCTCGGCTACGTACTCGTTCATGGCGTACTCATCCACGTCCGGGCGGCCGACGATGGGCTCGTCACCGTAGAGCTCAGGGTACTGCCGCTCCCCGACGGCGGCCAGCACGAGGTCGCGGAAGGCGTCGATCTCACCGGGCACAAGCCCCTTCCGCGCCATCACGCGCAGCAGCGCCCGCAGGTGGTCCGTGGAGTGGGGCGGCTGTCCGCTCTCCCACTTGCGGATCACCCCCTCGGTCACCTTCACGCGCGGGCCGCCCGCGGCCGTGACTGCTGTCGCCAACTGGGCGCGGGTCATGCCCACCCACTCCTGCCGCCACACCCTCAGGAACGTCCCCATCGTGTATGACGGCCTCAAGGCGGACCCTCCAGCGACTCCGGCATGTGCGCGTCGTCATACAGCCCGGCGTAGTGCCGATCCCCAACGGCAGCCAGAGCGAGGTCGCGGAAGCGGCTGGTCTCAGCGGGCGCCAGACCCTTACGCGCCATGACGCGGAGCAACGCCTGCAAGTGGGCGGCCGAGCTGGGCGGCTGGCCGCTTTCCCACTTGCGGATCACTCCTGCGGTTACCTTCACACCTGGGCCACCGGCGGCCGACACAGCAATCGCCAACTGGGCGCGGGTCATGCCCACCCGCTGCTGCCGCCACACCCTCAGGAACGTCCCCATCATCTGCGACGGCCCCATGGCGGACCCACTCCCAGAAGGGCGGGCGTTGAAGCGCGCCGATACGGCGACGGTGATCCACTGGTCGTTACATTCCATGGGGCCTCTCGGCTTCCTGCAGGGAATGGCGAGGGAATCGACACGTAGCCCGGGCCAGGTCTGCGGCAGAGTGCCAGGGGGATGGGCAGCGGCCCCGGGACGGGGTGCCCGAAGGGGGAACGGCCCCGACCTCACGACCGAGAGTCGGGGCCACGGCCACTCATGAGCCAGCGGACGAGGAACGGCAGCAGGATCAGGAAGAAGGCCAGGGTACAGATCACCCCGAGCTCTCGCACTCCGATGGAGCCGATCGCGGCGACTATCACCCGGGACTGCTCCTTATGTCCGCACCGACCGATGGCCGGATGCTATTGGTTGCGGGCCGCCGACCGGATGAGCCCGCGTCCGGTGACATAGTAGCATTCCAGCGGGTCACCGTCGTAGCTGCCATCGGTATCGAAGTACCAGCCGAAGGTCTCGCTGCCCACACGCGCCTCCGCGTAGTAGCTTGTCCAGGCCGAGAGGGTCTGCCGAGGGCAGAAGACGTATTCGCCAAGGTAGTCGCCCTGGTAGGCGTCCACAGCGACAGGGAGGTACTGTCCGTTGTAGACCTCGGATAGAGCGAAGTCGCGCACGGAGACCGAGGACGGGTCCACAGCGACCCACACCGCCGCGTTCCGAGCGACGGTCTCGCCGTCCCGTGGGAACACGTCCACGTTGGCGGGGATCGACGGCCCACACCCGACTACCCCAACGATCGCCAGACCGAGTGAGCCCAGCACCACCCTGGTTAGCGCTCTCCTCTTCTGCATCGTCGCCCACCTCCATTCCGCGGTTGTCCACGCACTTTCGACGGGTAGGGCCCGTAGAGGTTCCGAAACGGGCTTTCGGAGGCCCGCGCCCGTCTACGCCTAGTGGACGCCCTGCCCTCGGCCGTGCCTTCGCCCCCCGCGCCCCGCAGCCCTGCGCCGCCGAGCGGGCAGCGTATAATGGGGACGATATGGAAGAGCGCACCCTACGGAAGCTGGAGTTCGACAAGGTCCGCGACCGCCTTGCGGCGTGTTGCGCGTGCGCGCTCGGGCGCTACTGGGTGGAGAAGCTCAGGCCCCTCCACGACCCGGAGGTGATCCGCGCGCGGCTGGCGGAGACCTCGGAGGCCCGCGCCCTCCTGGACGATCGAGCCGTGCCCTTTGGCGGGATTCGGGACGTACGCGAGGAGGTCGAGCGTGCCCGCCCGGGCGGGATGCTCAACGCGCTGGAGTTGCTGGCCGTCGCCGAGACGCTCCGGGGCGCCGAGCAGCTCCGCAACGCCCTCACCGCCGACTCCGGCGACTTCCCCCACATACGCGCTCTGGCCGACCGGATCGGGAGCTTCGGCCCGCTCGTGGCGCGCATTGCGCGGTCGATCGACGAAGAGGGCCGCGTGGTCGACGGCGCCAGCGAGGAGCTGGCGCGTCTGCGGCTGCGCGCCCGGCGCCTCACAGAGGCTATCGACCGCACTATCGGCCATATGCTCGCCAACCCGGAGGTGCAGCGGGCGCTGCAGGATCGGCTGGTCACCATCCGCCGGGACCGCCCCTGCATCCCCGTTCGGTCGGACAGCCGGCGCGCGGTCACGGGGGTCGTGCACGACATCTCCGCCAGTGGTGCTACGCTTTTCATCGAGCCGAGCGCGGCGGTCGAGCAGGGCGATGAGCTGCATCGCGTTCGCATGGCGGAGGAAGAGGAGATCCTGCGGATCCTTCGCGACTTGTCGAAGGCCCTCGCCGAGCGCTATGAGGACGCCGCCGAGACGATCCGGGTGGTGTCGATCCTGGACTTCATCTTCGCCCGTGCTCGGCTCTCGCTGAAGATGGACGCGGTCGAGCCGGAGATCGTGGGGGAGTCGCGCATCGTCCTCGTGCACGCTCGCCATCCGCTGATCCCGCGCGACCAGGTCGTGCCAGTCGACCTATGGATCGGCGAGGAGTTCGACCTCCTGCTGATCACCGGGCCCAACACTGGCGGGAAGACCGTGGCCATAAAGACCGCGGGCCTACTCTCGCTCATGGCGATGAGCGGGCTTCACATCCCGGCGGATGAGGGCTCCAAGGTGCCTGTCCTGCGCGGCGTCTACGCCGACATCGGGGACGAGCAGTCCATCGAGCAGAACCTGTCCACGTTCTCGTCCCATGTGACGCACATCGCCCGTATCGTCCGGCGCGCTCGGCGCGGGTCGCTCGTGCTGTTGGACGAGATCGGCGCAGGCACTGACCCCGAGGAGGGGTCCGCCCTGGCCGTAGCGGTGCTGCGGCACCTGGGGCGCAAGGGCGTGCTCGTCATCGCCACCACTCACTACAACGCGCTGAAGACTTTCGCCCTGAACGAGCCGCGCGCGGAGAACGCGTGTGTGGACTTCGACCCGGAGACCTTGCGGCCCACCTATCGGCTGCTGATCGGCACGCCGGGAAGTAGCAACGCCCTGACCATCGCGGAGCGAATCGGCCTGCCGAGGCCGATTGTCGAGATGGCGCGCTCCGTCATGCCCTCAGAGCGGCTACGGGTCGAGGACGCGATTCGCGAGATGGAGCGCAGTCGGCGGGCCTATGACGAACAGCGTGGGGTGCTCGAGCACACCCGTCGTGAGATGGAGCACGAGGCCGAGCGGCACTCCACCGAGGCCGATGAACTGGAGCGGCGCCGGAAGCAGGCCGTCCGCGAGGGTTGGGCCGAAGCCCAGCAGATCGTGGCCCAGGCTCGGCATGAGGCCCTGAAGATCCTCGCGGATCTGCGCGAGCAGCCGCGCGAGGGGCGAGCCACCCAAGAGTCCCAGCAGCAGCTCGCGAAGCTGCAGGAGGTCGTCGCCGAGGCGGCGGCGCGGGCCACGCTGGAGCCGCAGACCGCGGGCGGCGACCTCGACCTTCTCCCGGGCGACGTGGTCCGCGTGCGGTCCATCGGGCAGCGCGGCATCGTGCTCTCCGAGCCCGACGACGCGGGGCGCATCCAGGTCGCGGTCGGAACCGCCCGGATGGACGTCCCCATCGGCGATGTCGAGGCCCTCGATGGGGCGGAAGACCTCGAGATACGAACCAACGCCCGCGAGTTGCATATTGTGAAGTCCCTCACGGTACCGCGCGAGATCATGCTCCGAGGGCTCACGGTGGACGAGGCGCTCTTGGAGCTGGAGCGGTTCATGGACGACGCCGCGCTGGCTCAGCATGACCGCATCTACGTGATCCATGGCAGAGGTACCGGCGCCTTGCGGGAGGCCGTGCGGAACTACCTCCGCCACTGCCCTCTGGCGGCGTCGTTCGAGTACGCCCCGCCGGACGAGGGTGGCATCGGCGTGACGGTCGTGCACATGTAGCCATTCCACTCGCAGACCGAACCGCTATAATGCCCCCGGCCCGATCGGGCTGTGCCGCGACCGCTCCCGTATCGCCCCCTTCCGGCCGCTATCGGGATGCGCGGCACCACCAGCCGGCAACGCCTAAGGTAGGAGACGCCCATGAAGGAGTTCGAGCAGCACCTACTACTCATCCCCGGGCCTACGCCCGTTCCTCCGCCTGTCGCTCGAGCGCTGTCCAAGCCGATGATCGGGCATCGCGCGCTTGAGTTCGGCGAGTTGTACGCAGCCGTCGAGTCTGCCCTCAAGCAGGCGTTCAAGACCCAGAGCGACATGGTGATCCTTTCGTGCTCGGGCACGGGCGGAATGGAGGCGGCTATCTCCAACACGCTGTCCCCTGGCGATAGCGTGCTGGCCATCTCCGTCGGTGTCTTCGGCGACCGGTTCGCCAAGATCGCCAAGGTCTATGGGATGGATGTGGACGTGCTCGCCTTCGAGTGGGGCCGGGCGGCTGACCTAGCCGCCGTCGCGGAGAAGCTCCGCACGTCCGGCAAGCAGTACAAGGCCGTCACCGTGACACACAATGAGACCTCGACGGCGGTCACCAACGAAACCAAAGCCATCGCTGCGCTGGTGCGCGAGCATGGAGCGCTGCTGATCGTCGATTGCATCTCCGGGATGCTGTGTACCGACTTCGAGACGGATGCCTGGGGCTGCGATGTCGTCGTCGCGGGGTCGCAGAAGGCTTTCATGCTGCCTCCGGGGCTGGCCTTTGTGAGCGTCAGTGAGAGGGCCAAGGAAGCGATGGTGCAGTCGAAGTGCCCGAAGTTCTACTTCGACCTGGCGGCGATGCTCGAGTCCGGCACGAAGCGGCAGACGGCCTACACGCCCGCCGTCGGCCTCTTCTTCGGTCTCGAGACGGCGATGGAGCTGATCCTCAAGGAGGGAGTGGATGCCGTGATCGCCCGGCACAAGCGGCTGGCCGAGGGCGTCCGCGCCGGTGTCAAGGCCACCGGTCTCAAGTTCTTCATGGATGAAGCCCATGCGTCCAATGCCCTCACGGCCATCCTGCCCCCGGACGGCGTGGACGCCGACAAGCTTCGGTCGCTGTTGTCGAGGAAGCACTCCATCGTGCTTTCCGGTGGTCAGGGCAAGCTCAAGGGACAGATCTTCCGGATCTCCCACATGGGCGCCGTATCCGAGCGGGAGCTTCTCGGCGCGCTGTGCGCTCTCGAGATGGGTCTTCGCGAGATGGGCTACGCGTGCGACGTTGGTGCGGCGGCCCATGCGGCGGCGAACGTGTGGATGGCCTGATCGGCCTGACGGATGGCCCGACCGTAGGAGCGGAGCACGGAAAGGACAATGGCGTTCCGATGAAGATACTCGTATGCGACAAGATCGCCGAGGAGGGCATCGAGAAGCTCAAAGAGGCGGGCGAGGTCGTCGTGCAGACCGGCATGGACGAAGCGCGGATCGTCGAGGCTGCGCGCGACGCCGCCGCGATCGTCGTCCGCAGCGCGTCTCGGATCACCGCCCCTGTCATTGAGGCCGCTCCCCAGCTTCGCATCATCGGCCGCGCCGGCGTGGGTGTGGATAACATCGACGTGGATGCCGCCACGTCGCGGGGCGTGCTCGTGGTGAACTCGCCCGGCGGGAACACAATCGCGGCGGCGGAGCTGGCCATCACGATCCTGCTGGCGGCTGCCCGCAAGGTCGCCTTCGCCGATGCGGAGATGAAGAGGCGCAACTGGGCCAAGAACAAGTGCATGGGCACCGAAGTCACCGGCAAGGTGTGCGGCGTCGTCGGCGTCGGCAAGATCGGCAGCGAGGTGGCGAAGCGGGCGCAAGGCCTTGGGATGCATGTGATCGGGCACGACCCCGTGCTATCCGCCGAGCACATGCGTGGTCGCGGGGTGGAGCCCGTGTCCCTCGACGAGCTGCTCGCCCGATCGGACTTCGTCACGCTTCACGTGCCCGGCGGCGCGGGCACGAAGTCACTCATCGACGCGGCCGCACTGGCCAAGATGAGGAAGACGGCCGTCCTCGTTAACTGCAGTCGAGGCGGAGTCGTCGATGAGGTCGCACTCGGCGAGGCGCTGAGGAACGGCGTCATCGCCGCTGCGGCCATCGATGTCTTCGAGAACGAGCCCGAACCGTGGAACAGCCCGCTGATCGACGCCCCGAACATCGTCCTCACGCCCCATCTGGGCGCGTCGACCTCGGAGGCGCAGTTCGGCGCCACCATGGACGTCGCCGTGCAGATCGTCGATGTGCTCCAGGGCCGGCAGCCGACGAGTGCGGTGAACCTCCCGCGGGTGCCGCAAGAGACGGCCGAGGGGCTGCGCCCGTGGATCGGCCTTGCCGAACGTCAAGGCGCGCTCATGGCCCAGACGGCACGGTCCGGGCTGAGGAAAGTCACCGTGGAGTATCTGGGTGGGCTGGCCGACCTTGACTGCTCGCTGCTCACCCGCTCGGCGCTGGTGGGGCTGCTGAGCCGCGTGTCGGTCCCGGCGCCCAATATCATCAGTGCGCCGACCGTCGCGGCACACCGGGGGGTCACTGTCCGCGAGACCAAAGCGAGCGAGCGCACCTCTTACCACGACCTGATGCGCATCACAAGCGAGTACGACGAGGGCAGGATGTCGACGAGCGCGACCCTCCGCGGCATCGACGAGCCTCGGATCGTGGTCATTCAGGGGTACCGGCTGGACTTCGTGCCTGCCGGTCACCTGATGCTGGTTTGGTACAAGGATCAGCCGGGGGTGATTGGCAGCGTAGGCACGATCCTGGGCAGCGCGCGGGTCAACATCGGGCAGATGCATGTCGGAAGGAACGAGGTCGGCGGTACGGCGCTGATGGCGGTGAACCTCGACAGCGCCGTGGATGAGGCGACGGCCGGTCGGGTTCGCGATCTGGAGAGGGTCGAGGACATCCGTGTCCTCGACCTCGCGTAACCGCTCGCGCCGACTGAGGAGAGACCGACATGCCGGATCTGCGTCCATTCCGCGGGTGGCAGTACGATTTCGGGCGGCTCGGGCGCCCGGAGGACCTCCTGGCCCCGCCGTACGATGTCATCTCCCGCGCCGAAGCTGAGGAGCTCCGGCGGGGGCACCCGAACCATGTGGCCCATCTGGTCCTGGGTCTGCCCCCGGAGCGGGGACATCACCCGGACACGGTCTACCAGCAAGCGGCCGATGCTGCGGCTCGGTTCAAGCGAGAGGCGGCGCTGGTGCAAGACGCCACGCCGCGCTTCTACCGGCTCACCCAGGAGTACGAGGGCCCGGACGGTGCCATCCGGCGGCGACATGGCCTCATCGGTGCGTTGCGCTTGCACGAGTTCTCCGAGGGTGTCGTGCTACCGCATGAGGAGACATTCGCCAAGCCGGTGGAGGACCGTCTTCGGCTCATGCGCGCCACACGCATGACGTTCTGCCAGATCTTCGGGTTGTTCGACGACGCGTCGGGCGCCGTGCGCGATGTGGTCGAGCAGGCTGCCGGACCGATGCTGTGGACGATGACGGATGGCCAGGGGGCGGCGCACAGCTTCTGCGCCATCGAGGATGCCGACGCGCTCCTCACGATCCATCGCGTGCTCGCCCCGGTCCACGTCTTCGTGGCCGACGGCCACCATCGGTGCACGGCCGCTCTCGCCTACTGGCGCGAGCTGGGCTGCCCCGGCGTTGATGACGCGGAGCGCGGGGCGGCCGCGTTCGCGACGGTGTGCCTCTCCGACATGCGCGATCCGGGGCTCGGCCTCTTCGCCACCCACCGGTTGCTGAGGCGGCCGGCCCGCATCTGCCCGGACGAGGCACCGCCGGGCGTACGCGTCGAGGCACTGGGAGGCACGGCGACGCCCGAGGACCTGGTGCGGCGCGTGGGCGAGTGTGAGGGCCCGGCCTGGGCCTTCGTCTCCGCGGGAGGGGCATCACTGGTTCGCGTAACCGATCCCGCGAAGGTCGATCCGCTGCTCGATGCGAACCGGTCCCCGGCATGGCGGTCGCTCGATCTGGCCATCCTGCATTCGGTGGTTCTGCCCTCCCTGCTGGGGCCGGACCGCGAGCTGGCCTCGGATGAGGAGAACCTGCTGTTCTCCCGCGATGCGGCGGACGCGGTGGGTCGGGCGCGTCGCGGGGAGGTCGGGATAGCGATCCTCACGAAGCCTCCGACCCTCGAGCAGCTCCGGCTTGTCTGCGAGGCGGGAGATCGGATGCCGCACAAGTCGACGTACTTCTACCCTAAGGTCCTCAGCGGCGCCGTGTCTCGGGACCTGATCGGGGGTGTTCCCTATCCCTAGGTTCGCCCGGCGGATCGGTGAGATGCGCACCGAGGGCGCGTTCGGGGTTCTGCAGCGCGCCAACGAGCTGGAGGCACAAGGCCGGTCCATCATCCACCTCGAGATCGGCCAGCCGGACTTCCCGACTCCGGAGCATATCGTTGAGGCCGGGTGCAAGGCGCTGCGTGACGGTTACACCCGCTACGGCCCCGCCGGGGGGCTCACCGTCCTTCGCGAGGCCATCGCGGAACACATCTCCACGACGCGGGGGATCGATGTTCACCCGATGGAGGTCGTCGTTACGCCGGGGGCCAAGCCCATCCTCTTCTTCTCCGCCTTGGCCCTCCTGGAGCCGGGGGATGAGATGGTCTACGCCGACCCTGGCTTCCCCATCTACCCCTCCGTCGCCGCGTGTGCCGGCGCTCGGGCCGTGTCGGTGCCTCTCCGCGAGGGGAACGACTGGGCGCTCACCGTCGAGGACTTCGAGCGCGTCGTTACCGACCGGACCCGGCTCCTCCTCATCAACAGCCCGCAGAACCCGACGGGCGGGGTCCTGTCTCGTGCGGACATCGCGGCCATCGCGCAGATCGCCGTCGAGCGGGACATCATCGTGTTGGCCGACGAGGTCTACTCGCGGATCATCTACGAGGGAGAGCACTTCAGCTTCGCGAGCGTTCCGGGGATGAAGGAGCGGACGATCCTGCTCGACGGGTTCTCGAAGACGTACAGCATGACGGGCTGGCGTCTGGGGTACTCGGTGTCGCCGCGCGAGATCGCGGAGAAGCTCGAGCTGCTGCAGGTGAACTCGAACTCCTGCACGGCCAGCGCCATCCAGATGGCCGGCCTGGCTGCGCTCCGGGGACCACAGGACAGCGTTCGAGCCATGATCGCGGAGTTTGATCGGCGCAGGCGGATCGTCGTCGATGCAGTGAGTTCCCTGCCCGGTTGGTCCGCTCGCATGCCCCGGGGAGCGTTCTACCTGTTCTGCAACATCAGGGGTCTCGGCACCGACTGCGTCACCATTCGCGACCGCCTGCTGGACGAAGCCGGTGTCGCACTGATGCACGGGACGGACTTCGGGCAGTATGGCGAGGGTTACGTCCGCGTGTCCTACGCGTCCTCCGTGGACGTTCTGGAGGAGGGTATCGCCCGCATCCGCAAGTGGGGCGAGAGCCGGTAGGCACGGGGCGGCGGGGAGGCACGGTACTCAAGTACCGGGGGCGCCGTGGCGTCCAACCATCACAGGTGTGCTGTGCGCCGACAGATAAGCGAGGCGACTGTGCCGGAAGACACGCGACTCCAGTTGCTGAAAGAGTGTAGCGAGGCCCACGGGATCGTCGGGTTCGAGGACGATGTGCGCGCGCTCGTCCGTCGATGGCTGGAGGGCTATGGCGAGTTCGCCTACGACGGCCTGGGCTCGATCCTGTGCACCAAGGTCGGCGCGGAGCGCCCTCGCGTCATGCTCGCCGGCCACATCGATGAGATCGGGTTCCTCGTGAAGCTGGTCACGAAGGAGGGCTTCGTGCGCTTCACCCCTGTCGGCGGCTGGTCGACCCAGGTGCTGCTGGCCCAGCGCGTGATCGTGAAGACGCGTCAGGGCGAGTTCCTCGGCGTGATCGGATCGAAGCCGCCGCACCTGCTGTCGGGCGATGAGCGGAGCCGGGCAGTGAAGATCGAGGACATGTTCATCGATATCGGCGCCGAGTCGAAGGAGGAGGCAGAGGAGCGGTTCGGCGTGCGGCCGGGTGACTCCATCGTGCCGCTGAGCTCATTCGCGACCATGCGCGATGGCGAGCTGCTCGTGGGCAAGGCGTGGGACGATCGAGTGGGCGTGGCCCTGGCGATCGAGATCCTTCGCGAGGCCGGCGACGGACACCCGAACACTCTCATAGCGGTCGGTACCGTCGCCGAGGAGATGGGCCTGCGTGGCGCCAAGACGTCGCCGTGGACGGCTCAGCCGGACTGCGCGATCATCCTCGAGAGCGCCATCGCGGGCGACGTGCCGGGCGTGAAGGCCGAGGAAAGCATCGAGCACCTCGGCAAGGGGCCCACCCTCTTCTTCCGCGAGTCGGGCGCCCTGCCCTCGCGGCAGTTCCGGGAGTTCGCTCTTCGCGTAGCCGAGGAGGAGGGAGTCCCGGTCCAGCATGGCTTCCTCGAGCGGGGGTCCACGGATGGGAACGCCATCGCGCTCCACCAGCAGGGCGTGCCGGTGCTCGTCCTGGGTGTCCCGGCGCGCTACATCCACTCGCATTCCCAGGTCATGTCGCGTGCCGACTATGAGAACGCGCTGAAGCTCTGTCTCGCGATGGCGCACCGGCTCGATGCGGAGACGGTGGCGTCGTTCACTGCCTGGTAGGAGGGTCGTTCATGAGAGTGCAGGTCCCGCCCGCTGTGGTGTCCCTTGGCGTGCTGTGTGCGCTCGGCATCGGTGTGTGGGCGCAGGAGCCGCCCGCGGCTCCCGCCACTCCGGGCGGTACGGTAGCTGAGCCTCCCGCCGCGGGCGAGACGGTCCCCCCCCCGACTGCCCAGCCGGCGACCGAAGTGCCCTCGTACGTTCACCAGGCGCCGCCGACCGAGCCCACGCTACCTGAACCGCAGGGGCCGCGGATGGCTGTGTTCCCATTCGGGAACCTGACTGTCAGCAAGGAGACAGGGTATCTCGAGCTCGGCTTCCGGGAGCTGCTCCAGGGACTGATGGAGGACAACACGGGCCTGGACGTGGTGACCATGAAGGGCGTCGACCGTGCCATCCGTCGGCACGGGTTCAACCCCGTCTCCTACATCCCGCTCACGGAGCTGGCCGACATCGCCAAGGAGCTGGGCTGCGACTACGTCGTGGGCGGGTTCTTCTACAACCTCCAGACCGAGTACTGCCTGCGGGGCGTCCTCCTGCGGTTCACCCAGGGCGAGAAGCCGTTCCTCTGGCCGGTGGATGCGCTGTTCACGGGGGCGACCGATGCCGAGGGCGCTGCACGCCGGTTCTGCGACCAGATCGTTGCCCTCGTCTCGGCTCAGGCCACCCAGCAGGCGTGCACATTCTGGTTCGGGCAGCGGGTGAAGCTACGGGTGACCAGCGATGCGGACCGCGTGCTGATCTCGCTCGCCGACCCAACGGCCGTCGCGATGTCCGGCCTCCGCTACCGCGTCATCGAGGGCCGGCAGGTCAGCGAGGTATCCGTGACGCCGTCGCGCGAGGGGGGATCTGGACAGATCGCGGTGGCCAACACGCACCCGGAGGGTACGCGCCGTCGCGGGGTCGTGGACATCTGGACCATCATGGATACGGCGTCCCCGCAGCTCGCGCTACGCGTTGACCGAGCGGGAGAGGGCACGGTCCTACTCGAGGTCTACAACGAGAACCGCCCGGAGGAGCCCCGACTCGTCAAGTCCCTGCAGATGGAGGCATGGACCACTTCGAGCCAGTTCGTCGTTGACTTCGATCCCCTCCGCCGGGACGGCCCCGCGTTCGTCGTCGCCCGCCCGTTCGCGCCGGAGGAGGGCTCGGTCCCGCTCGCATCGGCGCAGGCGGCGCCCGCGCCGGCCGCGGCCGAGGCGGAGACGCCAACCACGCCACCCGAGCCGACATCGGCCGCCCCCGCTCCGGTCCCAGCGGGCTGATCGCGCCTCTTCGCCCCGGGCGCAGAGAGGCTACCGGAAGTGCCTCGGCGGCGCCGTCGAGAGCATCGCCAGGTGCACGAGCCGGCCGTGGTAGGTCAGGGCCATGCCGGTGGCGCTGCCGCGCCCGTCCAGAGCCCACGTCTCGCCCAGGCCGATCGATGGCACAGGGCGCCGAGCGGTGCGGCGGGTTTGCTCGATGGCCAGCCGCACGTCCTCCACGGTGGCGCGGTCCTCATCCCGGACGCCGATCCGGCTCGCCTCGACCAGGTAGGACTGCACGAGCAGCGGCCACTGACTGGCGAACAGCTCGGGCGACCCGTACATGTCCAGTCCGAGGACCCGGCCGTTCAGTGTGCAGGCGACGCCGACCGCATTCCTCGGAGCAACATGCCCCGCGTATCGGCCGGCCAGAGCATCGGCCTCAGCCTGGATCTTGTCGCTTCGCGCGATCGCGCCGTAGGAAGTCGTGCCGGCGAGGGCGCCCGGCATGTCGCTGCGCATCTGTCGGATCTCGTCCCACACGCCTTCCTGCGCTCCGGAGAGGACCCGTCCGCGAACCTGCGGCGACCCCAGGCCGCCCCAGCCGAACTGGTCCGTGGGCCCCGTGTTGCGGCCGAACTCGGCGCAGAAGACATCCAGCGGGAGCCACGCCGAGTTGCCCGGCGCCAGGAAGTCGGAGCGACTGAACCGATCCTGGCGGCCGCCACCGAAGAAGTCGCCGGCCTGCCCAAAGACCGGGGCATCGCCGGAGCTCCGCATGTAGAGACGGTACTGGTCCATTCGGTCTCCCTCGCGGATCTCGATGGTTCCGTTGCGCAGGCCCTCATGCAGTGGCACGACCCGATCTGTGAGGAACCAGTCCGGCGTCACGCTGATGGGGAAGAACTGCACACCGGACTGGGTAGGTGCCGGCTGCACAGACGTGGCGGCCAGAGTACCGTCGATGGGGTCGATGATGGGGGGCACGTCGGGCCCGGGGACATACTCTGCTCGTCCCCCGATGACGTTGGGCCACGCGATCGTTACGAGGAGCACCAGGAACGCGCACACACCGAGGATACGGGAGTGCATACGCCGCCACCACCTTGAGCGCACGGATAGGCCTCTCCCGAACGGGAGGGCGAGGCTGCAAGACATGTTCTGGGTGTTGGACGGCGGCCTGGGCGGGCAGGTTCCGTGCCCCTCAGCGCTTGCCGAGCAGCCGACGGACCCATCGCCCCACGCGTCGCGGCTCCGGACCGGACGCAGCGGTGTCGTCGAGCATCTGCCGCCCCCCGCGCAGCACAAGCCCGAGGCACGTCGTGAGGGAAGGGTCGTGGATCCGCCGCGTATCGCCGGTGATGCTCTCGACCCGGCCGAGGCGCACAGGGACGTCCCCGAACACGCGCTGGGCGACTTCCTGAGTTCCGGGCAGTTGGGAGCCGCCCCCCGTGAGCACGACACCCGCAGGCGCGTTGGCTAAGCCACCCGCACGCTCGACCGCGCGCCGAGACAGGTCGAAGATCTCCTCAAGTCGCGCCTCGACGATGCGCGCGAGGAACCGGCGCGGCTGCCGTTGCGCGCCGCGGCCGTCCGCGCCGACAAACTCGATCGTCTCCCCCTCGGGCACCGACAGTGGAAGGGCTGTGCCCAGCCGCGTCTTCAGCGACTCCGAGGACGCCACCGTCGTCCGAAGCCCAATGGAGATGTCCTGAGTCACCAGGTCTCCGCCTACGGGCACGCAAGCCGTGAGGTACGGAGTACCCTGATGGAAGACACTGATGTCAGTGGTGCCGCCCCCGATGTCGATGAGGACGACCCCCATCTGTCGCTCGGCCTCGGAAGTAACGGCTTCGGCCGCGGCGACCGGTTCGAGCACGAAGCTGCTGGGCTGCACGCCCGCCATCACGATGCACTTTTCGAGGTTGCGCCGGTAGCTGGAGAGGGCTGTGACGACGTGAGCTTCGACCTCCAGCCGCAGGCCGCTCATGCCGACCGGGTCCGATATGCCGCGCTGCCCGTCGATGGTGAACGAGCGAGGACAGGCGAAGCACACCTCGCGCCCCTCGGGCAGGTTGACGTCCCTGGCGTTCGCCATCGCGCGCTCGACATCGGCGATCGAGATGTGGCTCTGATCGGCGACGGGTACGACCCCGGCCTCGTTCTGCGACATGATACCGTCGCCGGCCAGGCCGACGAAGGCGCAGAGGATCTCGGCTTGACCCGCCCTCTCGGCGGCTTGGCGCGCATGGCGCACGGCCTCCGCGGCGCGAGCCATATCGACGATACTGCCCCGCTGTAGGCCCAGGGAGGGCGCCACACCCACGCCGATGACCTCGGCGCGCAGACGCCCGTCGATAGGCAGCGCCCCGGGGATCTCGGCGACGATCACGGCAACTTTCGTCTGGCCGACGTCCAGGCCGACTACGAGCGCGGTGTTCCCCACAGGCTCCCCCCTGGCGCGGCCGCTTCCGAGGCATCGGCCCTCGCGGCCGCTGGGCTGGCCCCTACCCGGTGTTCTCCGGCGGGCGGACGGTCCCTTTGCGCGGCGCGACGAATGGAGCAGCAGGCAGCTCGATGTCTTCGGCGGTCTCCGCCTTCACCCGGATGTCCACGTTGCGCAACTCCGACACGATGCCTCCCGGCAGCCGCAGGGCCGCGGCCAGCGTCTCCGGGTCGCCGATAGCCTCGATCACATAGGGCGGCCCGATGGACTCGCCCCCCACCTGGATCGTCGGTCCGGCGCATCGTATCGCGGACGTATCCGTCAACCGTGTGCCGTTGATCGCCAGGCCCTCCGCCTTGGCCGCTCGAAGCTCGTTCACGAGGCGAAGCAGGTCCTGGTCGTGCAGTGTGACCCCTTGCACTGCCGCCGAGTCATCAACCATCACGCGGATCCCGGGACCGGACATGGGAGTGAGAGCCAGGTCGAAATCGAGGGTCTTCTCATCCCGTTTGAGCACGCTGCGGACGCCGTCCACACTCGACTGAACGCCTCCGATCGCCGCAAGCAACTCGAGCTGGCGCGCCTCCGCAGCCGAGTCGCTCGCGAGGCGCATCGTCTGCAGGCCGACGCCGGCCCAGTAGGTTCCTCCCACGGCCAGGCTCAACAGCAGCACCCACGGCAGCCACACTCCTCGGCCGCGGCTCTTCGGCCCTTCCCTGTCGGCACGTTCCATGTCCGGTCTATCCACGGCGGTACGCCCCCAAGACCAAGGCCCCGGTCCTCACCGCGAGCGCGGGGCCATGACAATGTGCTGGAGTAGCTCAACATCGACATAGCCGATGGTGGCCGCAGGCGCCGATCGGACTGCACCGGCTGCCACAGCGATTTTGTCGCGGATCGCCTCAGGCGGGCCAAGCCGCAGTTCGGTGCCCCCCGCCAGGACCGCGTGCACGCGGCCGTCGGTTTCGAAGCTCACCTCGGCCACCGGGTCCAGGCGCTGACGTGACGCTTCGCGGCGCACGTCGCGCACCGTCCCCATGCACGCGGGATCGATCCGGCTGCCGACCACGGCCCCGTCGCGCTCCATCCCACCGATCAGCGTGGCGCTGTCCCGAGAGGGACGCTCATCGAACACCAACCCGCGCGAGTCGACCAGACCGAAGTCCCCGTCCTCGAGCGGAATCTGGGCCTCGGCAGTACGGGGCCTCAGCGAGATCCGCAGGATCCCTCCGCCCGTGCGCTGAGCGTGGGCTTCCTCGACCCGCAGGTCGCGCGCAATCGTTCGCTCCAGGCGGCCCATCCGAGTCAGGTAGGCATTGGCGCCGATGGGCACGCAGGCGCGCGCGCTGTCCGCCAACTCGGCCGGTCCATCGATCTCAGCGCCTCGAATGGCATAGCCGGGCGCCGTCGCCAGCTCGACCAGTAGACCGGCGAGGACGCCGACCACGATAGTGAATGCTGCCCATCTCGCCGGCCCGCGACCCCGTGCCCGCTTCCGCTGTGCATGCTGCCTCATGCGCTCTCGCTCCCTCGAACAAGGGCCAGCCCTACACTGCGTATGTCCCCGGCGCCAAGGACGAACACCGCGTCTCCGGGCTCGATCCGCGCCGCGACGGCATCCGTCATGGGGCCGTGCCCCGAGACGTACGTTACATCCGCGTGGCGCCCCAGATCCCGGACGCGCTCGGCGACCTGCGCCCCGGTGATGGGACCCGTCGGTCCTTCACGGCTGCCGTAGATGTCCGCGATGAAGACGAGATCCGCGTCCCCGAATGCCGTCGCGAACTCGTCGAGAAGATGAACGGTCCGGCTGAAGAGGTGCGGCTGGAACACGGCGATGAGCCGACGTTGCAGGCCTTCCTTCGCCGCCCGCAGTGTGGCCCGGATCTCCGTCGGGTGATGCGCGTAGTCGTCGTAGACCACGGCCCCGTCCCGCGTGCCCAGCAGCTCGAAGCGACGGCTCACGCCGCGGAACGAGGCGATCGCCCCTCGCAACGCCTCCCGGTCCATCCCGAGCGTCGTGCAGAGCGCGATGATGGCAGTGGCGTTGCCCACGTAGTGCCGCCCGACGAGGCGCGTACGGAAGGCGCCGAGATGACCGAGGCGAGCGCTGTCCACCCGGAACGACGTGCCGTCAGCGCCGACCTCCCCATCGCGAGCTACGTAGTCGACGGCGGTACCGGGCGCCGGCTGCGCGTCGGCGACGGAGTACGTCACGACCCGCTTGCCGGAGCGTTCGGCGGTGCCGCGCGCGTTGGGGCGGTCCGCACAAGCAATGAGGAGACCGTCCTGGGGGATCAGCGCGAGGAACGCCTCGAAACTGGCGATGATGTCATCGATCCCGGAGTAGCTATCCAGGTGGTCGGCCTCGATGTTTGTGAGGATCGCGTGCGCGGGCCGGAAGTTGAGGAACGATCGATCGCTTTCACAGGCCTCGACGACGGCAAACCGCCCTTTCCCAAGGCGCGCGTTGGAGCCCATACCGATTTCGATACCGCCCACCAGCGCCGTCGGATCTTCGCCCAGCGCGACCAGGACGTGGGTTAGCATACAGGAGGTAGAGGTTTTCCCGTGGGTGCCCGCCACGGCGATCGTCCCTTGGTCACGCACGGCGTAGGCGAGCAGCTCCGACCGGTGGGCCAGCGGGATCCCGTGCTCGCGCGCGAACGCCAGTTCCGGGTTATCGGGGCGGATCGCCGTACTGTACGCGACGACGTCGGGGGCGCCCACGTTCTCCGCCTGGTGGCCGATATGGATGGTGGCGCCGCGCGACCGAATGTCCACGATGAGGTCGTTCTCCGCGGCGTCAGACCCTGTCACCCGCACGCCCTGCCCCAGCAGGACCTGGGCAATGCCGCTCATCCCGACCCCGCCGATGCCGACCATGTGAACGCTCGTGAGTCTGCCCTCGATGTGTGCCACCGTATGAACGTGTCCCTATCTGTTGTCGTCTGTCTGCCGGCTCACAACTCGCCCGACCAAGGTCAAGGCGAGCTCCGCAATACGGCGATCTGCGTCGCGCGGTGCCCAGTCTCTCGCCGCCCGCGCCATCCTCCCATGCGCCTCCGAGTCGAGGATCCGCCGCAACTCACCCACGAGCAGCTCCGGTGACAGATCGGCATCCTCGATGAGGCGGCCAGCGCCTGCCACCACCGCCTCCTCGGCATTGAGTGCCTGGTGCCCACCAGCGTACGGGTAGGGTACGTAGACCGCCGGTACGCCGGACGCCGCGACCTCGTTCACCGTGCTCGCTCCGGCCCGGCACAGTGCCACGTCGGCCGCCGCCAGCGCGAGTGCCATGGTGTCCTCCAGGTAGCCGACTATGTGGTGATGCGCGCGCACATCGGCCGGCCATGCCCGCGCCGCCGTAAGCACCTCGGTCTCGTTCGCTTGTCCTGTCACATGAAGCACCTGGAGCCCAAGGTCGTTGACCAGGCTCCCCAGCGCACCCACCGTGACCTGGTTCAGGCTGCGTGCTCCCTGGCTGCCACCGAGGACGATGAGCGTCCGCCGGGATGGGTCCAGGCCGAATGCTCTCAGGCCCTCCTCACGACTGCCGACGCCGATCCCCGGCCGCAGTGGGTTGCCCGTGTGAACGGCATCGGGACGCCCCAGCCGCTCGATGGCGCTCTTGTAGCCCACGCTCACTCTCGTCGCCCGGCGCGCCAGCGCGCGACTCGCTCGACCCGGCATCGCGTCCATGTCGTGGATGAGCGTCGGGATCCGCAGCAGTGACGCGGCCCGGATCACGCTCGCGGCCGCGTAGCCGCCTGTACCGATCACCACATCGGGCCGGAAGCCTCGCAGAACCCACAGGGCCTCGACGCACGCCACCGCGAGCTTCGCGTAGGCCCAGGCCATCGCCGGCCCTCGCCGCGATGGCAGCGGGCAAGCCGACACGAAGCACGCATCCCGACCTTCTGCCGGGAACACCCGCCGCTCCATGCCTCGCCGCGCCCCGATGAAGAGGATCCCCACGGGCTCCCCCACAACGAGACGCTCCAGGGCATCAGCGATGGTGAGCGCGGGGTACAAGTGCCCGCCGGTCCCGCCGCCCGTCAGAACGGCCCGCAACGCGGACTTCCTCCTTCTGCCGGTCGGGTGACTCGGCCGATGCGCGGAGCAGCACCCCGATGCCGGCGAGCGCCATGACCAGCGAAGAGCCGCCGTAGCTGATGAACGGTAGCGGTAGCCCGGTCGTAGGCAGCAGGTCGGTCACCACGCCCATGTTGATGGCCGCCTGCAGCATGATGCCTGTGGTGATTCCGCCCGCCACCAGTCGAGCGAACGGGTCGGACATCGTCGCTGCGGCCCGGTAGCCTCGCCACCCGATGAAGCCAAAGAGTAACAGAACCGTGGCGGTTCCGGCGAATCCAAGCTCCTCTCCCACGATGGCCAGGATCATGTCGTTCTGCAGCGCCGGCAGAAAGCCGAACTTCTGGCCGCTGTGGGTGAGCCCACGGCCGTAGATGCCGCCCGACCCCAGCGCTATCAGCCCGTTGTCCACCTGGTAGCGCTCGGCCGTCGGCACTGCGCTCTTCTGCGTGAGCCCAGCGTGCTGGATGCGGTCCTGCATGTAGTCGTGCCGCGGGATGACAATCGCGACGGCCAGCGCCGCGGCGATCAGCACTCCAGCACCGTGCAGGGGCCGCAAGCCGGCGTGGAACAGAACGGCCAGGCCGGTGGCACCCACCAGGAGCGTAGTGGAGAGGTTCGGTTCGACGACGATCAGCAGGCACACAACGCCAAGAGCGCCTAGGGACCTCCAGAGGAAGGCTCGGTAGTCAGCGTCGTCCTCCCGCCGGCGCGCACCGACGCTCGCCAGGTACAGCACGAGCGCCAGCTTCGCCAGCTCCGAGGGCTGGAGGAGTATGGGCCCGAGGTCGAACCACCGGCGCGCCCCGCCTCGCTCCACGCCGATCCCCGGGATGAGGACGAGCACAAGCATCACCACGGCCGAGGCGAGGAACAGGCTCGAGAGGTTCGCGTAGACCCACATCGGCATCCGCGACGTGATGAAGAGGCAGAGGAGCCCCAGCGCGGCGGCCACCAGTTGGCGCGAAACGTAGAAGTCCGGTCGGCCGTACTCCGTCTCGGCCATGGCATACGTCGCGCTGTAGACCATGACCAGACCGATCGCGACGAGCGCGAAGCACGCGAGGAACAGCCAGGGATCGCCCTGCTCCTTGCTTCGAGTGCCTGCAGCCAATGGACGTACCGCCTCCACGTGCTGGGTTCGGATCGGCGGACTACGCCTCCGGCGAGAAGCCCGGCAGGCGTGCGACCGCTTCCTCAAAAACGAGCCCACGATGCTTGTAGTTCTCGAACAGACCGAAACTGGCGCATGCCGGCGACAGAATAAGGAAGTCCCCGGGCCGCGCCTCACCGTAAGCGTAATGCACGGCGGCCTCCATGCCGTTCACTTTCACGATGCGCCGCAGCCCATGCCGGCGCGCCACGTCGGCGATCGCGTCGGCCGTCTGCCCAAGAACCACGAGCGCTCGAGCCTTGGCTGCCAGGACCTTGCCGAGCGGCTCGAAATCCGCCCCTTTGCTGCTTCCTCCCGCGATGAGCACGATGGGCGCATCGATCCCGTCGAGGCCACGGACGGTTGCATCGACGTTGGTGCCCTTCGAGTCGTTGATGATCGTGACGCCCCCGACGATTCCCACACGCCGGAACGTATGGGGTGCCGGCTCGAACGCGTCGAGCGCATGCCCGATGGCATCACCCCCGGCCCCAACCGCCGAAGCGAGGGCCGCCGCCGCTAGCACGTTCTCCAGATTGTGGCGTCCCATCAGGCGTATTCGGGATGCCCCGCAAAGTACCTCCTCCGAACCGGCGCCGATGAGTGCGATCCTTCCGTCGCGGATTGTGCACGCCGGGCACGGGGCGTCGGACGCCGCGAACCAGACCACCTGCCCCTTCGCCTGAGATGCCACCTGCCGACACGCGGCGTCGCCGGCGTTGAGCACGGCCGTACCCTCACTCGCCTGCTGCACGAAGAGCCGTGCCTTGGCGGCGATGTACTCCGCCATCGTTGGATGCCGATCGGCGTGGTCATCGCTGACATTCAGCAGCGCCGCGGCTCGTGCCCGGAAGAAGCGCGTGGCCTCAAGCTGGAAGCTGGACACCTCGATCACGAACCACGTGTTCGCCATGGCCCCACGGTTCGCGGCCACCTCGGCGACCTCGTTGATGAACGGCAGCCCGATGTTGCCGCACACACGAACCGGGAGCCCCGCCTGCCGGAGCATCTCGCCCGTTAGCGCCGTCGTGGTGCTCTTCCCGTTTGTACCTGTAACGGCGACGATCCGGGCCTGCGGCCATAGGCGGTAGGCCGCCTCGATCTCGCTGATGACCTCGACGCCCGCCGCGCGTGCTGGGTCGAAGCAGGGGTCGGTGATCGCGATGCCCGGGCTCGTGACCACTAGCTCGTGCTCAGCCAGCCCCGCGTTCGTGCCCGCACGCAGCTCGCATGGAAGGCCCGGAAGGTCGGCACGGACATCCGAAGGGAGCGCGTCGAACGCCCGGGTGTCGTACAGGCACACGTTTGCGCCGAGCGAGAGCAACACACGCGCGGTCGCCCGTCCGGTCAGCCCGGCCCCTGCGACGGCGATCGCCTTCCCTCGCACATCCAGTGGTGACATCGAAGCCCTTCCCGGGTCACGGCACTCGGTACATCAGAGCCAGCGCCACAAGGGAACACAGCGCCGACGCGATCCAGAACCCGCGTACCACCACCGTCTCCCGCGCGCCGCCCAGCTCGAAGTGATGGTGTAGGGGCGACATCCGGAAGATCCGCCGGCCGGTCGTCTGGAACGAGGCGACCTGGAGCATCACCGAAACCATCTCCGCCAGGAAGACCAGCCCGGCGACAGTCACAAACCACTCCATGCCGCTGAACACCGCCAGCGCGGCTACGGCTCCTCCAAGGGCCATCGAGCCGGTGTCGCCCATCCAGATTCGCGCCGGGTGGACGTTGAAGGGGAGGAACCCGACACACGCCCCGCACAGGGCCGCCGCGATCACCGCGTAGGCCGTCCGGTCCTGCAACGCGAAAGCGCCGACGCACGCGACCATTACGGGCACGAGCGATCCTGCCGCCAGGCCATCCAGCCCGTCCGTCAGGTTGAGGGCATTGGACACGGCGATGGATACGCCGATGCCCAGCACGTAGAGCCACCCGCCGAGCGCGACGGGCTTGTCGGACCAGGGCAGCTCGATCTCGCCCCGACGGCCGATGAGCTGCGTCGTATACGCCACCATGCCGATCCCCAGGAGCGCCTGCGCCGCGAGCTTGGTTCGGGCCTTCAGCCCTCTACCTCTGCCGGCGCGAGCCTTCGTGTAGTCGTCGGTGAACCCCAATGCCCCGTAGGCGGCCGCGAACAGCGCCACGCCCGCTGACTCAACGCCCGGCGCCAGTGCGACCATCGCGACGATGGCGGCAGGCATCAGGAACAGGCCGCCCATGCTGGGCGTGCCGGCCTTCGCCTGGTGCCGCTCCGGCGTGTCCTCGCGAACATCGGAACGAAGGCCCATGCGGCGGATCGCCCGTATGGCAGGACCGCCGAACGCGAGGGTGATCGCCAGAGCCGCGAGGAAAGCGGCCGCGGCGTGGGCTTGCAGCATATCAGCCCTCCATCAGACCCTCGACGATGGCCTCGGTGCGCATTCCGCGCGACGCCTTCACCAGGACCGAGTCCGATGGCGCCACGAGCTGCCGAACGTACTCCAGGGCGGCTGGGGCATCGCCGACGTTGAACGCGCGCACAGCATCGAAACCCGCCGCCACGGCCCCCTCGATGATGCCTCCCGCCCTCTCGCCGACGGCCACCAGCTCATCGATGCCCAGGCGGGCGACCTCGGTGCCCACCTGCCGGTGCCCTTCCTCGGAGAACGCCCCCAACTCGAGCATGTCGCCGAGCACCGCGAACCGCCGGCCCGGTCTGCCCGCCAGAACGCGCAGAGCCGCTACCATACTGTCTGGGCAGGCGTTGTAGGTATCGTCGATGACGACCAGGCCGGCCGGGGACCGTACGATCCGCCCTCGCCCCGGGAGGGGCTCGAACCGCGCCAGCCCGCGGAGGATCGCCTGAGGCGAGACGCCCATGGCGCGCGCCACGGCGGCCGCACAGGCGGCATCCTGTGCATAGTGGTCGCCCACACAGCGGAGCGAGCCCGAGTGCTCCTCTCCCTCGACGACCAGCGTGATCGGCACATCCGCGTTCGCGCCACGCCCACCGGCCCCATACCGGATCTGCACATCCCCTCGCGCGTGCCCGAAAGAGAGCACGGGACACGATGCCTGCCCGGCGAGGAACTCGAAGAAGTCGTCCTCAGCAGGCAGAACGGCCACGCCATTCGCGGGCAACAGCGGGAGCATCTCGGCCTTAGCCGCGGCGACCTGGTGTCTTCCCCCGACCAGCTCGGAATGGGTCACGCCGATGTTCGTGATCGCGCCCACGCGCACCGGCGCGGCCTCCGCCAACTGGCGGATCTGGCCGGCGCCGCGCATCGCGAACTCCAGGACTACGAAGTCCGTCCCATCGCCCGCCCGGAACACGGTCTGGGGGACACCGATCTCTGTGTTGAAGTTGCTCTCGGCGACAACCGCCGCGCCGACCCGGTCAAGGATGAGCCCAATCATCTCCCGGGTGGTCGTCTTCCCGACGCTCCCCGTGACCGCGACCGAGTCGGCCGTGAGCGTGCCGAGGTACCAGCGCGATAGCTGCCCCAGCGCCGCGACGGTGTCCTCGACGACGAGGCACGGTCCCGCTCCCGGGATGGGACTCGTGACGACCGCGCCCGCCGCACCTCTCTCGAACGCCGTGGGCACGAACGAGTGCCCATCCACGCGCTCGCCCTCGATCGCGAAGAAGAGCGCGCCAGCCGCCAACCGGCGCGTGTCGTGTTCGACGGAGAGCACCAGGATGCGTTCCATGTCGGGCCGGACCTCAGCGCCGACGGCCCGGGCGGCTTCCGCGAGTGTGAAGGGTCTCATCGCGCTCACTCCAAACCCAAGGCTTCGGCAGCCACTCGCCGGTCATCGAAATCGATCCTGCCGCTCGCGAACTCCTGATAGGTCTCGTGCCCCTTACCGGCGAGAACGACGATGTCGCCCGGCCGACCGCACGTCACCGCGCGCAAGATTGCTTCGCGCCGGTCGACGATTCGCTCGTGGGGCGCGCCCGCAAGCCCCGGGATGATCTCGTCGATGATCGCGTTGGGGTCCTCCGACCGCGGGTTGTCGCTCGTCACGATGCACACGTCCGCGAGCTCCGCGGCCGCCGCGCCCATCTCGGGGCGTTTCGTTCGGTCCCGGTCGCCGCCGCAACCGAAGACCACGATGACGCGGTTATCGGTCATCTCGCGCACGCTCTGGAGCACATTGCGGAGACCGTCCGGAGTGTGGGCGTAGTCGACCAGGACCAGCGGCGCGCCCTCCACCGGACCGACCGGCTCCAGTCGTCCCGGCACGCAGGTCAGGGACTCGATGCCGGCACGCACGGTCTCCGGATCGATCCCCACAGCCAGACCGATCCCCGCCGCCAGTGCGACATTGCGCACCGTGTAGAGACCGCGCAGCCGAGCTTTCAGGTGCATCGGTTCCCCGCGTACCAGCAGATCGATGCTTGTCCCCGTCGTCCGCACCTCCCACCCGACCAGCCGAACGGCGGCGTGTTCGGCCGTGCCCACTCCGACCATAGGCCCGATGCAGGCGTCGGCGAGCGCGTGTCCCGCGGGGTCGTCGACATTCACGACAGCCCCGTGGCCGTCGGCCCGTGCGAACCGCGGTTGGAAGAGGAGGCGCTTGGCCTCGAGGTAGGCCTCTGGGGTCTGATGGAAATCGAGGTGGTCGTGGGTCAGGTTGGTGAACGCGACCGTGTCGAACACGGTGCCGTCGACCCGGCCGATCACCAGTGCATGCGATGAGACCTCCATCGACGCCCACGCCGCCCCGCCGTCCACCATGGCGCGCAGCCACCGCTGGAGGTCGCTGGCTTCCGGGGTCGTTCGACCGGCCTCCTCCGGCGCGCGGCCGGGGATCCGCACCTCCAGCGTGGACAACACACCCGTCGTCTCACCTGCCGCGCGGAGGATGCTGTCCACCAGGTAGCAGGTCGATGTCTTGCCATTCGTCCCGGTGATGCCGATGAGTCTCAGAGTGCGCGTCGGGTGGCCGAACACGGCGCACGCGGCCGGCGGCATCGCCTCACGGACTCGGGTGACGGCCGCCGCGGGAACGCCCTCGGGCACGCGCCGCAGATTCCCGGCTCCCTGCACCATCAGGGCCCTAGCGCCCCGGTTCAGGGCCGCAGCGATGAATGCGTGACCGTCCATTCGGGCACCGGGAATGCAACAGAAGAGGTCGCCCGGCCGGACGAGACGCGAATCATGCGTGAGCCCCCCGATCTCCAGCGTGTCGTCACCCGCCTGCCCCTCGAGGCCCGGAAGCTCTGCGATGACTTCCCTGAACCGCATCCCATGCACCCTCGCTCTGCGCATCTGTGCCCGTGGCTGGCCGCCCGGACAACCGCTGGGTGTGCCCTGCCGGGGCGTGGCCCTGCTCTAGCCGTGCTTCGCAGGGGTGGACTCGCCTGTCGAGGTGCGCGCGACCGTGGGTTCCAGGCCCTTTGCCGCCGCGATACTGCCGGCGATGTCCCGGAACGCCGGCGCGGCCACCATCCCGCCGTAGGCGGAGCCCGGCGCCGGCTCGTCCACGACCACAAGTATGACATACTCGGGCGCCTCGGCGGGCACCAGGCCGACGAACGAGACGACGTACCTCGACTGCGAGTAGCGGCCGTTCACGAACTTCTCGGCGGTCCCCGTCTTACCGGCGACGGTGATGCCCTGCATCCGAGCGGCCGTGCCCGTGCCGTCGTCGGTCTGCACCACTTTGGTCATCATGTCCACGACGGCGCGCGCCACCTCCGGCCGAACGGCTTGGCCCACAACCTCGGGCAGCGTCACACGCGGTCCCTTGGCGCCGGCGACGCGCTCCGCGACCACGTACGGCCGCATGAGCTTCCCGCCGTTCGCCAGGGCCGCATAGGCCGTGGCAAGCTGGAGTGGAGTGACGAGCACGGACTGCCCGAAGGCGCAGGTGGCGCTCCACCGCGGGTCGCGCACCCTCTCGTCCGGGACGCTGCCCGGCCGTTCATCGAACTCCACGCGCGTGTTGCGAAGGAAGCCGAAGCGCTCGAGGTACTCGAGGGCCGTGTCATTGCCCAGTGCCAGCCCGACCTGCATGGCCCCCACGTTGCACGAGTATCGGATGATATCCTCCGGTCGCACTGAGCCGTGGCCGCCCCGCGGCGCGAAGGGGCACGAGATCACGCGCTCCTTCGTGAGCGGCGTCCGCCCCGTGCACGAGAAGTGCGTTTCGCTCGCTACCTTGCCCGAATCGAGTGCTGCCGCCATGACCAGCGGCTTCAGCGTCGACCCGGGCTCGTAGGCCATCAGCGAGAACATGGGCTGGTAGAGCTTGTCCGAAGCCTGGCTGAAATGGTTGAGGTCAAACGTCGGCATGGAAGCCGCGGCCAGGATGGCGCCCGTCTGCGGTCGGATGACAATGGCGGTCGCGCGTTTCGCCTTGTACTTCTCAAGACACTCCTGCAGCTCGCGTTCGCACGCGAGTTGGATGTCGGAGTCGATGGTGAGGTAGATGTCCTCACCGTCCACTACGTCACGACGCACAACGCTGCGCCCCGGGATGGGGTGGCCCTTGCCGTCAAGCTCCGTGAGCCTGAGTCCCTTGCGTCCGGCCAAGGGGCTGTTCAGGGCCCTCTCCAGGCCCGTCAGTCCGCTGTGGTCAACGTTCGTGAAGCCGACGAGTGCGGCCGCAAGCCCTTGTGCCGGGTAGGCGCGGGTGACCTCTGCGTCGAGCCCGATCCCGGCGGTCGCCGCGCACACGGGCTCAAGCTGCTTGGCCGTGTCGTCCGGCAGCATACGCATCAGGTAGACGAAGCTCTTGTCCGTGTCCATCCGACGCCGCAGCGCCCGTGCATCTAACCCCGTGGCCGCTGCGATGCGGGATGCCGCTCCGTCCTTGTCCCGGATCTCGCTCGGCCGCGCGAAGAGAGAGTAGGCTGTCTTGTCCAACGCCAGCTCGCGTCCGCCGGCGTCGTAGATGGTGCCACGTCGCGGCTCGACCGGCTGCACTTTGAAGCGCAGGTCCACCGACCGCTCTTGCCACTCGCTTCGCTGGAGTACCTGCAATGCGAACAGCCGTCCCCCGATGCCCGCCAGACACACGAACACCACAGCAGCCACGGCGTAGATGCGCCACGGTACGATCTGCCGGTCGATGATCGTCGCCCAGTCTCGGGTCATCTGCTCATCTCCGCTGGCCTACCATCGCCGGAGGACGCGAGGCGCGCGGCCTCGCGGGAGCGGCCGGCCATTCGGACCTCGACCCCCGCCCGTGTGGCGTCGGCGACCTCCCGTGCGAAGCGGGCTGCCATGTCACCAGGCCTCGGGGCGAGTAGGTCCATCTTCGTCTCCACCGTCACGACCCGCGCCTCGTCGTACCGGACCATGGTCTCCCCGCGGTCCTCGAGCTTCCCGAGCATCCGAGTCGCCGACTGCCGAGTGCCCACCTCGACCTTGAGGCTGCGGTTCTCCTCCAGCAACTCCAGTTGTCGGCGCTGCAGACCGTCGAGGCGGTAGCCGTACTTCGTGATCTGCGCGCTCAGCGCCACCCGTGCGAATGCGATGCCTGCGATCAGGAGCATCCCGACCGCCACCGAGTACGTGTTGATCGGCCCTGCGGGCGAGCGCCTCTGGGCGTACGGCTGTCCGCCACGACTAGTCGGCCTCATGCCTCGGTCCCCTCCGGGTGTAGCTTCTCTGCGGCCCTGAGCTTCGCGCTTCGCGCCCTGGGGTTCCCCCACACCTCGCGGTCCGACGGGCGGACGGGCGTACGGGTGAGATCGCGCAAGGCCGGGCGGTGGCCACAGGTGCAGACGGGCTGCCTCGGCGGGCAGACGCACCCACGGGCTTCACCGCGGATGAAGCGCTTCACCCGACGGTCCTCGAGCGAATGGTAGCTGATGGCGGCCAGCCGGCCGCCGGGGGACAGGACATCCACAGACGCGGCCAGTGCACCGTCGAGGGCGTCCAGCTCCCTGTTGACAGCGACCCGGAGCGCCATGAACGTCCGGGTCGCGGGATGGATCCGGTGGCCGCGTCCGCCGGGCACGGCGCGCGCCACGACCTCCGCAAGCTGCCCCGTGGTTCGCACGATGCCGGACGACCGCGCCGCACAGACCGCTCTCGCGATCCTGCGGCTGTGCCTCTCCTCACCCAGTTCCCACAGCACTCGTGCCAACTCGCCCTCGTCCAGTCGCCCGATCAGACTCGCGGCGCTCTCGCCCTCCGTGGGATCCATGCGCATATCCAACGGCTCGTCGCACTGGAAGCTGAAGCCACGCCCCCGGCCCGGGGAGAGTTGGTGGGATGACACACCCAGGTCGAGTAGCACGGCGTTCACGGTCCGCACACCCCGCTCTTCCAGTACTTCCGCCATGTCGGCGAAGTTCGCTTTGGCGACAAGAACGGTGCCGGGATGATCGGCGAACCGGCGTTGGCAGTGATCAATGGCCTGCGGGTCGCGGTCCATGGCGATGACGCGGCCGTCGGGGGATACGGCGTCCAGGAGGGCGGCGGTCGCAGCGCCGCTGCCGGCGGTACCGTCGACCACAGTCATGCCCGGCCGCAGCGCGAGCAGCTCCAGCACTTCGCGCATCAACACCGGCTCGTGTGCGACGTACTCGGCCATCGGGCCCTCACAGTGCGTGCTTGCGTCTCACCTCGGCCAGTCGCTCGGGCGTCAGCGTCTGCGCCAACGCCGACCCGCATCGATCCCTGGCCCACACCTCGGCCTTCCGTAGTGCGCCGATGATGACGACATCGCCATCCAGCCCGGCGTGGGTGCGAAGCGGGGCGGGAATCATCGTGCGCCCCTGGGCGTCCATCGTGCACTCATGCGCGTAGGCCCCCAGAACGCGTCGGGCCTCCGCCGCCTCGTCATCGAACTCGGGCAGTGCGTCGATACGTTGCACGAGCCGATCCCATTCCGCGATCGGGTACAGCAACACGCACGGGTCGCGCCCGAGGCCCAAGGTGGCGATGAAGGTCTCGCCCAATGCCTCGCGGAGCTTGGCGGGGACGATTAGCCGCCCCTTCTCGTCGAGCCCGTGCTCGAATGTGCCGACCAGCGTTGCCACTCGATACCCACTCTCAGATCCGGGCCTTTACCCACCATTTCCCTCCACAAACCTCCACACTATACCCAATGCGCCACAAGGTTGTCAAGTTCACGGGCGGGAAACTGGGGACAGCCACCGGTTTCGCGCGGGAGGCGGCATCCTTGAGGCACCATCACCAGCGAAACCGGTGGCTGTCCCCAGTTTCCCAGTTTCCAGTTTCCAGTGCTACAGGGCACCGGGCGCGACCTGCCGAACCAACCGCCTGGTTCGTGCCATGAAGAGGATCGGAGGCCGGAGGATGACGGCCAGAGAGCGGTTCCTAGCAGTTGCGCGGGGCGGAGAGGTCGATAGGCTCCCCTACTCCTTCGGGGGCCCGAGAGCGTCGACATTCGCGGCCTGGCGACGGCAGGGGCTCTGCGATGAGCTGATCCGCGACTGGGGCCGCTTCACGGGCCAGGATGGCGGGATGGGCGTGGGCAAGTTCTACACCGGCCCCCTGCCGGCATTCGAGGAGCGCGTGGTCTCCGAGGAGGGCAACATACGCACGTGGGTTGACGGTTGGGGCGTGACCCGCGTGGACGCGATCCGCCAACCCACCGATGGTTTCGCCACGCGTGCTTACCTCGAGTTCCCGGTGAAAGCCCCCGCCGACTTCGAGGCGATGAGGGCCCGCTTCGACCCACACACACCCGAGCGCACGCGCCCCATCCCGGAGGCGCCGCCATCGATGAACCCGGACGGCTACCGGCATCACTATGCGGGTGGGACCTACTGGGGCGACCTCGTAGACACCTGCAACGCTGCCGATGTGCCCGTGATGCTGGGGATCGCCGGCCTCTACTGGACGGCGCGCGACTGGTGCGGCTTCGAGGGCCTCTCCTACATGGTTCACGACCAGCCCGCGCTGGTCCACGAGATGTTCGAGTACTGGACATGGTTCCTGATGGAGCTGCTCGACGAGGCGCTGACGAGGATCAAGGTCGACCTCATCATCCTCAACGAGGACATGGCCTACAAGAAGCAAGCGATGCTGTCGCCGTCGTCCATCCGGGAGTTCATGCTCCCGCGCTACCGGCGGCTCTACGAGTTCCTGAAGGAGCGCGGCGTGGAGGTCGTGACGATGGACTCGGACGGCTACAACGGGCAAATCCTCGAGGCCCTGTACCCGTCGGCCCTGGACGGCATCTGCCCCGTGGAGATCGCCGCCGGCAATGACCCCGGCGAGATGCTCCAGCGCTTCCCCGGCGTGTTCCTGCAGGGCGGGATTGACAAGCGGGAGCTGCGCTTTGGCAGAGAGCAGCTCCGAACAGAGGTCGCGACGCGCTATGCGACGGCACGCCGCCACGGGCGGTACATACCCCATGTCGACCACGGGGTCCCGCCCGACATCCCGGTGCGCAACTTCCTCTACTTCGTCGAGCTGGCGAAGAGCTACTGCGACGGCGCGGATCTGCTGACCTACGAGCCGCCGTGCGGGTTGGAGAAGCAGCTCGGGCCCATACAGGGGATGTTCGATCCCCGCTCGGCTATCGCGGCGGCCTATGGGCTGGAGGAGGAGTAGGAGCTTGCCTCCTACGGCGGGCTCCGCCCCTCACCCCGGCCCTCTCCCAGGTATCCGTTTGGCGCCAGGGCGCTGGGAGGGAGGGGTCGTGAGCCCAGGCGCTGGAGGGGGGCGACACGATGAGCCGGGTGGGTGGTCGCGGGATGCGTTGGGCACTCGGAGGGGGGTTGCGTACAGGAGTCCGGGGCGCCGGTACGAATAGGCAGGCATGACCGATGCGGAGATCAACCGGCTGCTTGAGGAGCTGGGCGAGCGTTCACCCGAATGCCGCATCTTGGTCGGCATTATCCACCACCTTCAAAGCGTCATCGCCGAGCTGCGGGCGGAGAGCGCCCAACTGCGAGTGCAGGTGAGAGCCCTTGAGGCGGAACTCGCGGAGGAGCGTCGCAAGAACGGCAGGCCCACCGCCCCACACCGAATCCCCGACGAGAAGCGAGCCGCGAATCCCAAGAGACCCGGACGCCCTCCCGGGCACCCAGGGGCTTTGCGCGCCAAACCCGACCACATCGACGAGGAGCTGGGAGGTCCTCGCCAGCCTGGCCGCCACATGCGCTCCGCGCGCCCAGAGCTTCATCCGGCTCATCGCCAACACCGTCTCCCTCTGCCCTGATACTATGTCCCCACGCTAGACGGATACCCGGGAGAGGTCGGCTGAACGCCGGGTGAGGAACGGGCCTGGCCCCCGGCAGAGCGGCTCGGCGGCACCTCGAGGGCGATGGACGAACGGAGATGGGACGAACTGACATGAACGGCGTAGCGCACAAGTACGGCAATCATGTGGACACGGATGTCATCATTCCCGCGCGGTACCTCAATACGAGCGACCCCGCGGAGCTGGCCAAGCACTGTATGGAGGACATCGACGCCGAGTTCGTGCGGCGCGTCCGGGCCGGCGACATCATCGTTGCGGGCCACAACTTCGGGTGCGGAAGCTCACGCGAGCACGCGCCCATTGCGATCAAGGCGTGTGGCGTCTCCTGCGTCATCGCCAACGGCTTCGCGCGGATCTTCTACCGGAACAGCATTAACACCGGTCTGCCGATCCTGGTCTGCCCCGACGCCGTTGAAGCTACTGAGTCGGGAGACCAGCTTGAGGTGGATCTGTCAAGCGGTACCGTACGGAACGTGACCAGGAGCCGGACCTTCACCGCGCAGCCGTTCCCCGAGTTCATGCTGGAGATCGTCAAGGCGGGTGGGCTGCTGGAGTTCACCCGGTCCCGACTCGCGCAGTCGGCATAGCGAAGGGGCACTACCATGGTCAAGGTCGAGTGCGTCATCCGTCCACAGAAGCTCGACGACGTCCTGGAGGCCGTGCGCGAAGCGGGCGCATCAGGCATGACGGTCACGGACGTCATCGGCTTTGGTCGTCAACGGGGCCGGACGGAGCGCTACCGGGGCGCCGAATACACGATCACGCTTCAGCCCAAGGTGAAGATCGAGATCGTGGTGCCCAGGGACCACGCGGATGCGCTCGTGGCCGCCATCGCCAAGGCGGCGCGTACGGGTGAGGTCGGCGACGGCAAAGTCTTCGTGATCGGAGTCGAATCAGTCATGCGTATTCGCACGGGCGAGAAAGGCCCCGATGCCCTCTGACGAACGGCTACGCCTGCACCTGTGGGCCGGCCGTTGGCTCAGGTACCTCGTGCCCCTCACTCCCCAAGCCCTCTGACGACCTCACGCGTCGCCGCCGCGCTGTAGTAGTCGGCGATGCTCGGGACGGTCGGCAGCAGGTAGTTCTCGGCCGGGTAGCTCTGGAGGGAGCGCGCCTTATACGCCGCGTTCTCCTCGGGCGTCATCTGCCACCATGAGGAGCCGTGGCCGTAGACCCAGAGGTACTTGCGGCTCAGCGTTCTGGCGGCGGCGAGCTGGAGCCGGAACTCGGGCAACGGGTAGTTCTCGGACTTGTCGGCGTATGAGCCGACGATCCTGTCGCCGAACACCTCCTGTCGGCCGGACCAGCCGAGGAACTTGCCGTTCGCGTCGGTGATCGCGCGGTAGTAGCCAAGGGGCCAGACGCCAAGGGCTATATCGCCGTGCTCATCCCAGTAGTCCCGTGCGGCCGGAGAGAGCCTGCGGGCCGTCGTCTCCCTGGCGTCGGCCACGGCCTCGGAGAGCCCGTTGGGGTCGCGGTTCGTGTAGGACCCCTCGCAGAAGAGGTGGATACCGCCGGGGTGCTCTGCCTCGGCCAGACCCTCGAGGATCCCCGAGAACAGGTCGCCCCACAGCGGCCCATAGTAGACCGCGCCTTCAGGCAAGACCATCAGGTCCACGTCCGGGTACTCCCGCAGGACCGCTCGCGCGATGTCGCGCCAACGCTCACGCAGCCGGGAAGCAAGGTCCGCCGCCGGGTGCTGCGCGAGGTCGTAGCCGTCCCAGTCCGTGTCGAACTGGTAGGCGGTGTACTCCGTGTCGATGGCGATCGCCGGGAAACCGGCCAGCCGTGCGAAGCGGGCGGCCTCCCCGAAGTTCCCGGTGATCCGTGCGTAGCCCGCGTCGTCGTACGGGTCCGGAAGGTCCTTGTAGAAGGCGACCTTCAGAACGTTACTGTCGACGCCTGCCTCCAGGCACTTGGCGTTGGCCGCTCGGCACTCGGCGAGCAGCCTGTCATCCTCGCCGCGAGTGGTCGCGTCGCCGTCGGCGGCCCAGGGGTCATCGTGTATGTCGCCGAAGATGCCGCTGATGAAGGCGCCGGAGAAGCCCCTCTCCCTCCAGTCCTGAGCGGCGTCGGCCCATGACATGAGATGGGCATCGAAGTAGAGCAGCCGGGGCTGTTCCGCAAGGGGGCGGGGATCCGCGATCGTCTCGTAGGTCAGGTCCGGCGCGGACGCGAGGGAGACATCGTCGAACCACACCGTCCCACGAACGCCGGAGCAGCTCTGAACGTTGATCTCGGCTCCATCGACTGGGGCCATGAGCCTATTCCGGAACTCCACGCGGGTCCACTCGTCCGTCACCTCGTGCGAGCGCGAGTAGGCTGTCGCCAGGTAGCACCGCACCAGGCCGGTCTCGCCGGGAGCCGCCTTGGCCCAGAAGCCGAGGACATACGTCCCGGCCGCCAGGGGAACGTGGGTGTAGACTCCGGGGCGCGCAGCCGCGCTCGCGCTGATGCCGGCTACCGAGTTGGCGCCGGAGTGGGCGACCGCGGGGTCCAACTGCCACCGGCCGTCGCTTCCTTCCGGGCCCCAGTTGTACTGGTGCCAGTCGGTGGGCCAGCCGTCGGCGCCGATCTCCTCGAACCCGGGGTTCGGGAGCACGACCTCCTGGCCCGAGCCGACGCCACCGGCTGCCGCGATGAGTGTCGCGATGAGCGCGCGGATCATGGGACCACCTCGCACCAGAGAGTCGTCGCAGGATCGCCGCCCCATGGCCTCACGGCAAGCTCGGCGAACGCGCGATGCAGCCGTGTGTCGTCGGTCAGCTCGGGGTGGAAGGACGTGCCCCAGAGATGGCCCTGCCGGACCATGACGATGGTGTCGTCCACTTGCGCGGCAACCCCCAGGGGGCAACCAGACAGAAACCAGCAACGGACACGATCAGCGCGACGCCGCGACCGCCAGGTCCAAGACCCCTCGGGCCGCGCACGCCTATGCAGGCACTTCGGTAGAGGGCGCGTGCGATAGCAGCTCCTCATACCTATCGCACACGTTCACGTACATCCGCCCGTCGCGCTCCGGGACCATGCACTTGAGGGCCTGGTCGAACGCTGCGATCACCGACGCGGCAATCCCCTCCCACTGCTCAGCGTCACACCTGGCCGCGTCGAGGCCCAAGACGTAGACAACGCGTGAAGCCCGGCAAACGGCCTCAACATCACCGCGCCGCGTTGCCGCGCGCAGTGCCTCAAGTGCATTCTCAAGGCCATTGGCCACAGACTTACGCCCCTTCCGATTGGCCGAGGAGGGAGTCCCCCGCCCCAGGTACCCGGATATTCCCCGACTGACGGCCGGACCCTCCCTGCCACCGCACCGATACCGCGCGGTGCCGGCGAGGTCAGCCTTCGTCTTAGTTCTCGGTCTCGTCCCGCCCTCGGCTTGAGTGTGCGAGACACCTCTCAAGCCTGCCCTGCTCGTGCACAACAACCTGCGCGATGACTCTCTCCAGATCGTCAAGCTCACGCAGCACGTCGGGCATGACCCTCTGAGCCTTCTCAATGGCACTCCTGTGCCCGATCTCATCGCGCAACACCGCGTCGAAATCCTCGAGCCAGCCCGAAGGCCCAAGTTCCTCCAGTATGTTCTCTTCCACATTCCGCCAGAGTGTGCCATATGCATCGATGACATCGCGGCCAAGGTACTTCATGTGCCCGGAGAGGAGCCGGAAAGGGCCGAGCGCACGCGCTACGGGCTGTGCAGAGATCCGGAGACTCTCGCGTGCCAGGAAATCCGAACCTGCGCCACGGACATCCCTCCTGAGCTCGCGACCGAGCGTCTTCAGGGCCTCCCGGAGAACAGGCAGCGACGACACCAGGCACTTGCCCATGGCAAGACGAGCGGCTGCGGAGCGCGCCCAACACTGCTCGTCGACCGTGCACCGGCAAACGTCGCCTGCGAGCTCAAGCAAGACGCGGTGTACTTGGCCATCCACCCCGTCCCCCTTGACGGGCACCCCACCTGGCGGAACCGGGATGGCGAATGGGTAGGCACGCAGAACGCGCGCCAGCACCATGTAGAGGACTATGAAGACACATAGCACCCACGGAGCAGTCGCGAGATCGATCGCGGCGCCCTCCAGAGCATGCTGCGGCCCTGGCACCCGACCTCCGCACTCGACTCCCGCAACGAGGCGCTGCTCCAGCCAAGACCTCAACGGGTGGTAGACACACCCAGAGCTAACGGCTCCCACGACGAGACTGCCAAGTGACACCGCACACGTACGGTACTTCGGCGCCCCCATGCCCGCCATCCTGCACAGCACTCCCTGTGCGGCCGCCATGTGCCCGTTGGCTCTCAGTGACCACGGCGGCTGCGCGAGCTGGCCCCATCGCGTGCGTTTGAGGGCCGTGACGCAGGACTCAGGATACACAAGCGGAAACAGCCGTGTCAACGGTTCGCAACCACAAGGCGGTCCCGCTGCGCCCCCCCCCCCCCCGAGCCCCGTGCCTGCTCCCCAGCTCACCATCGTTGCTCGGCAAGCTCGGCGAACGCGCGATGCAGCCGTGTGTCGTCGGTCAGCTCGGGGTGGAAGGACGTGCCCCAGAGATGGCCCTGCCGTACCATGACGATGGTGTCGTCCACCTTCGCGGCGATCTCCACGGTGGGGCCGCACTCGGTAACGATGGGCGCGCGGATGAACACGACCCGCATCGGCCCGTTCGTCAGTCCCGCGATGTCGGTATCGGTCTCGAAGCTGTCCACCTGACGACCGTAGGCATTCCGGCGGACGGTGATGTCCATCAGCCCGAGGCGGAACTGCTCGCTGTCCTCGACTCGCTGGGCGAGCAGGATCATCCCGGCGCAGGTGCCCCATACGGGCATCCCGGCCGCCGCCCGCTCGCGGATCGGCGCTTCCAGATCCCATCGGGCGATGAGCTTGCCGATGGTCGTGCTCTCGCCGCCGGGGATGATAAGACCCTGGACCCGTCCCAACTCCGCCGGGCACCGCACCTTCGCCGGCTCCGCGCCCGCCGCCACGATCGCTCTCGCATGGGCATCGAAGTCGCCCTGGAGAGCCAGCACGCCGATCCTCATGCTACCAGCCCCGCACCGCCATCAGCTCGTTCTCGGCGAGCGTGCGGATGTCCAGGCCCGACATCGCGGTCTTCAGCCCGCGGGAGAGCATCGCCAGCTTCTCGGGGTCGTCGTAGTAGGTCACCGCGTCCACGATCGACTTGGCCCGCGGCGCGGGATCCTCGGACATGAAGACGCCGGAGCCGACGAAGACCGCCTCGGCCCCCAGGTGCATCATCAGGGCCGCGTCGGCCGGGGTCGCCACCCCGCCGGCGGCGAAGTTCGGGACCGGCAGCTTCCCCTTCTCGTGGACCTCGACAACCAGCTCGTAGGGCGCCTGAAGGTCCTTCGCCGCCGCCATCAACTCGTCGCGCGGCATGGACTGGATGCGCCGGATCTCGCCCATGACCTTGCGCATGTGGCGGACGGCCTCGACGATGTTCCCCGACCCGGCCTCGCCTTTCGTACGGATCATCGCCGCGCCCTCGCCGCAGCGGCGAAGGGCCTCGCCCAGGTCCCGCGCGCCGCAAACGAATGGCACCTCGAATGCGTGTTTGTCAATGTGATGCTCTTCATCCGCGGGGGTGAGCACTTCGCTCTCGTCGACGTAGTCGACTTTGAGTGCCTGGAGGATAAGGGCCTCGGCGAAGTGGCCGATGCGCGCCTTGGCCATGACGGGGATGGTCACGGCCTCCTGGATCTCGATGATCCTCTGGGGATCGGCCATCCGAGCGACGCCGCCCTCGGCGCGAATCTGCGCCGGCACGCGCTCGAGCGCCATGACGGCGACCGCGCCCGCGTCCTCCGCGATCTTAGCCTGTTCGGCCGTGGTGACGTCCATGATGACGCCACCCTTGAGCATCTCGGCCAGGCCAACCTTCGTCCGCCACGTGGAGCGTTCCATGGCGTCCGCTCACCTCCTACGACACGATCTACTGCAGTCGGTATCGACCGCTAAGGGCTTTCGAAACGGTCACCTGATCGGCGTAGTCCAGGTCACCGCCGACGGGCAGGCCGCTGGCGAGGCGTGTCACCGTCAGACCTTCCACGCCGGCCAGGAGCTGCGCGATGTACAAGGCGGTCGCATCGCCCTCGACGACCGGATTGGTGGCAAGGATGACCTCTCGCACACCGCCCTGCCGCACACGATCGATGAGATCACTGATGCGGAGATCCTCGGGCCCGATGCCATCAATCGGAGTGATCAGCCCCTGCAGGACGTGGTACAGGCCATTATACTCGCGGGTGCGTTCCATGGCCATCAGGTCCTGAGCGCTCCCCACGACGCACAGCAAGCCCCGGTCCCGGCGCTCATCGGCGCAGATGGGGCAGACGTCCGAATCGGTGAAGTTGAAGCACTGGGGGCAGTCGTGGATCTGCTCTTTCACGTCCAACATGGCCTGGGCCAGGGCTGCCACATCCTCCATGGGCCGCCGGAGGAGGTGGAAAGCGAGGCGCTGCGCCGATTTCGGGCCGATGGACGGAAGCTTCGAGAGCTCCTCGATGAGCCGCGCGAGCGGCGGGGCATATCGCAACATCGCGGGTCGCGGCCTAGCGGCCTACTCCTCTCCGCCGCCCAGAGCACCCAGGTCGAGCCCAAAGGGCTGTGTCAGGCCGGCAACCTTCGCCCTTTGTGCCTCGCTGGCGCCCTCCTGGGCCTGTCGTACTGCCTCGACCACCGATCGCGCGAGCGCCTCGGCATCGCCTCCGGACAGCGCCTCCGGTGCGATACGAAGGTCCACGAGTGTGCCGTAGCCGTTCACGATCGCCTCGACCGCGTCCCCGGCTGACCCCGTGATGCGGGCTTCCTCCAGCTCCTCGCGGACCTGTGCTGCCTGCGACTGGAGCTGTGAGGCCTGCTTGAGCAGGTTACCCAATCGTCCCAGCAATAGCCCGCCCCCGACTCACCATCAGCGTGGAGCCTGGTGTCACCTGGCCCTGGAGCGCCGCTACTCGGCGTGCCGCGCGTAGTCTACCATGGCTCGCACGTTCTCGTGAGGTGTGTCCACGGGGATCTCGCAACCCGCGGAGAGAATGTAGCGATCGCCAGCCGCCTGGTGGCACGCCTGGCAGGCTCGGTGAACGTCACCCGGACGGGCGTTGCGCACGACGCGGACGGGGTCGAAGTTGCCCATGAGCACGACGGCCGGCCCGACCACCTGCCGGGCTCGCGCGAAGTCCACGGGGTAGTCCAGCTCGATCTGATCCACGCCAAGGCGGGAGAAGCCGGGCAGGAGGTGGTTCGCGTCCCCGCAGACGTGCAGCCGCGCGAGAGCGCCCTCCTCGTGTACCGCGTCGATCATGCGCTTCTCACGGGGGAGCACGTGCTCCTCGTAGAACGCCGGCGAGATCAGCGATGCGGCCGCGTCGCCGATCCCGATGATATGGGCGCCCGCGCGAGCTTGCGCCCGCGCGAAGGCGATCTCCATCTCCGTCACCCAGTCGAACAGGTCGAGGACGAAGGGCAGGTCGTCGATGGTGTCGATCATCAGTTCGTTGATGCCCCGGAGGTCGGCCGACTCGGCCATGGGGCCCTCGATCCACCCCACGATCGGCGCCTGTCCGCCGAGTCGCTCGGCGAACAGCGCCACAGCGCCGACCCGGTCTGCCATTCGCGGCCCCGTCTCCGGCGACGGCATCCTCAGCCCGGGGAACGCCGACTTGTCCGCGAGCAGGTGGTTCTTGCACGCCGGGGGCGCATCATCGAAGAAGATGAGGTCCGCTCCGCAGTCGTGAGCCTCGCGCCAGGCGTCCGAGCAGCAGCTCACCGCATCGACGCCGAACTCGTCGAGGACCCGAAAGTAGGACTCAACCAGGTTCCGGTGGTCGAGCACGTAGTCGCGGTACCTGACGCCGTTGAGCCGCGCGGCGAAGGTCATGAGCAGCGGCTGGCATGCGAGCCGATCGCGCGCCTCGCCGCGCTGGGTCGCCAACATGCGTTCGAGCGCGTTCATGGGGCGACCTGTTCGCGCCACGAAGGCGGATCCCTGCGGGCCGACCGGACCTCTGCCAAAGCGAATGGCTCCGTGCAGGGCATTGCCCTGCACGGAGCCATCGTTGCGTCTCCTACGTTCGGACAGCCGGGCCGGCTCGGAGCAGCCCCTCGGCTCCCCCGTTCGCCGGTTGCTGGATTACCTCCGGCGTAGCCGACGCGACACACGCGACGCCGCGTAACTGACGGCGCCGGCACCGGCCAGGAGTAGGGCAGGGGGCAGTTCAGGCGCCTGCGTTCCGGGTTGGGTCGACTGGGCATAGGCCGCAACAGCCGACAACGTTAGCAACACCGACCACGATAGCCACCGAGCCATCTTCAACACCTCTCTCCCCTTGGAGCGCGACCTCGGCCCCCATGTGGGGCCTTTGTACTCACGATTCGTCGTCGCGGAACGTCCGCGAACCCGTCGCCACATCCGTCCTAACACTACCAATTCGTTGCGAGCATTGTCAAGTATCTTGCCAAAGAGTATCCGACTGTGGCGCGCGGGTTACGGTCCGAACACGACTGGCGCCGCCGACGGCTGAGAGATAGGCACCGCGAGTTGGTTGGGTTGCTGGCGGCAGTCGACCGGGCTTCCGTCCGCTGCTCGCGAAAGGCATCGTCGGCTCGCCCGGTGAACTGTGGCGTGACATCCCCTGAGTCGGGAGGCATCGGCCATGCTGCTGCGCTATGTCGGGCTCGGCGCCTTTCTCCTCTGCACGCCGGCTCTCGTTGCCCCGCTGGACATCCCGCCCCTCACGTGGGAGGAACGGTCCGACTGGATCAACGTGAAGACCGGTGTCGAGCCGGGGGCTGTCGGCGACGGCCAGGCCGATGACACGGCTGCCATCCAAGCCGCGCTCGACCAGGCTGTGGCGAGCCGCACGGTCTACCTGCCGCCCGGCACGTACCGCATCACAAGGACCCTCGTGTTCAACGGCCCCGGTGTTGGCAGCCTCGTCGTCGGGCATGGGCGTGACACGCGGATCGTGTGGGACGGGCCCGAGGGCGGCCGCATGTTCCACAGCAACGGCATGGCCTACACCCGGTACGTTGGGCTGAGCTGGGACGGACGGGGCAAGGCC
>Ga0315288_10000623_pt1 | contig 44535 bp, 41 predicted proteins | sample YL17G11_20_MG_FD_203454 | JGI IMG/M metagenome (GOLD analysis project Ga0315288, IMG submission 203454) | Sediment microbial communities from Yellowstone Lake, YNP, Wyoming, USA - YL17G11_20 | ecosystem: Environmental > Aquatic > Freshwater > Lake > Sediment | place: USA: Wyoming | collected... | reverse complement strand
CTTGGAAGCGATCGGATTCAAGGTCAACCTTGAGCCTTTGCCTGTTGCCATTTAAGACCATGTTGGCTGTTTTCAAGGTAAACCCTCCATGGTCGCTTCAGCCGATCCCGGATCTTCTCTGGTCTAAATCCGATAAATAAGCAAGAAAAAAATTAAAAACTGAAAACCGGGTCCTATTTTTTCTGCGCCTGGGCCTTGATCTTGTCCAGGTTCTTCTGCATGGCCGGTTTGGCCGCGGGGCCGGCGAACTCGACCGCCTTCTCGGCCGCCTTGAGCGCTTCGGAGTGCTTCCCCATCTTCGCGTAAAGGTCGGCCAGGGCGGACCAGTGGTAATACGCCCGGGGCCGGACCTCGACCGTCCGTAACCCGGCCGCGAGGGCCCCGTCGAGGTTCTTGCCCTGCTGGGTCCAAAAATAAATGTAAGATCGGAGCTCGCCCGGCTCGTCCCAATATTTTTTAGCGTAAGCCGGGCCAAAGACCTCGAGCGCCCTGGCCTCCCGGCCGAGGCCGAGGAAGACGCGGGCCGCCTGTTGACGGACGAACATGGCCTCGGGCTGGAGCTTCAGGGCCGCCTCGGCGACGGCTTCGGCGCTCTCGGCGTTCTCCCCGCGCTGGGCCCAGAAATCCGCGTATTCGAGCAATCCAAAAGCGACGTTCGAGAGATGCCCTTCGATGAACGGCTTCCCGAAAATCTCCTCGGCCTTCGCCTTCTCGCCCCGGGCCAGATAGAATTCAGCGATGGCCGCTTGGGCGTAGGGGTCGGGATTGGCCTCGGTCATCTCCGCGAGCCGCTCGGCGAGGGCGAGGCCCTTGTCGAGGGATTTCTTCTCCTCCGTGATCCTCGTCAGCCATTTCTGGAGAACCCACGTTTCGGTGGGGAATTTCTCCGTATATTCGGTATAGAAAGCGTCGGCCTCCTCCGTCGGGGCAGTGCCGTAATAAAAGATATCGAGGCTAGAATAGGCCATCCTGGCCATCGGCCCGTCGGGGTGCTTTTTGAGATAAGCTTTCATCTGCGCCGGATCGCGACGGGTCTGGAGCGGGAAGCGGGCGATCTCGTAGTCGGCGTATTCGGTGTATGTCACCGGCGTTTTTATATAATCCGGCTTGAACGAGCCTGACTTCCCGTCGGGGTCGAGAGCGACCACATCCTTGTACAAGGGGACGGCCTTATCCTCCTTGGCCCGCTCGGCGTATTTGCGGGCCAGCTTGAAGGCTGTCGCAATGTCCTTGGGATTCACCGCGTTGGCGGCCACAAGTGATTTATATGTATCGATGCCGGCTTGGGCTTTCTCGACCTTGGCCTCGAATTTTTCGGGCGGGGCGCTGTAGCCGACGATCCAATCGACCTCGGTCCCCGCTCCGTCGAGGACCATCGTCGTCGGAGTACCCCGGATGGCGAACCGCTGGAACGCTTCGGCGCCCTTTTCGTCGTCCCGGTCGGCCCGGACGACGATGAAATTCTTGCTCAGGAAATCACGGAATTTGGGATTTTCGAAGAACTGCTGACCCAGCAGTCGACAGCCCGATCAGCCGTCGGAATAGAAGTCGACAAGGACGAGTTTCTTTTCAACCTTGGCCTTGGCCACAGCCTCGTCCACCGTGCCCTTGAACCAGACCTGGCCGGAAACCGAGCCTGCGAGAAGCATTAGCGCCCATGAGGCGATCAGATTTTTTTTCATCGCGGCCCTCCTCATGGTCATCATATTTCAGGCAAAGAAGCTAGTCAACTCCATGTGCAAAATTTCCGGGAATGAAATTTTGTAACTACTTAGGTAGCCAGGAGTCAGAATTCAGGAGACAGAATGAGAATGCCGGAGACGAGATTTGAGGACTTGTGGAGGCCTATTCTCAGGCCATTCTGAATTCTGACTCCTGAATACTGTCTACCTAAGTAATTACGATAATTTATAAGAAAATTCATTATTTTGTTGACAATATGTATTATTTGGTATAACAGTAGAAGTAGAATAATAGGAGTAGAAATATATGGCTAGATTTATATTGAGAAAAAGCGCTTATGAATATACAAAGGAGGACTTCGAGAGGGAGCTCATCGGCCTCGAGCCCGAGATAATCAGGCTGTATTACGTCGAGATCAACGGCAAGAAATTCCCGCCCAAACAGATCATCGCCCATGTCCTTCACTTGGGCAAGGTCGAATTCACGACCATGGACGCGGCCAATATCCTGCGGAGATTGGGATTTCGGCTCAAACATCTCGAATAAGCCGTCCGCCTGCCTCTTTCATTGACACATCGAGCCGGTTCTTTTATAGTGAGATCACTATGACCTGGGAAGATATCGCCAGAGAATTATCGGTTCAAACGGATTCGAAGATCGTCCTGCTCGTCATCGACGGCTTGGGCGGGCTGCCCGTCCAGGGCAGGACCGAGCTCGAGACGGCCCAGACGCACAACCTCGACCGGCTGGCCATGCGCGGCTGCTGCGGCCTGACCGATCCCGTCTTTATGGGGATCACGCCGGGCAGCGGCCCGGCCCACCTGGCCCTCTTCGGCTACGATCCGCTCCGCCACCAGCTCGGCCGGGGCATCCTCGAGGCGCTCGGCTCGGACGTCGAGGTCCGGCAGGGCGACCTCGTCGCGCGCGGCAACTTCGCCACGCTGCGGGGCGGCCTCATCGTAGACAGGCGGGCCGGCCGCATCCCGACGAGCGAATGCGAGCGCCTCTGCTCCGCCCTGAACGCGGCTTTCGCGGCTCAAGCCGATCCCGAGATCGCCCTGTTCCCGGGCAAGGAGCACCGCTTCGTCGCCCGCTTCCGGACACCGGGCCTGGCCGACGCTCTGGCCGACGCCGATCCGCAGAAAGACCACAAGCCGCCCGTCCCGACGGCCGCCCTCGCTCCCGAAGCGGCCAAGGCCGCCGCCGTCGTCAACCGCTTTCTGGCCGACGTCGTCGCGATCCTCAAGAACGAGCCCGTGGCCAACGCGGCCCTCCTCCGCGGCTTCTCGGTCCAACCCTCGATCCCCCCGATGCAGGACCTGTTCAAGCTCCGCCCCGCGGCCATCGCCAACTACCCCATGTACATGGGCCTGGCCAAGCTCCTCGGCATGGCGACCTATAAAGTCGGGGCCGAAACGGCGGACCTGTTCGAGACGCTCGAGGCCCATTACCGGGAGCACGACTTCTTCTACCTCCATTTTAAAAAGACGGACGCCGCCGGCGAGGACGGAAATTTCGGGGCCAAGGTCAGGGCGATCGAGGAGATCGACGCCTTCATCCCCCGGCTCGAGGCCCTCAAGCCCGACGTCCTCGTTGTCACGGCCGATCATTCGACGCCGTCGCTCATGAAAGGCCACTCCTTCCATCCGAACCCGTTCCTGCTCCTCGCCCCGACGGCCCTCCCCGACGAGACCGGATCCTTCACCGAACGCGAGTGCGCCAAGGGTCTCCTCGGCCGGTTCCGCTCTCTCTACGCCATGCCCCTCATGCTCGGCCACGCCGGCAAGCTGAAGAAATTCGGAGCCTAAGGCTGAGATTTTATTTATTTTATAGATTTAGTATAATTAAAAGGCATTGAGGCATATTCGATTTCCCCGGGACACGCTTCTCGCCGTCATCCTCCTCGCCGTCCCTCTCTCCCCCGGCCAGGATTCGACCGTCGAGGTCTATAACCTCCGCCACTTCACCCACCCCAACTTCACCCGGATCGTCGTCGACGTCGGGACGCTCCGTGAATACGCTCCGATGGAAAGCCGCGATCCCGGCTCCATCTATGTCGATATCTTCCAGGCGCGGCTGAACCCGATCGTCCGCGAGGAGGCGATCCCGTCCAAGTGCGATTATATCAATCTCATCCGGATCACCCAGAAATCGCCGGGGACGGTCCGGGTGACGGCCGAGGTGGATTTCAGCCGCATCCGGCGCTACCAGGTCTATCACGTCTTCGACCCGTTCCGGATCGTCATCGACATCTTCCCGCAGGAAAGAGAGGCCGGCCCGTCTCTTTCACCGGCCGCGAAAAAAACGCCCCAACCTCCCCAGCCGGCCAGATCCGGATACAGCATGGCCCGCCAGCTCGGGCTGGGCATCAAGACGATCGTCATCGACCCCGGCCACGGCGGCTTCGACCCGGGTTGCCTGGACTCCTCCGGCCTGAAGGAAAAGGACCTGACCCTGGACATCTCGCTTCGCCTCAAGGACCTCCTCAAGGCCAGCACCAAGCTCGACGTCATCCTGACCCGGGAAAGCGACATCCTCGTCCCGCTCGAGAACCGGACCGTGGTCGCCAACCAGAAGAAAGCCGACCTCTTCGTCTCGATCCACGTCAACGCCTTCCCGGACAAAAAGCGGCGGGGGATCGAGAGCTTCTACCTCAATTTCAGCTCCGACCCGAGCGTCAACGCCACGGCCGCCCGGGAGAATGCCACAACGACCAAGACCATCGGCGAGATGGACAAGATCATCCGGAAGATCGTCCAGAACAGCAAGATCATCGAGTCCAAGGAGCTGGCTGAGCAAATCCAGCAGAATCTGGTAAAATACCTCTCCCGCCAGTACTCGGATATCAAGAATCTGGGCACGCGGGGCGGGCCGTTCTGGACGCTCATCGGCTGCGAGATGCCCTCGATCCTGGTGGAGGTTTCGCACATCTCCCATGCCCTGGAAGCGCAGCGGTTGAAGACCGAGGCCTACCGCCAGCAGGTGGCCCGGGGGATCTACGAGGGCATCCTGGCCTACATGCAATCGCTCGGAAAAGGATGACGACATGGACCGAAGAGGCTTTCTCAAAGATATGGCCCTCGGCGGCCTTCTGGCCGGGCTGGGCCCAAAGCTCATGGCCCAGGCCCCGAAACCGGCGAAGTGGCCGGACCTGGCCTTCATTCAAGGGGATTCTCCGGCCAAGATCACCAAGGAGGCCGTCGCCGTGTTGGGCGGGATGACCCGCTTCGTGGCCAAAGGCGACGTGGTCATGATCAAGCCCAACATCGGCTGGGACCGGACGCCGGAGATGGCGGCCTGCACCAACCCCGAGGTGGTCAAAGCGCTCGTCGAAATGTGCCTCAACGCGGGAGCGAAGAAAGTGGTCGTCATGGACAACACGACCAATCAGGCCCAGCGCTGCTATATGCGGTCCGGCATCCAGGCCGCGGCCAAGGAGGCCGGGGCGGACGTGCCCTACGTCAACGAGCGCCGGATCAAGAAGATGGCCATCAAGGGCGAATGGCTCAAGGACTGGGATGTCATCCAGGACTTCGTCGAAGCGGACAAGCTCATCAACGTGCCCATCGCCAAACACCACAGCCTGTGCCGGGTGACGATCGGCATGAAGAACTGGCTGGGGGCGATCGGCGACCCGCGCAACCAGCTTCATCAAAGGCTCGATCAGGCCGAGGTCGATCTGTCGGCCTTCTTCAAACCGACCCTGACCGTCCTCGACGCGTACCGGATCCTCGTCCGGAACGGTCCGCAGGGCGGGCGGCTGAGCGACACGAAGCTTTTAAAGACGGTCGTGGCGGGCGTGGACTACGTCGCCATCGACGCCCTGGGGGCATCGTTCTTCGACATCCCTCCCGCGGAGCTGCCCTTCCTGAAGCTCGCCAACCAGCGGGGTCTCGGCGAGATCAATCCGGAGAAACTGCGCATTGAAAAAAGAACGGTCTAGGAAATACAGGACGCTCCAACTCGTCCGGGTCGGGGTCCAGTCCGCGTTCTTCGTCCTCTTCCTTTATCTCTTGTTCGGCACCCATTTCACCGGCCAGGACTACATCGGTAACGTAGAGGTCTACTTCCATTTCGACCCGCTCCTGGCGGTCGCGACGGCCGTCGCCTCGCGCGCCGTCTTCACCGCCTTCGCTCTGGCCGCGATCACGATCGTGGTGACGTTCCTTTTAGGCCGTGTCGTCTGCGGCTGGGTCTGTCCGCTCGGCGCCGTCCATCAGTTCTTTTCGTGGCTGTTCAAAAAGACCAAGATCCTCCGGCCGAAGAAGATCGTCACCGGGGGATTGAGCTGGAAGTACTTCGTCCTCATCTTCATCCTGGTCAGCGCCCTCTTCACTTTGGACGTCGTCGGGATCGCCGATCCTCTGTCCTTCCTCTACCGGACCATCGTCACAAGCGTCCTGCCCGCCTTCGGCCAAGGGTTCATGATGCTGACGGGATTCACCTACAACCTGGGGCTGGCCGGATTCGGCGACAAGCTAACCCAATTTTTCGAAACGCTGACGGTCAACGCCACATTCCGGCAGGGTTTTCTCATCGGGCTGATCTTTCTCGGTTTCGTCCTCCTCAACATGTTCCGGGAGCGGTTCTGGTGCCGCTACGTCTGCCCGCTCGGGGCTTTCCTGGGGCTCGCCTCGCGCTGGAACCTGTTCAAGCTGAAGGTCGACGAGCAGAAATGCATCAAGTGCAACCTCTGCACGCTTCACTGCGAAACCCAGGCCCACCCCTGGCCGGGCGAAAAATGGAAAAGCTCGGAGTGCGTCTACTGCGAGACGTGCGCCGCGATCTGCCCGACCGCGGCCATTACTTTCCCGGTCAAGGGCGCGCCCGAAAAGCTCCCGGCCGTCGATCTCTCCCGGCGGAAGGTCCTGACGGCCACGTTCCTGGCCTTCTTTTCCGTGCCCTTCTTCCGCATCTCCCAGGCTGCCAAGCGGGCCCACGAGAAACTCATCCGGCCGCCGGGAGCGCTGCCCGAAGAGGTGTTCCTCCAGAAATGCATCAAGTGCGGCCAATGCATGAAGGTTTGCCCGACGAACGCCCTCCAGCCGGCTTTGACCGAGGCGGGCCCGGAGGGGCTGTGGACGCCGGTCCTGGTGCCGAAGATCGGCTACTGCGAATACTACTGCTCGCTCTGCTCTCAGGTCTGCCCGACAGGGGCGATCAAGGAGCTGACCGTGCCCGAAAAGCTCAATGTCCGGATCGGCACAGCCTGGATCAACAAGAACCGCTGTATCCCCTACTTCCTGGGCCGGCCGTGCATCGTCTGCGAGGAGCACTGCCCGACGTCGCCCAAGGCCATCAAGTTCGTCATGGTCGAGACCAAGCTCCCCGACGGGACGGTCGCGACGCAGAAGGCTCCGGTCATGGACCTCGACCTGTGCATCGGCTGCGGCATCTGCGAGACCAAGTGCCCGGTCATGGATGACCCGGCGATCTACGTGACGAGCGTCGGGGAGCAGAGGTCGAAGAAGAACCAGTTTCTCTTACAGATCACCCCGGACCAACTCGAAATAAAATAACTTGTCCTCTTCCATTTTGTGTGGGCTCGAAGATTTTATCGTGTCATCCTGTTTTGATTGTCGTCCTGAACGAAGTGAAGGATCTCTTTCAACCTCGGGAAGTGTCAAGGGACGAGCCTTCGCGGCGGAAGTGGACCCCCGGGCAAGCCCGGGGCCCCGGCCGCTGTCGGGAGCAAGGCCGTTTCCGGATCTTTTCGCCCTCCGCTTCGAGCCCACACAAAATGGAAGAGAACCAATTATAATAATCAGCGTTCGGCGAAGAGCTTCTTGAATTCTTCCTTGAGGGCCGGGAGGACCTGGAAGAGGTCCCCGACGATGCCGTAGTCGGCGACCTTGAAGATCGGCGCCTCGGCGTCCTTGTTGACGGCGACGATGACCTTCGAGGACGACATGCCGGCCAAATGCTGAATGGCCCCGGAAATGCCGAAGGCCACATAAAGGCTTGGCGAGACGGTCTTCCCCGTCTGGCCGACCTGGTGCTGGTGCCCGATCCAACCCGAATCGACGGCCGAGCGCGACGCGCCGACAGCCGAGCGGGGGATGACCGCCGAAAGCTCCTTGAGCAGGGCGAAGTTCTCCGGCCCTTTCATCCCCCGGCCGCCGCTGACGATGACGTCCGCTTCGGTGACGTCGATCTCGGCCCCGCTCTCCTTGATCAGTTCGGCCACGCGGCCTTTGATCGCCCCGCCCTGGACCGAGATGGCTTTCTTCACAACCTCGCCGGCCGCGTTCCCGGCCGTCGCGGCCGCGAACACGTTCGGCCTGAGCGTCGCGATCTGAGGCGTTGATCTCAAGCGGAAGCTCAGGAAGGCTTTGCCGGCGTAGATCGGCCGGGTATAAATGAGCTTTCCGTCCTTCACCGCGACGGCCGTGCAGTCCGAGGCCAAGCTCACGCCGAGCTTGGCCGCGAGCCTCGGGGCGAGGTCCTTCCCCATCGCCGTGGCGGCGAAGAAGACCGCTTCCGGAGCGGCCTCTTTGACCAGACCGTGGAGCGCCCCGACGAAACCCTGCGGCGAATATTGGGCCAGTTCCGCGTGCTCCAGCAGGAAGACCCTGGCCGCGCCGTAAGAGAAGATCGCCGGGTCGAGGCAATCCACGTCCGTCCCGATGAGCACCGCGCCCACATCCGTCCCGAGCTCACCCGCCCGCCGCTTCGCCTCGCTGAGCGCCTCGAGCGAGCTTTTTTTAATCTTGCCCTCGCGTGTTTCGATGAACGTTAAGAACATGTTCTTCCCCCCTCAGATGACCTTGGCTTCAGTGCGGAGCAGCCGGGCCAGTTCCCGGGCCGCTTCCTCGGGCCTCCCCGGGATGATCTTCCCGGCCTGGCGCGCCGGCGGCGTCTCCATGGCCACGATCTCGATCTGGGGCGCGACATCGTCCTTGGTCAGGCCGAGATCCTCGAGGGTCACCACCGGAATGACTTTTTTCTTGGCCGCCATGATGCCCTTGAGCGTCTCGTAGCGGGGCTCGTTCAATCCCTTCTGGGCGCTGACGACCGCCGGGAGGGAGAAGACGACTTTTTCCATCGCCCCTTCGATCTCCCGGAGGGCGGTGCCCGAAGGCCCGTCGATCTCGAGCTTGGTCACGACATTGGCCTGCGGCAGGCCGAGCATCTCGGCGACCATGGACGGCACCTGGGCGTTGTCCGCTCCGACCGATTGCTTGCCGAACAGGAGCAGGTCGAACTGGGGATATTTCTTCTCCACGGTCCGGGCGATCATCCGGGCGACCCGCAGGCCGTCGTACGTTTCCTTGAGTTCGTCCTTGATGAGGACGGCCTCGTCAGCGCCCATGGCCAGGCCCTTTTTGAGGATGACCAGGACCTCCTCGGCTCCTACAGAGAGGACCGTGACCTGGCCGCCCTTGGCCTCCCTGAGGCGCAGGGCCTCCTCCACCGCGTACTCGTCGTTGGGGCTGATGACGAAGTTCAGCCCGTCCTCAATGACCGCGTGGGTTTCATGGTTGATCCGGATCTTCGATTCCGTGTCCGGGACGCGTTTGACGAAAACGAGAATGTTCATGGCCTTCTCCTGCGAAGACGGGGACACCTACCAATTTAAGAAAATTGGTGCATGTCCCCTTTTAATTATCCGTCGAAACGGCGGAACAGCAGCGCGCCGTTCGTGCCGCCGAAGCCGAAGGAATTGCTCAGGGCATAGACGATCTCGGCCGGCCGGGCCCGGTTCGGGACGTAGTCCAGATCGCAGTCCGGATCCGGGAACTCGTAATTGATCGTCGGGGTCATGATCTGGTGCTTGAGGCACAGGGCGACGGCGCCCGCTTCGACCCCGCCGGTCGCGCCCAGCAGATGGCCGGTCATGGACTTGGTCGAATTCACGGCCACCTTGCGGGCGTGTTCGCCGAAGAGGCGTTTGATCGCGGCCGTTTCGATCTTGTCGTTGAGCTGGGTCGACGTGCCGTGGGCGTTGATGAACTGGACCTCGCTCGGGTGGACTCCGGCGTCGTCCAAGGCCATCCGCATGACGCGTTCCGCGCCGTCCCCGTCCGCCGCCGGAGCGGCGGCGTGATGGGCGTCGCCGGTCATCCCGTATCCGACGATCTCGGCGTAGATGTTCGCCCCGCGCTTGAGAGCATGCCCGAGATCCTCCAGGAGGAGGATGCCCGAGCCCTCGCCCATGACGAACCCGTCGCGCCGGGCGTCGAACGGCCGCGAGGCTTTCCCGGGCTCATCGTTCCGCTCCGAGAGGGCCTTCATGGCGCAGAACCCGGCCACGCCGAGGGGCGTGATCGAAGCTTCGGAGCCTCCGGCGATCATAAGGTCCGCGTCGCCCCGGGCAATGAGCCGGAACGAATCGCCGATGCAATGCGTCGCCGTGGTGCAGGCCGTGACCGAGGCCAGGTTCGGACCCTTGGCCTTGTACTTGATCGAGATCTGGCCCGAGGCCTCGTTGATGATGACCGAGACGAGGAAGAACGGAGAAACGCGGTCGGGCCCCTTTTCGTGCAGGGTCCGCACCGTGTCCTCGATCGTCCCGATCCCCCCGATCCCGGAGCCGACGTCGACGCCGCAGCGGGGGCCCTCCAAAAGGGCCGGCGAGATACCCGCGTCCTCGACGGCGAAGTGGGCCGCCGCTAGGGCGTACTGGATGAAGGGGTCCATTTTCCGGACCCCCTTCCGGTCGATGAAATCGAGGGGATTGAAACCTTTAATCTCGCCGGCGATCTTGGTCGAGAAGCGGGCCGTGTCGAAATGGGTGATCGGACCGATCCCGCTCCGGCCGGCGAGCATGGCCTCCCACGAGGCCTGGGTCCCGACGCCCACGGGGGAGACCAGGCCGATCCCTGTGATGACGACCCGTCGATTCGGAGTGTTTCTCTTCCGTTCTCCCGGATTAAGAGACATGGCCTATGATATAGTCCATCGCTTTGCCGACCGTCGTCAGCTTTTCGGCTTCCTCGTCCGGGATGTCCAGGCTGAACTCGTCCTCGAGAGCCATGACCAGCTCCACGGTGTCCAGGGAGTCCGCGCCCAGGTCTTCAATGAAAGAGGCTGATTCTGTTACCTGATCCTCATTGATGCTCAGTTTGTCCGCAACGATCACCTTCATTTTCTTCAGTAATTCGTCTCTTTCCATGGGTACCTCCATAAATATTTTTTATTCGGGAATCCTACATATACATCCCGCCGTTGACGTGGATAACGTGACCGGTGATGTAGGCCGCTTCGTCCGAGCAAAGGAACTTGACGGCATGGGCCACCTCGGCCGGCTCCCCGAAGCGCTGCAGGGGGATGAGGCCGAGGAAGGCGGTCTTGACCGCCTCAGACAGGCCGGCCGTCATCGGCGTGGCGATGTAGCCGGGCGCGACGGCGTTGACGGTGATCCCCCGGCCGGCCACTTCGCGGGCGAGCGATTTGGTGAAGCCGATGAGCCCCGCCTTCGAGGCCGAATAGTTCGCCTGGCCGGCGTTGCCCATCACCCCGACCACCGAGGCGAGGTTGACGATCCGCCCATAACGGGCGCCGATCATGGCCCGGATGACGGCCTTGGAGAAGTTGAAAACGCCCTTGAGGTTGACGGCAAGGACGGCATCCCACTCCTCCTCCTTCATCCGCATGAGGAGGTTGTCCTTGGTGATGCCGGCGTTATTGATGAGATGGTCGATTTTCTTGTGATCCTTGAGGACGGCCTCGACGACGGCGGTCGCCTGATCGAGCCGGCCGACGTCGGCCTGGTGGACGACGGCCGTCCCGCCGTCCGCGGAGATCGCCCGGGCGACATCGTCGAGCTTCGCCTTCTGGATGTCGACGAGGACGACTGTTGCGCCCTCCCGGGCGAAACGGCGGGCGATGGCCTCGCCGATCCCCTGCGACGCTCCGGTAACCACGGAGACCCTGTCACGAAAGATCATTCAAGCCCTCGCTCCGCCGACGGCCGCCGCGGCTCTGGCGATCTCTTCCTGGATTTTGTCCTGGACACGGTTGGCCACGAAATCCCGGGCCTGGCGGACCGCGTTCTTGACGGCGTTGGGATTGGACCGCCCGTGGCCGATGATGCAGACGCCGTTGAGACCGAGGAGCTGGGCCCCGCCGTATTCGGAATAATCCACCTGTTTATAGATTTTCTTGAGGTGACGCTTCATCAGCAGAAAGCCGATCTTGGCCAGGACGTTCTTCATGATTTCGCGCCGGGCCAGGGAGAGGAGCGTCTCGACGACGCCCTCGCTGACCTTGAGGGCCACGTTGCCGGTGAAGCCGTCGCTGACGATGACGTCGGCCTTGCCCGAATAGATGTCCTTGCCTTCGACGTTGCCGATGAAGTTGAGTGAGGCGGCCTGGAGCCGCTCGAAGGCCTGCTTGGTCAGGTCGTTGCCCTTGGTCTCCTCCTCGCCGATGCTCATCAGGGCGATGCTCGGATTCTTGCGTCCCAGGACCTGCTCCATGAAGATCTTGCCCATGAGGGCGAACTGCTCGAGGTCCTGGGGCTGACAGTTGGCGTTGGCCCCGACGTCGAGGAGCAGGGTCACGCCGCGCAGCGTCGGCACGAGGAGGGACAGGGCGGGCTTGTTCACGCCCCGCAGGGCTCCCAGAATCTTCCGGCTGAGATAGACGACGGCGGCGGTGTTGCCCATGCTGACGAAGGCGTCCGCCCGCCGTTCTTTGATCAGCTGGGCCCCAATGCGGATCGAGGATTTCTCCTTGCGCCGGATGGAGAAGATCCCTTCGCCCATCTCGACCGAGTCCGGGGCGTCGATGATCGTGACCCTCGAACCCGCCTGTCCGAGGCGGTCGAACTCCCGCTTGATGAGGTTCTCGACGCCGACGAGCAGGACCTCGACATTCAGGTCCTGGGCGGCCTGGAGGGCGCCCTGAACGGTGATCGGAGGGCCAAAATCCCCCCCCATGGCATCGACGGCGATTTTCACCTAGGCCTCCGGTTATTCTTCGACTGCTTTGATGACCTGGCGGCCGCGGTAGAACCCGCACTCCGGACAGGCTCTATGGGGAAGTTTGGGGGTCCCGCAATTGGAGCACACGGAAAACGAGGGGACGACGAGAGCGTCGTGTCCCCGCCGGTTCCCTTTTCGGGAATGAGAGTGTCTTCGTTTTGGGTTAGGCATTTATCTCTTGTCTTTCACAAAGATTTTTATTTTGTCCAGCCGTTCGTCGGTCTCCTTGACCTGGCAGTCGCAATTCCCGTCCTGCCGGATCTTGCCGCAGACCGCGCAGATCCCCTCGCAATTCTCCGAGCAGAGGGGCTTCGCGGGGAAGGTCAGGTTGATCTGCTCCAGGATCACCTCCCGGACATCGATCTGATGATTCTGGTAGAAGAGCTGATCGACATTCTCGTCATCGAGCTCGTCCTTGAGCTCGTGGAACTCCTCAGGAAGATAGACCAGGTCGAACTTGGAGTGGACCGGGCATTCGTAGGGGATCAGGCACCGGCTGCAGACGAAGCTGAAGCGGGTCGTGACCCGGCCCTTGATCCAGACCTCCTCGCCCATTCTGGTCATGGTCACGTCGGCGTGGACGGGTTTAAGAAAGACAGAGTTCTCCTCGACCAGCTCCAGGCTCTGAAAGTCGAAGTCCCGGCTGATCTTCAAGCCGCCTTTCGTTATCTTGTCGATATCGATCAACATCTGTGTTATCCAATGAAATTTGCCTTATTATACCAATTTGGGCTCCAATGTCAATAAAAACGCCGGGAAAGCCCTTGATTCTTAAAAAAATGGGGGGGAATCCGCTCGTTGCCAAGAGGCGGACCTCGCTCCCGTTTCAGCGGCCCTCATGGCCTCCCGCCGAAACCCGTTGTCCTTGATTATTGCCCGGGAGGCGGTTCATAATAAGGTTCCCATGAGTGAAAAAAAACTCTACCTGATCGACGGGAACTCCCTGCTTTACCGTTCGTATTACGCCATCCAGCGCCTGGCCACGTCCCAGGGATTCCCGACGAACGCCATCTTCGGTTTCATCAGCACCCTCCGCAAGCTCATGGACCAGGAGAAACCCGAATATCTTGGGATCGTCTTCGACGCCCCGGGGCCCAAGCTCCGCCACGATATATACACGGACTATAAAGCCCAGCGGAAGCCCATGCCGGAGGACCTGGTCAAACAGATCCCGAAGCTCAAGGAGGTCATCGCCGCCCTGCGCATCCCGGTCATCGTCCACGAAAAATACGAGGCCGACGACGTCCTGGGCAGCCTGGCCCGCTTGGCCGCGGCCAAACACTTCCAGACGGTCATCGTCACCACGGACAAGGACCTCCTTCAGCTCGTCGACGGATCGACGCTGGTCTATAACCCCGCCAAGGAGATGACTCTGGACGCGGCGAAGGTGAAAGAGGTTTTCGGCGTGGCCCCGGCCCAGGTCGTCGATGTCCTGTCGCTCTGGGGCGATCCTTCGGACAACGTCCCCGGGGTGCCCGGGATCGGGGAAAAAACGGCGAAAAGTCTGATCGAAGAGTTCGGCTCGCTCAACAATCTCCTGAAGAGCCGGGACCGGATCAAAAATCCGCGGATCAAGGAAAAGCTCGAACAGAACCTGGACAAGCTCGAGATGAGCCGGCAACTGGTGACGATCGAACAAGCGATGGACCTGGAGTTCGACCCCAAGCTGTTCGAGGTTTCCGAACCCGACGCGGCCGAGGCGGCCCGGCTTTTCCAGGAACTGGAATTTACCTCTCTGCTGTCTGAATACGCTAAAAAGCCGAACAAGACGGACCGGGTCTATTCGGCGATTTTCAGCGAGCGTGAGCTCCGCGGGCTCGCGGCGAAGATAAAAAGGGCGGGGATGGTCTCCTTGGATACGGAAACGGACAATATTTCCCCGACCCGGGCGCGGCTCGTCGGGATGTCGTTCTCGATCGAGCCGGGGACGGCCACTTATGTGCCCCTCCGCCACGATTACCTCGGCGCGCCCGAACAGCTGTCCGTCGAGACGGCTTTCGGGATCCTCCGCGGCGTCCTCGAGGACCCGAAGGTCCGCAAGGTCGGACAGAACATCAAATACGATCTCATCGTCCTGGCCCGGGAAGGCCTGAATCTGGAAGGCATCGACCTGGACAGCATGGTCCTGTCCTACCTGTTAGAGCCGAACTGGGGCAAACACAACCTCGACCGGCAGGCCCTGGTCTATCTCCAAGCCCCGGCGATCCCCTTCAACGAGATCGTCGGCAAGGGCAAAAACGAAGTGACCATGAACCGGGCGGCCGTGGACAAGGTGACGCCCTACGCCTGCCAGGATGCCGACTACGCCCTCGAGCTCAGCCGCCTTCTCTGGCCGAAGATCGAGGCGGCAAAGCTCGACCGGCTTTACCGGGACCTCGAGCAGCCGTTGATCGAGATCCTGGCCGACATGGAGACGATCGGGATCAAGGTCGACGCTGACGCCCTTCAAAGACTGTCCAAAGAGCTCGAGGCCGAGCTGGCCCGACTGGAGAAAAAGATCTACGAAGCGGGCGGAACGGAATTCAACATTAACTCGCCCCAACAGCTGGCCCAGGTCCTCTTCCATAAACTCCAGCTCAACATGCGGAAAAGGACAAAGGCGACCAAATCCTTCTCGACGTCCATGGAGGTCCTGGAGGAATTGGCCCAGGTCCATCCCCTGCCCGGTTTGGTCCTGGAATACCGGCAGTTCTCAAAGCTCAAGTCCACGTACGCCGACGCCCTGACGGAGCTGATCGACCCGGGCACCGGCCGGATTCACACCTCCTACAACCAGACCGTGGCCTCGACGGGCCGGCTTTCGAGCTCCGATCCCAACCTCCAGAATATCCCGGCGCGCGGGGATTGGGGAAAAAGGTTCCGGAGGGCTTTCGTGCCCGAGATAGGGCATCTCTTCCTCGGCGCCGATTATTCGCAGATCGAGCTGCGCGTCCTGGCCCACATGTCCGAGGACCCCGGGCTGATCGAGACATTCGTCAAAGACCAGGATGTCCACGAGGAGACCGCCCAGCGCGTCTTCGGCCCGGCCTCCGGGCTGTTCAAAGATGAGCAGCGGCGGAAGGCCAAGATCGTCAACTTCAGCATCCTTTACGGGACGTCGGCCTTCTCCCTGGCTAAGGAGCTCCAGACCTCGAACGCGGAGGCCCAGCAGTTCATCGACCGCTATTATGAGAAATACCCGAAGGTGAAGGAATTCCTGGATCGAATGGTCGATCAGGCGAAGGCCAAGGGGTATTCCGAAACGATGTTCGGGCGGAAACGCCAGGTCCCCGAGCTCCGGCAGTCCGACAAGGTCACCCAGCAGGCCGGCCGGCGCATCGCCCTCAATATGCCGATCCAGGGGACGGCCGCCGACATTATGAAGAAGGCGATGATCGACGTCTGGCGCGAGATCCGGAGGCAGGGGCTCGGCGCCCGGATGATCCTCCAGGTCCACGACGAGCTCGTCTTCGAGGTCCCCGAGAAAGAAAAGGCCAGAGTGGAGCGCCTCGTCCGGGACAACATGGAGAACGCCTGCGAGTTCAAGGTCCCCCTCAAAGTCTCGCTCGGCTGGGGGCCGTCGTGGGCCGACACGAAATGAGCATTTTTCTGTTGTCTCCCCGTGTTTTAATGTGCTATAAGCATGTTCGGGAACACTTGGGAGAACCGTCATGCCGGCCGCCGAAAACGCGATCGTCAAAGAGATCACCGACACGAGCGGCAGTCTGTTCATTTACATCTCCGAGGTCCTGAACCGGCTCGTCCTGGACGCGGAGGGCGCCGTCGTCGGGAAGCTCGCCGATCTCAAGGTCAAGCTGGGAGAGACCTTCCCAAAAGTCAGCGGCCTGATCGTTAAAAAGGGCAAAAAGAAACGCTTCCTCGAGTTCGACTGGCAGGAGATCCAGAGCCTCAATTCCACGACCATCCATCTCAAACCGGGGGCGGAGCGCAAAGCCAAACCTCTCGAAGTCGGCAACGACGAGATTCTCCTTCGAGACGAGCTCCTGGACAAACAGGTCGTGGACACCTTCGGGGCCAAGATCGAACGGGTGAACGATATCCACCTCCTCATCGTCAATCAGGAGCTGCGCATCGTTCACGTCGACTACGGCATCCGAGGGATCCTCCGGCGCCTGGGCTGGCTGCGGATGTTCGATCGGACCAGCAACTGGCTGTTCGCCTATCAGCTCGAAGAGAAGCTGATTTCATGGAAATACATTCAGCCTCTCCTCTCCGACGCCGACAAACGAAACCTGAAGTTGAACGTGACGGCCAGGAAGATCCACGAGATCCATCCCTCCGACCTGGCCGACATCCTCGAGGAACTCGATCGGGTGAACCGCTCGTCCGTTTTCCGGGCCCTGGACCTGCAGACGGCCGCTCAGACTCTGGAAGAGGTCGAGGACCCCACTCTCCAGGCCTCGCTGATCGAATCCGCTCCGGCCGAGCAAGCCTCGGACATCCTGGAGGAGATGGCCCCCGACGAAGCGACCGACCTCCTCGCCGACCTTCCCAAGGAAAAGAAGGACAGGTTCATCCGGACCATGGAGAAGCCGTCCCGGGAGGTGATCGAAGAGCTCCTGAAATTCAGGGAGGGCACCGCCGGCAGCATCATGACCAAGGACTTCCTTTCCTTCCACAAGGACCGGACGATCGGGGACGCCATCGAAGAATTCCGGAGAACGACCTATCCCCTGGAAAGCGTTGCCTATATCTATGTCACGGACAAAGAGGGCCATCTTGTCGGCGTCTCGACCCTCCGCCATCTCATCACCTGCGAAAGGGACGTGCCCTTCAAAAAACTCATGAACACCCACCTGGTCAAGGTCGGCCCCCAGGATGACATCGATGACGTGGCCCTCCTGTTTAAGAAATATAAATTCATGGCCCTGCCCGTCGTGGACCAGGACAATATCCTCAAAGGGATCATCACCCTGAAGGACATCATGCAGACGCGATTCGAGGACTAAATGCCGAACGAAGCGCCGGTCGTGAAGAGACGGTCCTCGAAGCTCCATTGGAAAGGCTTGCTCCTCTTCCTCGCCGTGGCCGGGCCGGGGATCATCACCTCGAACGTCGACAACGACGCCGGCGGCATCGCCACGTATTCCATGGCCGGGGCCCACTTCGGCTACAACCTGATCTGGTCGCTCCTGCCGATCATGGTCGTCCTCATCATCATCCAGGAAATGAGCGCCCGGATGGGCGTAGTGACGGGCAAGGGCCTCTCGGACCTGATCCGCGAGCGGTTCGGGGTGAAGATCACGGTCTATCTCCTCTTCGCCCTGGTTCTGACCAACTTCGGCAACGTCATCGCCGAGTTCGCCGGTGTGGCCTCGAGCCTGGAGATCTTTCATGTCCCCAAGTATGTCTCCGTCCCCGTGGCCGCCGTCCTCGTCTGGCTTCTCGTGGTCAAGGGAACGTACCGGTCGGTGGAAAAGATCTTCCTCTACGCCTGCATCTTTTACGTCACGTATATCGTCGCCGGCTTCCTGGCCAAACCGGATTGGGGCGCCGTCGGGCAAAGCCTGGTCGCGCCGAGTTTTAAGCTGTCCTCGGAGAGTCTGGGGATGATCATCGGTCTCGTCGGCACGACGATCGCTCCCTGGATGCAGTTCTATCTCCAGGCGGCTATCGTCGAAAAGAACATCGCCCTCAAGGATTATAGACATTCCCGCCTGGACGTGATCGTAGGGAGTTTCGTGGTCACGATCGTCGCCGGCTTCATCGTCCTCACCTGCGGAGCCACTCTCTTCAAAGCCGGCATCCGCGTCGAGACGGCCGCCGACGCCGCTCTGGCCTTGGCCCCGCTCGCCGGAAAATATTGCTCGGCCCTGTTCGCCTTCGGGCTGTTGAACGCCTCGCTGTTCGCCGCCTCGATCCTTCCTCTTTCGACGGCCTTCGTCGTGTGCGAAGGCATGGGCTGGGAAGCCGGGGTCAACAAGAAGTTCTCCGAAGCCCCCCAGTTCTACGGTCTCTATTCGCTACTGATCTTCCTCGGCGCTGGGATCATTCTCATTCCCGGCGTCCCGCTGTTCCCCGTCATGTACATCTCCCAGGTCATCAACGGCCTGGTCCTGCCGGTCATCCTCATATTCATGCTCTTGTTGATCAACAACAAAAAGCTGATGGGGGACTACACGAGCAAACGCGCTTATACCCTCGTTTCCTGGGCGACCGTGGGGCTTCTCGTCGCCCTGAGCGGGGCCTATCTGGGCAGTTTGCTCGGCCTATAGCGCCTTCTGATAGACCCTGTACTTCTTGTAGATGACCCCGCCCATGCGTTCCATCTCGGCCCGGACCTTGAGGTTGGTCTCCATTTCGTGGTGCGTGTCGAGGAACTCTTTCCCCGCGGCCGCCGCGGACTGGAGCATCTTGACGCCCATCAGAACGTCGAGGCCCAAACCCCGGTATTTCTCCTTGATCGCTCCGAGCAGAAGATCGAGCTGTTTTGTTTTCTTGGCCGCCCGGAGGATCTTGAAGAAGCCCAGGGGGAAGATCCGGCCCCGGGCGGCTTGGACCCCCGCCGTCATGTCGGGCATGGCGATGATGAAGGACACGGGCTCGGCGTCTTTGGTCACGACCTTGACGAACCGGGGGTCGACAACGGGCAGGTAGCGGTCGGCCAGGTCGTTCATCTCCTTGTGGTCGAGCGGGGCGTACCCGTAGATGTTGCTGTTGACGTAGCATTCGTTCATCAGCTCGAAGATAGGGACGATCCAGGGCTTGAGCTCCTTCCGTTTCTTGAACTCATGGATGACGTAGCTGCCCTTGCGCTGGATCCTCTCGTAGATCTTGACGTAGAACCCGGGAAGCTCTTTGGGGACCGGGACCTTGTAAACGAAGTAATCCATGTCCTTCGTGTAGCCTTCGGCCTTCACGAGCCGGAGCATGTATTCATAATTATAATAAGTGGCGATCGTGGCCCGGTTCTCGAATCCCTCGATGAGCCATCCTTCAGGGTCCTGGTCGGAGAACCCGTAGGGGCCGATGATGCGGGTCATGCCCTTCTGCCGGCCCCACTCCTCGACCCGGGCGAGCAGGGCATGGAAGACCTCGGGGTCCTCCCAGGTTTCGAGATTCCCGAACCTGGCGATTTTCTCCCGCCGGTATTCATTGAACCGCTTGTTGATGATCCCCATGCCCCGGCCGGCGGCTTTCCCGTCCTTTTCGGCGAGGAGAAGGAGCGTGTCGCAATAGCCGAAGGCCTTGTTCTTCCGGGGGTCGAAATATTTCCACTCGTCCGCGTAAATGGGAGGAACCCAGTTCCCCTGCCCCGCGTGGATCTGTCCGGGCAGGAAGATGAACGTTTTCAGGTCGTTCCTGGTCTTAACCTCGCGGATTTCGATGGTCATGCGCTCTCCCTCTCAGGCTATTCTACCAGCATTATGCCCTGACCGGGAAGGAAAAATCAACAGCCAAAAAAAGGTCGTCAAGGGACGAGCCTTCGGCTCGCCACTCGCCCGTGGCTTGTATCCACGGGCGAGTACGGCGGAAGTGGACCCCCGGGCAAGCCCGGGGCCCCGGCCGCCGTGGAAATCCCTGTGGAAATTCTGAGGACGGACCGTGAAAATCTATTGACAAAGCCAAATCTTGAACATAAAATGACATCTAAATATGGGGAAAATCATACAATCCCTATCATTTAAGTAATATTTTAAGGGACAGGACTTCATAAGGTGTTTGGCCGGATTCATGTCGACCGGCCCTATCATTTAAGTAATATTTTAAGGGACAGGACTTCATAAGGTGTTTGGCCGGATTCATGTCGACCGGGACGTTCTCCTTGTCGGCGCGCCGGATCCCGCCGGACTCCCGACCGGAACTCCTGACCCACCCAGCCGGGGGCGCATGAAAGCCAACCATGAACATTGAGACAATCGTTCTGCTCACGGTTTTTGTCCCGATCATCGGCTCTTTGACCATCCCGCTCGCGAGCCTCTTGTCCAAGCCCGTGCGGTCGGTTTGGGCGGTCGTCCTCGGCGGCGCCACGACGATCCTGCCCATGTTCCTGCTGCCCACGGCCTTCGCCGGCGGGGAAACCATCCTCCGGAAGGAATTCATTCTGGGATTGGACTTCGTCCTGATCATCGATCCGCTGTCGATCTTCATGTCGATCGTCTCCTCGTTCATCGGATTTCTGATCATCGTCTATTCGCTCGGGTACATCCATCACGAGGACAACCAGAATGAATACTACCTCTTGGTGGTCCTCTTCATCGGGGCCATGATGGGGCTGGTGTTCTCGGGGAACCTGATCTTCATCTACCTTTTCTGGGAGATCATCGCCATCTGCTGCTGGCGCCTGATCGGCTTCTACCGGCTCAAGGACCACGTCCAGAAGGCCGACAAGGCCTTTCTCGTCACTTTCTTCGGGGCCGTGGTCATGCTCCTGGGGTTCGTCCTGATCTACGGACAGACGAACTCCTTCGACCTGACGACCATGCGCGGCACGACGATCCCCGGAACGGCGGTCCTGCTGATCCTGTTCGGCATGTTCAGCAAGTCGGCCACCGTTCCGCTCCACACCTGGCTGCCTGACGCCGGCGTGGCGCCGACCACGGTCACGGCCCTGCTCCACGCCGCCGTGCTGGTCAAGATCGGCGTCTACGCCTACGCCCGGATCTTCCTCTACACATTCAAGCTCCCGGGCGACTGGCCGCAGATCATTCCCATCGTGGCCGTGGTCTCGAGCCTGATCGCGGCGGCCGCGGCCACCGTCGAGAACGACTTCAAGCGCATCCTGGCCTACTCCACGGTCAGCCAGATCGGCTACATCTTCCTCGGCTTCAGCGTGGCCAACGAGGCCGGGATCTCGGGCTCGCTCCTGTTCATCCTCATGCATGGGCTGGCCAAGGCCGGTCTCTTCCTCTGCGCCGGTATCGTCATCCACGCGACGCACAAACGGGACGTCCGGGAGATGGGCGGGCTCATAAAAACCATGCCCATCACGGCCATCGCCTTCCTCCTCTGCGCCTTTTCCGTCATCGGCATCCCGCCCTTCGGCGGGTTCTTCTCCAAGTTCCTGGTCATCATGGGCACGGTCAAGGCCGGCCAGGTCGGGCTCGCCGCCGTGGCCCTCTTCACGGCCGTCCTGACCATGTTCTACCTTTTGAAAGTGTTCAGCCAGGTCTTCCTGGGTGAGGCCAAAGCGCCCGCCCCGGAAAAGACGAAATCCATGGTCTTCGTCGTCGCCCTCCTCGCCGTTCTGTCGTTCGTCGCGGGGATCTTCGTCGCCTATCCCGCGAAACTGGCCGAGATCGCGACGGCCCATATCGGATGGTGGCTCAAATGACACCCAATACCCTCCTCTGGCCGATCCTCCTGCCCGCGATCGTCGCCGTGGTCTGCTTCCTCATTCCGAAGAGCGTCAAGCTCCTCCGGGAAGGGATCGCTCTCATCGCCTCGGTCGCCGTCCTCTATCTGGGATTCTCCCTGTTCGCGGTGAAGAACCTCGAACTGCGCCTACCCTGGATGGGCCAAGGCATCAATTTCGAGCTGCGCCTGTTCCATTTCTCGGCCTTCATTCTCCTCGCCCTGTCCGGCTTCCTCTTCCTGATCACGCTCTACTCGACGGTCAAGATGAAGGACCACCCCCGCATCCGGGAGTATTACGCCTATGTCTTCCTCTCGGCCGCCCTGGCCAACGGGGCCGTGCTCGCCGACAATTTCGTCCCGCTGGTCTTCTTCTGGGAAGGCCTGCTGGTGACGTTGTACGGCCTGATCACGATCGGCGGCAAGGCCTCGAACAGGACCGCGGTCAAGGCCTTTCTCATCAGCGGGCTGTGCGATTTCTGCCTGATCCTGGGCATCGGCATCCTCTGGGCGATGACCGGGACGCTGACCATGTCCCAGATCTCGGTCAGGCCCGAAGGGCCGGCCGTCGCCGCCTTCGTCCTGATGATGATCGGGGCCATCGGCAAGGCGGGAGCCATGCCCTTCCACACCTGGATCCCCGACGCGGCCATCGACGCGCCGGTGACCTTCATGGCTTTCCTTCCGGCGGCCTTCGAGAAGCTCCTCGGGATCTATCTCCTGGCCCGGATCACCCTCGACCTTTTCAGCCTCGAGAAAGGCACCCCCCTTTCGGTCGTCCTGATGATCATCGGCGCGGCGACGATCGTCTTCGCGGTCATGATGGCCCTCATCCAGAAGGACTTAAAGCGGCTGCTGTCCTACCACGCCGTCAGCCAGGTCGGCTACATGATCCTGGGCATCGGCACGGCCATCCCCATCGGCATCGCCGGCGGGATCTTCCACATGATCAACCACGCTATGTATAAAAGCGGCCTGTTCCTGAGCGCCGGCTCGGTCGAACATCGGGCCGGGACGACCGAGCTGAAAAAGCTCGGCGGCCTGAGCAAGGCCATGCCCCTGACGGCCGCCGGATTCACCGTCTGCGCCCTGGCCATTTCGGGCGTCTGGCCCCTCAACGGCTTCGTCTCCAAGGAGATGATCTTCCACGGCGCGCTCGAGAGCGGCTACACGATCTTCGCCATCGCCGCCTGGGTCGGGGCCATCTTCACCGCGGCCTCGTTCCTCAAGGCGGGCCACTCCGTCTTCTTCGGCCCCCGCTCCCAAGACGCGCCCAAAGTGAAAGAAAGCCAGGCCCCGCTCGTCATCCCGATCCTCGTCCTGGCCCTGCTGTGCATCACCTTCGGCGTGTTCAACAAGCTGCCCCTGGTCACTTTCATCCAGCCCATCCTCACCGGGCACGTCGAGGCCGGCGTAAGCGCCGACTTTACCGCCCACGCCCTGAGCGTCTTCAACCCGGTGGCCGGGATTTCGATCCTCTGCCTGCTCCTCGCCCTCGCCCTCCATTTCTACGGTTGGAAACGCGGCGGGAAGAAGGCCTACCTGGCCTCCGAACCCGTCCATAAGTTCCCGGGGATCAAGCAGATTTACGACCTGGCCGAAGCCCGCGTCTTCGACCTATACGAACAGGGTGTCATTTTCCTGAGACATTTCTCGATGGTCCTGTTCAAGGGCATCGACCGGCCGATCGATTTCTTCTTCGAGAAGGTCGTGACCTCGGTCGGCAACGCCTTCACGGGGGCGCTCCGGAAGGCCCACACCGGTCACTACGCCAATTACCTGGCTTGGTGCCTGGGAGGGCTGCTGGTGATCGCCGTCCTGGTCAACGTGCTGATTAAATAAAGGATTTGAAAAGAATAGAGGAGGACCTTTGATTTTCCTGTTTATCGGTTTGCCTCTCGTGGTCGCCGCGCTCTTGCCCCTCCTGGGGAAGCTGTCAAAACGATTCCTGCCTGACCTTCTGGCTAATGCCGTCTTCCTCGTCCTTTTCGTCCTCGCCGTCACGTCCGGCCGGCAGATGATCAGCCAGGGACCCGTCCTCAAGCAGCTCGACTGGCTGGGCGAAGCGCTGAGCATCCAGGTCGCGGTCGACGGCTTCAGCCTGTTCATGCTGATGGCCATCGCCCTCCTAACCCTGGCCGTGGGCCTTTTCTCCATCAACTACATGGAGCATTACGGCGCCAAGGCCAACTACTACGCCCTGCTCCTGATGATGATGGCGGGGATGAACGGTCTGGTGCTCGTCACCGACCTCTTCGGGGTGTACCTCTTCCTCGAGGTCGCCGCCATCGCCTCCTACGCCTTGGTCGCTTACGGCCTCGAGCATGACGAGCTCGAAGCGTCGTTCAAGTACCTCCTGCTCTCGGTCATCGCCTCCGCGGCCATCCTCCTGGCGATCACCGTGATCTTCGGCATGACCGGCAGCCTCGGGTTCGCCGCGGTGGCCGAAGGCCTGCGGACTCTGGAGGCCAAGGCCGTCGTCGGGTTCTGCTCCGCCCTGTTCATCATGGGCTTCGGTCTCAAGGCGGCCCTGGTCCCGTTCCATGCCTGGCTGCCCGACGCCCATCCCTCGGCGCCGGCCCCCATTTCGGCCATCCTGTCGGGCCTGCTCATCAAGGTCTCGGGCGTCTACGCCCTGACCCGCATCCTGTTCAACGTTTTCGGCCTGACGCCCGCCCTGTCCCAGATCCTGATGTATCTCGGCGCCGTCTCGATCGTGGTCGCGGCTCTCCTCGCCCTCGGCCAGAAGGACATGAAGCGCATGCTGGCCTATTCCTCGATCAGCCAGGTCGGCTATGTGGTCCTCGGCATTGGGATCGGCACGCCGCTCGGCATCGCCGGGGGGCTCTTCCATCTCCTTAATCACGCCCTGGCCAAAGGGCTCCTCTTCTTGAACTCGGGCTCGGTCCAGCAGGCCACGGGCACGCGGAACCTCGACGAGATGGGCGGCCTGGCCAAGCGGATGCCTTTGACCGCGGGGACAAACCTCATCGGCGCGCTCTCGATCGCGGGCGTGCCTCCCCTCGGCGGCTTTTGGAGCAAGCTGCTCATCATCATGGCCCTTGTCCAGGCGAAGGAGTGGACCCTGGCCGTCGTCGCCGTCCTGGCCAGCGTCCTGACGCTCTGGTATTACCTGCTGATCCAGCGCAAGGCCTTCTTCGGCAAGCTCGACGAGAAGTGGAAGGCCGTCAAAGAGGCGCCTTTCTGGATGAGCGCCGCGACGGTCCTCCTGGCCCTGCTCGTGATCGGCCTCGGTCTCTTTTTTTCGACCGTCATAAAAACCTGGATCCTGCCCGCCTCCGACGCTCTGGACCAGGGAATCCATCTCGCGCTCGGTTCTTGGGGATTTTAGACCATGATTTGGCACATATTGCTTCTATCCGGATTGGTGATATTTTCCATCCTGGCCATCCTGTCGAAGGACCTGATCAAATCGGCCATCAGCCTGGCCGTGGCGAGCCTGCTGCTGGGCATCCTCTTTTTCCAGATGCAGGCTCCCTACGCCGGTGTCTTCGAAATCTCGGTCGTGGCCGGCCTGATCACAGTCCTCTTCATGCTGACGATCGCCCTGACTAAAACGGAGGGGGACGTCCGCGAGTCCAAGCCGGCCCGGATCATCTTCCCGCTGTTTTTCGTCGCCTTCATTCTGATCGACTTTTTCGTCATGAAGGGACTTCTCCAGAAAGTGCCGGCCCTTCCCGGCGCGGCGGAGCTGGGCACCTTCGGCGACGTCCTCTGGAAACAGCGTACGTTCGACCTCGTCGGTCAGCTCGCCGTAATCCTGGCGGGAGTGTTCGCGGTGCTCGCTTTATTCCGAAAGAGGGACAAAGATGAATAGCGCCTGGTTCGTGTACATGGCCTTCGCGGCCGGCCTGTTGTTCGTGGGCGTCTACTGCCTCCTGACGATGAAGAACGTCATCAAGCTCTTCATCGGCATCGAGGTCATCAGCAAGGGCCTCAGCCTGGGCCTGCTGGCCACGGGGTTCGTCAAGAAGAACACCTTGCTCGCCCAAAGCCTGGTCATCACCTTCATCGTCGTCGAGGTCTGCCTCGTCGCGACCGCGCTGGCCCTCATCATCAACATCTACCGGCACACCAAGAGCCTGGACGTCCGGAAGCTGACCAAACTGAAAGGGTGAACCATGAAAGGGATCGAATTTCTCATCTCGCCGCCCGTGGCCTTCGTCCTGTTCCTCGCCGTCGCCTGGCTGGTCTACCTCGTCGGGAAACGGATGGCGCCCAAAATGACCCGGATCGGCGGCAAGCTGACGAGCTATGCCTGCGGAGAGGACATCCCCGGGACCAAGGTCCAGTTCGGGTATCGCCTCTTCTTCTTCATCGCCCTGTTCTTCACCATCATGCACGTGGCCACCCTCATCATCGCGACCGTTCCGGCCGGAAAGATCGTCTGGTTCGCCGTCCTCTACCTGGCCGTGATCTTCCTCTCCATCATGGCTCTCGTGACCAGGAGCTGACATGCTAAAACGACTGACCCGCTGGTCCCGCATCAAATCCCCGTGGATCCTTCACCTGAACTCGGGCGCCTGCAACGCCTGCGACATCGAGATCGTGGCCGCCCTGACCCCGCGCTTCGACGTGGAGCGGTTCGGGGTGCTCCTAAAGGCCACCCCGCGGCACGCCGACGTGATCGTCGCGACCGGGCCCGTGACGCGGCAAATCAAAGACAGGATCATCCGCATTTACGAACAGACCCCTGAACCGAAGTTCGTCGTCGCCGTCGGCGCCTGCGCCATGTCGGGCTGCGTCTACCGCGGCGCCTATAACGTCATGGGCGGCCTGGACCAGGTCATCCCGGTGACCGCTTATGTCCCGGGCTGCCCGGCCCGGCCCGACGCCATTCTGGACGGCGTCGTCAAGCTCCTGGGCACACTCTAAATTCGAGGATCTTATGACCGACTTAGAACTGACCGAAAAATTAAAAGCCGTTCTCGGCGAGAAGCTCGTCGAGATCTCGAATCCGGCCCGGCGGCGGGTGTTCATGACCGTCGAGGCCAAGAACCTCGCCGCCGTATTCGAAGTCCTGCGCAAAGACCTGGGATACACCTACCTGGCGACCGTGAGCGGCGTGGACAAGGGCGAGGTCTACGAGATCGTCTATCATCTCGGCGACGCCCACGGCAATTTGAACGTCCGGACGCAGATCCCCAAGGCAGATCCCCACCTCCCCAGCATCTGCGCCGTCATCCCGGGGGCGATCCTGTACGAACGGGAGCTCCAGGACATGTTCGGCATCGTCGTCGATCGGATCCCCGACCCGCGGCCGCTGGTCATGCCCGACGACTGGCCGGCCGGCAACTTCCCCCTGCGGAAGGACTGGAAGTTCGACCGGCCCCGAGAGATCATCCCCGGAGGCAAGAAATGAAGTTCAACATCCCCATCGGGCCCCAGCACCCCGCCCTGAAAGAGCCCATCAGCCTGCGGATGACCGTCGAGGGCGAGGTCATCCGGGACGTCGATATCAGGCTCGGCTACAACCATCGCGGCTTGGAAAAGCTGGCCGAAGAACGGTCCTGGATCCAGAACATCTACCTGACCGAGCGGATCTGCGGCATCTGCTCCCACTCCCACGCGACGTGCTACGTCCAGGGCGTGGAGAAGCTCATGGAGATCGAGCCGCCGAAACGGGGCGCCTATATCCGCTACCTGGTTGCCGAGCTGGAGCGTATCCATAGCCACCTCCTCTGGCTGGGGGTCGCGGGCCACGAGGCCGGCTTCGACTCGTTCTTCATGTACACCTGGCGGGACCGCGAGGTCGTCATGGACCTTCTGGAGATGATCTCCGGGAACCGGGTCCACTACGCCATGAACACCATCGGCGGCGTCCGCCGCGACCTCGACGAGGCTCTGGTCAAGAAGATCCTCGACGGCATCCAGATCCTCCGGACGCGCAGCGAATTTTATTTCAAGATCGGGGCCAATGAGCCGACGTTCGTCGGCCGCTTGGCCGGCGTCGGCTATCTTTCCAAACAGCAGGCCATCGACCTCTGCGCCGTCGGGCCGACCGCCCGTGCCTCCGGCATTACGGCTGACGTCCGCAAGGACGACCCGCATGCCGTTTATGACGAGGTCCCCTTCGATGTCTGCACGGCCGACTCCTGCGACGTCCTCGGCCGGACCGTGGTCCGGATCAAGGAGCTGATGGAGTCATACAAGATCTGCGAGTTTCTGCTGAAGAACCTGCCGGCCGGCGAGATCGCAGTCAAGGCGCCCAAGCGGGCCAAGCCGAACGAGGTCGTCAGCCGATACGAGGCGCCCCGGGGCGAAAATATCCACTACATCAAATCTAATGGCACGGAAAAGCCCGAGCGGCTGAAGGTCCGGGCGCCGACGCTGGCCAACTACCCGGCGACGATCCAGATGCTCAAGAACGGGTTCATCGCCGACATCCCCCTGATCTTCGCCGCCATCGATCCCTGCATCTGCTGCGCCGAACGGACCGTCGAGCTGGTCAATGCCCGGACCGGCGAGGATCGGGTCCTCCGCTTCAGCCAGCTGCGGGCGCTCGCCGCCGAGCGCTATAAAAATCTTCCCATGCAAAGGAATGCGGTATGGCCGTTCTGAAAACGATCCTCTACCTTGTCGTCTATCCGGGGCTGCTCTTCCTCTTCGTCTATTCCACTTTCTGCGAGTGGTTCGACCGGAAGGTCTACGCCCGCCTCCAGAACCGGATGGGCCCGACCCACACCGGGCGATGGGGCCTCCTTCAGCCGGTCGCCGATTTCTTCAAGCTCATGTCCAAGGAAGACGTCGTTCCCGACAAGGCGGATAAGACTCTCTTCACCCTCCTGCCGATCGTCGGCCTGGCCATCGTCCTCACGGCCGGCCTGCTCCTCCCCCTCTGGTCCGTCGGCGACGCCGGGGCGGGGATGGTCTCCTTCCCGGGCGACATCATCGTTCTTCTCTATCTCCTGAGCCTCCCGACCCTGATCTTCTTCCTGGCCGGGTGGTCCTCGACCAACGCTTTCTCGGAGATCGGCGGGACGCGCGTCCTGACCATGCTCTTCGGCTACGAGGTCCCGCTGTTCATGGCCGTGCTCAGCCCGGCCATCCTGGCCGATTCCTGGCGGATGGCCGAAATCGCCCAGTTCTATAGAGATAAGCCCCTTCTCATCCTGCCCAACCTGCTCGGGTTCTTCATCGCCCTGATCTGCGTCCAGGCCAAGCTCGAACGGACGCCCTTCGATATCCCCCACGCCGAGACCGAGATCGTCGGCGGGACGTTCACCGAATATTCAGGCAAGAAACTGGCCTTCTTCCGGCTGATGACCGACATCGAGCTCGTCGTCTCGAGCGGGCTCGTCGCCGCCGTCTTCCTCGGCGGCTTCCCCGGCGGGATCGGCCTCGGCCTCTTGAACTTCATCCTCAAGACGCTGTTCGTCATCTTCTTCCTGTCCCTCCTCCGGGCCATGACCTCGAGGATCCGCGTCGACCAGGTCGTCTCCTTCTCCTGGAAATATCTGGCTCCGCTGGCCGTCCTCCAGCTTCTGATCGTTATCTTAATCAAGGGATTGCTATTATGAGATTAGCGGTATTTCTTCCCGAGCTTGTTCGCCACCTCTTCAAGAAACCCGCGACCGTGGACTATCCGTTCAAGAAACTCGAAGTCCCCAAGGACTTCCGCGGCACGCCTTTCCTCCATCCCGACATCTGCATCGCCTGCCGCGCCTGCGAGCGGGACTGCCCGGCCGAGGCGATCGAGATCACCTCGGTGAGCGATGTCGAGAAGAAGTTCAAGATGATCATCCACAACGACCGCTGCGTCCACTGCGCCCAGTGCGTCGATTCCTGCCCGACGAATCCGGTCAAGGCCATGGAGATGGACCACCTCTTCGAGCTCGCCTGCTTCGACCGCCACGATCTCAAAATGGAATGGGTCTTCGTCCGGGCCCTGCCGAAGAAGGAGCCCAAACCCGCCGCGCCCGCGGCCGGGCCGGCCCAGCCCTAACCCCGGATCTCGCCTGCCAAGATCCGGCCCCGACGCGTAGACGCGTTCCCGGGTTTGAATTATACTTGTCCTCGCATGGACGGCTCATGGAAAGATCGCCTTATCGTCGCGCTCCGGGGAGCGGAAAAAATCGTGGTCCTCGGGGTGGGAAATCCCGATCAGGGCGACGACGGCGCGGGGCCCCGCTGCGCCGAACGGTTAAAGCGAAGGCTTCGCGCGTCGGCCGGCGCGCGCGTCTTGGTCATCGACGCCCGCGAAGTCCCCGAAAATCACACGGGAGCGATCCGCGCGTTCGGCCCGGATCTGACCGTCATCGTCGACGCCGCCGCCGGCGGGCGCGCGCCCGGCGCGATCTTCATCGTCGACCGCGACAAGATCGCGGACGACGGCCTCTCGACGCATACGATCTCGCTGGCCGGGCTCGTCCGTTATTTGAAGGAAGACATCGGCTGCAATGTCCTGGTCTTGGGTATTCAGCCGGGCGCCATCGAGTTTGGCGTCGGCCGGAAGGCGCTCTCCGCGCCCGTTGATCGGTCGGTCAAAAAGTTGGCCGCTGTTCTGACGAAGCGCCTTACCCCCGGATCGGGCTTTTCCCCCGCCTAGATCTTCATCGGCATGAGGACGTAGACGCTTTTGACGTCCTCTTCCGTCTCCGGCCGGAGAAGAGCGGCGCTGTTCTCGTCTTTGAGCTCGAGCCGGATCTTTTCGGAATTGATCGTCGTAAGGAAATCAAGGATATATTGGGAATTGAAGCCGATCTCCAATCCCGCACCATTGTATTCGACGTCCAACCTGTCCCGGGCCTCGCCGATTTCCGGGTTCGAAGAAAACAGCCGGATCCTGTTCTTTTCCAGGGTGAATTTAATCCCTCGAGAACGCTCGGCCGAGAGGAGCGATACGCGGCGAATGGCGTTGGTGAAGGCCTCCCGGGGAAGAACGGCGATGTTCGTGTTGTCCTTGGGGATGACGGCCTCAAAATTGGGGAATTTGCTCTCGATGATCCGGGAAATGAGCGTCCGGTGGCCGCAGCGGAAAAAGAGGTTGTTCTCGTCCATGTCGAATTCGATCGATCCCCCGCTGTATTTCCGAAGCTCGCTCAAGGTTTTTTTCGCGACGATGACCCGGATCTCTTTCGGGATGCTCAGGTCGTCCACGGCTTTGGCCGTATAGGACAGCCGATGGCCGTCCGTGCTGACCAACTCCAGGGACTTGTTCTTCAAGACCATGAGGGCCCCGTTGAGATAATATCTCTGTTCCTGGGCGATGGCGAAAAAGACGCGGTCGATCATGGTCTTGAACTGATCGACCGAAACGCTTATTTTTTCCCCGAATTTCGGCTCCGGAACCTGGGGATAATCTTCTTTCGGGAGGCACAGGATCTTGAATTCGCTCTCGCCGGCCGTGACCTCCATCATGAGGTCCTTGTCCTCTTTGAACGTGACCGTTTCTCCATCGGGCAGCGATTTGACGATCTCGAAGATCTTCTTTCCCGAGACCGTGACCGCACCCGGCTCATCGATCTGCGCTTCAAAATGCGTCCTGAGCCCGACCTCCAGGTCCGTCCCGGTGAGTTCGACCTCCGGTCCGGCCGCTTGAACCAGGATATTGGCTAAAATGGGCATGGTGTTGCGTTTTTCGACGATCCCCTGAAGGAGTTGGAGCTCTTCTAAAATATTATCTTTCTTGATCGAGAATTTCATGGATGCACCTTCCCACTCAAAATCTTTTTCTTCTTATTCTTCTTCTTTCTTTAGAATTAAGATTAATGAATAAGAATAAGAAAAGCAAATGAAATGTGAATAATCAAGCGAAGACCTTGATTTCATTATTGGATAAAGTTCAAAAGGCTGTTGATTTCTTTGTCGAAATCGGAATTCTCTTCCCGCATCCGCTCGATTTTACGGAGGCTGTGAAGGACCGTCGTATGGTGTTTTCCACCGAATTTCTTCCCGATTTCCGGCATCGAGGTGTCGGTTAATTTCTTGGCCAGATACATGGCGATCTGGCGGGGAAAAGAAAATTTTGGGGAATTGTTCTTGGCTTTCAACTGGGCCAGCTTGATCTTGTACTTATGACAGACCAACTTTTGGATCTTTTCCACAGTGACGATGCGGGACGTCGAATCGAGAAGGTCCTTCAGGGACTCTTTGGCCAGGTCCAGCTCGATTTTTTCACCCTTTAACGAGGAGAAGGCGACGACGCGGCGGAGGTAGCCTTCGAGTTCGCGAATGTTGGAGTGGACCTTGTCGGCGATGAACAGGGCGACTGACTCGGGCAAATCGACGCCCTCGAGCTCGGCCTTCTTTCTCAGGATGGCGATGCGCGTTTCGATGTCGGGCGGTTTGAGGTCGGCGATCAGGCCCCATTCGAAGCGGGAGCGGAAGCGCTCCTCAAGGCCGGGGATCTCTTTGGGCTGGCAATCGCTGGAGATGACGATCTGTTTCTGATTATCGTAGAGATGATTGAAGGTGTGGAAAAACTCCTCTTTCGTCCGGTCCTTGCCGGAGAGATTGTGGATATCGTCCATGAGGAGGACGTCGACGCTCCTGTATTTCTGGCGAAAATCCAGGATCTTCCCGTATTGAAGGTGGTTGATGAGGTCGTTCATGAACTTTTCCGTGGTAATGTAGAGGATCTTCAAGCGGGCATCGTTGTGCAGAGTGAAATGTCCGATGGCGTTCATCAGATGGGTCTTGCCCAAGCCCGAGCCGCCGTAGATGTATAAAGGGTTATAGGATTTGGCCGGGTTTTTAACCACGGCCATCGAGGCGGCGTGGGCGAACTGGTTGCAGGAGCCGACGACGAAGTTCTCGAAGGTGTAATGCGGGTTCAGGTTAGGGTTGAGGAGCATGCCGGACTTCGTCCGGCGCTCCTCGGGCGAGCGCCTCATGAAGGACGACGGCGACTCGTCCAGGATGTATTTGATGTCGTAGGTTTTAGAGAAGATCTTCTGCGAGCTTTCGTTGATATGGCTCGAGAAATGGAAGGAGATCCAATCCTTGAAATAAGGATTGGGGACCTTGATATAAAGGCAGTCCCGTTCCTGGCCGATGTAGGCCGTCGGTTCGAACCACGTTTCGAAACTGTCGGCGTCGATCTTCTTCTTGACGTCGAGTATGATTTGAAGCCAAGGATTCGTTTTTTCTTCCATTTGCATGACTAAGAACTATTTTTCCACAGAAATATCCACAACTGTGGAAATAATTGCCTCTTTCCTCAAGAAATCTTAGCCATCATACCATTCCGCCGGCCCCATTTCAAGCGCTTTTTAATAAAAACATGGGCGCTTTCGGGGCCCCTGTTCGAGTCCCCTCTAAAAATCGTATCCGATCCAAAAATTCGTAATGAAACCGCCGAAGGCGCTGAAACCGAAGGGATTGGATAAGCTCGTCCATTCCAGCCGCTTGGCGAATTCGACATGGACGGGAAGGCCGAAGATGAAGAACTCGATCCCGTAGCCGAAGGAACCGATGGCGCTGAACTCGCGATAAAAGGGGAACCCGGACGAGCTGAAATCGGGATCGTACCGGTAGAATTTGGCCGGATAATCCCGGAACTGGCTCTGGGTGACGTCGAAGAAGAGGACGCCGCGGAACGGACCCACCGGGCCGATGATCGTTGAAGCCGCATTGATGAGCGGCAGGCGGAACTCGGCGTTGGCGTACCAGTATTTCGTGGCCAGGAGGCTGTAGAAATTGGCCGAGCGGACCTGGTTGTTCCCGCCGTAATAGCCCAGGTAGGGGTCCCGGCCGAGGCTGGCGAAGCCGCGGAGGCGGAAAGCCGCCAGGAAATCCGAACCGAGGTAGATATACTGGCGCAGATCGGCCTCGAGCGTCGTGTTGTGCAGGAATTTTTCGGCCGCGGGGAGGGCCAGGTCGAGGGCGAGGCGGAAGGTGTTGCCGGCGGCCGGCCCGTATTGTTTGAAGCGCGTGGTCTCGCCCGTCACGGAGACCGCGGCGGAGAGGATGTCGCCGTTCAGGAAATACCCGGAGGCCATGGAGGCCATCGTGCCGAGGGAGTAAGGATCGTAAAAATCCCCCTCGTAATGGAAGAAGCCGAAGCTCCCCTCGGCCCGGACGTATCGGCTCAGAGGATAATAGGCCGAGACGCTCGCTCCGGTGATCTTCTGCGTCGCCAGGGCGTCCTGATAGTTCATGTTGCTCCAGAGGGTGGGGTCGTAGTAGTAGAGATCGGGATAATAATAGACCGTGTACTGGAAGGCGGTGATCGACCACTGGAAACGCCTTTTCTGGTTGAGGTAGCCGAGGAAGATGGACCGGAAGTCGCGGACCTGGTAGGCCGCGATCGAGAAGGTGTGGTCGCCGAGGATGTCGGTGAAGGCCAGCGAGGACCCGCCGTAGATCGAACCGTCGGTCGAAAGGATGGCGTCGATGGGCGGGCGTGAGGCGACATAGAGCTTGCCCATGCCGGAGTGGGCCTGGATCTTGTCCTTGTTGATCACGAGGGCGAGGACGGGTTCGAACTTCTTGAACGTGGCGCTCGTCCCGATGTCGGCGAAGGTCAGGGTCTGTTCGACAACCCCGGGCGATTCGCTCTTGAACAGCTGGAAGGCGCCCTTGTTGAACGACGAGAAGATGAACGTGTTGGGATCGTTGGGCAGCGGAGCCGGGAAGAAGTTCCCCGTCCGGACGTCCGTGTACCGGCGGAGCTCGCCCGAGTCGAGAGAGAGCGAGTAGAGGTTATAGGCGTCCTTGATGTCCCCGGAGAAGTAAATGGTCCGGCCGTCGGCGGAGAATTCCGGCGTGACCGTGTTGCCCCGGCCGAAGGTCAGCTGTTTCTTTTTCTGGAAGTCGTCGAGCGGAGAGAGGAAGAGCTTGTCGTACGCGGCGACGCGGACGGAATAGACGACGGACCGCCCGTCGGGCGAGATGACCGGCGCTTTTTCATAGAGATCGTTCCGGGTCAGGTTGGCGGTCTTTTCCGTCTCTAGGTCGATCACGAAAATGTCCCGGATCCCCTTTTCGAAGGCGGAGAACAGGATCTTCTTGCCGTCCGGATAGAAATCGGGGCCGACGGGCTGGTCGAGGGAGACTTTGATCTTTTGGAGCGTGGCCCCGTTCAGCGGGTCGATGATGAAGAGCGTATGCTTCCGGCCGGCCCGGGCGAAGAAGGCCAGGCGGTCGCCGTCGCGCGACCAGGCCAGGCTCTTGCCGAGCGACGGATCGATCTCGTACTTGATCGACTCGTACCGGGCCGTATAGCCCTTGGTCAGGTTCCGGACGACCTTTCCGTCGCGCGTCGAAAGAAGGACGATGTCGATGTCGCCGTCCATGGCGTTGAAGGTGATCGTGGCCACCAGGTCGCCGGAGGGCGAGACGGCATGGGAGAAGGCGAAATAATAGGGGTTTATCGGGAACTCGGGGCCCAGCGGGACGCTGTAGTCCTCGGGATTCTCCCGGCCGAAATAGTCTTTGAACCGGCTGCGCAGGTATTTCTTGAACTCCTGGGCGAATTCGCGGGGCTCCAGATTGAAGGCCTTCTTCAGCGGGTCGCGCCGGCCGAGGAGCGGAGAGCCCCCTTTCAGGGACTTGAAGAATTGCTGGACGGAGTTCTTGCCGAACCGCATTTCCATGAACTCGTAGATGGCGTGGCCGAAGTCGTAGGCCGGCTCCCGCGGCAGCGGGTAGCGGGAATAGAGCTCCCCCGAATCGGAGAAGTCGGGGATGCGGTCGTTCATCACGGTGTCGCGGAGGATCAGCGTGGACCAGGACGACCATTCGCCGGTGAGATATTCCGAAAGGCCCTCGAAGGTCCACAGGGGCGGCTGGCTGACGGCGTAAAGGGCCGCGCCGGGGCTGCCCCAGAGGATCTCGAACTCGAAGATGTGGGTCAGCTCGTGGGTGATCAGGTTCTGCAGCTCGTCGAGGGCCATGTCGCCGTGGAGGCCGATGCGGTGGAGGATCGGCTCGGACACGCCGAGCACCCCTTCCGAGATGTCGAAGAGGTTCGTCTGCTCGAAATCGGTATAGGTCGTGTAGTAGATGAGGGGGACGGGATCGGCGAGTTCGTGCTTGAGCTCGGAGCTGACCTTCCGGTAGGCGCTTTCGGCCGTGTCGACGACGTTCTTCAGGACGTTCACGTCGTCGACGTAGAAGAAGATCTGGAAATGCTCCGTGGCATAGGATTTCCAGGCGAACGTCTCGTACATGACCTTGTTCTTCCCGTAATAGGGGAAGTAATATTCCTGGGCGAGGGCGGGCAGGGCTAGGGCCGTGGTTAGGAGAAGGGCGGGGATGAGTCTTCGGTGGGACATCATGACGGCTCCTTTTATTTCGACAGGAGGTATCGTTCCTGGATCTTTTCGGAACCGAACAGAAGCCGGAAGAGCTTCAGCCGGACCCTTTGGAGAAGGTCGTTAAAAGCGAACTCTGCGGACTGCCGCTTGTTCTCATAGTCCATCGTTTCCTGGAAATCCTTCTGGAAGAGGATCTCGCCGCTGTCCGGACGGATGAGGTAGATGTCCAGCTTGAGGGAAAAGTTCTTCCGCTCCGCCCAGGCCTTTTCCGGCGCGAACGGCCCGTCGTCGATGGCCCGGCGGTTGGCCGCCAGCAGCGCCTTGCGGACGTCCTGGCTGAACTGGGCCTTCCCCGTCAAGATCAGCCGCCCTTCGGGATTCGCGAGCGCCTGCCGCCAGAAATCCTTGTCCTTGATCGCCTCGGCGGACGGCCAGGCGATCGCCTTGGAGGACAGGTTGCCCTTGAACTGATGCTCGATCTCGTCCCGGAGATATTCGGTCAGGGCCTTGTTCAGGTCGAAGTCCTTGGGCTCTTTCTCCTGCCAGAAGGTGGTGATCACGATCTCGCGGTAGGGATCGAGCCGGACGGCCGACGTTCCCGGGATCTCGATCTTGACTTTGACCGAAGGCTCGAGCACGCAGGCCGAAACGCTGAGGACGGCCACGAGGACCGGGAGGAGCATCCTATTTCTTTTCATTCTTAGTCTCGGCGGCCTCTTTCTTGAGCGGCTGGATGTTTTCTTGACAGTTCTTGTAATTGGACTTTACATAGGTATTGTTGGGGTCGAGCTTCAAGGCCTCCTCGTATTCCTTGAGGGCCTCCGCGAATAGGCCTTTTTTCTCATAGGCGACGGCCAGATTGTTGCGGGCCGCGACCGATTTCGGATCGGCGGCGAGGGCCTTTTTCCAGCGGAAGGTGGCCTCGTCCCAGAGGTTTTGCTCGGAGGCCCAGAGGCCGAAGCGGACCTGGTCCGTGGGCCGGAAGACGGCGCACCCGGCCAGCAAGAAAGCGACAACACAACCAAGGATCAGTCCGGCCGCCAAGCGTATTCTCATTTTTCTTATAAGTAACCTTTTTAGGGCGTTTCGTCAAGGAGGAGGCGTTAAGATTTCCGCGGGGAGCAAGCTTTTTCCCCGAGTCCTTCTTGGCAATGGCAGAGCGTCCCTGTATAATGAGATCAAATATCCCTCCAAGGAGAACGACATGGGCACTTGGCTGGAAGGCAAACCGGTCGCGGACGGGATCCGGGACAATGTCCGTCGAGAGGCGGCGCATTTCCAACAAACGCGCGGCGCCGTTCCGGGGCTGGTCGGGGTCCTTGTCGGCGATAACCCGGCGTCCCAGAGCTATCTCCGGATGAAAGAAAAGGCCTGCCAGTCGCTGGGCTTCTATGGTCAGATCCTTTGCCTGCCTGGGGATATGGCGCGGGACCAGCTCAAGATCAGAATCGAGGCCTTGAACGACGACGACAAGGTGGACGGCATCCTCGTCCAGCTGCCTCTCCCCAAGGGATTCGACACGCACGAGGTCATCTCCTGGATCGACCCCGAGAAGGACGTCGACGGCATCCATCCGTACAGCTTGGGCCTCCTCCTCCAGAACCTTCCCGGCCCGCGGGCCTGCACGCCGCTGGGCGTGCTCGAGCTCATCAGGTCCACGGGCGAACGGATCGAGGGCAAGGATGTCGTGGTCATCGGCCGGAGCTTGATCGTCGGCAAGCCGCTGGCGGCCATGATCACGAACGAAAACGGGACGGTCACCATCTGCCACAGCAAGACGAAGGACCTGGCCGGGGTGGCGGCGCGGGCCGATATCCTGATCGCCGCCATGGGCAAGCCGGGATTTGTCGGCCCGGAGTACGTCAAGGCCGGCGCGGTGGTCATCGACGTCGGCAGCAACGCCGTGACCGATCCGGCGGTGGTGCGGGCCCTCTTCGGCGACGATCCCAAACGCGAGAAGGAGATCCAGGATAAAGGCTACACCTGGGTCGGCGACGTCCAGCCGCGCGTCATCGACAAGGCGAAGTGGCTGACCCCCTCTCCCGGCGGGGTGGGGCCTTTGACCATCGCCATGCTCATGAAGAACACCCTCGAGGCCTTCAAGCGCCGCCGTCGGTTCTGATAAAATCGGCGAAAATCAGTTGCGGATGATGCCGATTTATGCTATAAAAACTATCTTTAAAGAGAACGATCATGCCAAAAGTATGCGAGATTTGTCAGAAAGGCCCCGTCTTCGGGCACAACGTCAGCCATTCCCATAAGGCTTCGCCGAAGAAATGGAAACCCAACCTTCAACACGTCAAAGCCCAAACCTCTAAAGGGGTGAAACAGATCTGGGTCTGCACGCGATGCCTTCGTTCCGGGAAGGTCCAAAAAGCCCTCTAATCCCCGCTTAGATCCTCACCACGGTCAGGACGTCCTTGATGGAGGAGACGCCCTTGATGATGGCCTCGAGGTGTTTGATGTCCCGGATCGTCAGGCAGAGACGGGTCTGGGCCTTCTGATCGGCGGACGTTTCGACTTCGGCCTTGGTGATATTCCCGCCGAGCCTTGAAACGGCGGAGGCGACGTCGGCGAGCAGTCCGGGGGTGTCCGCGGACCGGATGAGGAGAGCGGCCCGGAATTCCACTTGGGCCACCTGGTCCCAGGAGACGTCCACCATTCGCTCCGGGACGAGAATCTCCCGGGCGATCAGGGAACAGCGCAGGGCGTGGGCCGTGACTCCCTTCCCCGACGTGACATAGCCGATGATCGGTTCGCCCTTGATCGGTGTGCAGCATCGAGCCGGCCGGACGAGTGTTCCGGCCGGAAGGCCGGGCTCTCCCCTGCTCTTTGCCCGTTCTTTTTTCCCGGCCGCGGCGGTCCGGCCCTTCTCCTGCTGCTTCAGCCATCGTTTGAGCTGGTGGCGCGCGCCCGAAGTGAAGGCGAAGTTCAGCCAGCCCCGCGACGGCATTTTGTCCGGGGAGGTGATGATTTCGACAATATCTCCCGTTTTCAGGAGAGTTTTCAGGAGCGAGACCTTGCCGTTGATCTTCGCTTGGGCGCTGTGGAGCCCGATCTCGCTGTGGATGCGGAAGGCGAAGTCGAGGGCCGAGGCGCCGGTCGGCAGGGACACGACCCGGCCCTTCGGCGTGAAGACATAGACCTCTTCGGGGATGAGGTTGATTTTGAGGTTCTTGAGGAACTCCTTCGGGTTCTTCTGCTCGCGGAAAAGCTCGACCATTTCCCGGAGCCACTGCAGGCGCTTGTCCTCCCGCATCACGTCCTGGGGGTCCTGGTCCTTGTATTTCCAATGGGCCGCAATGCCGTTCTCGGCGAGGTCGTTCATCTCGCGCGTCCGGATCTGGATCTCGAAGCTCTGTTTCTCCTCGGTGATGACGGTCGTGTGGAGCGCCTGGTAAAGGTTCGGCTTGGGCATGGCGATGAAGTCGCGGAAGCGCTGAAGGAGGGGCGGCCAGTTCTGGTGGATGATGCCGAGGGCGGCGTAGCAGTTCTTGACCGTGTCGGTGATGATCCGGAGCGCCAGAAAATCATAGACCTGGTGGAAATCGATGCGCCGGCTCTTCATCTTGCGGTAGATGCTGTACGGCCGCTTGATCCGGTAATGGATCTCGACGGGGATTTGGTTGTCCTTCATGAGACGTTCGAGCGTCCGCCGGAACTTCTTGAGGTCCGCCTCGGCCGGCTTCCGGCGAGGCTCGACAAGCGAGGCGATGCGGAAGAACTCTTCGGGCTCCTGGTAGCGGAAGGCGAGGTCCTCGAGCTCGGCCTTGATCCGGCCCATCCCGAGGCGGTTGGCGATCGGGGCGTAGATCTCGAGGGTCTCCGTGGCGATCTGCTTCTGTTTGTCCTCAGGGAGGAACTTGAGCGTCCGGAGGTTGTGGAGGCGGTCGGCCAGCTTGATGAAGATGACCCTGAGGTCGTCGGTCATCGCCAGGATGATCTTCCGGACGGTCTCGGCCCGGCGGGCCTCGGGCGAAACGTCCTGGACGCGGCTGATCTTGGTCACGCCTTCGACGAGCCCGGCGACGTCCTTGCCGAAGGCTTCTTTGAGCTCGGCGGCGGTGACGTCGGTGTCTTCCAGGACGTCGTGGAGAAGACCGGCGACGAGCGTCGTCCGGTCCAACTTCATGTCGGCGAGATGGTTAGTCACCTCGAGGGGATGGCTGAGGTAGGGTTCACCGGAACGCCGGACCTGGCCTTTGTGGGCCTTCGCCGAAAAGACGTAGGCCTTCTGCAGGACGGCGATGTCCTTGTCGCCGAAACGGCCGGCGATCTTGTCCAGGATATCGTCGAAGCGGATCATCGGCGTTCGGGGTCGTGCTCGAGGATCCAGTCCACGGCTTCGAGCAGCGTGCCGGCGACGGCGGCGGGCGTGATGGCCCGCTCGACCAGCTTGATCTCGGCGGAAGCCCCATACCCGGTCCGGACGAGGACGGGCCTCAGGCCGGCGGCCAGCCCGAACTCGACGTCCTCGACCTTGTCGCCGATCATATACGAGCGCGACAGGTCGAGGCCGAGCTCGGCGGCGGCGCGCCGGGCCATCTCCGGCTTGGGCTTGCGGCAGGGGCAATCCAGGCGGTAGCGGGGGATCTCGGACAGGTCGTAATGAGGGCAATAATAGAACGCGTCGATGCGGGCGCCGCGGGCCAGGAAATCCTCCGCCATCCTGGCGTGGATGTCCCGCAGATCGTCCTCGGTCAGGAAGCCGCGCCCGATACCGGACTGGTTCGTCACGACGACGGCGAGGAAACCCGCGGCGTTAATCTTGCGCAAGGCTTCGAAGCTGGTGGCGTAGATCGTGACCTGATCGTATCGGCGGGGATAGCCGACGTCGACGTTGATCGTCCCGTCTCTGTCGAGGAAGACCGCGCGTTTGGTCATGGGAGGTAGGCCGCCGCGGCCTCGAAGACCTCGGCCGCGGAGATCCGGAGCAGACAGCGGTGGTCGAACGGGCACTCCCGGTTGGAACACGGCCAGCAGGGGACGTCCTCTTTTTTAATGACCGTCGCGGGGGCGTGGAACGGCGCCGTGACCCGCGGATCGGTCGGCCCGAAGAGGCCGACCACGGGGACGCGCAGAGCGTTGGCCATGTGCATCGGGCCCGTGTCGTTGGTGATGAAGACGGCGGCCAGCGAAGTGATCCCCAGGAGTTCTCCAAGCGTCGTCTTCCCTACGAGATTGAGCGGTTTTTCGGACAGAGAGGCGGCGATCTCTTCGGCCGCCGCGCTGTCTGCCGGACCGCCCGTGACGGCGAGGACGACCGCCATCCGTTCTTGGAGGAGGCGGCCGAGCGCGGCGAACCGGGAGGCCGGCCAGCGTTTGGCCGGGCCGAAGGCCGCGCCCGGATTGAGGATGACGATGGGTCTCTTCAGGTCGGCGCCCAGGCCGGCCAGCGTCTTCCGCGCCCGTTCTTGCCCCTCCGGGGGGAGGGACAACTTGATTTCCGGGGGGAGGGTTGGCAATCCCAGTCCCTCAAGCAGCCGCAGATAGTAATGAACCATGTGAGAAGGCGGATCCTCGCCCTTCCGCGTAACGCTTTTCGTCAGAAAAAAGCCGCGGCCGTCGCGGCGATAACCCCAGCGCTGGGGGATGCTCGCGGCGGCGAAGAGCAGGGCCGAAGAAAAGGAATTGGTCAGAAGCATCCCGATATCGAAACGGCGGGATTCGAGCGTTTGAGCGGCCGCCCGCAGGTCCTTCCATCGATGGAGGGGCGGCAGCGGGACGATCCGGTCGGCGTATTCGCCGCCGGCGAAGAGGTCTTTGGCCCAGGCGCCGGCCGCCAGCCAGATCTCGGCTTCGGGGTGAGCAGCCTTAAGGCTCTCGAGCGCGGGCAAGGCAAAGAGGACGTCTCCGATCCAGTTTGGGATACGGACGACGATCTTCATCGCGCGCCGGCCGGCCTCTAGTCCGAGCAGGGTTTGTCGGAGGGGATGGTTTCGGCGGCTTTGCCGTCGGCCTTCGATTCTCCGGGTTTTTCGGGCTTCGTCGCGGCCTTGGTTTTGCCGTCCTCGGCGGGGATGTTCTTTTTGGCGTAGTCGTTGATATAGAAACCGTTGCCCTTGAACTGGATGGCCGGCGAGGACATGAGCTTCCGAAGCGGACCGCCGCAGCCGGGGCATTTCTTGCAGGGCTTGTCGGAGACCTTCTGAATCTTCTCGAACTGCTTCCCGCATTTTTCGCAGCGATACTCATAAATGGGCATGTATCCGTCCTTGAAATCGCTATTATACCATTATTTGCAACTACTCAGGTAGACAGGATTCAGAATTCAGGAGACAGAATGAGAATGCCGGCGACGAGATTTGAGGACTTGTGGAGGCTTATTCGCAGGCCATTCTGAATTCTGACTCCTGAATACTGTCTACCTGAGTAGTTACCATTATTTAAAGACGATGGCTTCGAACGTGTAGATCTCGGCGCCCTTCCGCCAGGCGTCGGGGGCGAGGCCGGCCTTGAGGCAGGCCTGGGCCAGGAATTCCAGCCGGTCCCAGTTGTTCTCGACCGGGACCTGGGGGAGAAGCAGGCCGCGCCGGCCGCCGCTGGAGATCACGAGCCCGTGCTTCCCGACTCGGACGAGATCGGGATCGTCGATCTTCTTCAAGGGGGTCAGGACGGAGATCTCGTATTCGAGGGATTTGAGCTCGGAGACCGCGACCGGTCCGAACCGGGGATCCTCGGTCGCGGCATAGATGGCGCATTGGATGACGGCTTTATAAAGGGGATGGACGGGCTCGATGAAACCGATGCATCCCCGGAGCTCGCCCCTTTTCTTCAGGGTAACGAAGGCCCCTTTGGCCGACAGGAGATCTGGGTTCTTCGTTTTGTAGTCCATGGCCTTCCCGTCCCTGACGAAAAGTTCCACGGCCTGCCGGGCGAGGCGCAGAAGCTCGTTTTTTTCGTCCGCGGAGAGGACGAACGCGGCCTGGGGCGCGGGAGCGCCGGCGCTGGATTCGCTCGGCCCTCCCTTGGCGGAAGCGGCCGGGGGGCTGCCGCTGTTCTCTCCCTCCCTGTTTGAAGCTTGAGCCTGGACGGGGGTGGTGACGGCCGCCGAAAAATATCCGACGACGCTGTCGGCCGGCGCCCCGCCCTCCGTCGAGTCGGCGCGGCGGAGGACCGTGACCGCGGCTGAGCCCATTTTTTGGGCATAGAGCAAGGCCGTGACCACGGCCGCGCCGCCGCAGAGGACGTTCTCGTTCCGCTCGATCTTTCGGAGCAGCGTCGGGATCTTTTGATCTTGAACGAGTTCGAGGGTGCTTTTGTCCGTCGCTTCGGCCTCTTTTTGATTCAGAAAATGGGACATGTCGGTGGAGGCGATGACCAGCGCTTTCCGGTCCTTCAGGACCTTGGCCAGCGCGCCGGCCAGCATCCGGATGTTCGGTTCGGAGGGAAAGCCCATGACGATGGGGACGATTTTCGCCTTGGGCAGGACTTTCTGGACGAACGGCACCTGGACCTCGACGGAATGCTCTTCGGCGTGGGCTTCGGGTATAAAACCGAAACCCGAGGCGCCGGCGATGGCTTGGGCCGCCGGGGCGTCGACCTCGGCGAGGCCGAAGGGCGTTTCGAACCCTCCCCCGGGATAGATGGAACAGCCCTCGAATCCGACCCGGTGCGAAGGGCCGAGGATGACCACGGTCTCGATGTCCGCTCCCTGGACGAGCTTGTAGGCGAAGGCCGCCGTCCTCCCGGAATAAATGTAGCCGGCATGCGGCACGATCAAGGCCTGGATCTTTCCCGGCACGGCCGTGGGGCGCGCCGAAGCGAGAAGGCCTTCGATCCGAGCCGCGAGAGCGGCCTTGTCCGCGTCGTAGAACTGCCCGGCCCAGACGGGCTTGCGGATATCTTGGGCGAAAGAGACCGCGGCGAACAGGAGCATCAGCGCGCCGAAAAATAAAATCATTTTTCCCTTCATGGTATCCTCTGCGGTTCTTAAGGAATCTCTTTCAATATTATAGACGATATCCACAATGAAATCTCGCCGCTATCCAAATGGATGTACCCACATGGTCAGGCCTGGAAGCCGAAGCGAAAAAAAGAGTTGAGCCTCTAATGTGGTGTATCAGCAATGACTCTACAATGCTGTCATTCCGGACTTGATCCGGAATCCAGCTTAAAAAGGCCTGGATTCCCGCTTTCGCGGGAATGACGGATCCCCGCTCTCCACTTTTATGGGGACGAGTTTGCCCCTGCGGAGGCAGGGGCGGGAATGACGAGGAAAAAGCGCCATGTCCTTGTCATCCCCGCGGAGGCGGGGATCCAGGTTACTGGCCGAAAGGGCTGGATTCCCGCTCCCCACTTTCGTGGGGACAAGCTTATCCCTGCGGGAGCAGGGGCGGGAATGACGGTTCCAGGATAATTGTAAAGCCGTTATTGAGACGCGGCACTAGCCGGATCCCGTTTTTCTT
>Ga0315288_10000622_pt1 | contig 44545 bp, 34 predicted proteins | sample YL17G11_20_MG_FD_203454 | JGI IMG/M metagenome (GOLD analysis project Ga0315288, IMG submission 203454) | Sediment microbial communities from Yellowstone Lake, YNP, Wyoming, USA - YL17G11_20 | ecosystem: Environmental > Aquatic > Freshwater > Lake > Sediment | place: USA: Wyoming | collected... | reverse complement strand
CAGCGGATTTCGACTCCCAGGGCCTCGATGACGGCGACCTCGCGGGCAATGACTTCCCGCGGCAAGCGGTACGATGGAACCCCGACGGCCAGCATGCCCGCCGGTATCGGCTCGGTTTCGAAAACCATCGGCCGAAAGCCCAGCAGCGCCAGGTCGTGCGCCGCCGACAGCCCGGCCGGGCCGGCGCCGATGATGGCTACCCGCTCGCCCGCCGCCTTCTGTAGTTTCCCGTCCAGGCTGGAGCGCACGAGCGCCGCCATTTCATCGGGGTAGGCGACAATTGAGGCAGGAGAGAGATGGACGGTGCGCAGCACCTCGGCGGGCGCGAGCGTCTCGGGGCCGGCCAGCTCGCAGGCCAGCCGCTTCAAGGCCCGAATGGCAATCGGGAGGTCGCGGGCCACGAAGTGGCCATCGTCGTCCACCCGGGGGACGAATCCGCGCCGGCAGGCTGCCTCGCAGGGCGCTCCGCACACCCGCCCGCAGATGGAGGCAAAGGGGTTCGGGCCGCGGGCGATCAGGTAGGCTTCTTCAAACCGGCCGGCAGCGATGGCGCGAACGTACCCGCGGGCGTCGGTGTGCACCGGACAGGCTGCCTGGCAGGAGATCAGGTCCCTGTGGTAGTTCTCGCCGGGCATCTGGACCTTCAATAACGCCATCGCACTCATCCAGCGGACACAATTCAACAGAGTAGCGCGCCCCCCGCGGTGACTTTTAGCATACCGTCATGCCTGCGTCTATGACCAAAGTCACCCGCAGGGCCATCACGCCTGAAAACGATCTTGCACCCGCTATTAGATTGATAGCAGCCGCAGAGAGACCATCACTTTTTCGGAATTCTGGGAAGCTGCTGACAAGGTCCGCATGAGCTCAAGGCCTGTGCGCTTGGGGCTATTTGCCGTCGATTTGGAAGTCGTCGAAGAGGGTGACGCTGTCGGCCTTGGTCCACAGCCCGGCCTTCCCGGCATTCTGGAACGTGCTGTCTTCCACTTGGAACAGCTTCTGACCGTCCATGTAAACGGTGAAGAGGTCGCCCTGGAAGGTCACCTTGAGCGTGCTCCATTTGCCGGACGGGACGGGATGCTTCACGCCGTAGGTCTTGGGCGGCGTCCCCCTGGGCGCCAGCGAGACCCGTTTGCCGCCCTCGACCTTGTACAGGACCACGTTGTTTTCCAGAGCGTTGGCTCTCACGATGTAGTAATTGTCGGGGTCGCGATAGCGCCAGACCATGCCGCACGTTTGGTCGCCGGCGCCCGACACGGGCTTGCACTTCACTGTCAGGGCGCCGTCCTTGAGATTTGCCTTGTCATAGATCGCGAGTGGGAACCGGGCGCCGGTGTTATCGTCCGAGACCTGGGCGAACACGTTCGGCCTGCTGGGCGCCGTCTCGGCCTTCAGGATTTCCCATCTCGGAGCGCCCCCCGTATGAGTCATGGCCACGGTCCAGCCCGCTGGGACCGTGCCGGGTTTGGCGGAGTCAAAGTTGATGGTTTCACCAGCGGCAGAAACCACTACCACAGCGACAAGCGCAATGAAGGCTTGTCTCATGGCTCTACGAAGAGGCGCTACTGCGCCGCGAGGGCGGACCGGACGTCGGCCTCGAACGCCTCCAACAGGTGAATGTGAGTCTGTGTTGGGAGGGGCGCTTCGGAAAAGTACTTGTTGTCAGAGAAGGGAGCGTCCACGCGTCGCTGTATGGTGAATCCGGCGAGCCCATATTTCCTCGCGAGCTGGTCATGAGTGAGGGTGATGACTGTGGGCTCATAGTCCAGGCGCTCTCCTATCGCTTCGGCGAGCGCATTCGTGGTACCGAGAGACAGCTTCCGCAGGGGCCCACTGACTGAGGCTAAGAGCGGGAAGTCCGTCTCGAACGTGATGTTGCTGACGTACGCCCAGCGCTTCACCATTCCCGGCCGGTAGGCCAATCGGAACTCCTTTTCGCCCCACGAAAGTGCCCGCTCCAGGATGTCCTTGCTGTCGTCTGTAGATGATCGCGTTTCGAGCAAGAGGAGCGTATTCCAGATCACGAAACGCTCGATCACCTTGTCGCCGTCCCTCCCCGTAAGGAACTCGACCCCTTTGGTCTCATCGAATTCCTCGATCCTCTGCGGAAACTTTTGGAACCCGTACCGCCGCACGAGCGCTTCTACGAGATCAGGATAGTACACGCCTCCCCGAGGGGTCAGATCGAACGTCTCAATGAACGCGACGACTCTAGCCAGCAGTACCGCGGAAAGCTGCATTAGCCGACCCTCCTTGAGCGCGATGAGCGTGCCCCAACAAATGTAGGTCGACACGCGAAGCCTGCTTCTCTTGCCCAGCCAGCGCTTGCCTCGGCGCGGGGGGCGCCGCACCGCCGCCCGCGCCCCACCACCCGGGCGTCCTTCGCCCAGCCAGGGCTTGTTCTGGCGCAGATGGGATCGCATTCCCGAAGCGGCCCGGGGTCTCAAAGATCTTCGCTTCGGTGCGCTCGGGATGGGGTCCCACCGGGCGCTGGAAGACAGGGTCAATGTCGAAGTGGTCCCTTCGTAGGGATTGGCGGCTGAAAGACTCGAATTCGTGTATTATGCTACCAAAGGTTTCGAACGTTACCCTAAGGCGAACGTCGAAAGCCCGCGCCAGTTTCCTGAGAGTATTGATGCTCCACGAGGAGTAGTTGACATTCTCCAAACGTGCAACCATCGATTGCGGCATGCCCGCCTCACGCGCCAGGTCCACTTGTCGCCATTCGTGCTGCTCGCGGAGCGTCTTGATTTGCGTGGCTATGGTCTCGTTCAAGAATTCATCCGCATAAGAGTGCCGGTAGTCCTTGTTCTGGAATCCCTGCCTGATCGCGTTAGAGAACTCGTTCATGGAGTGTCCTCCTTGCCTGGGGACTCGTAGTGATCTCCTGCCTTCTTCGCTCGGCCTCCGCAGCCGCACCGGTTGGGAGAAGCTTCCATCCCTGCTCGATCGCCCCGATCAGGAGGCTGTATTCCTCGTCGTTCCTTATCGGACCCTTACACAGAAGTGGCCGGAGCTGCACCTGCCCTCTGATCTCGAGTTTGTAGATGTGGCCATGCCCCCTGATCGGTCCGGCCAGAAGCCGGGGCGGAAGACTCGGCCCGTGCTGCTGGAGCATGTCGAGCTTCGCGTTCAGCTTGGCCAGTTCGCGCTTTTGCAGACACTCCGACCATGCCTTGAACTGGTTTGCGCCATGCACATCCACGTAGTCGTAAAGCGTCCACTCTGTCATGAGCGTATAACGAAAAAGATATACAGTCAATCACCTTCTTCTTGGCAGTCTACGTCTATCTCCGCATTGCCCGCAAGCCAATGAATCTAAAATGGAAACTGTGCCCAGCCCTTGCTGGAAGGTGCCCGTCCGCCGTGCGGTCCCTTGGGTCTTGCGGCTCCCGCCCCTCGTGTCCCCTGCAGTCTCGCGGAACGGGGTCCGATTCCCTCCATCTCCATCTCCCGTAAAGCAGCACGGCAGCAGCCCTGAGTGGGTACGGCACACAAGCCGGCGGATACGTTTCCACACTCGTTGCCATTCTGGTGCCCGGCCTCAAGGAAGTCAAGACCGCGGGTGAGCTCGCGAACTGCGACGACTGCCGTGCCCAGACGAGAACCCGCCGCGGTCCCGCGCCGCTACCGCGACTGGTAGGGCCCGAAGACCTTGGTGACGCGGTGGCTCTCGGAGGAGTCGTCAACGATCACCACGCGATACTCGCCGCCGCCCGGCGAAACCCGCAGGACGATGTGGCCGCGGTCGCTGGCCAGCTTTTCGATGCCGCTGATCACCACCCGCGTTCCGGGGTGCAGGTCGGTGGCGAAGACCTCGCGGGGTCCGGGAGAGATTCGCTGCGACTGCAGGCGGCTCCACACCCGCGCCGTCGGGTGGCCGGAATCCCACACCGACAGCCCCCCCGCCGGCCCCCGGTTGCTGCTTTATCGCCGATTGGTGTAGGATTCGAATGCTTCTAAGGGGGCCTGGCAAGAAAATGCGTGCGGTGGAAACGCCGCAGCGAACAGGGAGCGGAGGTCAAATTATGAGAGGCGTACTTTTTCTGATTCTACTGGCAGTCGTGTGCATCGGTGGCGTGGCGGTGGCACAGGTGGAGACTGCGCGCGTAATTGGGACCGTCAAGGATCCGACCGGCGCGGTGATACCCGGCGCGGCTGTGACGTTCACAAACACCGCAACCGGGATCAGCTCCAAAGCGGCAACGCGCAGCGATGGGAGCTACGAATCGGCGCCGCTGCGCATCGGCACCTACACCGTGTCCGTCGAAGCGCCGGGATTCAAGCGGATCGTCCGCGAGGGCATCGTGCTGCAGATCCAGCAGACTGCGGTCGTCGATTTCGCGCTGCAAGTCGGGCAAGTCAGCCAGGAAGTGACGGTAACGGCGGCGGCGGCCCTGCTGGTCGTCAACGAAGCCACGCAGGGGCAGGTGATCGACAACCAGAAAATGGTCGATCTGCCCCTCAACAACCGCGATTACATTCAACTGGCGTTGCTCTCGGCTGGCACCAACCAGCAGGCGCCCGGCGGGCGCACCGCCGGTTTCTCGGGCAGCGGAATGCGCTCCACGCAGAATAACTACCTGCTCGACGGCGTGGACAACAACTGCGCACAAATCGCCTACCAGGGCCGGCAGGGCGAGGCCGTGAAGCCCAACGTCGATGCCATCCAGGAATTCAAAGTGATGACGAATTCTTTTTCGGCCGAGTACGGCCGGGCCACCGGCGCCATCGTCAACGTCAGCCTGAAATCGGGAACCAATCAACTGCACGGCACCGCGTTCGAATTCCTGCGCAACGAAAAGCTGGATGCGAAGAATTTCTTCGACCTGCCCGACGCCCCGAAACCGCCCTTCAAGCGCAACCAGTATGGCTTCTCAGTGGGCGGGCCGATTCTTCGCAACCGCACCTTTTTCTTCGGCGATTACGAGGCGTCGCGGATCCGCGAGTCCCGGACGGTAAACAACACGATTCCAACGCCGAGAATGGTGGGTGGGGACTTCTCCGAATTGCTGCCGGCCACGAAGATCTACGACCCGTTGACTTACGACGCCAAGACGGGGTTGCGTAATCCGTTTGACGGCAATGTAATTCCCAAGGCGAGGTTCGATGCGATCGGCGCCAAGGTGGCCGCTCTCTATCCGGCCACCAACAAACCGGGGCTTACGCGCAACTTCCTTTACAATCCGCCGAACGCCACCGACCGCGACCACTGGGACCTGAAGATCGACCATACCTTCTCTCCGCGCAACAGCATTTACGGTCGGTACAGCTTCCAGCGCGACCTCGAGCCGCGCTCGCCGGGCCTGCCCGCGCCGGCCTGGGGCGCCGGCGCGGACACCAGCGACTTCACGCATACCGGCAACAACGTGATGCTGGGATACAACCGCGTGTTTACACCGGCGCTCGTAATGTCGAGCAAGATCGCGTGGAACCGGCTGCTGACCGACCGCGAGCCGCCCGACGACCACGTGTACAACCGCGAACTGGGTTTGCAGGGAGTCAACACTACCATCCCCGGCATGGCGCAGTTCACCGTCTCCGGCTATACCAACCTGGGGCTCGGAGCGCAGACTCCGAACCTCGTCGATTCCCAGAACCGGCAGCTCATCTCGGATTTCACCTGGATGCGCGGCAAGCACTCGGTGAAGTTCGGGATCAACTTTAGCTGGCTGCAAAGCTCCCTGTTCAATCCCCAGCAGGCGCTGGGCATCTTCCAGTTCGACGGCAGCTACACGCGTAACCCTAAGACCGCGAAGGAAGGCAATTCCCTGGCCGACGTGCTGCTCGGAATGCCGTGGCAGGCGCAGAACTCGACCTTCACGCGCATGAACCAGCGCGCGCCGTTCTACGATTTTTACGGCCAGGATGAATGGCGCGTGACCACCCGTCTCACGCTGAGCGCCGGCTTGCGCTACGAACTGCACCTGCCCTGGATCGAGACGAAAGACGGCTGGTCGAACTTCGACATCGACAGCAACCCGGGCAGCGCCGCGCTGGTGCCCGCCAAGCCGGGCTCGCGCGCCGACCGCGCCACCATCGCCACCGACGGCAACGATTTCGGGCCGCGCTTCGGCTTCGCTTACCGCGCCGCATCAAAAACCGTGGTGCGCGGCGGCTACGGCGTTTATTACGCGCAATACGAAGGCTTCGGCGGAGCGCAGTACCTGCAAGGCAACCCGCCCTTCACCTACAAAGCGCAACTGAGCACCAACCGGGTGGATCCGACGATTCTGCTCTCAAAGGGCCTGCCGGCAGACATGATCAGCCCGAGGAGCGCCTCCAATATCGAAACTTCTTCGTACGACCGCAAGCTGCGCCACGGCTACGCGCAGCAATGGAGCTTCTCGATCCAGCACGAGCTGCCCGGCCAGATCCTGATCGAGACCGGCTATTACGCCAACACGGCGCACAAGCTTATGCGGCGCACCGAAGGCAACTGGGCGCTGCCCGGCGCGGGCGACCTTAATTCCCGCCGCCGTTTCAAGTCGGTGCTGGTCCCGCAGGATGGGGTCGTGGTCGGGCCGCTTGCCACTACTTATCGTCACGAAGCGTCGTCGAACACGAATTTCCATTCCCTGCAATTCAAAGTGGAGAAGCGGCTCTCGCGTGGCCTCAGCTTGCTTAGTTCGTATATGTGGTCCAAGGCCATCAGCGATGGGCATGGGGAGTCGGGCGCGGGCAGCGTGGGGGACGCGCAGAACCCGCGCGACCTGAGTGCCGACCGGTCGCTGGCCGATGAGCACCGGCCGCATCGGCTGGTCCTCAGTTTCGTATATCAGTTGCCCGTTGGCCGCGGAAAAGCCTACCTGGCCGGCATGCCCGGAGTGCTGGAAGGCATGCTGGGCGGCTGGACCATCGCCGGCATCTCGACGTTCGAGAGCGGCCAGCTCCAGAGCCTTACCGTCCGGGGCAATCCCTCCGGCGCCGGAACTGCGGACCGCCCCAACGTCGTGCACGATTGGCACTTAAGCGGCGACCAGCGATCACTGGATCACTGGTTCGACACCACCGCGTTCGTGGCCAACGCCCCGTACACCTACGGAAACGCAGGAAGGAACCTGCTGACGAGCCCCAGCCAGAAGGGCATGGACCTCGCCATCTACAAGGAATTCGGTATTACCGAGCGGGCGCGGCTGCAGTTCCGTGCTGAAGCCTTCAACTTCACCAATACGCCGTCGTTCGGTGTCCCGAACGCGGAGGTCGGGAACGCGAGTTTTGGCACGATTGGCAGCGCCTCGCGCCCGCGCAACCTGCAGTTTGGGTTGAAGGTCATTTTCTGACCTGGAAGGGCGCTCCGACACGGAGCGCCCTTACAGTCCAATGCCGCGGAGTACAGTCACCTTGCTTGCACGCTTTGCTCTGGTGCGGTGAAATGCAGCCTGACCGTCGCCAGTGGAGCAGATCCTTTGCTGCATGGACCTCGATCATGCCTTCTCAAATGCCCTGACTGACTTAGCGCCGGGCCTAAGATGCAAATTACGCTTCAAGGGGCTTTCGTTGGCGCGCCTTTAGGCAAGGGTTAAAGCCGCCTCCCAAGCCCGCCGAGGCGGGCTGAAAGAGAAAGATTCGGTCCGGGACCCAGGCGTAAACGCCTGGGCTACAGAAAAGGGGCCGACCCTCGCTGCACGATACGTTACCGTAATTGCAGAAAGCAGTACCCGGCCGGAGGCGGGCTGCCGTTTCGCGAAAAATCCGGGCTGGGGTCATCCCCGCTCCGGTCCGGCGCCGCTACCGCGACTGGTAGGGCCCGAAGACCTTGGTAACGCGGTGGCTCTCCGACGAGTCGTCAACGATCACCACGCGATACTCGCCGCCGCCCGGCGAAACCCGCAGGACGATGTGGCCGCGGTCGCTGGCCAGCTTCTCGATGCCGCTGATCACCACCCGCGTTCCGGGGTGCAGGTCGGTGGCGAAGACCTCGCGGGGGCCGGGATAGATTCGCTGCGACTGCAGGCGGCTCCACACCCGCGCCGTGGGGTGGCCGGAATCCCACACCGACAGCATCCACACCCGCGGCCGCAGCGTGGCCACCAGGAACTCATTCTGCGAGTCGATGTAGCCGTGGTGATCCAGGATGGCCGCCTCCACCGGGCCCACGGCCTTGGCCACCGGCGTCTCCACGTCGTGCCACTGCGGAAAACCTTCGGAGGGAATGCCCGGAATGTCGGCGCCGTTGAAGTAATCGAACTTGCCGTAGCTCAGGCGGAACGAGGTGCTGCAGTGGTTCTCGGTCGGCCAGTCCGGGCGCGGGACGGTGTCCAGCGGCGGGAAGTGGCGCCGCGTGGTGGCGCCGACCCCGGTCCAGATCTCCCCGTTGGCGCCCACGTTGCGGAATTCGAAATCGGCATGCTTCTTCGGGTCGCGCAGCAGCACCACCTGGTCGTTGCGTCCGGGCGTGAAGCGCTCCACCTTCATCCCGCGGTTCTCGGTTTGCCACTTGACGAAGGCGCGGTAGTTTTTGGTGGCGGCGTCTTCGATGGGAGTCGGAAAGTTGTAGTCCGGCCAGCCGCGGTCCAGCATCTTGCCGATGCGCAGGTACTCGCCCACCCAGGCCAACCCCGTGAGCTTGTACGCGCCGGAGGGCGCGGCCGGCGTCTTGTCCGACACAACGCCCATGTGGTCGCCGTGAAAATGGGTGAGCAGGGCGTAGTCGAGCGCGGGCCGCGGGTCGTGGCCGAGCGCGTGACGGATGTAGCGCGTGATCCAGTCGCCGGCCGGGCGCGTGCCGTCCGGGCGGTCCGGCGTATGCCGCGGGGTCTTCTGCGCCTGCTCGCCGGCGTCCACCAGCATGGTGGTGCCGTCCGGAAAGATGTACAGAGCGGCATTGCCGCGGCCGGAGCTGATCTGGTGGATGTCCAGCATCCCCGGTTGCCAGGGCGCGATCTGCTGGCCGGCAACATCCTGGGCCGGCGCGGCCAGGGCGGCCGCCGCAACAAGAACGAGAAGCGCAAGCCGTTTCATGCCCGACAGCCTACCAATTCGACCCAGCGAATGCCAGGTTTTCGTCCCCTGGCCTCGCGATGACGCGGCGGGCGCCTGGATGCCCACAAGTGGTATTGACAATGGCGAGGGCCCGGGACCATACTGCCTCCAAAGAAGCGGACAGGTTTTCTCAACGAAGGGAGGTCGTTATGGCTGGACTTAGACGGCTCTTGCTGGTGGCATTGGTGTGTTTGCTCGCAGCCTCGTTCAGTTACGGGCAGGAGGTTCGCGCCAGCATTACCGGGATTGTGACGGATCCCAGCGGCGCGTCCGTAGTCGGCGCGTTGATTACCGTCACGAACGTTTCTCAGAACATCTCGGTCACTACCCGCAGCAACGAAGCCGGCAACTTTGCCACTCCCTTTCTTGCGCCGGGAACCTACCGGCTCACCGTGGAATCGTCCGGTTTCAAGAAGTTCATCCGCGAAAACATCGTCCTGCAGGCACAGGACAAGGCGCGCATCGACGTGCCACTGCAGGTCGGCGCGCTCGCCGATAGCGTGACAGTGAGCGAATCGGTGTCCATGCTGGAGACCGAGACCGCCAGCCGTTCGCAGATCATCTCCAACGAGCTGATCGCCAATGTGCCCACGCAGGGCCGCAACCCCTTCCAGATCGCCTGGGCCGCGCCCGGGGTCATCAAGAGCGGAAGCTGGCGCTATCTGCGTTCGCTGGACATCGGCGGCACATCCGGCATTTCCATCAACGGAGGCAAGGAAAAAGAGAACGAGGTGCTGCTGGACGGCATCAGCGACGTGCAGGCCGGCCGCACGGTGATGTCCGTGCCTACCATGGACTCGGTGCAGGAGTTCAAGGTGCTCACCAACACCTACGATGCGCAGTACGGGCGAACCGGCGGCGGCATCATCACCATCGTCACCAAGTCGGGCGGCAACGAATTCCACGGCGCGCTGTGGGAATACCTGCAGGCCGACAACCTGAACGCCAACCAATGGGAGCTGAATAAAGGCGGCATCAAGCGGCCCAACATGGCCATCAACACCTTCGGCGCACAAACCAGCGGCCCCATCTACGTTCCCAAGGTGTTCAACGGCAAGAACCGTCTGTTCTGGCTGCTGTCGTACGAAGGCCTGCGGCACCGCACCGCCGACCCGGATATCAAGACCTTCCCGCTGATGGAATGGCGCAACGGCGATTTCTCGACGCTGTACAACGCCCAGGGGCAGAAGGTGATCATCTACGATCCGATCGGCACGAAGGCGGACGGCACGCGGACGCCATTCGCCGACAACAAGATCCCGGCCGCCCGGCTGAACAAGGTGGCCATAGAAGCGCTCAAGTATTATCCGGCGCCGAAGACGGCCGGCGACGGCCCCGCTCACACTAACAACTACCCCTACCCGTCGATCTGGTGGGCGGGGATGGACCAGTGGGTGGGGCGGGTCGACTTTTTGATCACCCCCAAGAACAACTTCTTCTTTCGCTACGGCCAGAACCCGTTCCACGAGTTCCGGTCCATCGTGTTCGGCGTCGACAACCCGGCTGAGCCTTCCGGCAACGCCCCGCTGAAGCGCAACGCGCGTACCTGGACGATGGACTGGACCTCCACGCTGTCGCCGCGCATGACCTTCGACCTGCGTGCCGGCCTGAACCGCTGGGAGGCCGCCGGGGGCAATGTCTTTGGCCAGGGGTTCGACTGCCGGAAACTGGGGTTTGACGACGCGCTGACGTCGCAGTTCATACGGGCGCAGTTCCCCAGCATCAGCCTGGGCATTTACCAGGGCATGGGCTCGCGGCCGCCCGATTACTCCAACTACGACGTCTATAGCGTGCAACCGAACCTCAACACGGTTGTGGGGCGGCACTTCCTGAAATTCGGCTACGAGCAGCGCCGCTACAACGACCTCTTGCCCAGCGCCGGCCAGGCCACCGGCTCCTACAGCTTCACCAAGAACTGGACGCAGGCTAACGCTTCCAGGGGCGACACCACTTCCGGCAACGAGCTGGCGACGTTTCTGCTGGGCTACCCGTCGTCGGCTTACATCGACAAGAACGTCGAGCCCGCCTACCGCCACGGCTACTACGCGCTGTTCTTCAACGACGACTGGAAGATCAAGCCGCGCCTCACTCTGAATCTCGGCCTGCGGTGGGACTACGAGTCGCCCAACATGGAATGGCACGACCGCATGCTGCGCGGCCTGGACTTCAACGCTGCCAGCCCCATCGCCGCGCAGGTGAAGGGCCTGACGCTGAAAGGCGCGGTGTTGTTCGCCGGACAGGGCGGGCAGCCGCGCGGCGCGTTCGAGCCGGATAAGAACAACTTCCAGCCGCGCATCGGCGCCTCCTACCGCCTGCGTGACAAGTGGGTGCTGCGGGGCGGCTACGGCCTCTACTACCTGGGACAGAACGAGTGGGGATCGACGAACGGTTTCAGCCGGCGGTCGAACGCAGTTGTCACAGTAGACAACCTTACGCCGGCGGTGACGCTGAACAACCCCTTCGCACTGCTGCCCGGGGGCCGGCTCCTGGAGCCCATCGGCTCCAGCCTGGGCGCGGCCAGCTTCCTGGGCGAGAGCCTGGGCGTCAACTGGCTGAACCGCCCGCTTCCCTATTCACACCAATACTCGTTCAACATCCAGCGCGAGTTGCCGGGCGACATGCTGGTCGAGGTGGCCTACGTGGGGAACCTCAGCCGCAAACTGCCGCTGGGCGCCACCCCCAACTTCATTCCGGTCAACGAACTAAGTCGCCGCACGGCGGCCGGGGTCATTGACACCGCGTACTACACCGGCCAGGTGCCCAACCCCATGGCCGGGCTGCTGCCCAACAACGCCGCCTGGAACGGCGCGACCATCGTTCGAACGCAGTTAATGTATCCCTACCCGCAATACGGCCTTTCCATCGCCAACCTGCCCATCGGCAAGCAGCGCTACGACGGAATGCAATCGAAGGTGAGCAAGCGCTTCTCGCGCGGCCTGACGTTCCTCTCCAGTTACACCATTGGCAAGACGCTGGAGCAGGTGAGCCTGCGCAATGCGCAGGATTTCGTGTTCGCCAAGCCGGAGAACACGCCGCTGGACAAGCGCCCCGCCAACCAGATCGATGCGCCACAGAAGTTCACCGTTGCGGGCGTCTACGAGCTGCCGTTCGGGCGGGGCCGGTCCTTTGCCCGCAACGTCCCCAAAGCGCTCGATTATGCCATCGGCGGTTGGGCGCTGAACTTCGACATCATCTACATGAGCGGCTGGGCGATCAACTACCCGAACGCCAAGCAGGTGAAGCCGGGCAGCGCCAAGGTGGAATCGGGCGGCACCTTGCTGAGCTGGTTCAAGACCTCGCTTTGGGACGACCCGTCCACCGGCAAGCGGATCAACCCGCAGGAGGCTTACACCCTGCGCGACTTCCCCACCCGCTTCGGCGACGTGCGCGTTCCCAGCTATCAGAACTGGGACGCCTCGGTGTCGAAGTACTTCCCCATACACGAGCGGATGAAGCTGCAGTTCCGGGCCGAGTTCATCAACGCCTTCAACCACCCCTGGTTTTCCGATATCGCCTCGGTGAACGTGACCGAGGCGACGTTCGGGCAACTCGTCTTGCAGCAGCGCAACTTGCCGCGCTTCATCAAGCTGGCGCTGAACCTCCAGTGGTAGAGTAAATCGTGCGATGTTGGGGGCGACCCCATAGGGTCGCCCCTGGGTGTGCCGCCTGTGTGCAATTCGCGGTCCGAGAGGTTCCCGCGGAACCGGAGGGGGACTTCTATGCATCGAGCTCTCTGGGTGTGGATGGCGGCCCTGCTGGCGCTGGCGCTGCCGCCGGCGAGCGCGGCGGAGCTGACGCCGAAGCAGGAGCAGGCCTGGCGGGAACAGATCAAGGCGGCGCTGTTTGTCCCCGACCCGCTGCCGGCGCTGGCGCCGGAAACCCACAGCCGCTTTGAGCCGGCGCCGGGAGTACTCGCCGAACGAGTCACTTACGCGACCGAGTTCGGGATGCGCGTCCCGGCCATCCTGTATCTTCCGAAAGCGCGCCGCGGCAAGGTCCCGGCGCTGATTGTCGTCAACGGGCACGGCGGCGACAAATACAGTTGGTACGCCTTCTACTCCGGAGTGCTGTACGCCAGGGGCGGGGCGGCCGTGCTCACGTACGATCCGGCGGGGGAAGGCGAGCGCAACAGCGAACGGAAATCCGGCACCCGCGCGCACGACAAGGTCGAGCCTCCCCGGGAGCTGGCGCAGCGTTTGGGCGGCCTGATGATGACCGACGTGATGCAGGCCGTCTCCTACCTTTTCCAACGCCCGGAGGTGGACGCGCGGCGCATCGGCGCCATGGGCTACTCGATGGGCTCGTTCGTCCTGAGCCTGGCCTGCGCGGTGGAGACGCGCTTGCGCGCCTGCGTGCTCGTCGGAGGCGGCAACCTGGACGGGCCGGGCGAGTACTGGGACAAGTCCAAACCCATGTGCCAGGGCATCCCCTATCAGTCGCTGGCGTTTCTGGGCGACCGGGCCGCCGCCATTTACTCCCTTCACGCTTCGCGCGGGCCCACGCTGGTCTACAACGGTTTGCAGGACGGCACCGTTTCCATCCCCACGCACAGCAAGCCGTTCTTCGATGATCTTTACCGGCGAACGGCGGAACTGCGGGGGAATTCGAAGGGGCTGTTCCAATATGAATTCACCGAGGGGGCGCACCGGCCTTATTTCGTGACCAGGCCGGTGGCCGGGTGGCTGGAACGGCAGCTTGATTTCCCGAACTGGACCGAGGCCGACATCGCCGCCCTGCCGGTCACCCATATCAGCGAGTGGGCGCAGGCGAATGGCGTGGAAATGGATCGCCTGTACTCGAGCGAAGAGCGCGAGGGGGGCACGCCCGCCCTGGGCACGGGGGTTCCGGCCCTATCTCGCAAAGACCTGAGCGTCTTCACCCCCGAGCAATGGGAGCGCGAGAAGGACCGCCTGATTCACGAAAGCTGGCTCAAACAAGCCAAAGCCGCAATCGCTCCCCACTGAGCCACGCGGCAGTTGGAAGACGGAGTCCGGGCGACGCGATGCTCGCGCGCCTGAGCCGGAACTTCGGGCGAATCCCGGCGTCGACAGCCATTTTCGCTTTTGGTGGACTCGCGGTACACTCGTAGCGTGCCGGCATTGCTACGGGTTCGTGCGTATCGCTTCTTCTTCTTCAGCATGGAAGGACGCGAACCACCGCACATCCATGTCGCGCATGCTGGGCGGTACGCGAAGTTCTGGCTCGATCCCGTCTCGGTGGCTGACGTGCGGGGTTTCCGCGGGCACGAGCTCACCGAGATCCGTCAGATTGTTGTGGAGAAGAGGCAATTCTTCCTGGAGAAGTGGCATGAGTACTTTGGTGGAAAAGGCTGAAGCCCTGGCCGTGGAGGCGTCCTGCTCCTGCGACGCTCTCTCGGTCACCTTGTCCGATGGGCGGGTCCTTTCAGCGCCGCTGGTGTGGTTCCCGCGGCTTATGGAGGCGACGCCTCGCGAGCGCGCCGATTGGGAATTGATCGGCGGCGGCATCGGAGTCCATTGGGAGGCAATCGACGAAGATATCTCGGTGGCGAGTCTGCTGCAGCCTGAAAACTTCATGAGGCTACCCAACGCGGCGCTGGAACCGACGAGCCGCGCCCGCCGCGCCGGCAGAGGCGTGAGGCGCCAGCGTCCGGCTCGCGGATGAACCCCAGGTTGTCAGCCTGGCCAAGAAAACCGCCTGATCCACGAAAGCTGGCTGCGGCAAGCCAAAGCCGCAATCGCTGCCCGTTGAGCCACGCGGCAGCCAGCCGACGCCGAGCACCTGCTTTGGGCTAACACGCGCACTGCGTCGCGTCAGGTGAGGCCATCGCTCACCGGGAGGAGGGGCGCTTCCGGGCCAGCCCCAATCAGGGGTGAGCCGCGGCGGAACGGAAGGTGTCACTCCCATTGACGAAACCGGCTTGCGTACGCCGTCCGCCAGCATTACACTCCCAGTCTGGGTCCTCATGGGAGTTGCAGTTGTGCCCGCCTCAATGGACAGGTTCAGAGATGCACTCGAGAAGCTGATCAGGAAGTTCGGATCAGACGAGAGCCACTACCTGTCGAAACACTATTCAGAGGCCCAGGCCCGCATCGACTTCATCACCCCCTTCTTTAAGGCGCTTGGCTGGGACGTGGAGAATGAAGCCGGACTGCCGCACCACCAGCGTGAGGTGATCGTCGAGCGCGGCGAGAGCGAGACGACGGGGCGGCCTGACTACAGTTTCCGGGTCGGCGGGCAAACGAAATTCTTTGTCGAGGCGAAGGCCCCTTCCGAGCCTCTGGATACCGCCCGGCACATCCTTCAGGCCAAAGGCTACGCCTGGAACACGCGCCAGGTGTTCTTCGTCATCCTCACCGACTTCGAGGAATTCCGATTCTACGACGCTTCCAGCCTGCCCGACGAGCGCCGGCCAGACGAGGGCTTGCTGCTCAAGCTCAAATGCACCGATTACCTCGCGAACCCCGAGAAGCTCTGGGAATTCTCCAAAGAGCGCGTCACCGCCGGGTCGCTCGATGCGCTCCTGCCCAGGATTCGCCGCGCCCCCCACTTACGCAAGCAGGTGGATGAGGTCTTCCTGGATGAGATGACCGGCTGGCGCGAGGATTTGGCTAAGGACATTCACAAACGCAACCCCGGCCTGACAGCGAAGCAACTGAATGAGGTTGTGCAGCGGCTGCTCGACCGCATCGTGTTCATCCGCATCGCGGAGGACCGCCACGTCATCGAGAAGCGCCAACTTGCCGACGCGGTGGAGAACTGGGAAACCCACGGCGGGAAGTTCCCCATCTTCGACTGGCTCAACGATCTCTTCCACAAGATCAACGAGGATTTTAACGGCGAAATCTTCAAGCCGCACCTGTCGGAAGACATCCAGGTTGATTCCGAAATCCTGGCGCGGATTATCAAGCGGCTTTATCCGCCCAAGAGCCCTTACCGCTTTGATGTGATCGGTGTGGAGTTGCTGGGCTCGATTTACGAGCGCTACCTCGGCAACACCATCCGGCTCACGCCCAAGCAAGTTAAACTCGACAAAAAGCCGGAAGTCCGCAAGGCTGGCGGCGTCTATTACACGCCTAAGTACATCGTCGATTACATCGTGAAGAACACGGTGGGGAAGGTCATGGAGGGCAAAGCACCCAAACAAATTGAGAAAATCCGCATCCTGGATCCCGCCTGCGGTTCCGGTTCATTTCTCATTGGAGCATTCCAATACCTGATCGACTACTACGTGCGTTACCTCACCGCGCACCCGAAGGAGGCGCACGTGCATCCGCTCTACCCCGACCTGATGCCCGACGGCAATGGCGGCCATCGGCTCTCGGTGGGGCTGAAAGCAAAGATTCTCCGGAGGAACCTGTTCGGCGCAGACATTGACCCGCAGGCGGTCGAAATCACGATGATGAGCCTGTACCTGAAGGCTCTTGAAGGCGAGAAATCGCAACTTCCGCCGAAGCAGTCGCTCCTGCCGGAACTCAAGTACAACATCATCTGCGGCAATTCCCTGATCGGGCCCGACATCTACGACCAAGGCACCTTGTTCGGCGACGAAGAACGCGACCGCATCAATGCTTTCGACTGGAATTCTGACGTGGCGGGCTTCGGGCGAATCATGAAAGAGGGCAGGTTTGATTGCGTCATCGGGAACCCGCCGTACCTTTTCGTCGTCGGCATGGACCGGAACCAGAAGGATTACTTCGCGAAGAGCTACAAAACTTGGAGCTACCGGTTCGACGTCTACGGGGCGTTCATCGAAAGGGGACTCGAGGTCCTCAGAGACTCAGGCCCCCTGGGATTCATCGTACCGCATACGCTTCTGACCAACGATTCCTTCAAGGAGCTTCGCAAGCTGCTGCTTGAGGAGAACAGCATTGAAAAAATCGTGGATATCGGCCCGGGCGTCTTCCAGTCAGCAAAGAACGAGACGATGATCCTCGTTGTATCCAGAGGAAAGCCTGGCCATGGACACAAGTTCCGGTTTGTCAAGACGACTGCACGGGAATTCAATGCCGAAGCGCCGACCCAGGTGGTGAGGCAGGGCGACCTGGTGGAGACCCCGGGGCAGCGCCTCATTCCCCCCGGCGATCTGGCGACGAGAAGGCTCACGGCACGGTTGGATGGCATAGAAGCCAGGTTCGGAACCATCTTCCGCATCAACCAGGGCCTCAGAACCGGCGATAACGAGAAATTCCTCACAGCAAAGAGGACGCAGGCCCTCCACCGTCCTGCGCTCGGTGGAAAGCACCTAAAGCGGTACTGGTGCGAGTCGCCCTTGTACGTCCTCTACGACCCAAAGCGTCTCGACGCGCCGCGCGACGAGGACAACTATACCTCCCCTGAGAAGATCGTGGTGCAAGAGGTCCGCAACATAACGCTGCCCCGCCGAATCATCGCCACTTACGATGACCGCCGCCGGTACTGCCTGCAGTCGACCAACACGATAAACTGGAAGCCTGGCGTGGAGAGACCTTTCAGTATGACGTATGCCCTCGGCATCCTGAATTCCACCCTGCTCAACTGGTACTTCCGGTCGAGGTTCAGAGGAAACAACCACATCGCCTCCAACCAACTTGCCAGCCTTCCGCTCCTCGTTCCGTCCCAGGGAGTGCACGAACGCGTGGCGGCGCTGGTCGACCGGATGCTGGAATTGAGCAAGCGGAAGCATTCCGGTAGGCTCGCGCCTTCGGAAATTGAGCGCCTCGACCGCGACATCGGTGCCACCGACGCCCAAATCGACGGCCTGGTTTACGACCTTTACGGCATCACGCAGGAAGAGCGAAAAATTATCGAAGGGGCGCGGGGACAGGCTTTACGTTGATATGAAAGCAGAATCAGAGTGGGCGAAGTACAAAGTCGGCGTGCCGTCGAACAACCCAAACTGGTCAAATGATGACTGTAGGCCCTTTGATACCGTTTCTCACGTGTGCCACGTAAAAGATGCATACCGCATTTTCGAAGACGGGAAAATCAGATCCTCTCTGGTCTGGGACGAAAGCAGACTAAAGAACAGTCGAACGTGCGTCGCATGGGTGTCACCAAATACGTGGGCCCCTGGCTCAATCTTCGGGAATATCACCTTCGAGTTCGACTGGCGCAGGCTCGTGGACGAAAAGAACCTTTTCTGGGTGGAGGGGGTTGACTACTACAGCCCTCCGGCGTACCGCATCCTTGTAACAGATAAGGAGAAGCCTCTTGGCAAGTTGCAGGCCTACGAACCGAGGCGAAGAACAGGACCGGTATATTACGATCCCGGCAAGGATACCTGGTACCGAAATGGACGCTTCAACGGGGAGTTTTTGGTTGACAGCGACCTGAGCCTGGAAGATTGCGCGCGCGTGGCTTTCGTGGATCATCACGAGACGATATGCAAGAGAAAACCTTGCGTGTACTTGGGCCAAAAGGGAAACGTCGCAGGCGCTCAACTTCTTGCCATGTTGATTGGGAACCGAATGTGCAATGGGAGGAGCCTGTTCCTTGTGCGCCGAAAGAGGCCGAAAGTCTTCCACGAAGACACAGAGAACGCCTTGTCCTACCTCGTCCGTAGAATCCTGCGCCATCCAAACCATCGCGGCCTTATTACAGCAAAAAACCCAGTGGCACAGTATCTAGCGACCGCACTGTTCGCAAGGGCTGGCGTTGGGGGCGAGAGGGGCCTAGCAAGGCTGTGTGGGATTTTCGTTGATAAGCATGAACTGCGCACTGCCCTTGTGAGACGGGTGACGCGACACTTTGGGTTGAAATCGTGCCCGCAACTGCAAGACCTTCCGTAGCAAGGCACGAGGCGGGAGCCCAGAGGGCTCCCCTGCCAACGGGGCTGGACCGCCTGGAGCGCGAGATCGCCTCGGCCGACACCGAAATCCACGAGCTGGTTTACGAGTTGTACGGAATAACACGAGAAGAACGGGGAATCATCGAAGGCGGGTGAGCTTGACTGCTGGTTGGGTTCACCAGACAATCGACTTGGTCGCGTACGGACGCACATACGCCCATGTGCACCGGGAAAAGGACGCGGCATCGCAGAGCATCCCGGGATTACGCCACCGAACCGTAGGGCATGAATGGTACCAACGCTTCGGACGAGATTGGGGTTTCGCTCAGCCCTACCCGCAGGCTGCAAGGGAGGTCATTGAAAAGATGAGGGAGACCCGCGGACCGGACGCAGCCGAAGAGAAGATGTCGGCCGACTCCCATGACCTCATCGACAAGACATGGGATGGACTGTCGAGGCAGGCCAGGCTTTATTGGGAGGGCTTCTTTGCTTGGTTAATCTACCACCCGGACATCCTGGAGCGCTGGGCGGAGGTAGACGTGGCCAGGGGAAGAATCAAGCGAGTAATTGACGGCGAGGCGGTATGGGAGGAATCACCGGAGACTGTAGCAGAATACAAGAACTTGCGCCGCGAGGTCTCAAGGCACCACAAGTGGCGGCTGCGGAGCGCCCTCGCTCAACACGGGTAATGCAACGGCGCGCCCACCTGCGCCATGGATTTCCCCGACCCTGCCGACGAGGCCCGTCACGACAAGATGGTGGCTCTGGCCGAGCGGATGCTGGAATTGAGCAAGCGGAGGCACTCGGCCAACCTCGCGCCCTCCGGACTCGACCGCGTCGAGTGCGAAATCGCCGCCAGTGCCCCGCGAACCGGCTGGCCGACGCCGAGGACCTGCTCGAACTCCGGCAGGCAGAGCGAGAAGAAGGGCGGGGGGCCCGCCGCGTTTCCGCTTCCACGATCTACGCGATCACTCCATCAGTTATTGACCCCCGTCGCTGCCACAATCGCGCCGAGCACGAGAACAACAGCGAGTGTGACCCCTACGACGGCCCAGACGCGGGTCGCGTTCGACGGATTTTTCTGCTTGATGGACTTGACGTCGCCAAAGGCCACCTTCTGCTCCGCGATTCTGTCTCCTTTTACTGCCTGAAGCCCAAAGGACTCGTCCGAGATGGCCGTTATTCGGCCCACCAGTCTCTGCTTGCTGTGAAGACGCACTTCCACAAGGCTCCCAGGGCCAATCTCAATAACCCGCTGCTTGATCCTGGCTTCTGGTGAGGCTGCAGTCGACTGCGGCAGGAGCGGTTCGAGGACAGCCGCCTTGGTGTCCAGGGCAGAAGCAGTAAGGACCAGTATCAGGAAAGCACTGATCAGGGGGCGCATATTCATCCTCTTTGGATCGAAGATTTGCCGCTTGGACCCATCGTCGGAAGCATGGGCAATCGTCGGGCCGTCCCTCAAGCCGGACAAGTGGTTGAATACCAGGGGAATAGGGTCTACCGGATCGGCCGGCGGTGCCGGGAAACGCCGACACTGACAGGCTGGCCTGACACCCCCGGGAGCCGACTTGGCGGGCGACCCAGCCCAGATAATTCACCACGGATGAACACGAATGAACGCGGATGGGCGCGGATGCCGCAAAATAAGGAAGTAGAAATGGACGCAATTGTCCTATGAACCATTAAACCAGCCAATTAGACAGCCGAAAACAGGTGGCCGACACCTGGATCGCGGGGCCGGCCGGCGGCATTCGGCACGACACCCCGATGAGCCTTGAACCGGCCAGCGAAAAGGTGTATGAGTTGTCTGTCTCGCATCCCAAAATGGCAGTCCCGGGTCCATCGAGCTTAACCCGCAATCCCCGAGTGGCAATCCTGGTTCAAGGGCCAGGAGCCGGAGGTTTGCACTCATGAAACGCCTTCTCGCGATCGTTGTGCTCAGCGTGCTGTCTGTGATGGCGCAGACCAACCGTGGCGGAATCGTCGGCACGGTTATGGATCAGACGGAGGCCGTCGTTCCCGGCGCAACCATAACCGTTACGAACATCGGAACCAACGAAGTCCGGAAAGTGACCACCACCGAGCACGGCACCTATGCGGTGATGGACCTGGAACCGGTCATGTACCGGCTTGAGGTGGAAGCCCCGGGCTTCAAGAGGGCGGTGGTGGACAAGGTCAAGGTGAACACGGCGACGACCGCGACCGCCAACGTGAAGCTCGAAACCGGCTCCATCCAGACGCTGGTCACCGTGGAAGCGGCGGCCGCCGTGGTGGATACCGAGTCGGGAACCTCCAGCAACCTCATCACCGAACGCCAGATTCAGGATGCGCCGCTGGTGAATCGCAGCGTGCTGGACCTGGCCATGACCCTGCCCAATGTCTCGGGCGACGCCGGAACCGAGGCCCCCAGCATCGTCACGGTCACAACCTGTCCCGGCTGCAACGTGTCGGTGGGCGGCGGCCGTCCCATGAGCACCATGATTATGGCCGATGGCACCAACAACACCGGTGTGAGCCTGGCGCGCACCATTGTCAGCTTCTCGCCGGAGACGGTGCAGGAGTTTACCGTCCAGACCTCGGGCTTTTCCGCCGAATACGGCACCACCGGCGGCGGCATCATCAACGCCACGACGAAATCGGGCACCAACGGTCTCCACGGCACCGCGGTGTGGTACAACCGGAATCCCGAATTTGCCGCCGCACCCTTTTCCCTGGCCACGGCGAACCGGCCCGTGCCCACGCTGAAGTACAACCAACTCTCGTTCTCCGCGGGCGGCCCGGTTTACATCCCCAAGGTTTACAACGGCAAGAACCGGACCTTCTGGTTCGCGGCCTTCGAGCCCAATTACCGCCGGGACCGCCTCGACCAGTACGGCCTGTTGCCGACCGACGCCATGCGCCAGGGCAACTTCAGCGGCCTGGTGAACACAGCCAGCGGTTGGCTGCCGCAGAGCGTGGTGGACCAGTTCAAGTCCATCGCTCCGAGCGCCGTGGCTCCCGCCGGCGGCGGCGACAACAACATCTACAACCAGTACAACGTGGTCAGCGGAAATCAGTTTCAGCCCATCACTTTGGCGTCGGGCCAGACCCACGCCCCCTTCGCCGGCAACGTCATCCCGCAGGCCATGCTGGATGCCACCGCGCAGAAGGCGCTGCCCTACATCGTCAAGGCCGGCCCTTACTATCTCAACAGCAATAGCCTGATTTCGAACATTGTTGCCCCGCGCCAGCTGAAGCAGGACGAGAAGCGGTACACGCTGCGCATCGACGAAATCATCAGCAACAAGAACCGGCTCTACGGCCGCTACACCGCCACACCCATCGTGAAGATCCAGGGCACGCCGGTGAGCCCCACCAACAACGGCTCTGTTTATAGCTGGGGCAAGCAGGCCATGCTGGCGGACACCCACACCATCTCAGCGACGATGTTCAATGACCTGCGGCTGAACTACACGCGGGGCCGCTTCAGCCAGAGCGTGGACCCGCGCTGGGACCCCGCGACCGGCGAGAATTTGAATACCGCCTTCGGCCTTCCGAGCATCGCCAAGGGCGGCATGCCCTCGTTCGGCGGCCTCTTCCCCGGCAGCTCCTTGGGCGGCGGCGGCAGCACCGCGACCGGATTTGGCGGAGCTGCATCCACCCAGGTGGAGAACCGCGAGGAGCGCTACGCCATTACCGACATTGTGTACAAGACCGTCGGCAGGATGAGCCTCAAGTTCGGCGTCGATCTTTCCCATGCTTTGCAGAACGTCCTGCCGCTGTATGGCTCGTTTGGCGGCGTCTACGCGTTCGCCGCAACCCAAACGAATTCCACCGGGACTTCCACCGGCACCGGGGGCAGCCCGTGGGCCAGCTTCCTGCTGGGTGTGGTCAACAGCACCGTGACCATGCGGAATGTGGCGGTACCCTACTACTATCGCTGGAATAGCGCCGCCGGTTTCGTTCAGGACGATTGGAAGATCAGGCCCAACCTGACCCTCAACCTGGGTTTGCGCTACAGCCTGCAACTGCCGCGCACCGAAAAGTATGACCACCAGGGCGTGTTCCGGCCCGATCTGGCCCAGTCGTCCCCGCTGGCCTCCCCGCTCACCCTGGCCACCGGCGAAGTGATTACCTCCGCGAAGAGTGTGCCCTTCGCCTTCAGCGGACTGGGCGGCAACTCCCGGTCCCTGACCCCGCCACAGTATAGGGATTTCGAGCCGCGCTTCGGTTTCGCATGGCGGCCCGGCTTCTTGCGGGAGCGCCGCATCGTGCTACGCGGCGGGTGGGGCATGTCGCATGCCCCCATCGGCGGGTTCACCATGTTGCCCCAACCGGACTTCGGCGCCACCTCCACCTTCGCCAGCACGGTCCCATCGGCGACGGCGAATCCCAATAACGTGATGCGGCTGGGCGAGAATCCGCCGCTGCTGACGCCCACCGGCGTGCAGCAGCAGATTTATGGTTCGGGTGGTCCGCCGTCCAACGGCTTGTCGTTTGCCAACAGCCTTTACTATCAGCAGACTTTTAGCGGCTTTGCCGTTTCGCCGAACTACCATACCCCGTACGTGAACAACTGGAACTTCACCATATCCTGGCAGACCAACCCGAAAACCACCATGGAGGTGGCCTACACCGGCGCCATGGGCATCCACTTGTTCATGGGACAGGAGAATATCAACCCCAAGAACTCCAACCTGCTCAGCGCCCAGTTGGCGCAGAATGTCAATACCGGCGGCACCATCAACGATCCGCTGGGACGCCTCAATCCGATCACCGGCAGGGTCTTGACGGTGCAGAATGGGACCTTGGGGAGCCCCTACCTGGGCTTCTCGAGCCTGTATCTGTGGTACAACGCCTCGGGCAACAGCATTCGGCACGCGGGCTATTACAGTGTGGTCCACCGTACGCGTGGCTTCACCTTCACCGCGAACTATACCTACGCCAAGTCTATCGACACCGCCTCCAGCGCCGGCGGTGACAAGAACATCTTGACGCCGGTCAACGGCCATGTGGGCGGCCAGGTGGTGTTCGGCGGCACTCGGCAGAACGACCGCTCGGTGTCAACCTACGACCAGCGGCACGTGATTTCCGGCACGGCGAGTTACGATCTTCCGTTCGGGCAAGGAAGGCGGTTCCTAAACCACCCCTGGAGGCCGCTTGACTACCTGGTCGGTGGTTGGACCCTCAACGGGCTGCAACGGGTCCGCAGCGGCTTCCCGTATATCCCCTACCTCGCGGACGCCAACCAGATAGGCGACCTGACGCACAGCGCCCGGCCCAACCTGGTTGTCGGCGTTCCCATTGTCAATCCGCTCTGGAGCCGCAATTGCCCGGTGGGCACCAGTTGCGAGCCGTATGTCAATCCGGCGGCATTCATGCGTCCCCCGCTGGGGCAATTGGGAACCGCTCCCCGCACGCTGGACGGCGCCCGCGGGCCGTGGCAGCAGTTCCTGGACGTGAATGTTCAAAAGACGTTCAACCTCGGCGAGAGCGGCAAGCGCCGCCTGCAACTCCGTATGGATGCCCTGAACATCTTCAACCATCCCGTGTTCCAGGTTTACCCCAGCAACGCGGGCGGCGCCGACTTCATGAACGCTCCCAGCACCGCGAACCTGACCACGGCGGCCTACAACACCTGGGCTGCCTATAACGGTCAGCCGTTGTACAGCACCACGGCCGGCGCGAACATCTACAACCAGGTCATCGCCATGGTGAATGCGCAGAAGAACGCGGCCAGCGTTCTGCCGGCCAGCTTCTTTACCGTCCCGCTGCCGCAGGGCTTCGCCACCAAGAACGCCAACAGCTTCGACCTTACGACCGTGAACGGTTATAAGCTCTACCAGTTGCGGAATACGTACGTCGCGAACTTCGGCACGCTGTACCAAAGCGGCTCGCCGAGGTACATCCAGTTCAGTCTGAAATTCTCGTTCTGATCCAGGTCCGACCCGGCTCAGCAGAAGTCCGGGTCAGGCAATGCGCAGCGCTCGTACCGCCGGCGACGGCGCCGGCGGTACAACGCCGGGTCGGGCCTTTCTGCAATGGGACGCCCGCGTGGAGGCCAAATCTGCGTGTATCTGCGTGTATCTGCGTAGATCTGCGTCCCATTCCCTTTTCCGGTTCCAGTGTCGTTGCGGCGTGTACTGCCGGCGCCCGCCATGGGAGCCTCATTCGGGTGTAGAATGAAGCCGCATCGTGTGGTGGGTGCCGGCCTGGATTGAATCCCACAAGCTCAAGGAGGACAGGACGTGAAGCAGGCAGCGGCCTCGGCAGGCGCGGGGCGGCCAAACCGCAAGGAGGGACAACCCGCCGCTGCCGCCGAGATTCCGGCCGAAGCGGCTCGGGCGCAACTCCAGAAGATCCTCTCCAGCGAGACGTTCGTGCGTGCCGAGCGCCTGAGCCGCTTCCTGCGCTTTGCGGTTGAGCAGACACTGGAAGGCCAGGGCGACAAGCTCAAGGAATACGTGGTGGGCGTCGAGGTCTTCCAGCGGCAGCAGGACTTCGATCCGCGGATCGACGCCGTGGTGCGGGTGGAAGCGCGGCGGCTGCGCGCCCACCTGGTGAAGTATTACGAGACCGAGGGGCGGGACGATCCGGTCTGGATCGATTTCCCGAAAGGCGCTTACGTTCCGGTGTTCGAGGCGCGCCGGCCGGCCGGGGGATCGCGAGCCTGGTGGCCGGCGCGGTGGCGACCTGAAGGTCGCCGCTACACACAGGCCATGGGGGTGCTGCTGGCCCTGCTGCTGTTGGTTGCCGGCGGCTGGCTGGCGGTCACATCCTGGCGCGCCCGTTCGACGCACCAAGGCCCGGCCCCCACCGGCCCCCCCTTGTCCGCGGTCCTCATCCTGCCCTTTTCCGACCTAAGCCCGCAGCACGACCAGGAGTATTTCTGCGACGGCATCACCGATGAGCTGATCAGCGCCTTGACCAAGGTGGAGGGCCTGCGCGTGCTCTCGCAGGCTTCCGCTTTTCGGTTCAAGGACAAGGCGGACGACCTGGGCCGAATCAGAGAACAACTCCAGGTTGGGGCCGTGCTGCGAGGCAGCGTGCGGCGCGAGGACAGCCGCCTGCGCGTCACCGCGCAACTCATCCGCACCAGCGACGGCGCCTATCTTTGGTCGGAAACCTTCGAACGGGCCACGAAGGACCTGTTTGCCATCCAGGACGAGATTTCCCGCACCGTGGTGCAGAGCCTCCAGGTCCAACTGGCTGGGGAACGGCGCCGGTTGGTGCGCCCCTACACTGAGAATCAGGAAGCGCACAACCTGTACCTGCGGGGGCGGCATTACTGGAACCAGCGGACCGAAGACGGCTTGAACAAGAGCATCGAATCGTTCGAGCGGGCGGTGGCGCTGGATCCGAAGTTCGCGCTGGCTTATGCCGCGCTGGCTGATTCCCGCGCCCTGCTGGCCTCCTATGGCCTGTCGCCACCCCGCCAGATCATGCCCAAGGCCAAAGCAGCGGCCGTCCAGGCGCTGGAGCTGGATGAGGGGCTGGGCGAAGCCCATGCCTCGCTGGCCTTCGTCCGCTTCCTGTACGAATGGGATTGGCAGGGAGCCGAGCGGGCCTACAAGCGCGCTTCCGAGCTGAACCCGGGATACGCGATCATGCACCATTGGTATGCCGGCTACCTCCGGGCCATGGGGCGGCTGGACGAAGCGCTGGCCGAGAGCCGGCAGGCGCAGACCCTTGATCCTCTTTCCCCCGCCATCGGCCGGGACCTGGGACGCGTTTTCCACTGCCAGCGCCGCTACGATCAGGCCATCGAGCAGTACCGCAAGACGCTGGAACTGGAGCCCGGCTTCCCCTCCGGCTACCTGCACCTGGGCCTGGCCTACGCGCAGAAAGCGATGTATCCGGAAGCGGTCGCCGCCTGCCAAAAGGCCCGGGAGCTGCGCGGCGCCAACCCGCTGACGCTGGCCGGGCTCGGTTACTGCTATGGCCGATGGGGCCAGCGGGACAAGGCAGAAGAGCTTCTGGCGGAATTGAAGCGCGTCTCCGCGCAAAAGTACGTCTCGGCCTTCGACCTGGCGCTGATCCACATCGGGTTGGACCAGAAGGATCAGGCCTTCGAGTGGCTGGACAAGGCCCGGGAGGACCGCGACGGGTGGCTGGTCTGGCTGAACGCGGATCCCGTGTTCGACAGCCTGCGTCCCGACCCGCGCTTCGCCGCCCTGTTGAAAAAAGTCGGGCTGTAGCGGCGCCCTTTAGGGCGGTATCCGGTTGGTAACCGTTAAGTCCACCGTTACACAACGACAAGACACTTCGCACCCGCGCTTTTTTCCCGCATGCTGGCGGTGCACTATGTCCTGGCCACATCGCAACCAGTCGCCGAGAGTTCCCAAGGCGCGGACGCAGGTCCCGAAGGTTCTGCTTGCCGCGCTCCTGATTGCCGCTTTTTGTGACCCTGGGGGTCATGCCAGCAATAGCGCGGCCATGGTGATCGCCGAGCAAGGCCGGGCCAGGTGCACGATTGTCACTGCCGGCGGAGCGCCCGACGCCGTGCGCTTTGCGGCCACCGAGTTGCAGCGCTACCTGAAGCGAATCTCGGGCGCCGAGATTCCGATTCAGCCCGCCGGCAAGGCCCCCGCCGGTCCCTGCATTTTCGTAGGCGACAGCGAACCACTGAAGGCCCTGAAGGTGCGCCCGGCGGGCCTGGCAAAGGACGCCTTTACGATCAAGACGGCCGCGGGCCATCTGATCCTTCTGGGCGGCGATGATTCCGCCACCCAGTTCGCGGTCTACACCTTCCTGGAGAAGTATCTGGGAGTGCGCTGGCTTTGGCCCGGCCAGTTGGGAGAGGTTGTGCCGCGGAGCCGGTCGGTGGCGGTCGGCGCGATTGACGAGATCCAGCAGCCGGACTTCAAGTGGCGCAATCGCGGGCCCGGCGGGGCGCTGTGGGGCGCGGCGGAGGGTCCTACCGAGATGCGGGCCCGCGAGCGCCTGCTGGGCGTCAGCGCCGCACACCAGGCCGAGGTGGCGCTTTGGGAGAAGCGCAACAAGTGGGGCGGCATGAAGATTTACGGCGGCCACGCCCTGGGCGAAATCTTCCCTCCCGAAAAATACGCCAGGAGCCACCCCGAGTATTACGCGCTGGTGGGCGGGAAGCGCGCCGTGCCGGGTGCCGATTATGACTACAAGCACGGGGGACAGGTCTGCACCACAAACCCGGAGGTTGTCGAGGTCACCATCCAATGGGTGGGCAGGTTCCTCGATGCGCATCCCGATTACGACGGCGTTCACGTCACCATGAACGACAGCGCCGGCTTTTGCGAGTGCGAACGCTGCCGGGCGCTGGACTCCGGCGAGCTGGTCAAGAGGGCGGGCATTGACGCCGAAGAAACGAAGAAGACCGCCGCCCGCAACACGGTCATCACCGACAGGATTTTCACCTTTGTCAACCAGGTGGCCGAGGGCGTTCAAAAGACGCATCCCGGCAAATACGTGGTTTCGATGGCCTACTCGCGCTACATCACGCCGCCGCGAAACGTCCGGCTGCACCCGTTCGTGATTCCGCAGTACTGCCTGTGGAGCGCCTACCGGCACGCCAGCCCCGCCTGGAGACAGGAGCACGAACAAGTCGCGGCGGGCTGGGCCCAGGCCGCTCGCCGCGCCGGCATCTACGAGTACTACATCAACGGGTCCTGGCCCGGCCTGCACCGCCTGGTGGTCCCCTACCTCAGCGCCTCAATCAAGCAATTGAAGCGGACCGGCTTCGATCTGTATCAGACCCAGTCCGGGGACGACTTCGCCATCAACGGCATCAACTACTACGTGGCCGGCAAGCTGCTGTGGGACACCTCGCTGGATGAGCGGGCGATTCTCGACGATTTCTACGAGAAGGGGTTTGGGAAGGCGGCGCCGGCCATCCGGCGCTATCACCAGCGGCTGGAGCGGGCCTGGACGGCAGCCACTGCCGACGGAAACGATGTGGCCTGCCAGTCGCTGCGCGCCACTCGCCTGCCGGAACTCTTTACTCCCGAACTGCTGCGCCAGTGCCGCCGGGACTTGCGCCAGGCCGAGCAGCTTGCCGGCGATCCGCTGGTTCGAAAAAGGGTGGAATTCCTCGGGCAGGGGCTGCGCTACACGGAACTCACGGTCGCCGCCGTCGAGGCCGCAAGGAAACTGGAGGCGGCCGGCGTTCGCCTTTTCCCACGGAAGCAAGCGCTCGAGGATTTTCGCCAGGCACAGCGCCGGGAAGATCTCGGCAAGCTGCTGGCGGCGGCCCTGGATGCCTGGCAGCAAAGGGACCGCTTTGTCGAACAGCTCAAGGACGATTACGTGGTTGCCTATTTCTGGGTGAAGTACAACGAGGTCACCCGTGAGTTCAACCCTTTGCCTCAACTGAAGGAGATGAGCCGGTAGCCGCAGATTTCGCAGATGGCACAGATTGAATCGGTGAAATCCGCGCAATCTGCGGCTAAGAATAGTCCGGACTGAGGAGAGCAGACATGAAGAGGACAACATTCTGCAGTGTGGCGTTTCTGGTTGTCGCGCTGTTTCCAGGCACGGCGAGCCTGGCCCAGGACGCCAAGACCCGCTTCAAGATCGATTCCCATTACCACTACCGGGACGAGCCGGATTTCATCAAGAAGACGGTGGAGACGTATCGCAAGTACAACACCATGGTTTGCGTGCTGACGCCGATCAAGGCGCTGGAAGTGGTCAAAGGGGCGGTGAAGACCTACCCGGACGTCATCATCGGCTACGGCAGCATCAGCCTGGATGACCAGGGCGCGCTCGACCAGATCGACAAATTCCACGCGGCCGGCTTCCGAGGCATCGGCGAGCTGTCCAACCCGCTGAAGGACTACAACGATCCGGCCTACTTCCCCATCTACCAGCGCATGGAGCGCTACGGGATGCACGTGTTGTTTCACACCGGCGTTGTGGCGCGGCGCAATCCGGAGAAGCCGGGAACGACGGGCATGGCCAAGATGCGCCCGGCGTTTTTGGACGAAGTTGCGCGGCGGTTTCCGAAGATCACGCTTCAGGGCGCACACCTGGGGAATCCCTGGTACGACGAAGCGGCCGAAGCGGCCCGCTGGAACCCCAACCTGTATTTCGACATCACCGGTTCGTCGCTGATCAAGAAGAAGGACACCCCGCAGTTCTGGGCGGAAATCTTATGGTGGCGGCCATCGCTCGAATCCATGCATTCCCCCAGCGCCGGCGACCATGCCTTCGACAAGATTATCTTCGGCACGGACGAAAACCCCGAGGGGTTGCTGCCGAACATCGAGCGCTTCGACGCCTTTTTGAAGGCCAACAAGATTCCCGAGGATGTCCAGGCCAAGTGCTGGGCCGGCACCATCGCGCGCATCCTGGGAATCGATCTGAAGGCGCGGCCCGCGCGGCCCGGCATGGCCCGCAAGATCGAAGAATCCGAGCGCGAAGAAAAGACGGGGAACTTGCTGCTGGTGCCCAGGAAGATGTCCGAAGCCATCGAACTGGGTTTGGTGCGCCTCAAGAAAGGCGAAAAGAACCGCCTGGCCGTGCATCCCGATGAAGAAGAGGGCTACCTGATCTTGAAAGGCAAGGGCCTGTTGCTGCTGGGCGAGGCAAAGCAACCGGTGGCCGCCGGCATGGTGGCCTACATTCCCAGAAACACCCAACACCAGATCGAGTGCACCTCCGACGAGCCGCTGGAATACGTCTACTTCGCCTCCTGGCGGTGAGTGCTGCGCCTCGTTTTCGCGAGCCGGGCGGCCACATCCGTGGCTGGCTCCGGTCAGGACAAACAGTCTGGAGCAACCGGGCGTGGCATTGCACATCAGGCATCAGTGGACAATGACGCCTGGATTGCCTCGACCTGCTGCTTGAGAACGGGAAGGTTAACGGTCACGATATTCCAAACGCGCACCAGGTCGAGTCCGAGATAATCGTGGACCAGCACGTTGCGAAAGCGGGCTATCGCCCGCCACTCGACTTCGGGGAAACGGCTCTGGATGTCGGGGGAAACGCGCGTGGCCGATTCAGCAAGCGTTTGCAGCTTGCGAACGACCGCATCAACCACCATGCTGTCCGCAAAGAAGACTTCTCTGCCGCCCCGGGCGTAAGTTTCGATCTTTTCGATGCAGTCGAGGATGTGGCGGACGTGGAGGGAGTCGTCTTTCACAGCGGCACTGCCTCCTTAAGCACCCTCTCGCGGATGTACGGATTCAGGCCGGGCTCCGTAATAACCTCGACTCTGCGCCCGAGCAGCTCTTCCAGATCGGCGAGCAGACCGCCCGGGAAAAAGGGCGTCACGTCGGGCCCGCAATCCACCAGCAGATCGAGGTCGCTTTTCGGTCCTGCTTCGCCGCGGGCCACGGAGCCAAACACACGGAGATTGTACGCGCCGTGCCGCCCGGCGATTCTCAGGATCTCCTCGCGCTTGCCTCCCAAGACATCTTCAATGCCCATGGTTCACCGCCAATAAAGAATCTTAGCTCTCTGACAGCGTGCCCGGCAAGGCGGACCAACATCGACGCGGGAGTGGATTCCGGGTATTCCCGCCATAAACAGGAGCCTCTAGCCGCCCATCTCTACTTCCAGCGGCCGGGTGACACGGCTGGCGCCTGGTCCACGGGGCGGCGCGGCGGGCGGCTCCCAGTGCTACAATCACGGCGATGCACAAGCGCGGAGCGATTGTCGAACGGAGCGGGATCTATTGGTGTTCAGTCTGCAAACTTCCGGTGCGCCTGAACAAGGGCGACGTCTTCCCCGAATGCGCCAACATGTGCGGGCGCGGGGGATGGGAGCCGGTCCAAGTGGAGGAGACGGCCCCGGAAAGCAAGTGACAAAGCCCAACCTGACACCTGAAGCCTGACACTTGAAACCTGGCACCGCTTGTCAGCGCTCGTAGGAGCTGATCACGCGATCCAGCGCCGCCTGATCGATGCGCAGCCGGCCCTGCTTGGTGGCGCGCTCCTTCAAGGCCTCGGTAAACACCTGGTACAGCAGGCTCTGCTTCTGCTCGCTCAACTCCCTGCGCAGCCCGTCGCGGGATTTGGCCAGATCTTCCTCGGAGGCGGGCTGCTTGTCGAGCACCTGGAAGACGGCTTGGCCGTCGGTCACATTGACCGGTCCGCCGATCTCGCCGGCCTTCATGGAGAAGGCGTTGTCGCCGAGGCTGGCGGCCGCGCCCAGGTCTTTGATGTTGCCGTCCCGGTTAAACGGTTCGCTCTCCTTGGCGCTGATTTTCATTGCCGCCGCGGCCTTCTTCAGGTCGCCGCCCTTGCGGGCCAGGTCGGCCAGTTCGCTGATGCGGGCGGCCACCGTCGCGGCGGCTTTCTCGTTGCGCAGATCGTTTTCGACCTGATCGCGCACCTCGGAGAGTTCCGCCGGGTGGGCGGCGCTGACCTGCACCAGGGAGGCAATCAGCATGCCCTTGGTCACCGTGACCAGCGAGGTCATTTGCCCGGGCTTCAAGTTGGGGGCAAACAGGTTGTCGTCGGCGGCAGGCTCGGCGCCGGCTTCCGGCAGCGGGTCGCCGCGCTTGACCAAACCGCTTTCCAGGATCGGAAGATTCAGCGCCGCGGCGAGCGCCTGGATGTTGTCCGGGTTCTTTTTCATTACGGTTTCGGCTTTCTGCGCCAGCTCGTCGGTCAGCCGGGAGGCCTTCTCCGCCCTTACCTGCGGCGTGATTTCCGGGGCCACTTCCTGCAGCACGCGCAGGTGCGCCTTCTCGCGCGCCTCGACCTTCAGGATGTGGAAGCCGTACATGGTCTTGATGACCTCGCTGATGGTGCCCACGGAAAGCGAGAAAGCGGCCTGCTCAAATCCGGGCACCGTCTGCCCGCGCACCAGCCAGCCCAGGTCGCCGCCCTTGGCCGTGGTCTGCGCGTCGTCGGAGTTTTCCTTGGCCAGCTTGGCGAAATCCTCGCCGGCCCGGGCGCGCTTGAGCACCTCCTCGGCCTTCTTTCGGATGGCATCAATCTCCTCGCCCGTCTTGCCGGTGGTCTTGAAGAGGATGTGGCTGACCTTCACCCGGTCCTCGACGCGGAAGCGGTCCTTATTGTCGTTGTAGTAGCGCTGCAGATCCTGTTCGGCGACCGGGACGGTCTCCTTCAGCTTCGCGGTGTTGATGAAGACCAGCTTGAACTGCCGGCGCTCGGGAATCTGGTAGCGGCTGCGGTTCTTGTTCAAGAAATCGGTGATCTCGGCGGCGGAAATCGGGATGCCGCTTTTCAGGTCGGCGGCTTTCAAGACCGCGAATTCCACCCGCATCTTGTCGTTGCGGCGGTGGAATTCGCGCCCCACATCCTGGTCGCTCACCGAGGCCCCGGCGGTGACCACGTGCCGCAGCTTGTTGAGCAACAAGGCCTCCTCCACCCTCTCTTCGAATTGCGGCACGCTCATTCCGAAGCGGCTTTCGACCAGCGAGCGGTACTGCTCCTCCCCGACGTATTGGCCGCCGGGAAAGATCTGTGGGTTCTGCCGCAGCTCGTACGCCACCTCCTGGCCCGACACGCTCAAGCCCAGGCGACGAGCCTCCTTCACCGTCAGCCGGTCGCCCACTATCTGGTCCAGAACCTGGGGCGCGTAGAGCGGAAGCAGGTTGGGAGGAAGCCGCTGATTGCGAGTCAGCAACTGCAACCGGCGGGCCAGCTCAACCGAGGTTATCGATTCGTCTTCCACTTTGGCCAGCACCGATTCCTCGGTCGGGCTGCTGCCCGTGAGGCCGGGGATCAGGGTGACGACCAGCATGACGCAAATCAGAACCAGCAAACCGCCGAGAAACACGCGAACCGCCGTGTCTCTCCGGCGAAAAAACTGAAACATACCGGGCGCTCCAATGAAAAGATTGCAGGCAGCGGGCGCAGGCCGAGCCGCCACCCCTGCCGTAGCCGCCTGATCGAATCGCATGTCCAGCCAAACGGTGGTTCAGCGAACAGCAGGCAGATCAATATATTATAGGAAGCACCGGGCTGCCGTGGCAAGCACGCCGGAGCTTTGGGGCTTGGGGACTTTAAGGGGAGACCGCGGAGAGTGGCCGGCGGTTCATTCCGGCTCGGGGGCGCCTTCCAGCAGGCGGGCGCCTTCCTCAATCCCGCCCTGCAAATCGCCCATGGTGGCCAGCTTGCTGAAATCCACGCCGAGCTGGACCAGCGTCCGGGCGAATTCGCTGGAGAGACCGGTGATGATCACCTTGGCGCCCAGCAGGCGGGCGGCCTGAACGGTCTGAATCAGCCGATTGGCCACGGTGCTGTCGATGGTGGCGGTGCCGGTCACGTCAATCACCGCCACTTTCGCGCGCTGGCGGCGGATGGCGCGCAGCAATTGCTCGGTCAGTTGGCCGGCGCGCCCCGAATCGATTTCGCCGATCATGGGGACAATCAGCAAACCCTCGCGCACCTGCAGCACCGGTGTGGAAAGCTTGCGGATGGCCTCCTGCTGGCGGCTGATGGCCTCGTCCGCCTGGGCCCGCTCGATCGCGGTCCCCAGAACATTCGCGATCGCCTGCAGGAAATGGATGTCATCGCCGGAGAAAGTCCGCGGCTCGGTGGAGTAGACCGCCAGTACCCCGTAGGGGGAACCGCGTCCGGGGATGATCACGTTCATCCCGCTCATCGCCCCGTGCTCCCGGAGCGTCTCGCTCACCCGGAAGCGGGTTTCGGTTCCCAGGTCTTCCACGATGGTCGGCCGGCCGGAAAGCAGGGCCAGGCCGGCCTGGGATTCCGTGCCGGTTTTGAAGCGGGCCGTTTCCACCAGGCCTTCCTTCCAGCCCACGCCGGCGCAAACCAGCAGCGCCTCCTGGCCCGGCAGCAATTCCATCACGCTGGCGTAGCGGGCCTGGAGCGTCTCGGTCACAACCGCCAGGCTGCGGTCCATCAGGGCCCGCAGAGTGCCGCCGGCCAGGGCCTGCTGGCTCAACTCGGCCACCACTGCCTGTTGCCGGACCCGGGTGTCAAGATCGGCGCTGACTTTCTCGGCCTCGGCCCGCGCCGCCTGCTCGCAGGCCAGCAAATAGTCCTTCTGCTGGTTGGCGGCGTGCAGATCGGCCAGCACTTGCGCTCCGCGCAGCGCAATCGCCGTCTGGTTGGCGGCCACCGACAACAGCAGCCGCTCCTGGGCGTTGGGGAAATCGGGCAGCCGGGAACCGGCCACCACCCGCCCCAGTTCGCGCTCGTGCACGATGGGCGTGGCGTGGATGGTGATTTCGCCGGGCTTGGTGGGATGGGCGATCCGAGCCATCGTTGTCCCATACAAACCCTCGCCGGTGCGGGACCCCAGGGCCTGGCCGACCTGCGCGGCGCGCTCCTGAATATTCGGATCGCCGTCGGCGCGCACCTCTTGAATAAAGCTGTCCTCAGGTCCGCGCAGACCAACGTACACGATTTCCAGCCGCAGCATGTTGAGCAGAACGTCGGCCAGAATGCCCGCAATTTGGGCCGGTTCCTGCCCCACCCAGATGGCTGGAAGGGTGGAAAGCGAGACCAGGTCCCGGAGCGAGCGCCGCATCGCCTGCAATTCGTCGGATTTGCCCTTTGCTGCTTCTGCCATAGGCCCTGGCTCGAATCCCACGGCCGGACAGCTCACTCGGCTGCGCGATCCTTTGAGCGCCGCCGGATCTCTTTCAGGAACTCGTCCGGCGGCACGTACAACGGGTTTTCCTGGAGGATGCCGCCGATGATGGCCATGGGATGGGTCCGGAGAATGTCCATGACAATTTTCCCGCCAAACTTGGCGAGATCGTACGTTCAAACAACCGGGTCCGGATACCGCACCAGGACGTAGTTGGCGCGCGCCTCGTACTCGATCAGGTCGTCCACGCCCGGCAGGCTTTCCAGGGCCCATTCCATGTGCGCCACCATCCGCGTGCACGGATAGCCCTGATCGTGGCCCGCCTGCAGCACCTGCTCGACCAGCGCCAGCATCGCATGCTGGTCAAAGCGGCCGCCTCGCAAGTAGGCTTCCTGCCAGACGCGGACCTCCAGTTGTCCGCTGCGCTCGGCCGGCGCGCAGTCGATGCCGTTGCCGGTCAACCTGCGAATGTGGTCGGCGCGAAGCGCGGGATCGACTATGTGAAAGGCCCTGTCCCCACGCGCCACGCCCTCCTGGATGAAGGGCATAAGCACGTTATACTCCTCTTCCCTGCTGTGGAAGAGTGCGCAGACATGCCGCCTGTCCTGGAGCGCTGCGCCGGCCAGGTGCACGGCCCCGTTCGGTTCGCTCATTCGACACCCCCACTCGATGACTCGATTAGAACATAAGGGTACTTTAGATGTAACGACTGCCGGGTTCGTCGCGCGAAAAATGCCGGGCCAGGCGGCTAGACTGCCGCTCTGCTATAATGGAACCGGTTTTCTTGGGAGGAATCTGTTGTTTACAGCGAATTCTCTGATCGCCCCGCTGGCCTTTTTCTTTCTGGAAGGACTGACGATCGTCTGCATGGTCGGCACGATATTGCTCTGGGCCGTGTTCGGCTTCCTGTTCTTCGCGGAACGCGGCCTGAAGAAGGAATAGCAAGTCAGTCCGACACGACTGCGCACTTTTCGATGCAGCGCCGGGGCCGGTCCCCGGCATGCCGGGCCCGAGGCCCGGCGCTATTGTTCCGGATTCCACAAGAAGCGGCCGTGGCAGGTGATTTCGGCGGGTCCGGTCAACAAGGTTTCCCCACCCGGTTCCCAGGCCACCCCTAACTCGCCGCCCTCGGTGCGGACCGTGACCGGGGACGAAGCGCGGCCGGTGTGAATGGCCGCGACCGCCGCGGCGGTCGAGCCGGTGCCGGAAGCCAGCGTGTGGCCGGCGCCGCGCTCCCAGAAGCGGGCCTCCAGGACGTGCTCATCGATGACGCGGACGAAATCGACATTGGTCCCCGCCGGAAAAAAGGGATGGCAGCCCAGGGCGCGGCCGCGCTCCTGCCAGGGGCCTTCGAAATCCTTCACAAAGACCACGCATTGCGGGTTGCCCAGCCAGACCGACAAGGTGTCCTCCGGGCCCGGCGCGATGCGGGGCGCCGCCACGCTCATCTGAAACAGGAACCGTCGCTCGCTGCGGGCGATGAGGCGCAATTCTTTCAGGCCCGCCCCGGTGCGGATGCGCAGCAACTGGCTGCGGGCCGCGCCGCTCTCCACCAGCCAGGCAGCCACGCACCGCGTTCCGTTGCCGGAGAGCTCGGCGGCGCTGCCATCGGAGTTAAACAGGCGGATCTCGGCATCGGCGTCTTGGGCCGGGCACGCGGCCAGGTACAGACCGTCGGCGCCCACGCCGAAGTGGCGGTCGCACATGGCGCGGGCCACCTCGCTGCCCGGCACCCCGCCGAGGCTATCGGCCGGAACAATCAGGAAGTCGTTCCCGCAACCATGCGCTTTCGTGAATGGAATCTCGTTCATGGGCCGTGGGCTGTAGGCTGTAGGCTGTGGGCTGTGGGCGATGGGCGGCGGGCTGCGGATTTGTATCTCGGTTCCTACAGCCTACAGCCTGTCATCGGGCGCCGCGTTCAATATCCTCGATGCGCTGCAGCACCATCGGTTCGGAGCCGGCCGGGGCTTCCACGTCGAAGTCAACCGTGCAGCGGTCTTCCGTTTTGCGGATGCGGAAGTCCCTGACGCTCAGCTTGTGTTGGACCGCCATCTGCTGGAGGTCGAGCAGGCACCTGCCGGGATGGGCTGTCGTGACACTAAAGGACGTGACCCGCACCTTGGACTCGGTCCGTGCCTCGATCCAGCCGAGCACGATCAGCACCAGAAGCATCAGCGCGGTGGAAAAGACGGCGAGAAGCGCCATCCCGCCGCCGGCCGCCATGCCGATCGAGGCCATGGCGAAAATCGTGGCGGCGGTGGTCAGCCCCGTGACCGCCGCCCGCGACTGGATGATCGCTCCGGCCCCGAGGAAGCCGATACCGGTGATCAACTGGGCGGCGATGCGCTGCGGGTCGCCGCCACGCACCCCCGCCAGTCCCTCGGACAGTATGGTAAACAGCGCGGAGGCGAAGGTAATGAGGATGATGGTGCGCAGTCCGGCCGACTTGCGCTTCCATTCGCGCTCCGCACCCACCGCCGCCCCCAGCCCGGCGGCCAGCAGTAACCGCAGGAACGCGTGCCACAAAAAATGCGCGTCATTCGGCGACATAACAAACCAGCAGGCTGCAGACTGGAGGCTGTAGGCCGGAGGTGGCCGCAATCTCTGCTCCAGCCTCCGGTCGCCAACCTTCAGTCAAGAGACCTGTCCCTACCTAGAATCTGACCAGATCCTGGATGGCGCAGTAGCGCGCGTCAATCTCCTGGCGTGTGAGCCGGCGCAGCCGCTCGACGCCGAACCGTTCGACGGCGAAGCTGCCCAGCACCGAACCATATATCATGGCCCGCCGGAGGGCGGCCTGGTCAAAGCCGCCCGCTTCGGCCAGCGCGCCCATGAAGCCGCCGGCAAAGCTGTCGCCGGCGCCGGTGGGATCGCACACCTGTTCCAGCAGGAAACCGGGCGCGCAGAATACCTTGCCGTCGACAAACAGCAGCGCTCCGTATTCGCCGCGCTTGATGACCAGAATCCGCGGGCCCATGGCGTGAATCGAGCGGGCGGCGGCCGGCAGGTTGTACTCGCCCGACAACAGGCGCGCCTCGCCATCGTTGATGACCAGCACGTGCAGGCCGCCGAGAGTCCGGCGCAAGGCCTCGGGCTTTCCCTGAATCCAGAAATTCATGGTGTCGCCGGCAACCAGCCGCGGTGCGGACAACTGGGCCTGCACGTTCCGCTGTAATTCCGGGTCGATATTGCCCAGAAACAGCAGCTCGCTGTCCCGGTACTCGGCGGGGATCTTGGGCTGGAAGTCGGCGAACACGTTGAGCTGCGTGTCCAGCGTAACGCGGTCGTTCAGATTGTCCGTGTACTCGCCGGACCAAAAAAAAGTGCGCCCCGGGGCCCGCTCCAGCCCCGCCGTGGAGATGTTTTTCTCTCGAAAGACGGCCATTTCCGCGTCGGTGAAGTCATCGCCGACCACGGCCACCACACGGAGGCCGGCAAAAAAGCTGGCGGCCAGCGAGAAGTATGTCGCCGAACCGCCCAACATGCGCTCGACCGCTCCGAACGGGGTCTTGACGGCGTCAAAGGCCACGGAACCGACTACCAATATGTTCATCGCCATCGCGGGGGCCGGCCTCGGCTTGCCCCGTGCTCTCCGCGTCTCAGGCGCTACCGGCCGCGGGCGGCCTGGGGGGCGGCGGAGGAAGCTGCCGCGCCTTCACTTCCGACTGGAAGCCGATGCGCCGGTGGCTCCCGTCACAGAAGGGCTTGTTCTCCGACGACCCGCAGCGACACAGCGAAACCGTGGTCCGGCCGCTCAGGTCGAACTGCCTACCTTCCGAATCGCAGACCTCGAAATCGCCCTCGATACGGACCGAGCCGTGGCTATTGACCGTGATCCTGGTCATTGTTCCTCCCGACTCACGCTAACCGCTTTTTCGGGGAAAAGCAACGTCGCGGGGGATCGTCAATGCGGTCCACGTAGGGCCCCCGGCGGAATGACTCACGGGATGGGCATGCGGCGCGGCAAGGGAATGCCGGACTGGCTGGAAGTCTTGCTGTTGGTGCGGCTAGGAGCGGGGATGGCCGAGCCGGCCGGTGGCGCGCTCTCAAACCGCAATTCATCTTCGGTGAACGCCAGCGTGCGGTCCAGCACCATGTCCAGCTCTTGGCCGCGCATGAGCTGGACGTCGGGGCCGCGGGTCAGCAGCACCTGGGCCACGCCGGCTGCCGCGCCACCCACGGCGCCGATGCCCGTGCCCAGGCCCGGATGGCGGCTGGCCGAACCGGCGATGGCGCCCACGGCGGTTCCGGCCCCGGCGGCGCTGGCCACGGTTCCGGCGTCCTGGCCCTTGGCGGCTTCCGATAGGATCTTTCCCTCGCGCTTCTCCAGCGTCTCGTTGCCGCTGCCGTCAACGGCGCCGACGCGGCCGCGGAAATCGCGCGTCACGCCGTTGGGAAGCGTCAAGGAGTCGAACCGCAGGTACATCTCGCCGCGTCCCTTAACCCGCCCCGGGCGCTTCACCTGGGTGATCGTTCCCTTGACGTAGCTGCCGCGAGGGATCACGATCTTCTGGTTGACCACGATCGGGAACCCGGTCTCCAGGTACACCTGGTCGCCCTCGTGGGCGCTGCGGGTGCTGATACTGTTGATCAGCAGCAGCGGGACACGCGTGCCTGCCGCAACGGTGTAGTTGGCGGGAGCTGACTGGTTTTCCGCCGCCGGCTGGCTTTCCTGCGCGGCCGCGTGGAGGCAGATGGCAAGAACCGGAACGCAAAATGCTTTTCTCATAACAGGCCTGTGATGGGAGCCGCCGATCCGCCTCGCGACTGAAGGCTGCCGGCTACCGCCTTCCGCCTTTTGCTTTCGGCCTCCAGCCTGACTGGGCTCCCGCGAAGCTCTTCGCAATATTAACGTGGAAAACCCGCCGCCGGTTACCTTTTCATTAACAAGCGGCCCCCGGGATGTGTCACTTTTCACCGCGCTGTGTCAGGCTGTCTGAAAAAAGGGCCGCCATGCGGGAACCTAACTGGCTGAAAGCAAAGACCAGGATAGTTGGACGGGGAATTGCTCGCATCCCAGGGCGGCGGCAATGTGTCAATTGGCTTAAGGACAGAAAGGGCCGAACATGACAGTGGTAGCCATCCTCGGTGTTCTGGTATTGTTCCTGCTGGTAATGAGCCTGACTAGTTCCCCGGGGGTCACCTCGCGCCCACGATAGAGACCCACTACACAGGCACGGCATGATCGCAGGGGCGACCCTTGTTGGCCCCCCCCCTCTCACCATGGTTCCCGTACGGGCGGCCACGCCGGGGTCGGCCCGCCGGCCGCTCTTCGAGCAACATCGCACCGCGCCATGAAATACGCTAGAATGGGGACTTTCGACAAGCCGCATGGGCCTGCTTATCCTTTACACGGGCAACGGGAAGGGCAAGACGACAGCCGCCATGGGAACCGCCTTGCGCGCGGTGGGGCAGGGGTTTCGCGTCCTGATGGTGCAGTTCATCAAGGGGTCCTGGCATTACGGCGAACTGGACGCAGCCAAGATGCTGGGCGAGGACCGATTCCTCATCCGCCCCATGGGCCGCGGCTTCGTCAAGGTCGGAACCGAGAAGCCGTCACCGGAAGACCTCGAGGCGGCGCGGAAAGCATGGGAATACGGGCGTGAGCAGATGTACTCGCGCCAATTTCAACTGGTCATTTTCGACGAGATCAATTACGCCATTCACTACGGCATGCTGGATGTAGCGGAGGTGAAGGAAGCGCTGGCCGGCCGCCCCGAAGACGTACACGTGGTCCTCACCGGCCGCCACGCTCATCCGCACCTGGCCGAAATGGCCGACGTGGTCACGGAAATGAAGCAGTTGAAGCACCCCTTCGAGAAAGGGGTGCTGGCTCAGCGCGGCATCGATTATTAGGCTGTGGGCTGTAGGCGCGGCGTCTGGGGGAGTCGAATCCGCAGCCTACAGCCTACAGCCCACAGCCTACAGCCCAAGGAGACACTGTGGCCTGGTTCAGGAAAGAAAAAAAACCACTGGAGTCGGTGGAGGGGAAGCGCGTCCATACCGAAGGTTTGTGGACCAAGTGCGAGAGCTGCCGCCAGATTATCTGGAAAAAGGACCTGGAGGCCAACTGGAACGCTTGCCCGCGCTGCAGTTTCCACTTCAAAATCGATGCCCGGACGCGCCTGCGATTGCTGTTCGACGGCGAGTGGGTGGAGCATTATTCCGGCCTGGCCTCCACCGATCCGCTGCAATTCAAGGACCTGAAGGCCTACCGGGAGCGGCTCTCCCAGATGCAGAAGAAGACCGGGATGAACGACGCGGTGGTGGTGGCCGAGGGCCGGCTGGAGGGCCGGCCGGTGGTGCTGTGTGCCATGGAGTACAACTTCATCGGCGGCAGCATGGGCGCCGTGGTGGGCGAGAAGATCACCCGGGCCATCGAGCTGAGCCTGGCCAAGCGCGTGCCGCTCATCATCGTGTCGGCGTCCGGCGGCGCCCGGATGATGGAGGGCGTGGTCAGCCTGATGCAGATGGCCAAGATCAGCGCCGCGCTGGCGCGGCTGGACGAAGCGCGCGTCCCGTACATCAGCGTGCTGACCGATCCCACCACCGGCGGCACCACCGCCAGCTTCGCCATGCTCGGCGATCTGAATGTCGCCGAACCGGGGGCCCTCATCGGCTTTGCCGGCCCGCGGGTCATCGAGCAGACCATCCGCCAGAAGCTGCCCGAAGGCTTCCAGCGCAGCGAGTTCCTGCTGGAACACGGCATGCTCGATGCGGTGGTCGATCGCAAGGATTTGAAGACCTACATCGCGCGGGCTCTCGAGTTCTGCACCTGGACGTCCGACAAGGCGGGCAGCGCCGCGGCGGGCGCTCCGCCGGCGCCATGACCTACGCGGAAACCGTTTCTTACCTGCTCACCGTCGGCCAGGAACTGCGGGGCGTGAAGTTCGACCTGGCCAACGTTTCCCGCCTGCTCGAAGCGCTGGGCCATCCGGAGCGCTGCTGGAACTCGGTTCACATCGCGGGCACCAACGGCAAAGGTTCGGTGGCCGCCATGATGGAGGCCGTGCTGCGGGCCGCCGGATATCGGACCGGGCTGTACACCTCGCCCCACCTGGTCCGCGTCAACGAGCGCATCCGGGTGGCGGGGGAAGAGATTTCCGACGCCGATTTCGCCTCGGTTTGCGGCGACGTTCTGGCCCTCGTCGAGCGGCTGCTGGCCGAGCGCGCCCTGCCGGGCCACCCCAGCTTCTTCGAGTGCCTGACGGCGACGGCCTTCGAGCATTTCCGGCGGGCCGGTTGCGACATCGCGGTGCTGGAAACGGGCATGGGCGGGCGCCTGGACGCCACCAACGTGGTGCGGCCGCTGGTTTCCGTCATCACCCCCGTCGATTTCGACCACGAGGCCTACCTGGGCCATTCGCTCGGCCAGATCGCATTCGAGAAGGCGGGCATCATCAAGGAGGGCGGGGTGGTGATCGCCGCGCCCCAGCGGCCCGAGGCGGCGGCCGTGATCGAGCGGGTGGCGCGCGAGCGCGGCGCTGAGTTGGTAAAGGTCGCTGAGCCAGGGACAGCGAATTTCGGCAATGACGCGCTGTTGCGGGTGGCCTTGCCGGGCCGCCACCAGGTGGAGAACGCCCGGCTGGTGGTGCTGGCCGTCGAGCAGTTGCGCAGGCTCGGACTGCGCATCTCCGACCAGGCGCTGCGCCAGGGTCTGGCGGGCGTGCGTTGGCCCGGACGCCTGGAATGGATCCCGGGCCGGCCCCGCCTGCTGCTGGATGGCGCCCATAACCCGGCCGGCGCCCGCGCCTTGCGTGCCTACCTCGAGGAATTTCGGATTTCGGATTTCGGATTGCGGATTTCAGACGCCGACAAAGGGGGCAATCCGCAATCCGAAATCCGCAATCCGAAATTGGTTTTGCTGTTCGGGGCCATGCGGGACAAGGCGGTGGCCGAGATGGCCGATCTGCTGTTTCCCCTGGCCGGCGCCGTGGTCTTGACTCGTCCGCCGCAGAAGCGCGCGGCCACCACCCAGGTGCTGGCGCAATTGACAGCGCACCTGAACCACCGCATCATCGAGTGCGAGGATCCCGGCGCGGCGCTGGCCAAGGCCCGCGATCTGGCCGGTCCCGACGGCATTGTCGTCGTTACCGGCTCCTTGTACCTGGTGGGCGCTGTTAAGAGCTAAGAGTTATAAGTTTAAGGCGCATCTGCCTCTGAAGGATCATTCTTAACTCTTAACTCTTAATTCTTAACTCTTATGAGGTACGCACTCGGCTGGCTTCGCTCGATGCTGTTCACCGACGTTTTGATCTATCTCGAAACGGCGGTGATGGGCACGATTTCGCTGGCCGGCTCCTTGTTCGATCCACACGGGCGCTTCCAGCACCGCTGCGCGCGGATCTGGTCGGGGATGATCCTGGTGACCAGCCGGGTGAAGGTGCGGGTCCACGGGCTGGAGAACATCGACCCGCGCGCCACTTACATTTATTGCGCGAATCATCAGAGTCTCATGGACATCCCGGTGATCTTCAGCAGAATCCCGGCCGAATTCCGGATCCTGGCCAAGAAGGGACTGTTCTCGGTCCCCTTCCTGGGATGGCACCTGCGGCGTTCCGGGCACCTGGAGGTGGACCGGAGCAGCCCGCGCGGCGCCCTGCGCAGCTTCGAGCAGGCGGCGCGGCAGCTTCGCCAGGGCGCGTCGATTTTCTTTTTCCCCGAGGGCGGGCGGAGCGACGACGGAACGCTGAAGCCATTTCGGCCCGGCCCGTTCCTGCTGGCCATTAAAGTCGGGGTGCCGATCGTTCCGGTGGCCGTCAGGGGAACGCGGCAAGTGCTGCCCATGGGGTCCATGTATATCCGGCCGGGCGCCGTCGAGCTGATGGTGGGGAAGCCGGTGGCCACGGCCGGCCTCAGCCTGCGCCATGCCGACCGGCTGACCGCCGCGGTACACGACCAGATCGCCGGCTTCCTGGGAGTTGAACCACAAAGACACGAAGAACACGAAGTGCACAAAGGTTAGTACACCATCTTCTTTGTGGTCTTCGTGTTCTTCGGGACTTTGCGGTGAAAGAAGGAATGTTGAAACCGCTGATCGGCATTTGCTGCCGCCTGGACCGCACGCCGCAGGGTGACCGCTTTTACCTGCAGCGGGAATACAGCGAGGCGGTGGTGGCGGCCGGAGGAATCCCGGTGCTGCTGCCGCCGCTGCCGGACCTGGAGTATGCCCGCGAGATCGCCGGGCGCCTGGACGGGATTCTTCTTTCCGGCAGCGCCAGCGACGTGGCCCCGCAACAGTATGGGGCGGAGCGCGATCCGCGCGTCACGGATGTGCACCCGGAGCGCGACGCGCTCGATTTCGCGCTGGTGGACCACGCCATC
>Ga0315288_10000620_pt1 | contig 44571 bp, 73 predicted proteins | sample YL17G11_20_MG_FD_203454 | JGI IMG/M metagenome (GOLD analysis project Ga0315288, IMG submission 203454) | Sediment microbial communities from Yellowstone Lake, YNP, Wyoming, USA - YL17G11_20 | ecosystem: Environmental > Aquatic > Freshwater > Lake > Sediment | place: USA: Wyoming | collected... | reverse complement strand
CGGCGTCCCATGGTGTCGAGAGCACGAGTCCGATGTTGCATGCGGGGCAGAGGCGTGAGGGGCGGGGCATTTCGGTCGGTTCTCTTTCGGGGGTTTGGTTCGAGGCGCGCGCGCGGCGGTGTAATCGACCCTTGATGAACGTCTTCAATCCGTTGGGCGGCCGTCGTCTACTACTCCAGTGGTGGACGCACGACACGCGTGGGCACGTAGTGCTGGCGGAGTCACGGCGTTCGTTGGAGGCCGTCCTCGATCGGGTCATCAGGGAGTACGGGGACGCACGTGGGGACGTAGATGTCCGAGCGTTTGCGCTTGTCGAGCTTGTAGCGCCGCCCGAGAGGTTCTCTGTAGAGCAGGCGGCGTTCGATCGTCGGGGTGTTGTCGAGGCGTTCCGTCGGGAGGTTTCTTGGCGTGTCCACGAGGCGTTCGAGGCGGGGGAGACGTTGCCCGTGCCGTTCTCGTGGTGCGCTCATGGGGACGAGTACGAGTGCACGGCGTGCGCGCATGGGGTCATCGTCGGGATGACGGACGAGGCGTTTTACGAGCGGTATGCGTCCGGGTGGCCGGTACGGGAGGTACGGCGTGTCTTCTCTCGCTCGAAGCCGCCTGCGCCCCGGCATCAGCATGGTCCTTCACGCGCCCGTGTTGCGACGGAGGGGGAGCCTCTCCACTTCGCGTACGCGGACTTTGGGCATCACGCGTCGGGCGTCGACCTTTTGCCGGTTGAGGAGGGGCCGGTTGAGGAGGGGCGTCCGCGGCATTTGAGCCCGAACGTGCTCTTCTTCTACCGCGTCGTCGAGGAGCTGGACCGTGGGCCGCTTGTTGCCCGTGTTGCGGCGGGGGTGGCGAAGCTGAAGGCGTTCAAGGCGGGTGTTTTTCGTGCGGGGCAAGAGAAGCGTGAGGCGGAGAGGCGTGAGGCGGTAGCGAATGTCCGTGCGTACTTTGGGGTCGGCCTATGAAGCTCCGGCGCCGGGGGATGCATGAGGATGCGGTCTTTGAGAGCGTGTGCCTCTTGGGGACGCTTGCGCTTCTTGGGGGCTTCTGGGTTCCTCGATGAACCTAGAGCGCGCGGGCTTCCTTGTGGGGCTCGCGGTTGGGGGCGTTTTCCTCGTCTGGCGGCCATGAGGGGGGCGCGGCTTTACCGGGTTGCGGACTTGGCGCGGGACTATGCGGCGTCGTCATTGCCGGCGTTGGAGGCGCGCGCGTGCCTCTTGGAGGTCCGGGGCATGTGCGACCGGCTGCTAGACCCTTCGGTGACGGACGGGGAGCGTGTACGGGCGGTGAACAAGCTCCGCGGGTACTTCACGCTTGGGTGGGGGCGTGTTGAGAACATCGCGATTTGGAGCAAGCACGTAGGGGAGTCGTCGGGCGTCCGTCAGAGGTGAGGGGCTCAAGACGCTCGAAGAGCGGTAGCCTTCCACCGCCGAACGAGCTTAGCGAGGATGTTCTTCGCCCCCATCGATGCGAAGAGGCGATCGTAGATAGGCTCGATCTCCTTCTCGAACCGCTTCTCGTCCATGAAGACGTCTTGGTCGTACGTGAGTTGGGTGAGCCACGGGTTCACGATGCCCGCACGAGAGAGTTTCGTGTAGACGTATTGTTCGGTCATGCGGGCCCAAACCTCGGCCGCGCTCTGGTGGTAGGAGAGCTTTCGAGTGTCACCGTCCTTGAGCTTGGAGTAGCCCTTCTCGGCTTCGGCGATGAGTTCAGGAGGGAGGTCGGACTTGTACCGTGCATCGTGGATCTTACGGGAATGGTAGGGGTGATCTTCGGGGAGATCGTACATGTCTTTCCCCGTCAGGTTCTTCACAGCACCAGGCAGCGCGATCTCATAGGAGGCATTGAGTCTGTCCTCCCAGCGCGCATAGTCTGGAGTGTTGGTGATGGCGATCATCAACTCCCCGGCTTCGGGTAGCATCGCCTGGAGCCGCTTGGACCCACCTTCGCTCTGGTACATTGTCGCGAAGTATTTGGCGCTCGACCTACCGAAGATGTCTCCAGACCCTCCGTACGAAGGTTCGCCCTTCTCGCCTTTCGCCTCCATCTCCTTCTTGTCGAGACGGTAGGCGATGAGATCCTCGAAGTAGTGACTCAGCTCGTGAGCGAGGAGACCCTTGTAGTCATCCCCAAAGGTTACACGAGGCTGCCATATCTTCTGCCCGCTATAGGGTTCGCGATCGTCCCAGGCAAAGTAGTGCGCCGCAGCCATGAAACCCGTGCCCCCGCCAAAGCGGAAGGCGAGCTTCTTTCCGTGCTTGCCGCAGAAGCCTTTTCCGAAGATACCTTCGAGGTCGGAGATTGACCGGGCGACATGGCCCAAGAGGTCTTTCTGCTCTTTCTCATCCATCTCTTTGGGAAACTCGACCTCCCCCGTGTTGTGCTCGGCCTGGAACGCTTCGACCGTGGTGGGCTCGAAGTGCAAGGGCACGAGCTTCACGCCATCTCGAATGGCCTTGTTGGTTTCGAGTCGACTGAGGGAGGACTTTAAGTCCTCCATGAGATGGCCACTCACGATTTTTCGATCGGCGGCTTCTTGAATGATCCGTCGCGCGGTATCGATGGTCCGGGCCTTCTGGAGGAGAGTGACGAACTTCCCCGCCTCACGTGGGACCGTAACCTTTTCTGCATCGAACCCCTTCTGGCCCGTGCTCTCTTGCTGGTAGCGCGTGTACTTGGCGCTCTCCTCGAAGCTCTTGATCACGGACGTCATGACGAAGAGTGTCCCGCCGTCGATGACCATCTTCGACTCGCGCTTTAGGATCTCCTCGATGGACTCTTTGGCCTCACCCTTGTTCTTGACGATGTTCAGATTCACGCCGACCTGGCGCTGGATCTTCTTCAGCGTCTGACCTGAGTTCTTCCAAATCTCCTGCTGCTCTTCAGGGGTCTTGTCTTCCAGCTTCTTGCTGTAATTGGCTTCGGTGTCTTCGACGAGCTTGCGGATCTTGTCTTGCTCTTCGGTGGGAAGATCGAACCACGCCCCAGGGTTTTCGTCCTCGTGGGGCTTCAGCGTGAGGCTTCGGTTCGAGCCCTTCCCGAGTTGAATTACCTTGCGTAGCAAGGTTCTCATCTGTGTGGGGATCACGCTCAGACGCGTGACGTCCTTGAAGAACGAGGTGTAGTCGGTTCCGTAGTACGAGTTTTCTCCTTCAGAGTCCCCCTCGGCAATGCCGTAGGTCTCGCGAATGAGTCGAAGGACGACGGGCGAGGCTTCTTCGCGGCTGATACGTCGTAGGCCCCGAAGGATACGAAGAACCTGCACGAGCGCTTGGCGGTCCTGCTTCACGCTGAGCTTGGAGACCGCGCGGAGCCCAAGGGCTGTGGAAACGAGCCCGGATCCGTGTTCGCCGGCCTCGATGTCCTCGGCGAGCTTGGCGCACGCGGCGGTGAACTGCTCGTGGTACTGGCGACGAAGCAGTAGGAAGCGTTTGATTTCCTTCTCATCGTAGAAGGCGTTCTGAACGATCACGGACTGTGCGATGAGGATCGCGATGCCGCCCATGATGGTATCGACCTCGGGCGGGTTTTGCTCCCCGCTGTCCGCAGATCGAAGGAACCTCTCGACGATTCGACTCGCGGCCGTGCTCATGCCAGGGCCGCTTCACAAGAACAAGCGTATTTCAGGCTGTAAATGGCGCGGCCCCGTCGCCCTCACCTCACGAGGAAGCCGGGGCTCTTTCATTCGGAGGGGACCGTCTTGCTCTTGTCGGTATCGGCGAGAGCGAACGCCTCGCACGTAGGGCAGAGGTGCTGGTCTCTAGGGATAGAGCAGGCGATCCCCAGGATGGGGCATTCCCAGTCGCCTTTGCAGCGGGAGCAGGGGGCGTCACAGGGTGTGTCGTGAACGAGGCCCATGTTCATCGTCGTTGGGGCTCTTCTTTGAGGGTCTTTTCCGCGGGGAGATCGAGGATGCGTCGGAGGGCTCGGGCGATGACCATGGCGGTGATGTTTTCGACGGTATGCCCGCGGGGGAAGTCGTCGGTGACGACTTTGATGAGTTCGCGGCAGACGTCGTAGCGGTCGAGGGAGTCGTTCGTCGGGCGGGGCTCATTCGTCATCGCGGGTGAGTCGTTGCCAGGCGTTCGGGGTTGGGTCGCTCGGGTTTTCGGGTTGCGTTTGCGGTGTTTCATCGAAGAAAGTGATGCGGGCGTCGGGGTTAGCGGGCGAGCTACGGACGATGCCACCGTCGGGGGTTTGGTGCCAGAGGGCTTCGAGTTGGCGGGAGCTGAAGGGGGGCTCGGGGATGAAGTAATCGGGATCGGTCGGGTTTGGGGTCCGTTCGTGAACGATGGGCGGGGGGTCGAGGATGCGCGTTGCCGGGTCTTCGGCCATGGGGAGGCGGGCTTCCTCGGGCGGGACGGCGCGGGCGACTTCTAGGCCCCAGCCCGGCGGCGCATACCGGAGCCGTTGGGGGCGCGCGGCGAGCGTGGGGGGCGGTTTTGAAGGGGGCTCGGGGGCGGGAGCGGGGGGTGTTTGGGGGCGCGCTTCGAGGGTGTTGAGGCGCCGTCGCAGGCGTACGAGGGCGAGGGTGAGCCCGAGGCAGTAGGTCGCGAGGAGGGCGTCGAGGGAGAAGCTCACGTGCTGGGCTCTACACCGCGGGGTTCAGGGGTAGCGGGTGAGGGCGCCGTCCATGTCGTTGAGGGCGAGGTGCTTTTGGATCTCGCCACGGAAGGCTTCTTCACTGAGGGGCGTCCGTCCGAGTCGTCGATCGAGGGTCCCGAGGGCGAGGGCGAGTCCGATGGCGGCGCGGTCGGGTGCGTCCATCTTGGGGATGTTGGTAGGGACGGCGGAGGGCTGACGTGCGGCGAAGCCTTCGAGGTAGCAGTTGAAGAGGAGCGGCCAGGTGAGGGGGAGCTTCTCGGCGCCCGCGCGGAGGGCGAGTCCGCCGGAGAGGACGACGAGGAGCGTGCCGAGGAGGAACGAGAGGACGTGGACTTTGCCGACGAGCAGGATGCTGGGGCCGTAGATGGCCTTTGGGACGCTTTGGGCGAGGTAGTCTTCGTGCATGTGTCCGGCGATGTTCTCTAGGAGGGCGACGCCGGAGATGATGGCGAGGAGGTAGGCGACCCAGGAGGCGGCCATGAGTCGGGGGGCCCAGCGGCTCTTGCTGGACGCGATGCTGTCCTTTGAGAACGTGACGCTGAGGCCGATGATACCGGTCGAGGCGGTGATCATGACCTTGGCGGTCTCGGCGGCGAGCTTGTAGGAGTCGAAGGCGACGGATTCGATGGGCATGGCGGCGGTCAGCAGAAGGGCCAGAAGCCGGGGCAGAGGGAGCCCGCGCCGGCTTTGAGGCCGCCTTCGGTGCTCCAGCAGCCTTGGACGGAGCCCTTGCGGCACTCGCCCGAGGCGCGGGCGACGAAGTCGGTGACCTTTTGCCGCGCGAGCGCGGGGTCTCCGAGGCCGCCGTTTTGACAGAGGGCCGTAGCCGCGTGGTCCACGTAGCCACGGATGGCGCCTTCTTTGAGGGTGTCTCCGCGGGCTGTCATCTCGACGAAGAAATCTCGGTTGAGGGCATCGGTCATGTTGGCGCGGCAGAAGAGATCGTGATCGGGCTCTTTGGGGACACCGGCCATGCCGCCGCAACTCACGAGGGGGAGGACGAGTAGGCATACCGCCGTGCTTCGCTTGGACATGCGAAGCGACTCTACACCAATGGGAAATAGGCGCGGGGGGTGAGAAGCTACTTGTAGTTCGCGGGTGGCATGCGAGGGCGTGTCACCCATGGATAGCATTCAAGGCTTAGGAACCCTCAAAGGCGACCCTGGGGATCCTGGCCCGCCGGGCGACCCTGGTCTACCTGGGGCTCCGGGTGCTCCTGGGACTCCTGGTCAAGACGGCGACCCTGGCCCGCCCGGACCCCCGGGCTCGGGGGGCGGCGTCTTCGTCTACCGTGATTCGGATCCGGCCCCTTCGGGGAACGTCTACGCGACGTTTGACGATGCCTACGAGGCGGCGAAGGCCCTAGGGACGCCCGCGACGATCATCATCGACGATACCCTTAATGACTGCTCGGTGGGCAATGCGGGCGGGTACGGGGCTCTCGTCACGGCGCTGTCAGGGTCGACGGCCACGGTCGACAACCTACGGAACATGTCTCCGTCGGTCATTGGCAAGAAGCTTGGACTCACGCAGTCGGACCACGCCTCGAACAACGGGGCCTTCACGATCACGGCGGTCATCTCGCCTTCGGTCGTCCAGATCGACAACGCGCTCGCGGTCGTAGATCAGGGCAACGGACTCGGGTGGTACCTTGTCGATGGGGTGAGCGCCTCGCTTGAGAGCGCGCCCACCCTCGTCCTCTTGGGCAACCTGCGGGACGTGCCACCCTCGATTGTAGGGCAGGACATACACCTCTTTGGGGGCAATCCGCTGAACGCAGGATCGTTCCCGGTCGTTGCGTGGGCCTCGCCGAAGATGGTGTGGATCGACAACCCCAATGCCGTCCTCTACGACAGCTCCTACTGGGGGACGCAAGGGGGGACGGGGGCGTCCGTCGCGTTGTTTGACAATGTCCAGACGGCGACGATCACGGGGCTTTCGGGCATCACTCCGAATCACGTCAACCGAACGCTCTTCTTCGCAGGGGCGTCCAACGGGAACAACAACGGGGGCTACACGATCACGGCGGTGCTCTCGCTCACCTCGGTCGAGATCAACAACTCGAACGCGGTCGCGCTGGACGCGAACAACGGGTCGATCACGTGGGAGGTCGCGAGCGACTACGGGGCCTACCCTTCGGCAATCACGCAGGTCGCGATCATCACGGGGCTGACGGGGCTGACGGCAGAGGACGTGGGCAAGGCGCTCATGCTCCAGAACACCGACGACAACAACGGATCGTGGCTGACCGCGGGGCACATTTCGGCCACGTCCGTCCTGCTCTACAACACGAGCCCGAACGCGCCGGACGGGAATAACGGGTCGATCTGGTGGCACCTCGGCAAGGACTACGATCTCAGTCAGATCACGCTCTCAGGGCCGGGTAAGGCCGACACGGCGTTCATCCTCTATGACGGCGTGACGTGGACTCGCGGGTACAGCCGGATCACGGGCTTTCTGTCGGTCTATACGGAGTTTGGGTTCCAGCAATACCTCGGGATGCCGGGGCTCATCGACTCCCTGCCGAGCATGGTGCACGATCGTCAGTCCGGCCTAGCGCCGGACGGCGACGGCATGATCTTCGATGCAAGCCTCGGGTTCAACACCAACATCAACCTGACGTTTGAGAGCGACGGCTTCGCGTACGGCTACGTGTACACGGGGCAGAACACGAACGTCTGGGTCAACATCCGCGCCTATGAGGCCAGTCAGATAGGTTCGAACTTCATCCGTGGTGTCGGAGGCTACATCAGCCTCGACGTATACTCGCCGCAGGTCGAAGACATCCCCTTCACGTACGACGACTTTTCAGGGTCGCCGGGGGACCGTGTGTACACGGTCTATAGGGCGCGCGCGAGCACGCTCCTACCCTTTGCGGGATCGGGCACCTTCCCAACGCCGGACTTCAATGGGATCTACGCGCAGGGGCAATACACCGTGCGGACCGGCACGATGTACTTCGACCACGACACTCTGAAGCCACAGTGGTACACGGGCGAGGGCTGGACGACGTGGCCGGACGGCGGGGGTGGCGGAGGGATCCCCATCACGGGGACACCGACGACGGGGCAGGTTCCGGTTGCGACGAGCCCGACAACGGCATCGTGGCAGGATTTGCCGACGACGGATCCGCTCAACGGGGTGACGATCTCGGGGACGCCGACGACGGGACAGTTCCTCAAGGCGACGAGCACTAACACGGCAGACTGGGAGACGGTCACGATACCGGTCCCGACGCCGAACCTCTACATCTACCGTGAGGGGGCGACGCCAAGCGGGAACGTCTATGCCACGTTCGATACGGCGTATGCGGCGGCCACGGCGGCGGTTGCGGCGGGCTTTGCCGCGACGATTGGGATCGATGACACGCTCAGTGCGTGCACGATGTCGGGCAACGGCTACGACTTGAACGAGATCCCGCTGAGGGGCGGGTTTGGCCCAAATCAAAACGTCCTGACGATCAGCAACTCCCTAATCAATCAGGGGTTCACGCTCGACAATCTCAGGGTCAACGTCACTGCGGGCGGCGTACTCACCAGCTACAGCACGGGTACGACGGTCAACGTCAGACTCAAGAACAAGAGCCGCATCCACAACACGTCCACCAACCTGTGGACGTTCGGCGGTGGGACGATGAACTTGTTCCTCGGGGACGAGTGCAGTCTCACGGGGGACTACTTCTGGTACGGCCCCGCGACGGGCACGATCAACATCTACTACGAGAGCGGTAGCAGCTCGATCACGACGAACCTCGCGGCGTTCAACTACTGCGCGGCGGGGGTTACGCTCAACAACTACGTCTCTTCGGGGGCGACGTTCCTCTCGAACTACGGCAACTTCGCGGGCACATCCAACTTCTTCTTCGAGTCGAAGGCGGGCAACCTCGCGCCGTACACGGGCACGGGCACGCTACCGGATCCCTCGACGAGCAAGAACGTCCAGACCGGGACATCGTACTACGACCAGACGACGGGCAAGCCCTATTGGTGGGACGGGGCCGCCTGGGTGCCTGCCGTAACGCTCCCCGCGACGCCCCCCGCGCCATCGTTCTTCCAGGGGAGCCTGCTCAGCCAGACCTCGGATCTCGCGGGCGGCGACCACATCAAGTTCAATTCGTACGACTTCACGCAAGGGTCGAACATCGTCTTGGACGCGGGGAGCGGGTACACGACAACGGCGGGCCAGCCTAGCATCGGACGCATCACACTCACGGAGGGGCACACGTACAAGCTCACCGCGTGCATCAACGAGGTCCAGGGGACGGGCGACTTCTTCACGCAGTGGTGGAACGCCTCCATAGGCGGCGCGCTGGGGCCTGTCTCTCGCGTTCAGAGCGCGGGGTCCGACACGGATGCACCGGGGCAGAACACGGGCTTCATCACGGTGACCGGGTCACCCGTGCTCGTGGAGCTTCGGATCACGTTCAACAGCGGGATCACAAGGGTCGGTAACAACCCCATCGTCCCCTGGTTCACGGTCGAGGAGGTCTCCTAATGCCTACGTTCAATCCGACGCGTGACGAGATGCTTGCGCTTGTGGAGCAGCGTGCTCCGCAGCTCCCGAGCGCGATGAAGGACGAGATCGCGGCCGTGGCCCTCGCCATCTTAGAGGACCCGAAACGCACCGATAGCCCGATCATGGCGGTCAAGCTCGCCATCGGACGGGCGGGTCGCGCGCGACCTACCCCTTGAGGGGTTCCTCATCCGTGATGGGGTCCCCGAAGTCGTTCGTGAGACACCACGTTCGGAACGCGCGCCACGTTTCGGGGGGCATGGCGCGGATGCGCTCTTTGGCGTTCTCGGGACTCTCACTCGTGTGAGCATCCCAGAGTGCGAGCCGTTGGGTATGGGTCAGTTTCATCATTCAGCTAGGGGTTTGACGAGGGCGCTGAGCCAGTCGAGGGCTTCGGAGAGCTTGGCGAACTGAGGGAAGAAACGACTCGTGGTACCGGAGTCGGCATCGAGGAGGGGGACCGGGCAGTCGTCAGCGCAGGTCCAGGAGGCGATGGCTTCAGTGCCATCGGCATCGGAGTGGCCGGTGACCGGTTGAGCGCGGCCGACCGTCTGGTGTCCCTTGGCGGCGGCGTGGACACCGGAGCGGCGAACGGCGACGGCGGGCTTGCCCTTGGGGATGCTGGTCCCTTGGACGCGGCGGGTGCCTTCGCGGGTGCACTCCAACGCGTGGACGAGCACGAGGTTCGGGGGCCATCTCCCGCTCACGTGTGGGGGGTTTGCCTTGTCGCCCCCGTAGACGCCTTCGATGCCGTAGCCCTCGGCGTGTCCAGATCCGCTTCGGGGCTTGCCGGTCTTGGAGAAGAACTCGGAGAGGTCGGCGCGGACGCGGCAGGCGTCGATGTTGAGGGCGCCGAGACCCGAGCGGAGCACCTCGGGGACGATGGGGCCATCGAGGGGCGAACGGACGAGCCATGCGACAAGCACGGTGGGTCCGGGGGCGAGGACGAGGAGGCCGTCGCGGACGTGCAGCCCCTTCGCGCGGAGGCGTACGCCCGTGTCGAGGTCGCCGATGATGATCTGGTGGGTTCCGGGCGTCATTGGTACCGCAGGCATCGGCGGTGGATGTCTAGGGCACGAAGAGCGATTCCCGATCCCCCCAAGGAAGTCGAAGGAGTGCGCGGGGCAATTTCTTCGCGGGAAGGGTGACCGAGGCCGTGTGGGGGCGAAGCTTGTGGTCCCTGGCGGGTAGCGCGAGGCGGACGATTTCGAGGGCTTTGGCGCTCATGGTGGGGTCAGCCCCTCTTACACCAAACGTCTGAGACCTTTGCCCACGGAGCGGCGTAGGTAAGGACCATGGCAGACATAGAGCGTGTTACTGTCCAGCCCCGTTGGCTTAGCGACCAAATAGACGATCCTCCGGGTAACACCGACAAATCGCGGGACTCTAGTGGGCCGCATTCGTTCTTAGCGTCTCTTAGCTTACGTGACGTTTTCGACGACTCGGAATGACCTGGGCGCGCGGGGTAGGGTTCGACGTAGATCCCAACATGCGCAACTATAAGGTCACGACGGAAGACGACACGGTGGTGGGCACGGTCACGCCGAAGGGCGAGGAGGATCTCGACCTCGTGAAGGCCCTCCACACGGCGGGTCACCTCCCCGGTTGGGCGCGTACGTCGCTCGATCTCCTCGACGTGGTGTTCGTCGGTGAGGACACGGACGGCAGCACGAAGCTCGAAGTCATCGACCCCCACACGAACAACGTCCTCTTCATCTGTACCGAGTCGTGAGCGCCCGTGTGTTCGAGAAGGCGGTCGCGGCGGACAAGAAGGGCGACCTTTACGCCGACCCGTGCGAGGAGACCGGAGACTTTGGGGTCTTTGGCACGGAGTCTGGTTTCTGCTACACGACCCGAAGTACGCAGAAGGACGCGGAAATGGCGGCGCGAGAGCTACGCGCGAGCCTGGGGATCGGAGCATGTGCAAAGACCTGAAGAGCCTTTCGCGGCGCGCCGAGGACCAAGGTTGGAGAGTCGTGCCCACGCGAGGTGGGCATCTCCGATGGCTGCCACCGTGCCCTACGAACGGCTTTGTGGTCAGCGCATCGACACCGAGCGACTACCCGGGCGCTCCGCAATCTGGTGTCTGACCTGCGGCGCGCGGGGCTGGCCGTCTGATTCCTCTGGGCTCCTGACGGGCGTGCCGCCGTAGATCACGACATGACCCACGAGCCTTCGAATCAGGTGATGGTGATGGAGCAGCAGCGGCTTCGCCTTGCGGGCGCCGACCATGTGTTCCTGCACATGCTGCCGACTCTCACCCGGCCCGAGCTGGAAGCGCTCATAGCCCGAAATCCTCGTGTGTGGGCGCGTTTCGCGGGGTTTCTGCCGTCCCTTCCGGGCTTTGCCCGGTAAATCCTTTTGAGGAGATTCCCCGGACATTTGAGGCTGTGCGCGTGTCTCCCGAGGGAGATCCCCGTGTAGTAAGCCTCCGGATGCAAGCTCGCATCGCGTTTGAACCCTCTTTCGAGGGTGTCGCCCGGTGTAGCTCGGAGGGGATGCGCATTCCCGTCCGCACAGAGATCCAAGTCCTTTCCGCTGACGAGCCCCGTGGCGAACCGCTCGGGTTCACGGTGTACGAGAACCTTGGGCCGCCAGTGGGCCGAGGGCTCGACGCGGAAGGCCGCCCCGTGCTCATCACGGATCGTGACGGGCTCATTCCAGGCGACGTGATAGCCCTCAAGGGCGGCGCTCAGATGACCGTCTACGCGCACAAGGACGGCCTCCGAGCGCGCGGGTCAGAAGGCACGATTGCCCTCGTCTATACGTCGTACACCCGCAGCGAGCCCGAGAGGCTCACGATTCAGGAATGCTGGTGCATCGGGGCCTGGATACTCCCCTAGTTGGAGGCGTGGCGGGCTTTGGCGCGCCGCTCTTCCTCGGCGTAGCACTCGTCTTTGCCGGTCTGGTTGAAGATCGCGAGCCGGTTCATGTCAGGGATGGCGCCGGGGGCACCTTTCGCACAGGGTGCCCAATAGCCGTAGGCGGGGTTGCGGGGGTTCGTGTTCTCCCGCGCGTACCAGCCGCGCCGCTCGCACTCGGCGGTCCCGGGCCAGGCACCGTCCCACTTCGAGAGGATGGGATCGTGGCCCGCGCACTCGCAGGAGAGCCGCTGGCCCTTGCAGGCGGAGCAGCGCTCGACATCGCAGCCGCCTTGGTGTATCTGACCGGGTTCTACCCCGCAGTCGGGACATTTCTTCGCCATGGGGGCAAGGATCCTAGCACGACCCTCGGGTTCGTTGGTGTAAGGGATCGTCAATGTCGAGCCGTCGCGTTCTCAGTCTGATCGAAGCTCTCGGCAGCATCGGCCTAGGGTTCCTCGCGTACGCCTTCAAGGCGAATTTCGCGACCGCCGTTCTCTGCTCTCTTCTCGCGGGGGGTCTCATCACCCTCGCCGTGCTGACATGGGGGTGGGAAAAATGAGGGTCGAACACGAGCGACTCCGCGACGCCGATGGGCGCCCGATCGCCAACGAGGTGAAAGTCACCCTTCACCGTGACGCACGTGGAGAGATCCTCTACGTATCGATTTGGTGCGGGCTCATCGTCTCCCGAATCGTACCGAAGGTGTTCGAACAGTGAATACAAGCCAAGTAACGATACACCCCGAGGACATGCCGACGGAGGCGGACCTTCGACGCGTCGTCGAGCAAATGAAGCGGGCGACGCACCGTGAGTTCGTCACCACGGCCCCGGTCTACTCAACGACGGAGGGGGAGGCCTACGCGCGCCACGTGCCCCACACGGCGGAGATCATGAGCGACCCGCTCCACCCTCGGCTCCTGCGGGTGGACGGGCTCTACGTGGCCGTGGTGCTCACGGTGGACGCGTTTGAAGGCTCGCCCCAGTGGCACCTGAGCATGTCCCTGGTGACCGCCACGGGCCTCGGTCGCGTGCCCGAAGCCCTGGCGCTCCGTCTCGCGACCGTGTTCTTCTCGGAGTGGGTCGAGGGGCCGCCCGAAGGGGCCTTCAAGGACGTAAGGCACTTCCGTTCCCGCTACGAGGCCCCGTGACCCGGCTTGCCGCCCCCGGAGGTCTGCCGTAGGCTTGGCGCCATGCTGTGGGGGGATCCGATGCTCTAGCGCCATTTGGAGGGCGCTAGAGATGATGACAACGCTCCCTGCTGTGCAGTTCGGGTGCAAGCGCGCACGCCGTATTGTGACGTACTCCGCCAGTCAAGCGCGTTCCGACAAGCGGTGTGCCAACCGCCGCCACCGGCGTGCCTTGAACCGTGCCACGCGCCGGTTCGTTCTAGCCCCCGAGGACTTCGACAACGAGGGCTTCAACGTCCCCTCGTTGAGCCCTTGGGACATCGCCTAAAGACGCACCCCGAGGGTTGTCGTCCGCCACGTCTCGGGTTACTGCGCCCGGATGATGACGTGGCGTGACCATTTCGAGATGGGGGTTGGGATCTACGTGGCGGCTCTCGGACAGGAGAAGCCCGCGATGATGTGCCGAGAGGCCATCGAAGCGGGCTTCTCCGTCACGGTCCGCGATGAACAGGGCGCGTACGCCTCGGCGATGCAGTCCGCGTATGCCTTCGTCCAGTGGAAGTTAGGCTTGGGTAGCCGGCCCGAATGGGTGGTCGTCTGATGGCAACACCGAACGAGATCGGGGCGACGGAGGCCGTCAGGGTGCTCATCGGGAAGCACGGGATGGCCGCGGTTCTTGGCGCGATCATCAATGACATCCACATGCGCCGCAGGCCAGGGGACGGACACCTCGACGAGCTTGAGGTCGACCTGAAGGCCGCTCTCTACAACTACGAGCGTCGCTACGAGACCGCGGGGTTTCGTGCCCAGATAGGCATTTACGTGGACGCCGTAAAGGGCCAGCTTGAGGCAGTGGTGAAGTCTCTGAAAGCGGGCGACCCCGCGGACGCAGAGCGGTGGTTGAACGAGGCAACGTCAGCGCTTGCAGAGATCGAGGCACTCGTGCCCGAGGATGAGGAAGGACAGGGTTGATGAGCCAGCGTATCGAGCACTCATGGTGGGAAGCGAGCGTCAGCCTCCGCGAGTTGGATGACAAGCCGGTGCTCCGCAACTTCTCGACGCGAGAGTTGGCACTTGCCGCCACCAAAGAGGCCATGACCAAGCGCCTTGCCGAGGTGAAGGCGAAGCCGAACGCGAGCGAGATCCGTGAGGAGTCGAGCGGCATCAACGACGAAGAGCACTTCAACCAGAAGATCGTCTGGTGGAAATCCACGTCGCAAGGCTACGTCGCGCAGAAGGACTACTTCTCCGTGAGGCCCAAGACCTTCGAGCTGGACATCGAGGCGTAGCCCGGGCGCTCGGTGTAGAGGCCCTTCGATGGGCCACTACCAGACGATACGGTTTCAGGCGCCGCTGAACGAGTTTGCAATCAAACTCATGAACTACCTCGCGCAAGACGGGGTCGACTGGGGCGCGGCAGCCGACGTGCTCTGGCCCTACGAGAAGGTCATCCGCACCCTCTGGCCGCTCTTGCCCCTGCAAGGCGGCCCCTTCCCCTTCCTCGCGCAGCGGAAGGGGGACCGCATCGTGATCGACGGCGAGTACAAGTGGGGCTCGTGGCGGCCAGACCCCGCCGCCGCGTGGAAAGAGGGGCTGCCCTTCCTCATCGCGGAGCCCGCGGGCTTCTTCGAGCTTCACGAGCTTTGGGACAACGCGCACATCACGCAGATTCAACCGACGCCGCCAACGAGCGCCCACGCGTCAGAAATAGCCCACCTATGAGCCGCCACGCCTTCGATCCGAACTGCCCCGACTGCCGTCCCATCCTGCTCGACCCGACGACGGGCGTCGTCCTGCCCGAGGAGCACCCCGCGATGAAGAGCCTAATCGCGGTTTGGGAGGCGAGCCCCCGCGAAGATCAGGAAGCCTTCCATCGGGTCACGGTCCACAACGGGCGCGACCCGGGCGATCTCGCCCGAATGCAAGGACTCACGGATCGCTTCGCGAAGGCCCCGTCTCCCTCGTGATCATGGTGTAGTAACCTGACATGGATGACATGAAGTGCTGGGGCAAGAGCCCGACGCGAGGGGTTTGCCCTGAGATGGCTACCCGCTTCTTCGTCAGCCTCGTCACGGCTTCCATCGGCACCACTCCACGGAATAGGGCCGTTTGCGACGCCTGCGCAGCGGCCTTTCGCTTCGACCACTTCGTCAAGCATGGCGTCATTCGCGAGGTTCCGCGTCACGAGTGGGAGGTGTCGCCTTGGGGTGTCGAAGGGCGTGCCTAGTTCTATGCCTCGCTCCCCTAATCGCGGGGTGCAGCCTCGGGCTCGGGAAGTACGTGCCGCACGATCCGAACTCGCGCTGTATCGAGCGGAAGATGGAGCCCGTGCTCAAGCCTCTCATGGTGTGCCGCGGGACGGCGGACGGGACTTCGTGCACGAGCTACATGACCGTCGAGCCCCATTGGAAGTGCACGAAGTGGTCTTCGTGGTGAGCTAGCGCCCGAAGGGGCGGGTTTTCTGACGCCAGAAGGCTTCGGCGTCGTTCGTGTGGCTCGATGCGGGCTTGAAGGCCTTCCCCGAGAGCTGCTCGGCCCAGGAGTACATCGCCGTGGCGAGGCCTTGCCGCCTGAAGGCCGGATCGACCTCGACGGCGCCCTCCAGGTCATCTGATCCCTCGTCGGCGTTCCAGGGGCCGTAGAAGAGCCACGCCACCACACGGTCGTCGTCCGTCGTGGCCGCCATGTCGTAGAAGCCCTCGTCACGGGTCGGCATCCAGTGGAGGGTGTACTCCCAGCCACCCTCGTACGCACGGGAGAAACTACGGGCATGGGCTGGGCGAAGCGACGTTTGAACCAGCCACCCTCGTACGCACGGGAGAGACTCCGGGTGCCAGTAGCGAATCGTGTCCAGTGTCACGCGGAACAAGATCAACCAGCCACCCTCGTACGCACGGGAGAGACGCGGTCTCTCGGCGTGCCCGCGTGCCTTCATGCCAGCCACCCTCGTACGCACGGGAGAGACACGTACGCCTCGGTGAGAGCCATACCAGCTTCCCAGCCACCCTCGTACGCACGGGAGAGACGACGTAGACCACGGGCTTGTCGAAGTGCACGGCCAGCCACCCTCGTACGCACGGGAGAGACTCTGTATTCGCGAACGTCTGCATCTTGGGGTACCAGCCACCCTCGTACGCACGGGAGAGACTCGGTCCGGCAGTGGGCCGAGGTGATCATCGACCAGCCACCCTCGTACGCACGGGAGAGACTGAGTCCCCCGGTACCGATCGCCGTGGCATACCCAGCCACCCTCGTACGCACGGGAGAGACCCTTCGATTTCATTGAGGAATTTGGCTGTTTGCCCCCGTCATGTCTCTACCGTGCATGCGAAGTGCCGTCCTCGCGGAGCGGCGTTCCTGCGTCGGGTTTCCCCTATCAGGCGGAGGTACTGTCCGATCCCAGCCGTACCGCCCTTGCGGGTACGGCTTCCTGCGTTGGGTTTCCCCTATCAGGCGGAGGATTGGGTTGACCTCATTCCCGGTGGACCAGCCATGTCGACTCTCACGAATACGACTTCCTGCATCGAGTTTCCTCTATCAGGCTGAGGCGGATCCCACGCGAATACGGGGTTCTAGCCCGTGATCCCGGTGGACTTCCCGGTACGTCGTCGACTCCCGACATGTTGAACGGGCTTGCGCTCCTTCAACGTCATCGTGAGACCACGTTCTCGAACGTTGAGCGCACCGACAACGTCGGCGTTCTCTTCGTACCCGCACTCTATACACCTAAAGACGGACTGAGAGGGGCGATTTCTTTCATCCTTACATCCGCATTTTGGGCAAGTCTGAGAGGTGTGGTGTGGCGGGACCTTCGTCACGATCCCACCCTTTGCACTTGCCTTGTATGAGGTCATCGTGCCGAAGCGACCCCAGGCGGCATCGAGTATGGATCGATTGAGCCCCGACTTCGCTCGGACGTTCTCACCGGGGGTCGTAACGTCACCCTTCGCGCTCGCGGTCATGTTCTTGATCTGAAGCTCTTCGAGCACGATGTGCCCGTAGTTGTCTGCGTAATGTTTGGATTCCTGGTGGAGCGTCCACTCACGTTGACGAGCGATGTCACGTTGAAGGCGCGCGACCTTGACCCTGGCCTTCCCCGCATTCGAGCTGCCCTTCTTCTTTCGAGCGAGCTGGCGCTGAAGATGGGCGAGCTTCGCCTCCGAGATGCCACCATACCGAGGGTTCTCGACCTTTCGCCCTTCCGAATCGGCGAGCATGAGAACGACTCCGCGATCGATACCTACGACGGGTTTCATCGAGGGCGCGGGGTCGTCGACCTCCTGCTCAAGGCTGAAGATGACGTACCACTCGTCGACTTCTTGAACGATGTTGAAGCCCGTGACGCGGCCTCCTTCAAGGGGTCGATCCATACTGATCTTGATAGGACCAACGGCTCGCATCGAGGGTCCGCCCGTTAGAAGGAGAGAGAACCCTTCGAGTTCAAAAGTCTCGACAGTCCCTTTGCTGTAGGGCTGGTAGATGCTCATGAAGTCGCGACGGCTCTTGAAGCGTGGCTTTCGCCCGAGCTTCTTGAAGCACCTCACCCACGCGGTGTTGAGTCTATCGAGGACTTCTTGCTTGCAGTGGCGATTGACCGCTTTGAGCCACGGAAATGCCTCCTGCGCCTCCGTCAGCTCGACTGCCTGGTTGTACTTGTCCGGCCTTGCGCAGAATGTCCTCTCCCCCTTCTTGGGGCCGCGTTGGCCGACCTTGATGACGGTCGGAGGGGCATTCGGGGGGTCGACAAGGATGCGCCCACACTGACGAAGCACGATCTTGTCGCCTTCATCGTCGAGTTTGTGCGTATGCTCCGCGAGGTTCGATTGAAACCGCAGCAGGTATTGCGCCAGGGCCCCGTTCCAAAGGTCACGCATCGCGCGATCCCATCGGAGGAAGGTCGCTTCCTGTTGCTGCGTGGGGCTCATCCGATACTTCCGAGGCCGGTGAAGGATCATCGTTGGCTCTGTTACACCGAAGCCATCCGGTGTAAGAGCGTCCCGTGGACGATCTCACCGACGAGCAGCTTGTCGAGGCTCTTCGCGTCACTCGCCCACTTATCAACCACCTCGACTATGGAAGCCGCAACCAGAGTCCTCCGACGCTTCATGGGGCGGGACGTGAGCGTCCTCGTGGATCGGGAGGAGACGCTCAAGGTCCGTTCCCGCTTCAAAGAGTCGCCTGACGGGCAAGGCTCCATCGTGGGCACGTTCGAGACGGGCGTGTCCCTCTACCGCATCATGGACGGGGAGGAGCTTCGGAGGGTCGTCCGCTCAGGGAAGATCCTTGGCGGCATGTTCGCCGTCAAGTCCGAGAGGGCCTACGGCGCTTCATGGGGCGAGGACATCTCACAAGTCATCGCCTGGGGGAATAGAGCGCGCGGCGAGCGCCTCGGGTCTGAACTCTTCCTCGCGAAGATCGATGCTTCGGGGAAGAAGTTCTTCCACCTGAACCCCAAGATCGAATACGACTCCGCGTCTCCAACGCAGACGTTCAAGATGGACGTGTCTCAATGCAGCGTGGGTCTCGGCTGCTCCATCGTCGGAGTGGCCTTCGATGAGGCTCAGTTCTACAGCGTCGATACGGCGGGGCACATAACACCCCTCAGCGACGCGGACCTGAAGAAGGCCCTCAAAGGTCTGGGCTCCGAGAAGGTCGTCGAGCTACGCCAGATCAGCTCGGTCTATTACCACGGCACGATGTACGGGACCGATGTCTACGTGGCCATGGATCAGACGAACAGCGCTCACAGGCATACGTGGGGCGTGTATACGCGAGACGATGACCCCATCGTGATCGGCGCGAAGTCCGACAAGATCGCCATCGATCGCGCAGCTAAGATCCTACGGCACGGGCTACTCGGCGTGCCCACCCTGGACTTGCTACCCAAGTCGAAGCTGAATGAGTGGCGGCGCAGGCAGCCCCCCAACTACGCAAGGTGACTCTCGACCGCCTCAAAGTGCCCTAAACACCCGAGAAATCCGCTTCTAACTTCCGTCAAACCGAGGGTCAATCTATTTGTCGGGCGAAGCCTTCGATCCGGTGTAAGAACGCGCCGTGGACGACCTCACGGACGAGCAACTGTTCGACGCTCTGCGGGTGACGACGCTGCACGCGATGATGCAGTGGTCGGACGCGCTCGAAACCCACCGCCGACATCCGACCTTCCACACGGAGTCGAACGCGGCGGAGCTTCGCCTCGGGTTCACGTGCTCATGCACGGGGGTCGAAGAGGTGTGGTTCCTTCACCTGCGGGACTTCAAGCAGTGCTCTGTTACTATCCGAGAGGCCTTCCGCGAGCTTCAACGCCGCGAAGAAGCCCGATCGGCGCGCCTCTCTGCGAAGGTCGAGAAGAAGGCCAAGGCGCTCTTGCACCGGTACCTGCGGCGTGACCAGCGGACGGAGCTGAGAGCGGCGAAGTCGTTCACGGTGGCCGGGCAGGACGGGCGCACGTACCGCATCAAGGAAGGGACGTGCCAGAACGTCTACCTCGTCGAGGATGGGGTCGAGACGACGCAATTCTGCATCATCCCCGAGGACAGCCGGATCCCGACGTACGACCTCATGCTCGCGCAGAAGGTCATGATCGAATGCGACCTCGCGCTCTTTCTCGAAAAGGCGAAAGTGCGCGAGGTCCGAGAAGTGGACACGGACCGTCTCGCCGCCCGTGCGCGGGAAGCGGCAATCGTACCGAATGATGTCGAGGATCCCGGGCCGTGGGCGGAGCGGATGTTGGTCGAGGCGATGAGGCAGAGGGAGTGCGCATGAGCAAGCAAGGTGGGTTCTTCGGTGGGCTCTTGAAGTGCGACAAGCGCCGTGGCGACGCCACGGGTGAGATCGCCGTCATGGGCCGAGAGGGCGACACAAAGTTCTACTGGAACGCCGAGAACTGGGACGAGGTGCGCCTCGCGAAAGAGGTCTTCGACAAGTACATCGAGGCGCGCTTCAAGGCATACCAGATGAGCGAGAACGGATCGCAGGGCGAGTCCATGAAGGAGTTCAACCCCAAGTGCGGATCGATTCTCTTCGTTCCCGCCATGCAAGGAGGTTGACCGCGATGGCAGCCCTCGAACGCACGGTGAAGACCGAAACCCGCGTGCGCACCTTGCGTGAAGACACGACGGTCACCGACTGGAGCACGCCATCGCGTGCCTGCGTCCAGTGGGGTGCCGAAGGCAGCATCATCGATCGGAGTGATGCCCACGGCGTTTGCTACGGCGTGAGGCACGACGACGGTACGGCTGCTTGGTATGCCTTGTCCGAATTGGCACTCGTCTGACCGAAAGGCGACCGTAGGATGATCCTCGATAGACTCCCGGACCTGCCGGGCCGTAAAGTCCTCGGGACAGACGGGCAGCCGCTGAAGTACATCGGGTACTGGCACGCGCGATTCCGCGAACCGACCACCGGCATGGTGTCCGAGGGTCACGAGTTCCATCGCTATGAGGCTCTGCTTGGCCCCGAAGTGCTCCCGAGCCCGTGGGACTACGTGGACATCGCATGGGACGCCGATGAGCGCCACGTGGCCTTTCTGTACCTACGGAACGCCAAGGAGTACGAGAGCTGGAAGGGGCGATCGGCGTGCCGCTTCGGGTGCAAGGGGGTTGACCTCGGCTTCCGCGATTTCACCGATGGGGTCTTCGTCTGGCCCGAGGGCTTTGCCCACTACATCGACGTGCACAACGTGAAGCCCCCCGAGGAGTTCTTGAGGCACATGAGGGCACGATGGAAGCTGATGGAGCCAACGCGATGACGCACATGATCTGGTGGACGACGCAGAAAGACTGCGAAGCGATCGGCGAGAAGCCCGAGGGCCTTCCCGATTACGTCTATGCCGAGTACCGATCACGGCTGGGGCGCCCGGCCCGTGGCCGCCTCTGGGTGCACCCGAGCCTCGACTGGAAGGGCGACGCGGGGTGGCTCTTCGAGCAGCCCATCGGAGCGTACCTGGAGAGCGCAGGGGGTATCGTGGTGGCCGCGGAGCACGTACACCACCTGGCGACGTTCCCCGGGGTGCTGACGGCTGCGCAACTATGACCCCGACATCGATCATGATTCTCCCCGCCTTTGGCCGTATCGAGTTCGACCGGGTGATGCTTACGTTCGCGGACATCCCGGGCGCGCTCACCGACTCCGCGGGCCTGCCCGTGGCCATGCTGGCAGAAGTTCTAGCGCCCATCGGAAAGGGGGAGGAGTGGGCTCGTAAGACCTTTCCGAACGTGGAGGTGTCCGTCGCGGAGGTCCATGTGCACGGGTCGGCCCCGAACTGATGGCCCTTGCGGGGCCCACCGTCTGGGAGCGCCTCGTCACGGAAGAAGACGACGAGCCCGGCGCGGTGTAGATCAGCCCGTATGCCGTTGACGGAGGTTCAAGAGAAGGCGCTCGAATCCCTCGACTGGCTCTTGGACAACAGGCAGCACCGCCAAGAGGGGCGGACGACTGTATTTGCCATTGCCCTCATCCGTGCCGCGCTACGTGAACCGGGGCAGTACGTCGAGGTTTCGACTCTGACGTACCCCGAAAACAACGCCGTTAAGCGCGTCTTGTGGGACACCTTATGCGAGTTGGTCGAGAGGGGCGGCCTTCGAGACATCATCCAAGTCGATCGCAGGCGGGACTACATACGAAGCAGTTTCCGCGACCCGATCCATGACTGGATGCCGCCGCTACCCGATCGCACCCTCATAGTACCCGAGCGACCGCGGGTCATGGAGGGCCATGGCAAGACCGCCTGGGAGCATCTCGTGTCGGACTAGATGGCCTTGTGCAGTGCCATGCGTTCGATGACGGCTTGCTGCTGCGCGCGTTTCGCCTTGTAGTGCTCGACCCCCTGACGGACTTGTTCCTCACGGGGGTCGTCGGCATGCCCGTAGACAAGAGAGCCCGCTATCTTCTGCCATTCACGCGCGCGCTCGTTCGTCTCCGCGGCGACTTCGGCGAGGCGTTCGTCCACATGCGTCTCGACGAGCGCCTGGATCTCTTCGTCGGTCTTCGTGGCGAAGTCTAGGCTGACGGCGGCTTTGCCTCGTATGGTCTCCCATACGGCGGGAGGGATACGGATCGTAATCGAGTCGGGACTGGCCGAGAAGTCCAGGCCAGAGCCTCGGAGTTGAAGGTAGACCGCGCCCTCCTCGTCATCCACAAGGTCGTGGAAGAAGTGGAAGTCTTCCGCGTAGGCGATAGAGCTTCGCGTGGACATCAGCCCGGTCCTTTCAACGCCGCAAGGAGCGCTTCGAGGCGCCCGATGAGTAGGTAACGACCGTGCACCCCCAGCTCGCGGCCCACAGTCTCGGGGGTGATCTCCATCTCGACTCTCCCGCTCATGCAGCGGCAGGGAGATCCGTAGCCCCCGCAGTTGGTGCACGTCTGCGAGAGCGTGAGCTTGGTGGAGCCTTCGATGAGGTCGAGCAAGACGTTGACAGTCGGATCGACGAGCGATCGGGTCGTCGGGACTTCGAAGGTGGCCATGGCCTGATCTCTACACTGCGGCGAGGTACTTCTCTTCCATCGCGTGCATCCAATCGTCCAACGGCTTGTTGGACCTGCTGTGCGCGAGGATCTTCGTGCACGCCGTGGCTTCGAGATGACGCCATTCCCCCGGCACACGGATCGTCTTCCCCCCGCCGAGGTCCACCTCGCGCTCGCCCCCCTCGGGCCATGGCACGTAGGCGCAAGGCACGCCGCAATCACAGAAGGTACCTAGCTGCGTTGCGTGGCGAAGCTCGGGCGGGAGCACGTCCGGGAGGGCCTCTACGGGGCGCGCGGTACCGTAGGGAGGGCCGTTGTCGTAGTGGTATTCCTCGGAGAGGTACGTGTCACTCCACTTCCGCCGCAGGCCGATGAAGCCCCCCGTGGGGGCGTTGTAAACGCCTAATGTCAGGTTCCGAGACCGGATGCGGTACAGGGTTCGGTCCTGGCACGCGCTTTTCGGGATCAGCTCTTTCATCATGGTCGAGACAGGATGCTAGGGTCCGCGCCCATGATCAAGATCGCGATACGGAGGGCGAGTTTTCATCCGTCGAGCGGCAGCCGACCATCGAAGAAGCGCGCGACTTCACGAAGGTGAAAGAGCTGGCGGGGAAGTAAACGCTTCGCAGAGAGGGAGACCGAGACTACTAGGAGAGTCCGATGACACCCCCTCCCACCGAGTCCAACCCCCTTTCCTTCCGCGAGAAGCTCAAGGCAGCCCTAAGCTGGGCTGTCCTTATTGGTGGCGGCTTAGGGGTCTACTACCTCATCAACCGCGGCCCAGGTGACCGGGACGAGGGCAAGATACGGCACGACCCTAGTGCAGAGGTCGAGAGTGCCCTGCCCCCTGCGCCAAGCCCGTCGACTCCGCCCCGGAAGAAGCCCGTGGGGCACTCCATCGATGCAGGGAGCGCCGACGCGGAGGCTCCCCCGGAAGCCTCCGCCGCGTTCATGTACTAGACTGGCCATCGATGGCCCGCGCCTCTTGTTGAATGGCATCGACGAGCCCGTAGCGCGACTTGCCAGGCTCGTCGCGGGCGAAGTCATGGATGGCGATCCCGAGAGGGCGTCCGTCGATCGTGATGACCGGGACGTTCGACATCGGGGGTGAAGAGCCTTCCCTTGCACGAATGCCGACCCGCTCGGACGCGATGCCTAGTACGCGACAGATCGCCTTCGTCCACGTCTGCGGGGTACGCTTGGGGAACGGATCGCGCATCTCACTCAACGTCGTGTCCTCACAGACCTCGGGGGTGTGCGGCATGCTCTCAGGGAGGATGCGCCCGAAGAGTGCCTTCGCTACGGCTTCGACGGGGTAGCGCGTGCCCTGCCCGAACTGGATAGCCACCGTACCGCACGCAGTGCAGGTCACCTCGGAGGGGTCTTTGGGGGTCGCAGGGATGTGCGTCGTCGTCCAATGATGCTCGCTCATGGAGCGGATCTACACCGACGTGGACGAAGAAGCAGGTCAAGGAGAAGCTGAAGTCGTGGAGCTAGGATGGGTGTCGCGACCCGAGAGCGCGATGGTGGCGAGGACAACGTTGAAGGTGTCCGTCGCGATGGCCCACACGTCGGGGCGAGCCACGGCGGCTTGAAGCTCACGCACGAGCAGTTCCTCGTCGACCGTGAGCAGGGGCAGCCTCTCGGGCGGCAGGAGGGACAGGGGGGCGTAAATGGCGTGCGGGGAGCGCTCGACCGCGGCCAGGTCGAGAAGGGCTTGGAGGGCGGGGATGGCCAGGTCGGCGTGGTAGGTGGCCGCGATGTTGGCGAGTTCTACGGCCGCCAGGGAGCCCCCGATCATGCGGATCGTCCCGATGGCTTCCAGCGTCTGGCGGGCTTTGAGGACGGAGATGCATTCCGCACCTGCCCAGTGTCCGAGCGCCTCAAGCACCACGTCGGGTGTAGTGTCCGGGAGATGGAGGGCTATCTCAAAGAGACCTTCGACACGCGGCAGCGTGGTGCCTGTGATCCCGGACCGGGGCATGTCAGACTCTCCAACGATGAGGCCTTCAGCGACGCGGATCGCGATGGAGGGGTACCCCGCGTGGAGCGCGTTCGACAGCCGCACCCACGCATAGTCCTCGTTCACCCCTGCTATCTAACATGATAGAGGCCTCGAATGGATCCCCTTGACCTTGATTGCATCGTGACGCCCGAGATGACCCGTGAACGTCTGTTAGGGATCGAACGCCAGCTTGCAGAGCGCTTCTCGGTCGATCCCTCCGTGGTGCGTGAACACCTGATCACGCGTGACCGTGCCAACGAGCTTGTCGAGGACGAGCTAGTGGCCGACTGGCACTGCGCGCTCGCGAGCTACATCTCCGATCTGGAGTACCCGGAGGGGCGCGGCCCGTACACGCGTGACGAGGTCTGGCTGCTCGTGACTATCCACGAGGAGAAGCTCTTCGCCTCGTGGAGCATGGGGCGGCCCGAGGGCTGGACCACCGACGCACGGACGAAGGCGACGGTTTGCATCGCCTTCTGGCTTCGTGATGAGCTAACGAAGATCGGGCTCTCCGAGGCCGACCGGAAGACGCAGGAGGCGTACTTCCACCGGTGGAGTCGATCGGAGGGAGACCTCTTTGCCCTGGGTGCAGAGGTCATGAACGACGCTCGCGCGGGCAACATCGAACAGGGGCGTGTCCCGCACCACCGCTGGGGCTAGTGCCGTGCCCATACATGTGGCGTTTCTACACCGGGGCGGTGTAAGAGCGGTGACGCATGCAGCCGAGCTACGCCGCGTCATGGCCGGAACCTACGAACCACGAACGTTGGGCCGCTGCTCTTTGGGCCTGGTACCACGCGTGGAACGACAACTTCGACCGGAGCCTCCCCGGATTCGAGGGCCGTGGGGGAGAGTACGTCCCGTGGCCCGAGCATTGCATCAAGTCCACGGTCAATGCCGTGAAGGAAGCGAAGTACGTGGATCATGTTCGTCGAAGGAACGGCATCCCAGACGACATATGGTTCCGCGCCCGCTTCGAGGTCAACCAGTCGCGCAATGAGGGGTGGACCGTAGCCCGACTTCGTGAGGTGTACGCGCGCGAACTCCAGGATCTGGGCCTCTAGGGCTACCTGCCTTTCCAAAAGTCGATCCACGCCTTGTGGTACATGGCATCGATCGCGATATCTGCGACGAAGATCGAGAGCAGAAGAAGTGCCGTCCCGCAGAAGCCCACGGCAGCCGCAATGGACTGGTGCCGCCTGCTTCGCGCGCGAAGCTCCATCTCGTACCTGTCCATATCGGGATCGTCATCCATACGGACACACTACACCAGGAGTCGAAAGGCCTCCGCCGGCAGGCGTGCGTTGATGATGGCGCCGTCGTGCGTTTTCAACGCGCGGAGGGGGTTGGTCTCCCCAAGCTGCGCAAGCTCGGAGGGCACCTCAAGGAGCTTCTTGGGGACGACGATCTCCAACGTCGCGCGCCCGTAGCTCTCCACCGAAGCGGGAGTCTCCCCAACGTAGAGCCCCACGTCCATCCCGCGGCCAGGGGCGAAGTCGTAGTCCGAGGAGCGCGCCCGTGACTTCGTTTCGGGGATGAAGCCACGACGAAGGAGCATGGTAGCGGTCGCCTTGTCGGTCGCGTGGTAGACGCGGATGTCTCCGCCTGAAAGGGGCTTGGGGATCAGCCTCTCCAGAGCTTCGAGTACGTCCTTCGGCGGCACCATGGTCCGCGAGACCGGGTCCCAAAGCTCCGAGCCACTCTCACGCACCAGCCGCACGGCGTCGTGCAGAGACATGTCGGGGTCATCGACGAGGAGGTTGATCGCCACAGCGTCCGCAGGCGATAGCTCGGTTGCCGTTCGACGACGATCGTAGGAATACGCCATGATCTACAGACCCGCCGCGATAAGTACCTATGTACCTATGGTGCTGTACTGAGTAAGTGAGTAAACCGATCGTAGAGATTGCAGAGGCACTCCGGGATCTGGGTTGGACAGTGACCGCGCCCCAACCAGGGTACTACGAGGCCCGAAAGGGGCACCTACGAGCGGTGGTCTCGATTGCAGGCGTGTCGATCAGCACGGACACCAACCCGTGGATCAGCCTCACGGGGTGGCACCGCATCAAGAAGGAGATGGCCGTTCCTGGCCCTGGGGACGTGTTCCCGGACATCGGGGGCGCGCGGCTGACACCAGAGGAGGCCGAGCTACGAAGGGTCGTCCTAGCCCACGTGGAGCGCAGCGAGAGTGCCCCCGCGCCCGTCCGCGTGAAGCCCTCGAAGCCGCCGAAGGCCCCACGAGGGAAGAAGGCCTAGCGCTGCACGTCCGCCAGAGGGATCTGGTGCCCCTCGGTGGGCAGGCACGTCAGCCAGGCTTGCAGGTGGAACACGAGCCAGGGCTTCAGCCCGTCCGCCTGACGCTGCGCGCCCTCGCAGTCGAAATCCTTCTCCGATGTACCTTCCTGGTCCGCCATGGCGAAGAACTGGCTGAGGGAGATCAGCCCCTTTTGCAGGTAGTCGAGAAGACACAGCGTTGAGCCGACCCGGCCCCCGCTACCGGGAATGGCGAGGGAGGTGAGCGCGCCTGTCTCTCGTTCCGCGGCCTCAGCGAGGGTGCTGAACTCGTGGGCGATCAGATATGCAAGCGTGACCGGGTGGCCAGGGTAGATCGCGTTGATCGTGTCACGGAGCATGGTTGGCCTCTACACCGTGAAGCGGCATCAGGGCTCACGGAGTAGCAGGCCTTTTCGGACGAGGCCGTCGTAGACCGCTTTGAGGATGCGCGCGCGGTTGGCAGGGGTGAGGTGCTTCTCAATCGCCCCCCACGTGGTCGACATCTTGAGGGCCGTATCGATGAGCGCCTGATCGGGATTCGCCTTCGACCGCACGTGGTTTCGGATCGCGTCGTTCTTGGCGTTGTGCCCTACCTCATCGACGATCTGCTGCATGAAAGCGCGGACCTCGGAGGGGTCATTCACGTAGGGACCCCAGGCCGCCTCTCCACGCTGGATGACATCGCTTGGCGAGTAGCTCAGATCCTTTCGGTAGCGACTCTCCGCGATGTGCGTCAGCTCGTGAATGAGCAGCGAGTAGAGGCCGTACGGGAGGCACGTCTCGTGTTTGCACGCGTGCAGCGGCGAAAGGCGTCCCTTCGAGGTGTCGTATGACCCTTTGGGGGTCGGGACATCGGCCCACTCGGGGGTAAGCTCGCGGGCCTTCATCGCCCCGTTCAGGTCGAGCGTGATGCTGTCGGCCCCTTGCGCGCGGCCACCGAGGACCGCAGCGTAGGCAGCCTTCGACGGGCGTGACTCGATGCGTACCTCGACGGTGAGGGTCGAGCGCCCGTCCGCCTCATCGATCGTGATGTGGTCGCGGGCGATGCCCGTGGCGGCCCCGATGGGCTCGTCCGCGGGTTGGCGGCGGGCCCATCGGGTGATGGCAGGAACGAGGTCGTGCTCGACGAAGTGAGCTACGGCCTTGGTGTCGAGCCACACCGGGCGCGCGGCGAGGAAGCGCCGAACGACCCGCGACGAGATGGGATCCATGCCCATGCAGGGATACAAGAGTTTTCAGGCTTCTTTGACGGTCGTCCCCATCGATACGTTGACCGGGACTTCCCACGGGCGCGTGATCGCCTGAAACATGTCCTCGTAGTAGGGGGCGAAGTGCGGCCCCGCGAGGATCTCCTCTTGGGTCATCCACGTCACGGGCGCGCCGGGCTCGGCCTCGTGCGGGGTGCCACGGTAGGAGGCCGAGAAGGCGTAGACGGTGCGATCGGGTTCGATGCAGCTCGGGCCCTTGAAGATGGGGTGCGCACTCACGGTCTCCACGCCGGCTTCCTCACGAAGCTCACGGGCCTGCGCCTGCGCCACGGTCTCGCCGGGTTCGACCTTTCCACCGGGGAAGACCCACGCCTTGTGCTTCTTGTTCCAGACGACGAGGTATTCGAGCCTGCCTTCACGCTCGCGGGTGCAACAGGAGATGGCCGATTCCTTTTCGCTCATGCCCTCGCGACTACACCGGACGACTCGTGCCGATCCGCGCACGTGAAAACCTCTGAGACATCTCCCCGATCTTGGTGTAGCGAGGGTTATGGCGAACCTGCTATCGGCTGTCCAACCCTCGCATTGTTTGACCCTCGGCAACTACCTCGGGGCCATCAAGGGTTGGGTCGAGATGCAGCACCAGCACAACTGCCTGTTTTTCGCCGTGGACATGCACGCGATCACGGTGCGCCAGGACCGCGAGGAGCTTCACCGTGCGACGTACGAGGCTCTCGCGATCTACCTTGCCGCGGGCATCGATCCGAAGCGAGCCGGGGTCTTCGTGCAGTCGCACATCTCGGAGCACGCAGAGCTTAGCTGGATCCTCACGTGCTACGCGTCGATGGGCGAGCTGAGTCGGATGACGCAGTTCAAGGACAAGTCGGCCAAGTTCACCGAGGGGCAGAGCGTCGGGGCCGGGCTCTTCGCGTACCCCGTCCTCATGGCGGCGGACATCCTGCTCTACGAGACGAACCTCGTCCCCGTGGGCGCCGACCAGAGCCAGCACCTTCAGCTTGCGCGCGACCTCGCGATTCGCATGAACCATGTGACGGGTCAAGACCTCTTCGTCGTCCCCGAGGCCATCATGCCCAAGGTCGGCGCGCGCATCATGAGCCTTCAGGATCCGTCCCGGAAGATGTCGAAGAGCGACCCGGACAAGGCAGCTTCGGTCTTCCTCCTCGACACGGACGACGCCATCGTCAGGAAGATCAAGCGCGCGGTCACGGACTCGGGCGAGGAAGTCACCTACGACGATGACAAGTGCGGGGTGCAGAACCTCCTCAACATCAACGCCGCGGTGACCTCGCGCAGCATCGAGGCCGTCGTCACGGCCTTCCAGGGCAAGCGCTACGGCCACCTCAAGGCCGAGACCGCAGAGGCTGTCGTGGAGGCCGTACGGCCCATCCGAGAGAAGGCGCAGACCTTCTTGGAGGACACCGCCCAGTTGGACGCCGTCCTCTACGAGGGCGCGGAGAGGGCGCGCACCCGTGCGCGGAAGACCCTTGCGCGCGTCTACGACGCCATAGGCTTCATCCCGCAACGAGCGGTGTAGCTCACGGGCATGAGCAAGCGGAAGCACCTTGGCCCTGGACTCACGGCCCTACCGAAGGTCGAGGTGACGCCCGTCTTTGTTACCCCTCTCACCAAGGTCTTCATGCACGAGCCCTGGTACGGGGGCATGCGTGAGGGGGACCCCTTTGGCTTCTACACCTTGAAGACAAAGAGCGGGGATGCGACGTTCCACCAGTCCATCCGCGGGAGCACCCCCGCCGTCGAGGGCTTTCAGACGGAAGACTCCCTCGACGAGACCCTTGCACGCTTCCTGCTGACGATCACGGCCCACCGGAATCGCCTGCTGCGGGTAGATTTGAACTACCTGCGTGCGCTCTCCTGCCGCATCCCAGAAGGCAGGGTCTTCTACTCCCCCACGGTGGAGTACCATGAGGAGGGCTGGGTTGTGTGCACAGCGATGCCCTCCGACACGGTGTTGTTCGTCGAGAAGTGCTTCGAGGAGGAGTTCGGAGTCCTGCACTACGACGAGCCATCAAGTGGCGCGCGTCGCTACGGCGCCATGGTCTACAAGCCGGAGATCCTCCGCGCGGCGCGCGTGGTCGAGGGCTTGTCTCCACGGAGCGTGGATGTGAAGGCAGCCATCTAGGAGGCCACGTCGTCCGTGGCCCTGGGCAGATCCTCTTCATCCCATTCAGTGAACTCGTAATCACCGATCAGGGTAAGCAGGTTGTGGCCCATGATGGTCTCGTACTTCCGTAGCTCTGCGCTTCGAAGGTGCGCTTGATCGTCCGCCACCGGGATGTCCCAAACGTTCCGGTGGACACCGATCCAGGTGATCGTGGCCTCCAACGTTTGGAGCCAGAGGACAAGGTCTCTGCACTTCGCAAGCTCGCTCATAGGATAAACCCTTAGCCTAAAGGCGCGAGCGCGTCGTTGGCGGGATAGGCTCAACGACGATCGACTCCTCGAAGAGCATGTCCCACGCGGACTGCCTGGCGTCGATCACACTACATACGACGAAGACTGTCTCGTATGGGCCACTTGCTAGGTCGACCCCAACGTGATGCTCCTCACCGAGCGGCATCGAGAGTGCTTGCGCGCGCTCTTGGGCAAGCTGCTCCTGGGTGATGTAGCGAGTGGCGCGGGAGTCCGTACGGCGCATGGCCTCGTGGATGCCGAACGGCACGTGGGAGGTGTCGAAGAAGTTCGCGGGACGTGCCTGCGTGTTGGCGCGCTCGACCAGCAGGGCTCGAAGCCTCATCTCGACCGCCAGCCGCTGTTCGACTTCACGGAGGCGCCGGTTGAGATGCAGGACGACATGAAGGGACCCCACACAAGCGACCGCAAGAAGAGCGAGTGCATAGGGTACCACAGTTCAACTCTTACCCTGGTGGAGTGCCCTTCTGCACGATGCTCTTGAGCCAATCCGAGGGATCCTTTGCAAGGTGACCTAGAACATCGGTCACGAACAACTCTGCGAACCACTCCAGCTTGTTCTTGCGCGCGTAGGTCGTTGGCACCCAGTCGTGTTGCTGCGACTCGTACACGTCATCGTGCTTCTTTCCCTGCACGATCTCATGACGGTCTTTCACGAGTTGATTCGTCTCGGCCGTGATCTCCGTGAGGCGAGCCTTAATGACGGGATCCGCCGTGGACAGGTCACTGTTGTGCGTCGGAAGTACGGGGCGACGGTAGACGCTGTTCAGAATGGCGATGAAGTCCGCGGGCTCGGAGACCTCCACATCCATCTTGAACTTGGGGTCTTCCTTTGACTTGCCGAGGACACGACCCTTGACGTGGTAGACCTTGCCGAACCAGCGGTGGTCGAACTCGACGAGTGCACCCTTCTTCGGCGGGCTGTAGAGCTTCTTACCAAGTTCAGTGTGTTCCTCCTCCAACGCTTTGATCTTCCGCGTCAGGGCATCAACTGCGTTGCCCTCGCCTGTTGGTGTCTGACGGACGGACCATGTGTACCGGGCGCCAACCACGCGGTTGTTGAAGCCGCCAGGCACTACCTTGTCGTGGAAGTAGTGGCCCAGCTCGTGGATGAGGGTGTGGATCAGGTCCGGGCGATTGTACGCCTTGGGCGCGATCTTGATCGTGGGGGGCTCCTGCGCGTAGTAGATCGCGTTCGCGTGCGCGGCGCCACGGCCCGTGAGGAGCACCTCGATGTCATGCGGGATACTGAACCCCGCCTTGGCGCACTCAGCTTCGGCCTTCAGGAGAAGCGTCCCCACGGGCTCGACAATCGACGCGTGCTGCGGCAGGAACTGGACGTTGAAGCGCCCGAACTTCTTCGCTCCGACCTGCGTCTCGGCGGCCAGGTAGCGAGCAACAATGCGTCGTGCGAGGTCCATCCTTGTCCCTCTCAGAGTGTGACGGCTTTGCGCGACGCGTACGCGATGAGGCCGTCCGTGAACACGCCTGTATCGACAAGCCGGTAGTCCTTCGTAGAGACGCTGCGCGCCTCGCCGAAGTCATTCATGCGCGGTCCTGTCGACCCGTAGATCGCCTGCGGCTTGAACCAGAAGCGGTAGCCCCCATCCGGGCTCGTCGCGTGCGGGATCTTGAGGCCATCCTTGACCGCCCAGCCCTTTGTCCTGAGGTGGCGCAGTATCTCGTCCTGCGCTTGTGCGTAGGTCTTCGGGGCCTTCACACGTGGGCGCCGTGCGGCGGGCGGGGGCTTTACGCCGATTTGGCGAAGAATGTCCCCTTGGATGGAGTCCTCGATGCCATCGAGAACGTCGAACAACTCCTTGAAGACCCCATCGAGGCTGCCCGAGAAGGCCTCGACGAAGCGGAGCGCGACCTTGGTCGCCATGATGTTGCGGGTAAGCGCGGGGACGTTCGCGAAGAGCATGCGCTGACCGCTGACCAGCCGCTCCAACTCCGTGATCTGCCCACGGACGGCATCGATGGTGACCTTGCGCTCCATATCGTCCGTCGAAGACCGGACCACGTTGTCGAACAGCGCCCCAATGCCGCGAAGGATCTGGCTTGCCCGGCTCATCTCCAAAGCCGGCAGCTTGGAAACGGCTTCCGTCACCTGGTCGAGGAGACGGGTAAAGGAGCGAGCGGCTTCGGCAGGGGTCATACCCCATGAGCCCGGATAGAAGGGTTAGCGCGGTGTAAGAGGCTGCCATGCCGAGAAAAACCAAGCACAGCGGGATCGCGTCCGTCAGGTGCGGTTGTGAAGCGGGCCACCCGATGGAGCGTGTTGGGGGCAGCAGCTTCACCCTGTCCTTTCACTGCGAAGACTGCGGACAGAATGTCGAGGTCGTCTGCGCGGTAAGACGGCCCGATCTCGGACCGACCGACCTTCACAAGTGGGCGGTCAACATCACAGAGCACCCCTTCTTGACGGGGTGGAAGTGCGCCCGGTGCGGAACCACCTGCATGACGACGGACGGCACGGGCGAGAAGCCGAAATCCTCCGAACCTTGCGTTCCGAAGGTTACCCCGCCGGTGTAAAGGGGGTTCAGTGCATCCATGAGCTTCCTCCAGAGCCTCCGCCGCATCTTCTCGAAAGCGCCGCCGCCCCCATCTCCGCCCCTTCAGGGCGTGCGCTTGACCCACATCAAACACGACGTGGATGTTGGAGAGCTGGCGGCCTACTTCAAAGGCGGCCCGCCGCCCGCGGGGACCTATGTCGAGCCGCTCAACACGTTCATGGCTCGCGGGCGGGCTATCGACTGCGACTGCAAGATGATCCAGTGCGTGTGCGGGGAGGCACGGCTTCACGTCGAGGACTGCCGCTGGCGCAAGGCCATCACCGCCGCTATCGGCATCTCCTGCGACGATCACAGGCTCGAAGAGTGCCCGACATGTGACCCCTGCACGTGCCCGAAGGAAGCGGCATGAACGATCAAGAGGCATTCGTCCGCCTTGGCGCGCGCTATTGGGCGGACTTCCTTCGTACGAACGCCGGACCCGAGGCGCTGAGGGATACCGGCGTGGTGAACGAAGGCGTCGAGGGACTACGCCGTGGGGCGATGCTGGACACGATGGTGGGTGCGATTCGAAACCGTATGCCCGCGGTGACCGCGGAGCAAGCCGACGCCTTCGAATTGGCGCTCATGCACCGCCTCCTTACGGACCGTCACTGCATGGCCCCGAGCGTGGACTACCATCCGAACTACACGCTCATGGAGGCGCTCGCCACCGCAGGGATCGACAAGAAGAACGCCGACCTGCGTTTCCCGTGGAAAACGCATACGGCCATAGACGCCGATGGCGTGCATGTCCGTGAGGGCAATGCCGACGGGCGGTCGCTCGTGATGACCAAACGCAAGGCCATCTACGATGCCCTCATTGCCGCGTACTCTCAGAGCGACCGAGACCCCTACAGCAAGCCCCGTGATCACGAGGCCAACCCGATCACCGACCAAGAGCGCGAAGTCCACGAGGCGTGCTGGAAGCGTATTTACGCCGTTCGTGACCTGCTGCCGCCGATGCCACCAGGCCGCATCGAGGAGATCATAGCGAAGGCTCTTCGCTATGTGGTGGGCGAGGCCGAGGATTTCGCGCTCTGAAGTTCTACTGCGACAACGCAAGGCACCTCGTCTGCGTGCCCTTCTCGATCGAGAACCTTCACGCGATGGCGAGGGAGCTTGGCATCCACAGAGCGTGGTTCCACGCGAGCGCGAAGTACGCGCACTACGACATCCCGAAGCGTCGGGTAGCCGAGATACAAGCTCGATGCAAGGTTGTTTCCGCCCGAGAGATCCTCGGGATCGTCAAGGGCTCAGAACCGGAGTAAGGGTCGAACCATGAGCTATACGTACGATTACCCGCGCCCGAACGTCACCGTCGACATCGTCCTCTTCGCCGACACGAACCCGGAGGAGAGGCACTTCGTAGATCGGACCTCCGTGCTCTTGATCAAGCGACGCGACGATCCCTTCAAGGGCCATTGGGCGCTCCCCGGTGGATTCGTCAATGAGCAGGAGCCCCTCGAAGTTGCCGCCGCGCGCGAGATGGAGGAAGAGGCCAAGGTCAAGAACCTTGCGCTCCGCCAGGTCTGCGCCGTGGGCACGCCGAACCGTGACCCGCGAGGCCATACGATCTCGATCGTCTTCACGGCCCACGAGAAGAGAGTCCCAGAGGTACAAGCTGGAGACGACGCAGACGAGGCGAAGTGGGTACGCCTCGACGATCTGGTCGGAATTGGCGCTAGGGTTGGAGCTAGCGGCCACCAGCTCGCGTTCGACCACCATGCGCTGATCATCAGCGCGTTCAACCTTTGGGTCCAATGACCCCCGACGATCTTCGGCGTGACGCAACCCTTGCCGTCGTCACCTGGATCGAAGAGTCGCTCGGACGTGAGGTTGCCCACGAGTGGATTTGGGTCTGCACGCCCTACCCTGCGGGTCTCCCAAGCGATGAGCAGCTTGCTCAAGGACTCGCCATCGCGGTGGGCGAGTTGAGCTACGAAGCCGCGCGAAAGCGCGTCCACGAGGAGATGGATGATGCGCACGAAGCCTACAAGGCCGAGCGCCGCCGTCAAGCCGAGGGTTCACCCTTGACGGCGGGTTCCCCCTGAGAGAGATCCACGTGCCCGAAGATCCCCTCGGTGTATGGAGAACGGCATGAACGAGACCATGGCCGTGAGCGAGGTTCCCGAAGGCATGCACTACATGGCCATCATGGGCCGTGAGGGCGACAAGAAAACCCTTTGGAGCAAGGACAACCCCGACGAGGTCGAGGCTGCCCGTCGCGAGTTCAACTTCCTCGTGGGCGAGAAGAAGTACGCCGCCTTCAAGGTCGAAGGGAAGAAGGGCGAGAAGGGCGAACAGATCCGCGAGTTCGACCCGAAGATCGAGGCCATCATCTTCGTCCCCGCGCTCCAGGGCGGCTGATGGTCACGGCACGTGAAGAGGCTGCACCCGCGCCCGAAGTGACGCCAGCCGTCGTGGTGATCGACGGACTGTCGAAGCTCGCGCCGGAACCCACCCCGAAGAAGAAGTCCCTTGCGGCTCCACGCGGGAAGGTCATCCGGGCGACCGGCACGGTCACAACGAATCAGATTTGGACCGCGTGGAGTGAGCACACGTCGGTCACGTCCAACTCGTACACGCTCTCGACAGACGATATCTGGACCACATGGTACGGGGACACCAGCAACACGATCTCCTATTCATGCACGACGACGGGAACGTCCACGGCGATCTGGGATGCCTGGGCCGACACGCACGAGTACATCGCGGAGCTTCGCGTTGATTGTGCGGGCACGGCCCGCACAATCAACGCGATCAACCACTACTCTCGGAAGAACATCTCCGAGGAGGAGCTTCGTCGCGATCTGGAGCGCGAGAAGGAGCGCCGACTCGCGGCCGAGAAGCGTGCGGCAGAGGCCGAGCTAGCGAAGCACAAGGCCGAGATGCTCTTGCTCGGGCACCTCTCGCCGAAGCAGCGGGACGACCTCGTCACCAAGGGGTGCTTCTACGTCGAGATCCCCCACGAGAATGGGAAGATCGAACGCTACCGCATCGACCGTGGCTCACACGGCAACGTGAAGCAACTCGACGAGAAGGGGAGCATCATCCGCTCCTTCTGCGTCCAGCCCCCGGACTGCCCTGCGGGCGACGCCATGCTCGCGCAGAAGCTCTTCCTCGAAGCAAGCGAGGAGACGCGCCGCGAGTTCTGGGAGATCGCCAACATCACGGAGTACAACGACCAGAAGCGGCTGCCCTTCCAGGTGCCGCGCAAGGCGCGCCGAGAGCACGCCTTGGCCCACGGCCTCCTCCTGCACTGATCACCGGACGGTGCGGGTGGCCGCACCGTCAACGGTTCTTCCTCGCGTGGTCTCGGACGGCTTTGCCCAAAAAGTCATTCCTCCACCGAAGCCCACGGTGTAGGAGAGCGAAGTCATCTCCGGGGTTGACCCCGAAAGCGGCTTGGAGGAGCACGCAGCCGGGGCGCATCAGCGTCACATCGAAGGCGATCTTAGGCACGGGATCCGTCATAAACGACGCCCGTGAGGGTTGCAATAGGACGCGACCCTAGGCGATCCCTATGACCTCGTGCGTCGGCCAGCGGACGACATCATCACCATCGATCACGGGGCTGACCGAGATGCCCGTGAGCATACTGGACTCGACATCAAAGTAGACGGAGAGGGCGCTCTCTTCGTCCTGATAGACGCGCTCATGCTCGCAGAGATCCTCGCACTGGAAGGTATACCCGTGCTCCTCCATGGCCTGGATGACATCATCTTCGACAAGCGAGGTGAGGGGCACCCCTTGGACCGCGACACCCTCGAACGACACGACCTCGATGATGCTGAGGAGGTAATCGTCATCTTTAAGGAAGCTCAGTTGTACAGGGGGACGTAGGTAGACAAGAGTCACTTCGTCGTCGAGGACTTCACGGTCCGCGGGGGGACCCAGGATATCGAGTGCAGCTCCTTCGTTGATGCCGAAGCGAACGGGGCCTACGCCTACGCCGGGGATGATATTGACCACGTCCATAGTGTTACTATAACGGGTCTAGGAGCTTGTGCTCAGCCCACCAAACGGAGGCTCCATCACGACCGAAAGCTCTCGTTGAAACGGTGCTCATCGAGGGTGTGGCCACACGGGAACGTCAGCACACGACCCATCACGGCGTCAATGGCGCGCGAACCAGGTCCGCCCCCCGAAGGGAAGAGAACCCGGTGGGGGAGCATGCTCTTCCCACGGCAGATCGAGCAGCGAACCCACCGAGATCGGAAAGTACCCTTCAGCCAGACAAGGAACTGGCGGCGAAGGGTACGGATCCGCGGGGGGCGGGGACATGCTACGACGATCGGTGCCGCAGACTCTCGGTAGGGGGATTTCAACCGGACCCACGTCGATCCAGTCGGTCGCGGTCTCCTCCTGCATGGCTTTGCCCAAGTAACCGAGGCTGCCTACGAATGATCATAGCTGCCCAAGAAAGGGTTATCGCCGAGAGAAAGGCTACCTTCGTCTCCTCACGTCTCGCCGAAGGGTGACCCTTCCGGACCCTTTCCTACAAAGGGTCTTGATGCTCGTTCACTCGTTTCACGAGCTTGGGATTGACCCCGCGTTCTGGCAGGGTCCGGCCGTGTGAGGTCGTCAATCCGCGCGATCCATCAATTCATCAAAAGGGCTTTTCAAGTCGGCCTCCCGGCCAAGACTATATGCAAGGTCTTCGGGATGAACGCCCCACAGATGGGGATCCGGAGGCACGACGCGAAAGACAGGGCACGGAGGAGCCCTGTCTTTCGCTTCCTCTGGCAGATCGGCGGGCAGGGCGATGTGCAATCGCTCACAGCTCGTCCTCACCATCTTGGGGTCGATATCTCCAAGGATCACGTTGATTGTAGGGTCAACTTCACGAGCCGCTTCCCCCAACGTGCCCGACCCACAGTAGGGGTCTACGATGAGGTCGCCGGGACCAGCGCAGACTTCAACCATGCGGCCGATCAGACCAACGGGCTTCTCCGTAGGGTGACGCATCTTCTTCGCCGGTACGCGGGGAAAGTTCCAAACGTTCGGCCAGCGGTGCCCTCGTCTCTGAAATCGTCCCTTCGTGATAAACATGATTAGCTCGTGCTGCATCCCGAAGTTGCCCGTGAGGTCGCCAGCCGACCAGTTGTCCTTGACCCACACGATGACGTTTTTGAGTTCGAGTCCCGATGGCACAAGCCCCGACCATAAGGGGTAAACGTCCCATCGCGTGCAGACAAATAGGCACCCACCGTCACAGAGAACGCGGTTCGCTGCCTCGAAGAAGACATGGGGCTCGAATTGCCAATCGTTCGCGACAGGTGCGTGTGGGTTCCTCTCCTTGTAGTAGTTTGAGTGGTATGCGATCCCGTACGGGGGATCCGCGATCACCGCCCGAACTGAACCCGCTTCAAGCGACGTAAGTAGTGTGACCGCATCGGAATGGCGCACCTGAATCATGGTGCTGCCCTACACCGCCGGTCACCGTGTACCGTGATGAGCGGTAGCCTTATTAGGCTGCCCAAGAAGTCATCACGCTGCCCAAATAGTCCCTATGTGCGATGGCTTTCTTGGGCAAAGCCCTCCTGCATCCGACGCGGCCTCGCGACAACGCGACCGGTGAAGAGCAATGCACTGCCTGGGGATGGTCCCCACGGATCAACCTCGGAACGGCGAGGCCGCTTCCGGGAACACCCTCGGCTTGTTGGGGCTGGCGGCGCTGATGCGCTCGATGCCGAATGGCCCCATGCAGTTGAAGCGACTTCCGCAGCCCGCGTCGTCCCCGCAGTAGACGTTGATGCTGAGCCCGCCGTGGGGACCTTCGAGGAGCCCCTCCGCCCCGCAGTCGGGACAACATCCGGCATGGAACCGCGCCACTTCATCGGCGGTGAGCGCCTCACCATCCTTGGTCGTTCGCTGCATGCCCTGCGTATTACACCGACGAGAGACCCCCGCCCGCCTTCACGTGCACGAACAGGTGAGCCTTGGTCCGGGACCCTTCCCGGCAGACGCGCAGCATGCCCGCTTCAACTCCAGACAGGTTCTCTTGCAGGCATCCTTGTCGGGCGCAAGAGAGCACCGCTGTGAGCACGTGATGCACTCATGGCCGCACTCGGCGCGATCCCTCGAAGGGGCCTCGGAAGCCGAGACGATGGCGAGGGCGAGAAGAACGATGCAGCGCATGGGTCAACCCTCGATGACGTGGGATCGAACAACAATAGGGCAGTCCTCGGGACCCTGCCAGTATGGCTGAATCCACTGCCATCTTCGCGGTGAGGTTCAGGCGCGCGATCAGGCTGCCGTACCACTCGGTGGGGTGCTCCGTCTCAACCAGAAGACTCCAGTCCTCCGTCAGCCCATCCGTCTTGCGTTCGAGCACACGGACGCGGCGCACCTTGTGACCCGTCGAGAGCGTGAGCAGCCCGTCCGGGATGTCGAGCGCGAAGACGGACCATGGTGCGTGGACGCTGGGGACGTGGCTCACGGGGATGGACGTGGCCATGAGGGACGCGGCGTACGTGTGGCTCCCGAGCACGACGCGAGGAAAGGCTTCGATATTCCAAATAGCCTCCCATACGCGCAGGAGTAAGTTGGCATTCGCCGCGCGCTTCAAGTCCCAGAGCGTTCGAATGGTGGGTACCTCACGCGTGATCTCCTTCTGCGCGAGGACGCCCATGATCTGGGTGTTGAGGTCCGTTTCGAACCCGCGCCCGTGCGTCCAGAGCCTTCGCGACGCGGCGCTCATCTTGAGGAGCATCTCGTACGGGGTGAACTTGTAGCTGGTCTCGACGAACGCGGGAGGGTTGATGAGGTAGGCAGCGGCAGGCGGGGCGTCCCATCCAGGACGCTTTGCCGCCAGCCGGTCGATGAAGAACTGAATGACCTCGGGCTCGATGAAATACGGATCTGTCATGCAGCCTTCCGTGCCTTCTGCAAGGCCGCTTCGACCTCGTGGGCGTCCATGCGGACCCCGGTGGTGTTCATGCGGCCGAACATCTCCATCACCTCGCCGATCTCCCAGCCGTAGGGGAGAACGGTCGCGCACACCTGGCGGTAGATCAGGTTGTCCTGAAGCCACCCCGCCTGCTCCGCCGACCAGAGGTCTTCCTTGATTCCCGCAAGGACCGCGTGGACTCCCGCCCCGTGGAGGATGTGGAGCGGCACGAGATCCTTCCGGGGCTCCGACGCAACGACGAACTTGAGGGTGAGGAAGTCGAACGCGTATCGCTTGGTAAGGAGCGCGCGGGCGATGGAACCGATTCGCTGCTGCCCATCGACGACGAGGAAGCCGTGGTCTGAGCCCTCGGCTTCGATGCCCGCCACGTTGACGGTCTTCGCGGGGAGCTTGTACTGCTCCCACAAGGTGACGTTGCCGACGTAGAAGCCGCGGAGGAGCGAGTCGAGGAGATAGAGGACGTGATCGTCCTCCCACACGAAGTCCCGCTGAAAGTCGGGGATGCGGAGCTTGCCGGTCTGGACCATCTCCGCGACCTGCCGGACCGTGTGCTGGTGGACGCTCGCGGGCTGCCTCCAGCGGGCCTCACGGGGCACGTCAGGGTGCGTGGACGGGGGCTCCGGGGCCGGCGGGGCTTGGGGAGCGGGAGCGGGCTTCCGGGGTTTGCGGGGAGGCATGGTGGGATCTACGCCGGGGAGGGCTCAGTGACCCCAGTGCTCATGTGACCTTCTTCCAAGGTTTGATCTCCCGTGCCTCCCCGTTGTGGATCTCGACGCTGAAGTCCGGGAAGTTCAGGACGAGCGTGAGGTCACCATAGATGTCCGAGAAACCGCTCTCGCGGTCGTACAGCCGGGCGTACTGCCAGTCCTGGAGGGTGAAGCGGAAGGGCCGTTTCATCGTCTTGAGGCGGTCTATCTCGCGGAGGTACTTCTTGGGGACGCGAAGGACACCGTCTTTGGACTCCTTCGCGCTGACACGCGCAAGAACAACGCGGAGTGCCCAGTCCTTGAAGGCGTAGAAGACCCGGAAGACGACGCCCGTCTTGCGATCGATGGCGATGGGGAGACTCTGCCCACCGGTCCCGTCGTAGAGGCGACGCTTCATCTCGTCCGAGAGGGTTTCGTCACCGTACTCGTGCAGGACAACGAGGCGGAAAGCGCTCGTGTCGAGGTCGTACTGCGCCATGAACCCGATCTGCGGGATGGTCGACTTGGTCTTGTACGCCTTGAACCGGTTGTCGGAGTCTTCGACGACGGCGATGCGCGTGACCTTCGTCTCAACCTGAACGGCGGACGATGAAAGGGACTGAGTCATAGCTTGGGTGCCTCCTGCCGTTTGCGAGCCTTCGTCGCGTTCTTCCGCTCCTCCGTGCGAGCGGCCTCGAACATCTCGTCGAAGGACTCGTAGACCGGGGCCTCCATGTCGAGCTTCTCAGGGTTGTACATCCCGAGGCGTTCTGCAATCCTGGTCATCTGCGAGGATGTCCCCTCCTTCTGCATGAGGATCAGGGCGCCCGCGCAGTGGACCTCGCCCTTGGTACGGAAACGCTCCCCGTCCTCGTCGTGCTTCGTGGTCTTGTGGCACGGGAACTCCGAGCGGACCAGGGATCGCTCGATCTCGCGGACGCGCGCCGAGCGGATGTAGGGGGTGACATCGCTGCGGAACGGGCAGTTCGAGCACGGCGTGGTCATGCCGTACGGCTTGGCGGGGGGCATGTCCCCTATCTACGTCAGGTGCCCGACGCGACCCCAGAGAATCGGATCAGGTCGGTGGGAACCCATCAGGCAGTGTCCCCGCATCCGAGGGATCTGCTTGAAACCCCACTGGTATCTCCCAAATCTCGTCGGTCGGGGGGTACTTCACCTCGAAGGTGCGGACCAGATTCTCCCCACCGGTAGGGCTCTTCGCGAGGATCTTCCCCATGACCGTTCGCCCGACAAGGCCTTTTTGGACGCACGTCGGAACGCCGGCATCCTCGGACTCCCGAACGCGCTTCTCGAACGGTTTCACGTCCTTAACGGTGAAGCTGTAGGCGCGGCCAAGCAGGTCGGCCGCGCCAAGCACCTCGCCATGAAGGATCGCGAGCCCCTTGCGCTTGCCCGGCCTCGATTCGAGGACCAGGAGGACGGGGAAGCTGTAGGGGTTCTGGATCCGCAGGTCTGCGATGTAGCAGTCCTTGGAGCGAGGGGCGGTCTCGCACTCCTCGGCGATGGTGACCGTCGAGTCGAGCCCCATCGGGATGTAAGCCGAGGGACGGGAGTGCGGGATCCGCTCAATGACATCGAGCCCCGCCATCAGGGCGGTGGCGTGAAGGGTCGAGCTTACCTGGCAGACGCCACCTCCCATCCCGTGGGTCATCTCGCCCTTGAAGATGACGCCGGCCTCAAGGAAGCCCCGCGCGGCAGTCCTGGGGCCTACGGTGGCGTTGAAGCTGAAGATACCCTTCGGGGGGACGACGGTCTCGTTCACGCGCGAGGCGGCCAGCCGTACGTTCTTGCCGCGGTTGCCGCCCGACTCGTAGCCCGTGTCGAAACTACCCAGCGTGTGGGTGAAGTCGGGCGGACCCTCCTGCAACGGGTGCAGGGAGGCGTCCAATAGGGGCATGGGCCCCGCGTCGGGCGACCCGCTGTCGAGCGCGGGCGGGTGGGAGGAAGTGCAGGCAGCGAGAGAGAGCGTCAGGAGAAGGCGTCGCATGGGGGTCGCGAGCAATGGCATACACCTACTGCTCGCGGCAACATGCGTGGAATTTAGGTGGTTTGTGCCCTACTTCGCGAGGCGGCGGAGCCAGGGATCGTCTGGGCTCACGAGGAAGGCCTGAGCGCGGCTGTTGACCTCGCGGGTGTCTTCCGCGAAGGCCTCACGGACCACGTCCGCCGCTTGCTTGTCCTCAGCTTGGGCGGCGTACACGTCCTCGTTGGTGAGGGCCGCGTCCCACTTGGCGTCACGCGCCGGGCGGGTCGCATCGAAGACCTGGAGAGCCTCTTTGGTGCGGTCGAAGGTCGTCATGAATGGGTTCCTTTCAGGGCGTGAGCCAAGCACCCGAAGCAGATGGGCATCCAGTCCTGGAGGTCTTTCCCATCCACGATCTGGCTTATCTGCTCCGATGTGATCACGAAACCGTTCTGCGCCATGTCGCTCTCGATGGCCTCGCGCACCTTCACGGCGTCGAGTTTCGTGCCCCGCTGTTTGGCAACAAGGGCACAGGCTTCCTTCGCGAGCTTGTCCAGGGCGGCACGACCGACGAATCCGTGTGTGTTCATGATCGGGCGCCCCTACCCTCAGTAACCCCCGGCGTCGAGAGCCTGCCCGGGGCCGGAGAAGCGTTGGTGCTCATGCCTGGATCTACGCCGCAAACTCCGAGAGTTCCCAGATATTATGCACAGGTTGCCCACGCCTGAACAACTCTCGGGAGCCTTGCCAGCGCGAAACGTCTCGGGTAAGTCCCGTCCTCCCTCGGGGGACCAGGAGATCGTAAATGGCGAAGAAACAACCGGATGTGGTCACGACGTGGGAAGTTCAGTTCGGGGAGGAGAACGTCATCAAGGGCGGGATCGATGACCTGACCCACCTTGCGATCAAGGATGACGAAGACGAGGACGTGAATCTCGTCGAGATAGCACAGGCGGAGGGCGGGGGCGTCATCGTCACCGTGGGTCCGATTCAGATCGTGGTCCGCAAGCCCACGCCGGCAGAGAAGCGCCAGGGTTGGGTCCGCGTCATCGAGGTCGAGGACGGCCTTGGGGACGAGCACGTCCTCCTCGGTGATGAGTGCGGCGCGGCCGTCCCTACGGACGGGGACGACGAAGAAGCCGAGTGAGCGACGACGAGGACTACCCGGGCGCCAACGGTGCTGAGGGTAGTCCTCGTTCGGACAGCCGGTGTATGAGAGCGTGCATGTGCATCACGCTCCACGCGAGTCAGCTCTCAGGAACGAAAATCTACGCGGGTGAGGCTACGAGAGACGGGCGCTACGTCCACGTACTCGCCTACCAGAACAACGCCACGAACAGCAGACCTGGCCCGAACGCCATGGTGCTGCCCATCCCGTCTGCCTCCGCCATGGGCGCGGAGAACGCGATCGATACCCGAGCCTTCAAAGGGTTCCTCGGGGACATCGCGGAGGCCACGAAGCAGCAGAGCTTCAGCCGCAGCCGGGGCATCTCGAAGGGCACCGTCCTCAACAGCGCCTTGCCCGCCGTCTTCGATGTGGGCAGCTACACGGTCGTTCTCGGGACGGACATGGAAGCTGCTGTCCAGGCGGTGGCGAGCGTCCCGGAGAACAAGCGCCCCGAGCTGAACGCGGACGTGCTGACGGCGATGGCCGCGCTGTACCCTGGATGGTCCTTCGCCATCTGCTGCTGGGACGGCAAGATCGAGGCGGAGCCTCTCTTGTGGTGGTACGAGCCCAAGGCCCCGAGCCTGCTCTTCGCGCCCTCGGTCGATGCGCACGACGGCGGCCCGCCGAAGGAAGGTCCCGTGGAAGTCGATGCGATCGTGACGTTCGGCTCGACCCTGAAGCCCACGGGTGAGTGCGAGGTCCGTTACCGGACCGTCCCCCCGCCCGAGATCAAGGCGCTGCTCCCGACGCGCGCGGTGGG
>Ga0315288_10000619_pt1 | contig 44669 bp, 30 predicted proteins | sample YL17G11_20_MG_FD_203454 | JGI IMG/M metagenome (GOLD analysis project Ga0315288, IMG submission 203454) | Sediment microbial communities from Yellowstone Lake, YNP, Wyoming, USA - YL17G11_20 | ecosystem: Environmental > Aquatic > Freshwater > Lake > Sediment | place: USA: Wyoming | collected... | reverse complement strand
GGTGGAGGTGCTCCGGTCGCGGCCCGAGGTGGACCCGGCGAGGATCGGCGTGGCCGGACTCTCGATGGGCGGCGAGTGGACCATGTGGCTCGCGGCCTGCGACGAGCGCCTGAAGGTGGCGGTGGTCAGCGGATGGATGTGTACGACCGAAGGGATCTTCTCCGTGCCCAATTGCGCATGTTGGGAACTGCCGGGCATGGTGGAGTTGGCAGACGCTTCTGATATCCACCTGCTGATCGCCCCGCGGCCCGTGTTGTTCGAGAGCGCCGAGCGCGACATCTATTTACCGATCCGCTTCACCAAGCAGGCATACGCCCGGATCCGGGCCGGCTACAAGGTCTTCGGTGCCGATGTGGCGGCCCAGCAAGACGTATTTCCGGGCCAGCACGAGTGGCACGGCACGCTGGCGTACCCGATGATCGACAAGGTACTGGGCGGCCGCGCGGCACAAGTCCAGTCGCCCAATCCGTGAGGTCTGTAGTTGTCACCCAAGAACAGGCGGATTTGAACCAGGCCAACATTGTCTGCATTAAGAGCGATAGAAAGACTAGTACCCAGAGGACTTGAACATGATGAGACTCCTGGTGCTGGCCGTTGTGACGATGGGTTCTCTGTACAGTGGCGTGGCTGCGGCGGAGCACGATTATTATAAGAATCTCCGCTACCCGACGAAGCTTGATCCAAGCGTAGGACGCGACACTGTCGACCAGGAAGGCGGTGCCAACGCTATGGGCTATCATCGGCGAACGGCGCAGTGGTGGCCACGCAAGGGCGAGGACATTGTGGACATCCCCGAGGGCGTGCCGCTGCGCACTTGGACGCGGAACCAAGGCCAAAACGATCCTGAATATCAGGCCGGGCTCTGTCGCAACTGGACTGCGTCCGACGGCGAAACGTTCAAGGCCCATCTGATTGGATTTCGCGGCTTTGGCGTCAAGACGCATGACCCTTGTCATGACTTTACACTGGCGCCGACGGCCATCTTGCGGATGGAAAACGGTGAGCAGCGCGGCGTGAATGTCTATCAACCTTTCAGCATGATGTTGAGCGAAGAAGACCACGCCTTTATCCTCAAACTCTGGGAGCAGGAATACAAGAAAATCACGGCGGCCGTGTCTCCGCTGAAGTACGATGGGCCAAATCCTTGGCATGATCCCAAAATGACCGTGGAGGTCAAATCGGATCATTTTCTCATCCGCTCGCCAGGCGAAACCGAACACAAAAATCTCTGGTGGGTGCGACCGCACGAACCGGAAATGGAAGCCCAGTATCGCCAGGGCTCGATTGAATTCGCCGAGAACATGTGGTCCCACATCGAAGTCGCCGGCAGCACGATGCCGTACTGGCGATGCGGGGGCACTCCTACAAGGTATGTCATCACCGTTCAGTTGGCCGTCAGTGGCAACCTGGGCGGAGGCGGCTATGCCCATTGCGGCCTGCGAGACAACGCGGGCGGTCCTCGAAACATCGGCTTGGCCCACGAGTTCTATCACGGGCACCCGACTGGCGGTTGGGATCTGTGGTGCTTTGGCGAAACGTTCTGCAATCAAGGCGAGCACTTTAACCTGCCCGGCGAAATGCTCATGTTTAGCAGTAACTTTGCCCATCCGTGGCGCAATGTAAACTGTGCCCAGTATCAATCCGGCTTGCTGTACATGGCTCTGGGCGACAGTCCGCACTGGGGCTATGGCGCGGCGAGCGTCGTGGCCAGCCTGGCTTCGGCCGCGGAGCAAACGCCCTATCACACCATTGCCCGGCTGGGACAGAAACGAGGCCTGTGGAAGAATGGTGTTAAGGGCTTTGGCGATTTCTTTGGCGAGTACGCGGCCCGCATGGTGACCTGTGACTTTGTGCTGCAGTACCCGCTGCGGTCCAAGTACGGCATGCCGACGCTCAGTAGTTTAGAGCCGGTTTACGGCAGCGAAGGCCGTTACCGGGTTCCCAACGCCGAAGCGCCGCGAACGTATGGCTTTAATATCGTCCGCTTGGTGCCGGAAGCCGGTGCCACCGAAATCACCATCGATTTCCAAGGCCTCTATGAACCCACTCAGTATTCCGATTGGCGCGCGAGCATCGTGGCCGTCGACGCCCAGGGCCGCGCGCGTTACAGCCCGCAGTGGAGCAAGGGCACGATGACCTTGACGCTCAAGCCCGAGGACAAGCATTTCTGGCTCGCTGTCGCGGCGACGCCTTCGGCTATGCCGTTGTCGGAAACAAACCGGGTTGACGGCAAAGTCAGCCGCCCCGTCATGGAGTCCAAACTGATGGGCGTGCATACGCATTGCTATCCGTGGGAAGTGACGCTTACCGGCTGTCGTCCTGGATCGCCGCACCGCCGCCAGGGGGACGTGGTCAATTACGATGAGATCTACTCGGTGAACAACGGCAATAGGTTCACGGACTATCCGGTTCGCCAGGAGGTGCCCACTCCGCTCTCGGACAAAGATGGCCCGCTCGTCCAGGAAAAATTGGCAGACCTCGCACAGCGGCTCGCGGCTTCGGAAAAAGCGTATCACGACAAGCGGAAGAAAACGCCTTCGGGCGAGTACGATCAAACCCTGTGGTGGCAGCACCGCAAGATTGAGATTTTGGGCGACATGGTTCGTCGGGGCAAGTTTTTGCAACACAACGCCAAGGGGCATCGTCATCCGAATGGCGGTGGTTTTGTATCAGACAATGCCCGCGTCGCGGCGACCGCCTATGTTGGCCCCAACGCCATGGTGCTCGACGGCGCTCGGGTTGAGGGCAACGCTTGTATCAAAGGTTATGCCGTTGTGCTGGGCGAGAAAACCATCGTTCGAGGCAATGCGAAAGTCGGCGGCAAAGCGTGGGTGTGCGGCGATCTTATCATCGAGGAAAACGCCCGCATCCTCGAATCGGCGACGGTCATCACGACTTGGCGCGAGCGAGAGCTGCGAGCCGATGGCCGAGCGACAATTTCCGGCAATGCGGTCATCAAGGGCGAGCACGTCCTCAAGCTCTGCTACACCGATGACCAGACGATTACCGGTGGCGTCGTGATGGACTATACTCCTGGCGTTGATGGCACGATCTATTATCACGTTCGGGGCTATCGCAGCTTGACGACCTTTGTTCCGGGCATCGAGAACCACAATAGTGGCGTCTTTGACTGTGGCAGAATTTATGGCGATCAGAAGCTCGCCGAGGGCCAAGACGCTGGTGCGCTGTACGTCAACTGGCAGTTCAACCAGCCCAAAACGACGATGCTGGAGGATTCCTATGTCAACAACAATGGCGTTCTTCGTGGCGGGCCGACGTTTGCTCAAGAGGATGGCGGCGAGTACAGATTTATTGTCTTCAACGGCAAGGATCAGTACGCCGAAGCACCGGCCGCGATTGCCGATTTCGGCGAGTTGACCATTGACGTGATGCTCAGCCGAGTTGCTGGCAGAGGCGGACGCGTGTTCGATTTCGGTACCGGCGATAACGAGTGTTTTTACATGACCATCGACGGGACAAGCGGTAAACCGACGCTGATGGCCAAGCACGATGGCAAGACCTATACCCTAGCCGCACCGACAGGCATTCCCGCCGATCGGTGGGCTCGTGTGCGAGTGACGATGGACGGTTCCACGGCTTCCATCCACATCGACGGAAAGCAGGCCGCCAAGCAGGGCTTCGCATTCAGCCCACGCATGGTTTTCATCGGAGACAGCCCCGAGGGGAACTTCATCGCCTGCGGCAGGAACCAGGACGAGTTTTTCAAGGGCCGGATGGATCATTTCCGCATCTACCGGAAGGTCCATGAGGATTTCGACGCGCTCGGCCCGCTTCCCTTTGCACTGACGCAGATCCAGGAGTGGTCTGAGAAAGACCAGGAACGTGCCGACGAGTGGGAAGGCCGCCGGAGGGCGAAGGAGGCGGAACTGAGCGCAGGCAGGTACGAGGAGATCCAGGGCGAGATCGGGCGGCTCCAGGAGCAGAGATCGGCTCTCCAGAAGACGTCCAAGATTGCCGAGTTGGAGGCCCGTGTCAAGGAGGCCACGCAGGAGAAAAATGCTCTCGATCAGAAGATTCGCGAAGCGTTCGGCGCCCCTTCGGAGATCGTCAAGGCCCGGCAGGAGGTCGACGAGCTGCGCAAGAAGATGGATGCAATCGTGCAGGCGATCCGGGCCAACAGCGAGTACGTGAAGCTCACCGAGAAGATCCAGGCATGCGAGAAGCAGCGAGGAGAGGTGGACCGGGAAGTACGCGAAAGCCCCAAGCTCGCGGCGATCTCGGCGAAGACCGAGGCGGCCAACGAAGAAAAACGGAAAGTCGAAGAGAAAATCAAACAGCTTCCGGCACTCAAGCAGATCATGGAGCAGTCGGAGCGTGAAACGGACAACCAGAAGAAGGGAGAGCTTCAGGACCGATACAACCGCTTGCTCACGGCCCGGCGGTTGTCGGACCCCGCGTGGCAGCAAGCCGAGATCGCGAGCCAGCGGCTTGGCCGCCAGTATCAGGAGATCCTGCGGACCGACATCGAAGCTCACTCCGGGCGGATCGAACTGGAGAGACGGCTCCAGCAGCTCCGGGAGGAGCAGAACGCCCTGAGCGCCAAGCTGACGGAATCGCACCCGGAATACGCGAAGTTGGAGGAATCTCGCCGGGCGAAGGAGCAGGAGCTGGACGCGCGCAGAAGGCAGATCGAGGAGCGGATTGGTGCAGAAGACGCCTCCAAGAAGGCCGAGGCGGCCCTGACCGCCGCCATACAGGCGGTTGCCGACGAGAGGAAACGGCTCGAGCAGGAAACGAGCGAGGCGGCTGCGAAGCTGGCGGCCCAAATTGAGAAGTTGCAGAAAGAAGCAGAGGCATTGCGGGACAGTGCCTTGAAAAACGCCCATCTTTACGGGGCAAATCCCTATCCCGGCCGGGATGCTGCCGAACTAAGTAACTTCCAGCAGAGCCTGGTCTATCACACGACGGCGGACTGGGACGATAGGACCCGGGAGGAGGTGGCAGGTAAGGTAACACCGAAAATGAAGGAGTGGCTGATCCGCGTGCGCGGCTATTAGTCAAGCCGCAGTGGACGGTACCCGAGCCACGCAGGAATTCCAATTCACGCTGAGCCAAGACAGGAGAGATTCTCGCATGCAAAGACCCATCCTCTTTCCGGCAATTGTGTTTGCTCTAGTGATCTGCCGCGCGGCCGTGGCGGACAACTCCGCCGCAGAGAATCCCGCCGCCAATGACGTTGCCGCCATGCAGAAAATCGAGGCGCCCGAATGGACCGTGCCGGGCATCGGTGTGGCGATGCGGCGCATTCCGGCCGGCTCCTTTACGATGGGCTCGCCGACAGACGAAATAGCTCGCAAGGCAGACGAAATACAGCACAAGGTGACGATCTCGAAGCCGTTTTACATGGCGATCTATGAAACTCGCCAGCGCGAATACTACCCACTCATGATTCGGCCGGATTTCGACCTAGAGGCCTGGGGCTATCAGCGCGGGCCGCTGCACGAAGGCGCGGCCTGGACCTATCGCTCTCTGATGAACGGGCGGCGCATCAGCGGCGGCTCCGCGTATCCGAACATTGCCCGCACCGATCTCAATCCGATGGAGTGCGTTAGCTGGGACAAAGCGATGCTCTATTGCCGGAAAATCACCGCCGCCGAGCGTGCCGGGGGCCGCTTGCCCAAGGGCTATGTCTATCGCTTGCCGACCGAAGCCGAATGGGAATACGCCTGCCGCGCGGGGACGACCGACCCTTACAGTTTCAAGGGCGATTACGACAACGTGGGCGTTTTGAGCGCCTATATGTGTCTCAGCAAGGACGGCGGTTACATTGCCTTTGCCACCTCGCCGACGCCCGACAACCGGCAGCCCAACGCCTGGGGCCTGTATGACATGCACGGCAATGTTTTCGAGTGGTGTCTGGACTGGTACGGACCGTACGCCGCCGGCGCGGCCGTGGATCCTGTCGGACCGAGCACCGGCGCCGAGCGCGTCGCGCGTGGCGGCGGCGTGCTGCCCTTCCCGCCCGGGCGCGGCTCGCTGGAGAAATTGGTCCACCCGCATTTCCGCAGCGCGGCGCGGTACCGTTTTCCAGCGCGGACGGCGCACCAAATCAACCTCGGCTTCCGCATCGTACTTGCTCCCGATGTCCAAGTACACGGCGCCGCCCAGCCGAGCGAATAGAGCGGTGAACGCCTCCAGCCACTCACATATAAAGATAACGCGCAATGACAACAGGAAAGGACTTTCTCATGCGTTTTCAGCCATTTGCGATCCTTGTGTTGTTTGTGATTCCGGCGCTAAGCCCTTGGACGCCAAGCCCTCGTGCGACCCAATGCTGCGCCGCGGAGCAAAAAGAGACGCAAGCCCAAGGTTATGATTTCTTTGATCTTTCTCGATACCCCCTGGAAGGCAAACTGCGCCCCTGGGTCGAGCTTCGCAAAGTCACCCTCGAAGGCGACGGCGATCCGACCAAGTACAACCGCCGCGTAACGCATTGGTGGCCGCGCAAAGGCGTCGACTTCACCGAGCTGCGCGACGGCATGATCGAACGCCAGTGGACCCTGGCGGCGAGCGCTATGGATCCCGAATGCACGGCCGGCGTCGTTGGCGAAATGCAAACCGAGGAGCTCGACTCGCTCAGTTTCGAACCGAACGCCGGCACGGCTTTCATGCGCCGCGTGCGGGGCTTTATCGCGCCCGGCGAATCGGGAGACTACACGTTCAAGATCGCCGCCGCCGACGAGGGCTATGTCTACCTCAGCACGGATGAAACCCCCGCGAACGCCCGGGCAGTGTGTTATCTCACGATGAGAAGCCTGCCTTCGCAGTGGACGGCGTTTCCGACGCAGATCTCGAAGCCGCAGAAACTTGAAAAGGGCAAGAAATACTACTACGAAATCGTTCACGTCGTTCACAAGTGGCGAGACTTCTGCGACGTCGTCTGGTCCGGCGACACCCGCCGGGAGGGACCGCTCATGGGCGACGAGTTCTCCACGCTCGACGGCAAAAAGGGCAAGTTCCGCGTCGAACGGTGGAATGTTCAGCTCAAGCACGGCGATCCTCGTCCGCTCGACGTGCCGCGTACGTTCAAGGCACACCTGGTCGGCTTCATGGGACTGGGCAACGAACTCGGCGAACCCTACGAGGGCGAAGAGTTTGTCGCGCCCGGCGTCGTGCTCCGGCTGGCCAACGGGAGGAAGCGAGTATTGCACCGCTGGCTGCTGAGCGAAGAGGACCAACGTTTCGCGATGGACCTGTACGTCAAGGAAATGCGGCGGATCAAGGCTTCGCTCGATCAAACCGAATACACCGGGGGAGGCGGATCCGCGGGGATCGGCCGACAACAGTACGTCTCGCCCCACTTCGTCTTTGACGTGGCGGCTCATCCGGCCGGAGAAGATCCGAAAGAAACGGCCCGACGCGACCGCTTCTATCGCTCGGCCGTCGCGGGAGCCGAGTACTGGTACGCCTATCTTGAATACGGCGGCCACCTGATGCAGTATTGGGACCGCAAAGAAAAGCGCAAACACGGCGTCCACGTCGGCGGCGGCAACGGCGGCGGCTATGGCGGCTGCACCATTGGCGGCATCAGCGCGCTGCCGATCGCGCTGTTCCACGAATACAGCCACGGTTTCAATCTGTGGTGGTTCGGCCATCCCGAAATCTTCTGCGACTTCGGCCAGGTTCTAGGCACCGGCGGCACGGCAGTGGAGAAGGCCGGGAACAACGTGCGGCGCCCGCATCTCAGCGCACTTCACGGGGCATATCCGACGTGCCTGTTCCTTTCGGCCCTGGGCGAAGATCCCAACTGGGGCTATTGCGCCGTGACGTCGATGCCCAAGGCCGATTCCGAACAGAACTTCTTCCAGACGCTGGCCCGCATCGCCGAGCAGCGCGGGATGTGCGAAAAGGGAATCCCGGGCGCGGGCGACATCGTGGGCGAGTACGGGGCGCGCTTGGCGGAGTTTGACTTTCAGAACAACGACGTCTTGAAGAGATCATGGTTCGCGGTCACAAGACCTTATCTCGAAGCCCTGGACGTGGAGAAAGGCGTATACCGTATCGTGTGGGATTTCGCGCCCGAAGCGTACGGTACGGATGTTGTGCGACTGGTGGCCGATCCGGACTCCAAGGAGATCGCGGTTGACTTTCAAGGCCATCACGATCCGACGACCTATAGCGATTGGCGGGCGTGCATCGTCGCCGTGGACCGCAACGGCGACACCCGCTACAGCGATATGTGGAACAAGGGCGTGATGACCATGTCGCGGCAGGAAGGCGACCGTCGCTACTGGCTGGCGGTCACCGCCGCGCCGACAGGCATCTTGCATATTCGCAGCCCGCTCGGCATCTGCAGCGGACGCTGGGCGCCGCGGTATCCGTGGCAAGTGACGCTCCACGGCGCCCGGCCCGGCACGCCGCATCGCATGCGATTTGACACGGATGATTATTACTCCAGTTACGGCTCGTCGGAAGTGGTCAACAGCATTGTGCCCACCCCACCGAATACGCCCGAGCGAAAGCTGTTTGTGCAGGAGGTCCGAAAGGCTCGGGCGGCCGTATCCGCAAAGTGCGAGGCCGCCAAAGACCCTTACGTGCGGCAACTACTGCTGGCAGTCGGGGCAAGGATGGACAACGCCCTGTCTATTGCCGACGGTGCGCCGCACCCGAACGGCGGCGGTTGGGTCGCCGCCACGGCAACGGTTGCGCCGACGGCCTACGTCGCCCCCGGCGCCATGGTGCTCGAATCTGCCACGGTGCTGGACAACGCCGGCGTCGAGGAGTACGCCATCGTGAGAGGCAACGCGGCCCTTTCGGGCAACGCACGGGTGGGCGGTCAGGCTGTTCTCGCGGGTTCTGCCCGCCTTTCCGACTACCAACGCGAGTGGTGCCCCGTCGGAGAGGGTGAATTCCACGGTTTGTGGCAGAACTACGCCCTGGACGAGGCCTCGGTCATGATGCTCGAGGACCGTTATAGCGACCACGGCATGATGAACGGCTATATTTACGGTGCGCCGAAACTGATTACCGACGAAGGCCGGCGAGCGTACCAGTTTGACGGCGAGAGCCAATACCTTGAGCTCAATGCGCGCGCAGCCGACCTGGACCGGATAACCGTCGACATGGCCGTGAAGCCTGCCCACCCCAAACGGCAGACGCTGTGGGACTTCGGCTCCGATGCGGAGAACTGCATGACGCTAATAACCGACGCCGGCGGCACGCCAGTGTTTACGGCGAGCGTGGCGGGCAAGGCGGTCGTCGCGCTGCCCATGACCGCGCCGCTGGCCAAGGACGCCTGGACCCGGCTGCGCGTGGAAATCGACGGCAAACAGATAGCCCTCTGGGCAAACGATAAGTTGTCCGCCAGGACGGCTTCGACGTTCCGGCCGGCGGATGCGTTCCCCTCGGGCCTGCAAAAGCGCAACTTCGTCGCCGCCTCGCGCGACGGCAAAGAGCATTTTGCCGGAGCGATTGACTATGTCGTGATCTATTATCGCGTCCACGGCGCGGCGTTCACCGAGCTGCCGCCCCCCGTAATAGACGCCGGCAGCCGTCCCACGCAGCGGTTTGCCGACGAAATGCTCGCGGACCGCGCCGCTCGCAAGCGTTACGAAATAGAAAACAACCGCGCCGTCGAAGAGGCCCTGGTCTACTACAATAAGCTCGCCGACGACATCTTTATCCGACTGCATGAGTTGCGTAACCGCGATCCCAATTGGCAAAAGGCCATCGCCAAGGCGAAAGAGGATCTCGCCAATATCGGAAAAGACGAGAAGCAGCCCAAGGATCCCGCGCCGGAGCAGCCAAAGGAAATCGCGCCGCCGCCTAAGCTGGCGGAACTCCGAAAAGAAAGAGAAGCCCTGCAGCAGAAGATCGCGGGCTACGCCGAAAAGGAAAAGGAGTGGCGCGAGGGCGAAGCGGAATGGCTGAAGACCATCAACGATCCGGAGTATTTGAAGCTGAAGGCGGAGCAGAAAGCAGGTGAGGAGAAACTCGAGAAGCTCCATAAAGAAGTCGAGGCGCGCTTCGAGACGATGCCCGAGGCCGTTGCGACGAAGAAGAAGATCGCCGAACTCACCGCCCAGCGCGCCGAGCTAGAGGATGTTGTCAAGCAGGTCAACAAGGCCGTCGACGAGGCCGTCGCCAAAATGCCCGTATACTGGGACAGTGCGACCATCGACGCTGAAGTCAAGTTCATGGGGCAAATGAATATCAAGTACGAGGGTGAACTCGGCGGCGGCGGTGGCGGTGGAAACATTCAAGCATATCGCGCGCAGCAGGAGCGCCGCAAGCACATGGCGAAGACCCCCGCCTACCAACGGGCGAGGGAGATCGACCTCGAGCTGGAAGTGCTCGCAGCGCTCGCCCCCATTCACCGCGACATGCACTTTGCCGAGGCCAAGGAGTACAACGAGTTTCGCGGCAAAATGGAGGGCGCGAATTCACCGGGGCACAAGGCAAACGAAATCCTGGCGCGGCTCAAGGAAGCGCGGCGACAGAAGACCCTCGGCCCGGAGTATGACGAGTTGCAGCGGAAACGCGAGGCCCTGGATCGCGAGATCAACGATCTCCAGCGTGAGTATGACCAAGCGCGTCGCGAACAGGAAGAGTCGAATCGTCGCCGCCACGAAGCGCGTCGCGAAGAGATCCGGCAGGAGTTGTTCGCGGCCTATAACAAGGCGGTCGAACCCTACTACTCCGAGTATCATACCGGGGTGTCGTATCTCCGCAGTGCAATGCGCGGGTTCTACAATACGCCTTACTCGCAGCATTTGCAGGCTCAGGGATTGGTGAAAAAGACGTATCGTTACCGCGACGAGCCGGGCGACATGCAAACGGCCATCGAAGCCTATCGGCCCGAGAACTGGAAAACCGACGTCCGCGCCTGGGACTGGCGCACCCGCTGGGAACGCGACGGCACGATCTCCCAGTACCCGATGACCCAGCAATGGCTCAAGCGCGTTCGCGGCGATGCGCCGGTCAACGTTGTCGACTAACGCGATGAGGAATGCCATGAAATCAAGAATGATCCTGACAGTGACCTGTGCGGCGGCCCTGAGGACGGCTTTCGTGAGTTCCGCCAGGACGTGGAACTGGCAGAGTTGGTGTTCGACCGGGCCGAACACCTCGACGAGGGTCTTCGGATAGAGCGGCGAGCCGTCGGTCGTGACGCCCCGAAGGGTCAGCCCTCGGGCGATCAGGGCCTCGTGGAACCGCCGGAAGAACCGGAGGATGTCGGCTTCGGTCGGGTTGTGGTCGAGGACCTCGTACAGGAGCCGCTTGAAATGGCGGTTATCGACGATCGACAGGATGCAGTACGGCCCGTCGTAGAGTTCGTCGGCGGCGATGGTGCCGGAGAAGTCGGCCAGGGTGGCGTCGAGGTACTCAGCGGTGACGGCGGCTTCGGCCCTTTTTTCCCCCCGCTGCCACCAACCAGAGGACCGGCCAGGCCAGGAGCAAGCAGAGGACCCTCGAGCCTGTCGCCATGGTCGCCTATCCTCTCGTTATCTCGACATGACAGCCAATGGGGCCCGCACCCCACCGCCCCGCCCTTCATCCTGAACTGCCGGAATTACAACCGGTTTCCGGGGAAAAGCTATCTCGCTTACCGTAACCCTTGCGGCCCTCGCTGTGCCTTGGCGCCCTCCGGGGGCGGCCAGGTCTCCTGGAGCTTCAGCGTCGCCGGGTCACAGCCGCCTTCCACCCTCACGGGCACGCTCTTTTCAGTCAGGCGGTTGCCCGCGGCTTCGACGTTGCGGCTATTGGCGATAATCACCGCGGAGCCCTGCGGCCGCAGGATGGTGTTGCCGCGCAGGACGACGCCATCCGCGCAGCCGACATGGATGGCCGCGCCGTCGGCGTCGGCGATCGTGTTGTTCTCGATGACGATGCCGCGATGCACCCCCGGGCCGGCCAGGCGCGGGCCGACCTCCGCAAACAGGTCAATGACGCCCGCCCGCCGCGCGGCCCCGAAGTTGCACCGGCTGAAGCGGCTGCCCCGGATCGTCACGTTCCGCGTACCCAGGCCCTCCCACCAGTAGTTCGCGTCGCTACAGATGTGAAGGGCCGCGCCCGAGATGTCCTCGAAATCGCAGTCCTCGATGACGACGTCGCGGGTCTGGACGAGCATGCCCCGCGCACGGTTCTGCCGCACGGTGCACCTCTGGATCCGGACGGACGGCGCCGTGCTCGTGTTGGCGACGACGTGGCCCTTGGCCACCTGGGCGGGCAGCGCCTCCGTAAAGTGCACCACGGCGGCCTTGCCCGGCGCGTCTCTTTCGACAGCCGCCACGGTGGCCGCTGCATAGGGGACCAGCGGGTTCTCGCCGCCGCCGAACTCCAGCACGTCGCCCTGCCGGGGCATCGCGGGCCACCCGCCGCCGCCGCGGCCCATGACCAGTCGCACGGTCCGCTCGTCCACGCGCTCGCGGACGACGCTGTACATCAGGTGGAAATTGGTGGCATCGTCGCCCATCCGCTCGAAGAGGCAGTCTTCGAACGTGATCCTTCCGCGGCAATTATTGAAATGCGTGGCGTCGGCCTCGGTGGTCATCCACCGGCCCGAGCCGGGCTTCACCTCGACCCGGAAGTTCCGGAGCGTGAAGTCCTTGCACGAGTCCGCGTACAGGCCCATGCCCGGGCAGGCGTAGACGGTCACGTTCTCCAGGCGCACGTTGTCGCAGCCGATGACCGTGAAGACGTTCATGCCGTAGATCTGGTGGCGGGCGATGACGTTCGCGCCGAGCGGCGGGACCGCGCCGGGCTGGCTCACGAAGACGCGCATCACGCCCGGCGACACGAGTTCCGTCGGCGTCCGGCACTCGCCCTCGCGCTGGTAGTGGTCGAGGCCGCGGCGGGCCATCCGGCCCTCCTGCGGATCGAAGCCGAGGACGCCCTGGATGAGCACCCCGGCGCGGGCGACGTGGGGCGCGACCGCCTCCAGATCGAAGGACTTCTCGCCCCGCGCGACGACCTTGCCGCCCGTGAACGGCAGCGGGTCCCAGTCGAACTGGAGGTTGCGGATGACCAGGTCGGCCGAATCGCCGTCGAAGCGGAACATCTCGGCCAGGTCGTGGCCGACGAGTTCCGCCCCGCCGCCGTCGATCGTCACGCCGCGCAGGCCCTTGGCCACCACGCTCGGGCCGTGCGGCACGCCCTGCGCATCCTTCTTTCCGCCGAACAGGTCGTAGGTCCCCGGCGCCAACGCGAGCGTCGCCCCGGCCTTTTTCGCGCAGGCCTCCAGCGCCGCCTGGAAGGCAGGGGCGTCGTCCTTCCCGTCGTTCGGCACGGCGCCGAAATCGGTGACCTTGAGGGCCTCGCCCGCCGGAGCGGCCTTGGCCATCATCAGCAGCAGGGCGGCCGCCATCCAGCCCAGCGCGGCCGCCTGCAACCAGCCGGGGCGCAGGGAAATCATGGTCGCTCTCCTGGCGAAGGCCGGGCCAGGCCCGGCCCTGTACCCAGAGAACATACCGGGCCGGACGGCGGTTTCAAGCGAACTTGCTTGACAAAGCGCCGGAAAAAAACGAGTAGTGCGGGGGCACGTAAACGACGGAGGCCCGGGGCCGGAGCCTGGCGGCGGCCCGGGACGGCCGCCACGCCAACCGCTTTCAGGGAGAGGAGCGTAGAGCTATGGACAAGGTTCGCATCGGTATCATCGGCGTCGGACAGATCGGCAAGTGGCACGTCACGAGCTATTCCAAGATCCCCGGCGCGCCGGGGCTACGGCGGACGAGATGGCCCACAAGATGGCGGGCAAGCCTGGAACTTGGAACTGCTGTTGTTGCGGCAGGAGGAAAAGCAGGATTGGGGGGCCGGAAATGCCTGTCCCCGGAAATCGGAAACCGAAATCAGTATTGCGTCCCCCGAATTCGGCGTTCTCTTCTACGAGTGAGCGGGGCCGTTTGTCGGAGGGTTATGGCGCCTCGGCAGTCTGCGAGGCGATGAGCGCCTGGATGTTAGCCGCCTCCTCGGCCCCCATTCGTTCGCGTTTGGCCTGGTAGCGGGCGTACTTTCCCTTGTCGACGTCGTTCCAGGTAGCGGCCTCGGTGTAGTCGCCGCAGAAGGGGACCAGCAGGTCGATCCAGCAGGCGATTTTTTCGAGTTCCTCCCCGCCGAGTTGCACCTTGTTGTGGCGTTCCTCGAGCATCGTCGGGAGTTTGCTCTTGGCGGCGCCGGCGAAGTAAGGCGGCAAGATGGGCGGCACGGACTGGACGTTCAGCCAGTTGACGATCTTGTTGGGCGTGCCGTTTTGGGTCAGGTTGAGATATGACTCGAACCAGGCGCGCTTGGCCTGCGGGTCGGCTTTTTTGACGGCCTGGAGGCTGAAGGGCTTTTCCTTCTCGCCCGTATGGCACTTGATGCAGTGCCTGTCGAGGATCGGCTGGATCTCTTTCGGAAACGAAAAACCTCGCGGCGGGCCGTAGAAAGGTTCAAGCGATCGGGGACCGATGCGCATGGCGATGGTAAGTGTGCCGATGGCGGGGGCGGAGTTCTTGTCCTCGTGGCAGCCGACGCAGGAAAAGTTTTCCCCCGGCTGGAGCGTGGACCAGGAACGCATGCTCTGGACGACGTGGCCTTTCGCGTCGAGCAACTGGAAATAGACGGGCGTGTGGGCGGGGACGACGAACAGCGCCGAGCCGTCTTCCTCCACCGGCACGGAGCCGAGGACGCGCTTCACGTCCCACGAGCCGTTGCTGACGGCCACGGGCGTGCTGACCAGCGCGCTGCCGGCCGGGCCGCCGTTGCCGTTGTTCCCGATGCCTGCCGCGCGGAACTCCAGGGCCACGACGCGCAGCCGCTTGACCGTCCCGCGAGGAACGCCCGCCAGTCCGGGGCCCACGTACACATCCTGCACGTAGTAGGTTCCGGTTGTCTTGCGGTAATCAACCGCGCTGGGCCGCCTGTGCGGCACGGGGTGCGGGGCGAGGGGCACAGGCTGATTGCAGGAGATCTTCGGGTCCCAGGCGAGGAGTTCCCGCCGGCCGTCGATGTCCATCAGGTAAATGCCGTGGCCGGCAAGGCCGCCTCGCGCGGAATGGAGGGGGGCGTAGGTCATGAGGAATTGCGTCTCGCTCAAAGGGTAAGGGTACTGGAACTGGTCGCCGTCCTGTCCGTAGGCGTCGATGCGTTCGGCGTTGGTTTCCCGGACAGGGGCGATGAGTTGGACGCCGGCGTTTTCCTGGCGGCCCCTGGCCGGGTCGATGACAGCCAGTTTGCCGCTCTGATCGCTGTGATGGCCGGTGGCGACGGCGACGACCTTCTGCGTCCCCGGAATGCCCCGCGCGTGGATAATGGTGGTGGGGAACCACGAGTTGTTGCCATAGAACTCCGTCTGGCCCGTGCCGTCCGGGTTCATTTGAAAGAGCGGCTGGGGGAACAACTGGCCGCGGTCGTTGTAGTCCCATCGGGTGTAGAGGACGCGGCCGTCGGGCGTGACGGTCGGAAAGTTCGTGTGGACCTGGTCGAAGGACAGGCGGCGAAGAAACCGTCCATCCTTGTCGCAGGTGTAGAGGTTCGAGACCTCGGTCCACCAGCAGTCGACGGTCTGAACGCAGCGCGTGGAGTTGAAAAGGATGTCGCCGTTGGGCAGGTAGCATCCCTCGTAGTCGGCGAATCCGAGGCCGTCGGTCAGTTGGCGGACCGTGCCTGTGGCCGCGTCCATCTCGTAGAGGTGGTAGTCGTCCTCGCGGTCGCTCTTCTTCCAGGCGAAGAGGATCCGCGCGCCGTCGTATGAGACGTCGGGGTTGCGGATGACGCCCCGGGCGTCTTCGATGAGCGTGCGGACCTCGCCGTAAAGGCCGCGCTGTTCGAGGACGCACAGCGCCCCGCCGGGAATGTAGTTTCGCTCGGCCTGGGCGTCGCTCTGGGCCTCGGTGTAGGCGTAGTGGCTGCCGTCCATGTTGAAGTGCTTGGCGAAGACGATTCGCTGCCACTTTGCGAGGAGCAGCGCGAGCCGCTTCGCCCGGCGCGCCTCGCACGCCTTCGTGTAGAGATCGCGCCACCGCGGGTCGTTGCCGGGCACGTTGCCCGCGGTCAGCCGGGCGAGTTCTTCGCCGAGCGCCTGGCCGCCGGGGCCGAGTTTCTTGAGGACGGTCTCGACCGCTTTTGTTTCGCCGGCCGCGCCCGCCGTGCCGGTGAAACAGTTCTTGGCGTCGCCGCCCGCGTCCTGAAGGAGCCAGTCGCGGAAGACCGCCGAACGCAGATCGGCGCCGAGCGCCGGCACCGGGGAACTCTCGTTCTTCGCCGGCATCGGCGACGCGAGGGCAAGAAGCATCGCCAGCACGAGCAAAACGGTTGCGAGGTTTCTGTTTCGGCTTCGCACGCACGCCCCCGTCTCAAGAGTTAGCTTGTCCCCATGCGCTGGACAGTTTCCGACCTGGAATAAGGTGGAACCGCCTCCATGGGTAACGTTCCCGCTGCTGTTGCGGAGGGAGCCCGAAGGGCGACCGGAGCAACAGCAGCACTCTCGGCAACGGAACACCCGTCGCCCTTGCCCGCCGACTTGTCCGCCATAGTCCCGGCGCGCCGGGACGACGGCGGAAGTTCACCCGCCCGTGGCGGGCCTTGGCGAAGGCAGGTGTCTCGATTCTATCTCGCCCCGCCGGCCGTTTCCGCGGCTGAGCGGCAGGTGGATTACGCCTTCTCCCCGACGGGTTCCGTTACAGGCACGCCCCCCCCATTTCTCCGTTTGCTGCTGGTCGGCGAATAGGCGAGTCATCACCTCTGTGGCTTCACTACGTATTTGACTAAACTTGGCGGCTCGAAATCACTACTTGTTGTGCGCGAAGTATTCGCGGACGAGGGCTTCCATGAGTTCCGCGCGTCGGCGGTAGAGGCGCTTCAGTTTCCGCTTCCTGTGGCGCGCGAGGGCGTAGTGGGTGAGGATCGGAAGCGCGATGGTCGTGTCGGCGTAGCAGACGACGGCGTCGGGCAGGCGGTTCGGGTCCACCTTGCCCCAGGAGACGGCCTCGTGGGGCGTCGCACCCGAGAGGCCCCCGGTATCCGGCCGGGCGTCGGTGACCTGGAAAAAGTAATCCTGGCCGACCTCCTTGATCCGCAGGATTTCCTGGATTTGGGGCTCGGTCTGGAGCATGAAGTTCTTGGGACTTCCACCGCCCATGAGGACGACCGCGCTCTTGCCGCCGGAGCGCTTGGCCGCCAGGACGATACTCGTGGTCTCGTTGACATCAATCGAAGGGTTGATGCGGAGTTTGTTGCCGCGGAGTTCGACGCCCGCGACGTTCATGCCGATCGTCGAGTCGCCCGGGCTCGAAGTATAGACGGGGAGGCCCGCGCGGTAGGCAGCGGCGAGGACCGAAACGTCCTTGAGGCGGTTCTTCTTTTCCCAGTCGGCGGCGTATTTGCCGAGGAGATAATGGAGTTCCGCAGTCCCCATCTCCTTCTGGAACTCGGGCTGGACAAGGATGCGGCGGAGGATCTCGTCGGTCGCCATCAGGCAATCGGTGTAGCCGAGGAGCACGTCGTAGATGCGGACGACGTCGTTCTTCCTCAGGTCGGCGTCGTCCACCAGATGCGACCCGACGTGGAGCGGGAGGTTAAAGGCGAAGTGGAGGTCGTGGTAAAGGTTCGCGCCGGTGGCGACGATCCAGTCCACGAAACCCGCCTTGATGAGGGGAATGACCGAGGAGCATCCGAGGCCGGCGGGCGTCAAGGCCCCGGCGAGGCTCATGCCGACCGTCACGTCGCGCGCGAGCATTTTTGTGACGAAAAGTTCGCACCCCTCGCGGAGGCGTGCGGCGTTGTAGGCCAGGAACGTCTCGTCGATGAGGTCGGTGAACTTTTCGCGGCCGGTGATGGGTTTGGGCATGATCCGCCGGCCCGAAAGGTACGCGTCCTTGCGGGGACACTTCTTCTTGCGGAGCCAATCCGGAAGTTCCGTCAGGTCCTTACGGGTTCGATGGGATCGTTTCATCGCGGGTTCCTTCGCTGGATCAAACCTTCCACCTAGCTACAACGCTATCTCAACGCAGAGATCGCAGAGAGCGCAGAGATAACCTCTTCTTTCACAACAACTTGCATGGCCTGCCCCGGCCCGGGCCGGGCGCTATTCCACGCCCCAACTTCACGCCGTCTCCTTATTCCTTTTGATCCCTTTGACAGCCGTTCTCTGCGTTCTCGGCGCTCTCTGCGTTGAAGAACACAGCGTAGTAGTACTAGGACACCAGAACAACTTGAGCGGGCTCGAAGCCGTTGAACCGGCTCGCGCTCGCCACGCTATAGGCGCCGATGTTCTCGACGTACACGATGTCGCCGATCTCGAGTTCCGGCATCGCCTCGCCGCGCGCGATGATGTCGAACGAGTCGCACGTGGGCCCGGCGAGGGTTGAGAGGCGCGTCGGCCCGTCGCGGACGGCCTGGAACCGGTAGGCGGCATGGTCGAACACCAGGCCGCTCAAGGAACCGTACACGCCGTCGTCCAAGTAATACCAGTGCTTGTTCTCGCGGATGGCTTTGCCGATGATGCGCATGACGAGCGTGGCGGCGGGGCCGACGAGAAAGCGCCCGGGCTCGGCGATGACGCGCACCGAAGGTTCGAACAGGCGCTCCAGTTCGCGCGAGATGACCGACGCAATGGGTTCGAAGAGGTCCTCGCCGTGGTTGGCGTTCGGGATGGGGAATCCGCCGCCGATGTCCAGAATCTCCAGCGGAATCTGCTTGAGGCGCGCGTCGCGGAAGAGGATGGCGGCGATCTCGAGGGCCTCGATGTAATTCTCGACGCGCGTGCACTGGCTCCCGACGTGGAACGCGACGCCCGCCGCCACGAGGCCCATCTGGTGGGCCTTGATGAGCATGTCGATGGCGTCGGCCGGAAGAACGCCGAACTTCAGCGACAGTTCCACCGCGCTGCCGACGTTCGGCACTTTGATGCGGACGAGCGCGCGGGCGCCGGGGGCGGCCTCGGCCAGTTTGTCGAGTTCGTACTCCGAGTCGAACGTCATCAGGTCCACGCCGCGCTTCGTCGCCGCCGCGATCGCCTCCGGCGGCTTGATGGTGTTGGCGAAAATGATCCGCGCCGGCGGCGCGCCCGCCGCCAGCACCGCTTCCATCTCGGCCTGGCTGGCGACGTCGAAGCCCGCCTTCTCCGCCACCATGAACTTGATGACCTCGGCGTGCGGGTTGGCCTTCACCGCGTAGAACGGTTCGACGCGCGGCAGGGCCTTGCGGAAACGCTGGAGTTGCGCGCGAAGGGCCGACCGGCTGATCACCAGCAGCGGCGTGCCGTGATGCCGCGCCAGCGCCTTGAAGCGCCGCCCGCCGTCTTTCGCCGTCCGCCTCGCCATGGACCTTTCTTCGACGCCTAAAAAAATGGGGTGAGCGAGGGGATTCGAACCCCCGACCCTCGGGACCACAACCCGATGCTCTATCCAACTGAGCTACGCCCACCGCACGAAGCACCGGCTATTATGGTGGCCCGGGGCGGCCCCGTCAAGCCTTCCCGGCCGCCGCGCCGCGGAAAAGGGGCCGGGACCCTTTTCCGGTTCAGGCGATTGCAGACGGCCGCCCGTGCCGATAGAGTGGAGAAGCGCGGAGAGGTGCCCGAGCGGTTGAAGGGACCGGTCTTGAAAACCGGCGTGGCCTCTAAGGTCACCGGGGGTTCGAATCCCCCCCTCTCCGCCAGTTCTTGGGCGCCATCGGCCTTGGCGCTTCCGCTCTCTCAATCGCCCCCCGAAAATGGAAAATGGGGTCTGACCCCATTATTCCGTTCCGCGTTCCGCGTTTGGACAGGCCTGCCGCCAGCCTCTCCGTCTGCTCGCTCCTCTTCCATTCAACCTCGGCACAGGGCGTCGGTTCCGCAAGACTTCGAGGGAAGGCCGACGCCTTGGGCCGATCCCCTCGCGCCGTGGTTGGCCCAGAACCGAAATCCTACAATTCGGTGGCTTCAAAGCATGTGATCCTACTCCAATGTAGCCTTTTTGGCACAACGGCACAACGGCCGTGTTCACATAAGCCGTTTCAGTACAGGCTATTACGGCAATCGGGCCTGTTTGGCACGGCCCTTGCCAGTAAGACCTCCGGCAACGCGGCTGGCCGTGGCCACCCAGACCGACCTCCAGCACATCAGCCAGTCCTCGCTGGGCGGGTCCATCGCCTGGACGACCGACGAGAAGCTCCAGCTCAACGCCCACGGGCAGCTCGTCATCCGCTACCGGCAGGTGGCCGACAGCGGCAACGACGCCGTGCTGATCGAGAAGCACCTGTACCGCTCCGCCGACGGCCGGCCGGAGTACATCTATTACTATGCGCATAACCCGGCCAACGAGATCGACCAGGCGACGCTCAAACGCGTCGTCAAGTACGAGTACGACGCCAACGGGTTCCAGGAATACGAAAAGGTCTCCCCAAACGGCACCACGTGGACGACCAAGGCCCGCTACGTCCGGGACGCCAACGGTCGGCTGAGCCAGTCCTACGTCTACTACGACAACGACACGTCCTACCGCACCGACTTCACCTACGACGACGACGGCCGGATCACCAAGATCGAGCAGCCCACCGTCACCCACAACACCTCCCAGGCCGGGGGGCAGGACTACCGCCCGACCACGGAATTCACATACGACGCCAAGGGCAACCTGGCCACCGAAACCGATCCCACCGGCATCGTCACCAAGTACCTCTACGGCTACAACGACGGCATTGACAACGACAATGACGACACGACCGACGAGGCGGACGGCACCGAGGGCTTCGAGCGCACCAAGGTCATCGCCGACTACGGCGACGCCAGCCATCTGAACCTGACCACCGTCTACACGTACACCAAGCAGAACAACCAGTGGCGGCTGACGGCCGTCCAGGACCCCAAGGGCAATACCACGGCCTACACGGTCAACGCCTGGGGGCTGAGGCTGACGGATACGACCCCGGAAGGCTACCTGACCACCTGGACGTATGACAAGAACGGCAGGGTCACGGAGGTCATGCGCCAGGACAACGCCAACCCGACGCGTAATCTCCTCAGCAAGGATCAGACCACCTACGACGTCTTCGGCAACGCCGTCATGACCAAGTCCGACCCGGACGGGGCCAACCTCGCCACCATCTACCGCTATGACAATGCCGGCCGGCTGCGGGAGATCTGGACACGGGTGTACAACGCCTCCGTCGGCCAAGAGCCGCCCACCGGCACCATCTACGGCAACAAGCTCCAGCACGACTACCAGTACACGACCTCGCTGGTCAGCGAGACGCGGCAGGGCGCCCACGCCAGCGCCCCCGTGAAGGTCGCCAGCTACACCTACGACGCCTTCGGCATGACCACCAAGGTCAGGCGATACCGGGCCTCGGACAACGACTACTTCGACACGGACAGCGCCTGCGACTTCCAGGGGCGCCTGGTCAGCGTGGACGGCCCGGCCGGGGAGTTCACCGAATATGGCTACGACCAGCGCGACCTGACCATTGAGGTCAAGAGCCGCCAAGGCGACGCCAACGGCTCCCTGCTGGCTTACAGCAAGACGTACTACGACGAGGCCGGCAGGGCTTACAAGACCGAGGCGGTCAATCCCGACCATGCCGCTTACACCCGGGCGACCAACTACTACCTGGACAAGGCCGGCAGGACCAAGCGGGTCACCGACCCCGGCGGCCACAACAGCGACCAGGACTACGACACCGCCGGCAGGCTGTACAAGGTCACCGACCACGCCGGCAACCGTACTGTTTACACGCTGGACCCCGTCGGCCGGCAGGTGCTCGTCCAGACCATCCACGAACTGGGCGACACCGACCGGGTGGAGCTTGCCTTCACCTGGTTCGATGACGATGGGCGCGCTACCACCGTGGCTAACTACGGCACCAACGAGCCGGCCAACTGGGACCCGCCCACGGACCCGCCGGCGTGGAACTACGCCAACTGGCCCGCCGAGCCGGCTTCATCCTCCAGCACATGCCTGGTCAGCCAGTACGGCTACGGCTACGCCGCCGGCACCGGCCCGTTGATGGACTTCACCGATCCGGCGGGCACCGTCGCCCGGACGACCCAGGACAGGCTCGGCCGGGTGGGCTCGGTGGTCGAGGACCAGGGCAGCGGTCACATCGAGCGGACCACCACCTACCTGTATGACCAGTGCTCCTCGGGCAACTACTACGACTCCATCACCGCCGCCAACGGCGCCGAGGCAGACCAGGTCACCAAGTTCTGGCACACCGACACCGCGGACGCCTCGGCGGTGACCAAGATCACCTACCCCGAGACCGGCGAGGTCACCTATGCCTTCGGCCGCGACGGCATCCCCGTTACCCGCACCGACCAGCGGGCCTGGACCACCACCTACACCGCCGACGGCTCCGGGTGGATCGCCCAGGAAAGCATCAGCGGCACGGGCCTGGTCGGCACCAGCAAGGTCACCGCCGCCTACGACGGCATCGGCCGGCTGACCCAGGTCACCGACAACAACGGCAAGGTCAGTGACGAGTACTCCAAGGTCACCTACGGCTACGCCTGGGACGACGACACGGCCGAGACCACCATCACCGAGACGCACTACCTCAATGGCAGCCAGATCGGCGCCGTCGCCGGCATCTTCAACACCGACGGCATGCGCAGCAAGCTGACCTACCCCAACAGCCGGTACATCACCTTCAGCCACGACGGCCTCCACCGCCTGGACACCATCACCGACGACGACTCGACCGTCCTGGCCGACTACGACTACAAGGGCTACTACCTCCACCAGCGGGACTCCAACGGGTCGGCCTTGAGGCTGACGTCCCAGTTTTCGAGAAAGCCGACCGCGTCGGAGGCATCCTGCGCTACGGCATCCCGGACTTTAAACTCGATAAATGGGTCCTCGACCGGCGGCTCGAACAACTCCGGGCCGAGGGCGTCGTGTTCGAAACGGGCGTCGAGGCCGGCGTCGACATCTCCGCGCGGTACCTCCGCCGTTCCTTCGACGCCATCTGCCTGACCGCCGGCGCCCGCCTCGCCCGGGACCTCACGATCCCCGGCCGCGGATTCGAGGGCATCCGCTTCGCCATGGATTTCCTCATCCAGCAGAATCGCCGAAACACCGGCGACAGCATCCCCCGCGTCGAGGAAATCCGCGCCGCCGATAAGCGCGTCGTCGTGATCGGCGGCGGCGACACGGGGTCCGACTGCGTCGGCACCGCCCGCCGCCAGGGCGCCCGCAGCATCACGCAGATCGAACTTCTGCCCGAGCCGCCCAAGGACCGCCCGCCCGAGAACCCCTGGCCGACGTGGCCGACGATCTTGCGCACGAGTTCATCCCACGAGGAAGGGTGCGATCGGCTCTGGAGCGTGCTGACGAAGGAGTTCCTCGGCCGCGGAACGCACATCCGGGGCCTGTGCTGCGTCCGAATTGCCTGGTCCGAGCCGGACGCCGCCGGACGACGGGCCTTCGAGGAAATTCCCGGTTCGGAGTTTCGTCTCGAGGCGGACCTGGTGATCCTCGCCCTCGGCTTCGTGCACGCCGAGGCCGGGCCGCTGGTGCGCGACCTCGGCATCGACCTGGACCCGCGCGGGAACCTTCGGGTGGACGAGGAGTTCCGGACGAGCGCGTCGGGCGTGTTTGCGGCGGGCGACGCCGTCGCCGGCGCATCCCTGGTGGTCCGCGCCATCGACCAGGGCCGGCGCATGGCCGAGGCCGTCGACCGATTCCTCCGCAGCGCCTGATCGCCGCCAACCCCTGCCGGCGCGAATCGCCGCCCGTGTTATAAAGCGTTTCGCCTGAGCGACACACCCGCGCGAGAGTCCCATCGGAAACCGGGCGGCCGGCGGGGCCGCAAAAACCCACCAAAAATCTGGCGGAGAGGGGGGGATTCGAACCCCCGGTGACCACTAAAGGCCACGCCGGTTTTCGAAACCGGTCCGATCGACCACTCTGGCACCTCTCCGACCTACACACAACTCGTTCTATTACAAGCACTTACGGCACTTGGCCAAACCGCCGAAAAGTCTGCAGAAACGGCGACGACAACCTTGACGACAACCGGATGATGGGTTATAATCCCCATGTGAGATCCGCGAATTCCGGTCGCCATAAGGAGCATTGCCATGTTCGTCCGCCAGTCGACACACAGGCGCAGACACAAGCCTGCCAAGCCCAACCCCTCGTTTCCGCTGACCCCGCACAACAACGGCCAGTGGTGCAAGAAGATCCGGGGCAAGATTCGCTTCTTCGGCATCTGGGAGGAGCCTGAGGCGGCGCTCGAGAACTACCTCCGCGTGGCAGCAGACCTTCATGCTGGCCGAGAACCACGCTCGTCTACCATATCGGCAGAAGGCCTTACAGTCAAGCAGCTCTGCAACCATTACCTGACCTATCAGCACCAGCGGTCTCAGGCGGGCGAGATAGGCCCCCGCTGGTTTGAGGACTGCCGCACAGTGCTTGACAGCTTCGTTTCGTTTACGGGGCCTGGACGACTTGCTTCGGACCTTGCCCCCGACGACTTTCTAAGATACCGCCAGAGATTGTCGCGACAGGGCCTAACCGGCCGGAAGGGACTGGGAGTCTACGCTCTGACGAGGGCCATCACTGTAGTCCGCAGCGCGCTGAAGTACGCGTACGAAATGAACCTAATCGACAACCCAATCAAATATGGAAAGGCGTTCGTTCAACCTTCATCAACACTCAAACGGAAGAGCCGCCGTGCCGCCGAACTAGCCAACGGCAAGCGTATGTTTGAGGCTCGAGAGGTCCGGTCCCTGATTGAAAAGGCGAAGCGACCTTTGCGCGCCCTCATCCTCTTGGGCATCAATGGAGGCTTCGGGAACACGGACTGTGCCAGCCTGACGCTGTCGGCCATAGATTGGGACAGGGGGATTATCGAATTCGCACGACCGAAGACAGGAACCGAGCGGGTTGTCCCCCTTTGGCCTGAGACGCACCAAGCTCTACAGCAAGTGCGACAGACAAGATCCGAGCCGGCCAGTGAGGACGCGGAGGGATTGTTGTTTCTCACGGATTCCGGCAAGGCATGGGTTCGGCAGTACGTGCACCATGGCGAGGATGGGAGCATCAAAAAGGTCGTCAACGTCGATACTGTTGGAGAGCAGTTCGAAATCCTCCTCCGTAAACTCAATCTCAAGCGTAAAGGCATCGGCTTCTACACCCTGCGGCACACCTTCCGCACCTGGGCCGATGAGGTTCGTGACCAGCACGCCATACACCGTATCATGGGCCACACCATTCCAGGAATGTCGGGCATCTACATCGAGGAGATCTCCTTGGACCGGCTCCGGGCAGTAGTGAACCACGTGCGATCCAAACTTCTTGGATCTGCGGAGACGGCTAAGACGGCTGCCTCGGTCCCGCCAGATGCTACTTGATGAACTCGATGAGGTTGGGGGATCGGCGCCGCGGTGGTCGTGTCGGAGGGGTTGTGGATGCCTTGTTTGCACGAGTGTTGAGAAAAGCCTCGAGGCTTTCGGCACTGACTCGCCACAGGGGGCGGCATGATTTTTTCTTCAACCGACTGCTCATGTCAACCGCGTGCATGCTGCCGCTGTTGATCCATCGCTCCACCGTATCCCGTGAAACATGCAGGCGCGCAGCCACCTCTTGAATCGTGAGCCACCGTAAGTCGCCGTCATGGTTCCCTGTGGCATGCATGGCGTCGCCTGTCCTGCCGAACTGGTCTATTCGTCACCTTGCTCGCTCGGCTCTCACCCCAACGTCTGACAACCGTCGCCGGTTGCGCCCGACCTGCTCGCCAGTGCTTCCTGGTCGCGCTCGATCATGGTTTCCATGCCCTCGCGCGCAGTCAGCCGCCGCCGCACTCCTCTACCGCGCGCCAGGAATCTCACGCTGGGCCATCCGGTGCGGCGTTGTCGCAGCAGCAGGCGCAGGCCTCAACAGAAACGGATTGTGCCGTACGCGACCGTTTCTCGGGGTAGTCCTCCGGGCCGCGCCCCTCGACGGCGGTCGCGCCACAGCACCCTTGCAGCGACGAAAGCGTCTGTCCTTCCTGGCACGCGTCGCGATAGACCGTGATGCCCTTGCAGCCGAGTTCGTAGGCCAGCCTGAACACCCTGTCCACGTCTTGCCTGCGCGCGCACGCGGGGAGATTGACCGTCTTCGAGACCGCGTTGTCGACGTGTTTCTGGAACGCGGCCTGCACCCTGACGTGCGATTCCGGGGCAATCACGTGCGCGGTTGCGAGGAGGTCGGCCAGTTCTCGCGGGAACCCACGGATTTCCCCCGGCGGCACGCCCTCGAGCAAGGCCTGCCGCACGCGGTTGCTCATCCAACCCTGGCGCGTTCCGAGTTCCGCCACCAGCGGGTAGAGTTCGGCGAACGTGTTTCCGAGAACTCGGCGCCTGGCGGCGACGGCGAAGAGCGGCTCGATCCCGGAGCTGCACCCGGCGATGATGCTGATGCTGCCCGTGGGCGCTACGGTCGTGCACGTGGCGTTCCGCACGAGGCAGCGGCAGCCTCGGTCCCACAGACTTCCAGGCCAGTTCGGAAAGCAACCGCGGCTACGGGCCAGTCGTTCACTGGCGTGGCGGGCCTGCTCGGCGAGAAAGCGGACGATCGCCTCTGCAAACCAGACCGCCTCCTCGGTGCCGTAGCGAATGCCCAGCAGCACCAGCGCGTCGGCGAAGCCCATGATGCCCAGGCCCACCTTGCGGTTGCCGAGCGTGACGCTGCGGATTTCCGGAAGTGGATAGTGGTTGGCGTCGACCACGTCGTCCAGGAACCGGACCGCGAGACGGATTGCCCTGGCCAGTTCGTCCCATTGCACTGTGCGGCCCTGTGCGTCCACGAACCTGGCGAGGTTGATTGAACCGAGGTTGCACGATTCGTACGGGAGCAGAGGCTGCTCCCCGCAGGGGTTCGTCGCCTCGATCCGTCCCAGCGCCGGCGTGGGGTTGGCCCGGTTGACCCTGTCGATGAAGCAGATGCCAGGTTCGCCGGTCGCGTAAGCGCAGGCAACAACCAACTCCCATACGTCCGAAACGGTGTAACAGGGCAGGTTGCCCTGGCCGGCGGGCAGGAGGTCCTGAACGACGTAGTTGGCTGGATCGACCTTCCTGGGGATCACGTATCTCTGACCGGTCCGGGGATTGGTCACGACGTGCGGCGCGCCCGGCTCCTTCTGCAGTCGCACCATGAAAGCGTCCGTCATCTTGACCGAGAGGTTGAAGTTCGCGAACGCCCCGGCCTCGGTCTTGGCAACGACGAATTTCAGGATGTCCGGATGCCCCACGGACATCATGCCCATGTTGGCCCCGCGACGGGAAGCCCCTTGCTGGATCGCCCTGGTCGCCTCGGCAAAGACACGCATAAAGCTGATTGGCCCACTGGTTCCGCCGCCGCTCGAGGCTACCCGGTCGCCCGTGGGCCTGAGATTGTCAAACGCGAAACCTGTTCCGCCCCCGGCCTTCTGAATCAGTGCCGCGTTCTTAACGGCGTCAAATATCCCGTCGACGTTGTCCGGCACGGGCAGGACGAAGCACGCGCTGAGCATGCCATTCTCGCGCCCGGCGTTCATCAGCGTCGGGCTGTTGGGGAGGAATTCGCCCCGGAGCATCGCGCGGCAGAACTGCCGGGCGATGGAACGAATCCGCTCCCTGGTTGCGCCGTAGGCTGCTTCTGCGGCGGCGACGGACCTGGCCACGCGCGCAAACATCTGGCGCGGGGATTCGATGACGCGGCCTTCGCTGTCCTTCAACAGGTATCGCTGACGGAGCAGCTCGGTCTTTAGGGCCGATGGGGACACAGATCCCTTCCTCTTCCAGTGCGTGGAGCACTCAGACATCCAGGCCCGCCTCATCAGGGCGCTGAATGCCTATCACCTTCTTGTAGGAGTCCTTCCATTTGACCAAAGGGTCGTTCCTGAACAACTCGTAGATCCGCCGAACCTTCTCGTCCGTCTGCCAGGAGAGGAGCCTCAGTATCTCGGGATGATCCGGCGGCAGGATCCAGCCTGTTCGTTGCCGCAGCTGGTTTGCCTTGCCGATCCATATACTGTGGGTCACAAAGGGGCAAACTGCCTTGACCAGTGCTCGCACGTCCCACGGTTCCAACAGCGGTTCCGCGCTGACGCTGGTGCGGTATCCGGCCTCGAACGCGTGGCGAAGGCAGGCCAATCGCTCGGGAAAGCAGGGCGCACCAGGCTCCCAGAAGATCCGGAGGGCTTCGTCCATGACCCCGATCGTGAAGCGAAACAGCACCTGGCTCTTATGCTTGGCCAGTTCTTCGCAGAGCGCTTGGACGCATGACAGGTGGGGCTTAGAGACGATCAAGACCTTGTTGCCTTCCTCGAGGAGTTTCCTGAGCACTATCCGGCACGCCCACAGATTGCCTGGCGTGATGTCGTGGGTGCTGGGAAACATGATCACCCCGTCAAGCCGTCGGCGCCTCTTTCTGACCTCCCGTTCGATGACTACCTCCCTGGACCACTCCTCCGGCGTCGTTCGCTTGAAACGGAGGGCGATTGCCCTCGCGTAGTCGTACAGGCAGTTGTGAGAGCAACCCTTGCAGCAGTTGACGCTGTGCGCGGACCATTCCTTGGTACCGCTTACAGGCTTGCCGGATGACGACGGGTTTGCACACATTTCTGTTCTCCTATCTACCAGTCTTCGGGGCCCAAGACGCCGGGCGAATGCGCGGCAGTCCTGAAGGGCAGGTTACAGGGGGCTTCTCGGTGATACGGGCGCTCTTGCCTGCCCTAACCGCCTGCGATTGTGATGGTTCGACGCCAACGCCGGCGAAGCGAACAACAGCGCTATCAGTCGTTTTCATGATCCCGGTCATCTTCGTCCTCGGTCTCCTCAATCTGGTCACGTCGGCACCGCGCCACGCCATCGCCATCGTGGTCGCCGAATTCGTCGCACGAAGGACATTCTTCCGCCTCGTCGACCATGCACTCGTCTCGCGCACACCACTTCTCGCTCGAGCCCGCGTTGTTGCGGATGCCCGTGCTGCCGCCGAATTGGGGATGGTAAGGGCGGTTCGTCAGCCCGTCGTGCGTGAGGTACGGCTTGGCCGCCGGCGGCGGTTCGATCATGCCCCAGGGTTTTCCCCTGGGTTCTTGAGGCGCAGGGGGGGCCTGGCCGAAGGAACCATACACAATAGGCGCCGGGGGGCCAGGCATAACAGGAGGCGGCTCAGGTTCGCCAAAGGGACGAAGGGGCGGGACCGTCGCTCCCTCGATGCCGGCCTCCAGTTTGCCCAGTATGCGACCTAGCGGATCCATCATCTCGGCATCGTTCACCGGCGGGCCTAATGCGAGGGGGTCTCGCCAGCGCTCAACGGAGTCCTCCGCCGCATCGAGTTTGTCGTGCAGCGGATCAGAGTAGTAAGGTTCCATGTGAGGGGGCCTCATCCTAAACGGGCCTTTCGAAGAGCTGTCCGCAGAAACTCTCGGCTGTAGTGGCATCAGAGGGTCCGACATCGCGTCCACCATCGTTTCCTCCGACCCTATTCTTGTGCGTGCTATTCACAGGAAGTATATGCCATAATATTATATCTGCAACTCCAACACTGAAGCCCAGTCAAATTTCGGGTCCACAACCGTGTCGAAATCCAACAGGACGACCCGGTCGGGCATCCTGCCCCCATTCCTCTCCTGCAGCGCCCTCTCGATCGCGGCCTTGTGCCGCTTATTCACGGCTACACATAACACAAAATCCACCTTGTCCGCATGCCCGGCCCCCAGCATCGCGAGCTTCTGAAGCTTGAGCAGAGCGTCCGCCTCGTACTGCGGCTGGTTCCGATGGCACGCCTGGATCGGGATGCGGCTGCCCCCAGGCGTCACCAGAAGGAGGTCGGGCTGCACCCCTGCCGTCGTGGGGGATATGCCCGTCCGGAGGAAGCGGAAGCCAGTGGAATGCCTGCCCAGCGAGCGTTGCATGTATTCTATAATTGCCATGTGTACCACGCCGCCCGCTGCGCCGCCGGTCTTCGCCACTGTCAGCCCCATGGCATCCGCCACGGCCCGGCCGCGCGCCGTCAATTCATACAGCACGTTCTTTGCGCGGACCTTTCCGGCAAAGCCGATGAGCCCCCGCACCACCAGCGTCGCCCGCGCGTCGCCTTCCCCCTCACGGTCCAACCCGAGCGCCTCTGCGCGGTCGAGTACCAGCTCCCAGGGCCGCTCGGCTATGCGCGCCAGCACCTTCCTCTCCCGGGGTTGCAGCCCGCCGTTGGCCGCTGCGGGGCCATATCCTTTCCCGTCCGCTGTGGGGTTAACAGCCCCTTCCGCGCTCGCCCCAGCGCCTGGCGCACCGGCGCCGCCCGCTCCCGCAACCGCTGTGGGTGTCTCGCTCCTCCTCACATAGGGTATCGCCTCCAGGATCGGCCTGCTCCGTTCGCGCGCCTCCTCGCGGCTGGGGGTAGGCGATACACCGAGACCTAAGGTGCGAGCATCCTTCACGGCCAAATACACCGGCTCGCCGTACCGGCTGATCCGCGCTATGGCGTGGCGGTTCGGCAGTTTCGCGATCTCATCTTCCTGCCAGGGCTTCAGGTTCAGCGACCCCGCTGCCTGGCGCACGCTCTCGCGATTGCCCTGCTTCAAGCTGAATACCGAGCCCAAATTTCCGCGCACCGACGGCGACACATCCTGTATCAGCTGGGACACGACCACGCCGCAGGTCCCCCCGCCGCTCTTCCTGAGATCGCGCAGCACACCCGAGGCCGTGCTCTCCTTCAGGTCAGCGGTCCGCCTGTCTGTCTGGCCGCCCATCAGCGAGTGCGCCTCTTCCATCACCAGCATGCGCGTGATGCCGCTCACGCTTTCGGACCGGTAGACTTCCCGCAAGAGCGTCACGAGAAAAGCGAACAACACCGGCAGCGCCACGTCCTTCACGTCGGAAACGTCGAGGATTACCGACCTGCTCATCAACTTTCTGAAGTCGCGCGACCGCTGCACGTCCAGGCCCGGCAGCATCGCGCGCAGGGACTCGAGCCGGTCCAGCAGCTTGTCTCTTGCCCTGGCGCGGTCAGAGCCCCGCTGCGGGCTGAGCCGCTGGAGCGCCTCGATCATGTCGCTGAGGGAAGGATAGTCGTCGCTGCCTGCCAGGACGCCGCGCCGCTCGTATTCCTCGCGCAGAATTTCGCAAACCAGGTTCAGGCTCGGTTCGTTCAGCCAGAATAATCTGAGCAGTTCCCTGATGTTGTTGATCCACTTGCCCGGCGGCATCACGGGCTTGCCGTCCTCGCCGCGCGGCACTTCGAAATTGTTTAAGCCCAACTCATCGGCCGTCATCCATATCAACTCGTCAGGCGCGTACAGCGGCAGCATGTCGCGGTACTCATCGCCCACGTCAATCACCATAAAGGTGTGTTTCGGTTGCGGGGTCATGTTCACTTTCCCGTAAAACCGAGCAGCAGCAATTTGACCAACGTCGTCTTGCCGCTCGCAGTCGTGCCGAAAATCCCGATATGCGACGGCAAATCATCTTCCGCAAGGCCGACTTCACCGCCGACCACATCGCCGCTCAACGCCACGCCCACTGGGTAGTCGCTCGGCGACAGGTCGCGCGGGATCGCAAAGGCGGGCAAGTGGTCTGGGTCGTACCCCCGCTGCCGGGCCAGGCAGCGCAACATCTCATGTACATGAGGTGCAAGGTCAGGATTGGCGGCCGCGGCCACCAGCGCCTGCACCTGCGGCGAGTCCCTACCGAGAAGCTCCGCCAGGATGAAAGATTCCTTGCTTAGCATTTCAGCGATTCCTTCCTCTCATCCATCGCTCGGTCTGCTACGACCCGCGGCAGTTTGCATCGTGCCTGCCATTTCACGGGCGCTTGCCGCCATCGCCCAGGTTCTCGCCCAACCAGGCTCGAAGTGCCGGTGCGACCACCAGCACCGCCGCTGCGGGGCCCAACAGGAGCACGTACGGCGGAAGCCCGAACCCGAGCAGGAAGGAGCCAACTACGAATCCGACTGCAAGGCTCACGACCAGCGGGACGGTGAAACGCCAGTTAGCGATGAATCCTTGGCGCAGAGGCGCAATCAGCAGCACGAGCACAGACGCGAGAATCAGCAACCAGAGCATCGTTATGGCTCCCCATTCTTGAGGAACACACGGGACGTACTCATATACCAGAAGAAGGTCATGAACGCTCCCACGTCTGCCCAAATAAAAATGAGCATGAACAGATGCCGCCAGATGTGGCTCGCTTCCAGAAACAGGATCTCCGCGCTTCCGGCCGCGAGCAGCACAGACACGAGCGGCAGCATCAGGCACATGTCCGCCGCCAGCAGCTTCCCGCCGCGCGAATACCCCCGCATGGTCACAGCCACAATCGCAGCGTACAGGCACACGGCTATTATCGCGCCCGTCACCGGAAACGGTCCGTTCTCCCAGCACGCCGGCGTGAACACTCCCTGCGGGGCTACCCAGCACACCAGCGAGAGCACGCCTGCTAAACCCAGAAGCTGCCAGAGGCCAGGAAGGTGCTGGCCGATGTGCTTCCGCCAGTAGCGGGTGAAAGCTACATAAACGACGCACAAAGCGGCGCTGAAGACGACCGTCGCGACGTTCACGAACAGCGCCGGGTACGGGACGGCTTCCTTCGCGCCCGTCGCCGCTACGCAAGTTCCCCACGTATCGCTAAACATGTTCGTTCTCCTTAATTTGACATATCCCCATGAATCCCCCAGCAAACCGCTCCTCATCCGCGTTTTCCCACAATCAGCCACCGTAGCCACACCAGCGGCATGCATCTGGAACAGTAAGCTTCGTTCTGTTCGTAGACGCGGACGTGCCGCCGACAGAGCGCCGCGCCGCAGCGGAGGCATGTGAAGCTGCACACTGGTGTGGACCCCGGCGCAGACCCCGGCGCTGAGCAAGTGTACGCGCCGCACCGTTCGCACACCGCCACCAAACGTGTCTGCTGGTCCAGCAGGTGGCCGAAATCACATGTACGCGTGCCAATGTAATTCACAGAGCGAACCGTCAGGTCTGGATCGACAAAGTTCAATTCTTCCTGAACGTACGGCGCTCCGTCCTGCGATGCCCTCCCCTCGATGCGACGCACTGTGGTCCGGCGCGTTCGGGGATTAGACCGCCCCAGCTCGTCTAAAAAATCCTCTCTGCTCATCCGAGACATAGTTCACCTCCTCCACAAAAGACGGCGTGCGCTATCGCTACCCCCTCTCCCTGTCCTAATCGGCAGCAGCCCGCGGCCTTTCGCTGCCGCAGAACGGGCACGCCGGCCTTCTGGCCACGTTCATCGAAAGCATCTCCTGTCCGATCGCGTCATAGGCCACGAAATTCCTCGTCTCCCACCTTTGGGTGACGGCGGCCACCAGCGTTGTCAGGGCGAGGCCGGCCGCGACTAGATTCGTTCCCACGAAAGACTGGTGCGACTGCTCCATTGGCTTGTCCTCAAGGCAGATGCAGCCAATGCACGCTTCGCCTGGCCGGTAGAACGAGACCTTGCACCCCAGCATCCGAACCCTGCCGTTCCTCACCACTGCACCAGACCCCACCTCCACCAGAGGGATCCGCCGTTCAGTGCAGAATTTCTGGAGGAAAGCGCGCGTCTCATCGTTGTCCGGGCAGGCGAGAATGCAGTCGCACAGGCCGAGTTCAACCTGCGCCATCGGGGTTCGTACGTCTGACCTGAGCGTCTTGCACCGGATGTTGGGATCAATCAACCGGAGCCCTTTCTTCACGAGGTCGACTTTGAACTGTCCGACCTGGCCCGTCCCGCCCGCAAAGAACCGGTTGCAGTTGGACAGATCCAGTCTGTCCGGGTCGAAGAGTTTGAAGTGTCGGAACCCGGCGTAACCGGCCCCAAGCGCCACGACCGACCCGTTCCCGCCTAGGCCGACAATGCCCAAGGTGACGCGGCCGATCTCACGGTTCGCGTCCCCGAACAGCGCGGCCTGCCGCTCAAGTCTGCCCTTAGTACCCATCGTCACGCTCTTTAATCGAAAACCCATCCTGCCCGGAGGGCGTAGTCATGCTTCAGTCGGCGTGAAACCGCGGGGCTGTTCTCACGACCGGCCTCTCGGTCTTTAACTTGGTGCCGTCGCTCAACTCGAGCACTTCGTTATCGCCGACACGCTGCCAGCTCTCGCCGGTCCTGAAAAAGAGGAGAAGGCCCTTGTACTTCTGGCAAAGGGCCTTAATCCCGGAACCGGTTACGAACTTCCCGATTCCGACCGGCACACGAATCTTCTGCCCATCAACTTCTAGTTCGCCATCAACAAGACACAATTTCAGGCGCTGCATGAAAGGCGGCGCCCGTGCTACTGGTTTCGCCTCCGGCTCGGACAAAGCCCACCGGATTCGATTCCTCGGCATCGCTTCTACAATTTCCAACGGAAACCTCCTTTCTATGGCCCTCCGGACAGGGCGGGCCAAGCCACTCAGCCTCATGTCTCGAGACTTACTTGGTTGGCGAACTTGAGCAATGCACACTCGTTCGCGCGGGAACAATCCTGTTGCGATTGGCATAATTGCATCGCTCTGGCGAAAAAGGCACAGGCAAGCAGCACGTTAGGGTGCGGGGCCTTGCTCAGGTAGCTCGAACAGGCCTCCGCGCCCCGCTGGATTTCCTTGATCACTTGCCTTCGAGCGGCCATGCCGTAGCGTGTGGCGTTCTTCAGGTTGTTATCCACGATGCACCTCATGGTGAACCCCTCCGCGCGCCACCCATTCAGTTCGATGAACTGCGGCAACTTTTGGAGCACCTGCATGAAGCCCAGGCACTCCCCGGCCAACCGTTTCATCTCACTCCAGTGCCGCCCTACCCGGGTGGCAAGCTCACGTACACTGCTCGGGTTCATGGCAACCTCCATGGTCTGGGGAAGCCTCTCCAGGATTCGCTCGAACGGCTGGCGCTCATGTCCGTACTCCCGAGAGTGCCCCCTAGAGACACCGTGACGCCCGGACCAGCCATGCTTGCTCCCGACCTTGGCCGCGAACCGCACGCCGGACACTGTCGCCCAGAGTCCCTTTCACGATCGTTCCCTGTCGCTTGTCACAAACACTTCCACTCCCCAGCCCCAACGGGTTTGGCCATGACCACCGATGGGTCCGACGGTGGTAGTGTCCCAGAGCAGTAGGTTTGCTTCTACGGACGCCGTTGGTTTTTTCTGGACTGTGTCGGCGCCGTGCGGCGCATTTTGGAAGGCCCGCGTCAAACGAGTTTCTGTCGTACGGATTTTGCATTCAAACTGTCCTTCTTCGGGCATGGACTGTCAGGATCGCGAGGCTCCTTCGGCCGGGACTGAACACCAAGCGCCTTTTGGCAGCGCCTCCGCATTTCCTCGAAGGCGTCGGAGTTCCAAATTTCGAAGTGGTCGCCGACGCCGACGATCACGACGAGTTGCCCGATCCGAAGATCCGCGTCGTGAAGCAGTCTGTCCGGAAGGGAGATGCGGCCCTGATCCTGCCACGAAAGGGGCACGGAAAGGGACAGGAAGCTCCTGAACCCCTCGGGTGAGGCGAGCACGGGATTCTGTTGCAGGATCTTCTGGATCCCCGTTGGCCAGGTCTCCTGCGGGAAGAGAACGAGCGCCTTCTGGCCTGGGAGAATGCCGGCGCGGACTGTTCGGGCCCCGGCGTTCTCGAGTTGTTGGGTGACGGCAATCGGTAAACGGATGCGACCGTCGTCGAGCACGGAGGTCTCGTATACACCGAGAAACTCAGCTACACCCTGTTTCTTCCCTGTTTTCATGTATCACACAGCCTGCGCCTTCGTACTGCCTCTGGGTAGGCCCGCTGCAAACAAGCGCCTGCCAAAGAGTCTGCCACGTGATACCCCACAAAGAGACCGCAGTGGCTCTTGCCGCCTTTCCTTGTCAAGTCTTGCTGTTCGCACTTTCAGTTGCCCACCCTGTGCTCGCGTCAAGTGCCATGTTCGAACCAAAATCTGCTCCTACTTAAATTTTGGTCTTTTTTTGCAGGGTGGCGCGGCGAAAATTCAGAGAAAATATAACACCTTGTACCGCAAGGACTTGTGGCTTTCCGTTCTGGACCCTGGCGGCTGGATTATCCATTTGACTCAGGTACTTCTGCGAGGTATCCTTCCACTTCGTGAGGACCAGCGACCTTCCCAAAACGACACTAGACTTCGGCACCAGGTTCGTGAACGAGCAGGCTTGTCTGGAGTTCCTTGCCAGAACTCGCTGGGAGTACGGGTTTCGTTGTCCAAGATGTTCTTACAGATGGAGTTGGCGTCTGAAGCTAGGCCTCTGGGAATGCCAGAAGTGTGGGTTGCAGACGTCGGGCACCAGTGGAACCCTCCTGCAAAGATCGCGTCGACCTCTGACGGACTGGTTCCGCGCGATGTGGTGGGCGGCGAGCCAGAAAAATGGCTGCAACGCAAAGAGCCTACAGCGGCTATTGGGGTTGAGGAGTTACCATGTCGCATGGGAATGGCTCCATAAAATAAGACAAGCCATGGCCTTGGCCGACCAAGAATTGGGCTCGCTGAAAGGACTGGTAGAGGTAGGCATGGCATTCATTGGCGACGAGAAGACTGCGGTTGGAGGTCGCAAGGCCCTTAGGAATGCGAAGGTATTTATTGCGGTTGGGACCATCCCGGTCGCGCACTTTAACTCGGGAGGATGTGTTCGATTACAGCAAGTGATGGACTTCTCCGTGGAGACTGTGACGGATTTCGTGTTTCACAACGTAGACCGCCATCGTAGTTTCGTGTTCACAGATAGCGGGGAAGAATACCGGCTCCTACGCGATAAAGGTTTCATACATAAGGTGCGGCGGAGGGAGGAGAAACCTGGAGAACCTGGGCCTACTACACTGGTATTGCCGCACGTCCAGGAGATAGTGGATTTGCTAAGGCGGTGGCTGAGAACCCACCGAGGTGCAATTCGGCCAAACTACTTGCAGCGCTACTTAGACGAGTTTGCCTTCCATCACAACCGACGAAATTCGCGCGATGTTGACACAATCTTCTACCAGCTTGTGGAAGGAATTACACACTGTCCTCCCGCAAATTCAAGGCCCGCCGACGCGCCGTAGGGTTCCCTGTTACCGCGTGTGGGCCCCAAGCACTTCCCTCCACCAGCCCCTCTGAATGAATGTGCCGACTGCTGCGCCACACCTAAGGACCGCCGCTGCCAAGCGAGCTTACGGCAGGTCACCCATCAGCCAGCTCAGGGATAGACCGTTCCGTTCCTCGCCTCGCAGGATGGTTTAACGATCTCAGTGGCCATGGTTGTGACTCCCAGACGTATATCGAGTTTATGCTATTTCCCAATCTCTCGGTCGCGTCTGTCGCCTTCCGCCCTAATTGCCGCCATGTCACGAGGTTCGTGCCAGCCGTTCTCGAGGAAGAGCCCCCTTGCGGATAGCGACAGAACCGTCGGCTTTATAAGCACCCGCGACAAGTGTTCACCATGTCCTATCAGTTCGTGCGTGAGCCTTTGAACGCGGACGAAACGGACCGCCTGGTGAACGCGTGCCGCTCGTTCCAGGAGAAACTCGTCGTCTGGGTGCTCCTCGACACAGGGCTGCGGGTACATGAGTTCTGCAGCCTGAAGCGCGATCACGTGCAGTGGCAGGAGAACTGTTTAGTCGTCTGGGGAAAGGGCGGCTGGTACGGCCACAAGGGCAAGCGCCGAGTCGTGCCGCTGACCGCCCGCGCCCGCCGGCTCCTGGAGGTTCACTTCTGCACCAACGAGGGCATCGGCTTCTCGAAGCGGACCGCGCAGCGGCTTGTCAAGCGCGTCGCCAACAGGGCTATGATCACAAAACCCGTGACGCCGCACACCTTGAGGCACACATTTGCCGTAAATTGCGTGAAAAACGGAGTGAGCACCGCCAGCCTCAAGAAGATCCTCGGCCACGACCGCCTGGAGACCACCGAGATCTACCTGAACATCTGCCCGGAGGATGCGCTGAGCGAGTTCTTTCAAAAGGTGGATGGGGCCCGGCGCCAACGATGGGATTGACCACCGATTCCGCTGTGACCGCCAGATAGAAAGAGCCTGTTTGGGCGCGCGAAAAGCACCTATGTCGGGAAGCACCAGGGCAAAAAACGGCAGTGGCCGAACGGGGGGATGTCCGACCACTGCGCAGCTCACGCAGGAACCTCCCGCGTGGCATGAGAATTCTCCCTATGGGACAGCGCAAAGTCAAGACGAGGGGTTCGCTTCGAAGCAGATGGACGTGGAGGTTGAGGATGCTTTTCAGGCCTCTCCTTCCTGCCTCCATCGCGGGTCATCGGCTGGTTTGCCGGTCGAGCCACTTCTTGATCGCTTCCTGAACTGTCCCGACTGTTGTTGCAGTTACTGTTTCACCACCAAGGCCCTGCCACTTCAACTGCCTCCACGCCGGCACCATCCCGGCCTTCCGGCCGAAGCACAGTCACCGGGGCCAACTACACCAAGCGCCGGTGGAAATCTCGCCACCCGCTACTTCCGAAAGGCACAGGTTCCAGTAACCAAACCCGGCATCCCCGCGCAAAAGAAGGCTATCCGGACCGTCTCCGTGATCTCTGCCTCGGTCGCTCCTTGTGCGCGGGCCCGCTCAGCAATCGCCTTCACGCCTTCGGGGTGGCCCAGGATGGCGTCGCCCAGCATGCTCATCAGGGTCTTGATCTTCGCTGGAAGCGCCCCCTCCTTGCTCACAAAATCCTGAAGGGAATTCATCTGCCTCAACAGTTGGGGATCATTCTTCTCCAGAGCCTCTACGAAAAATGGCTTGTCCATCGTTTTCTCCTTTCCGCAATACTATTCCTTGGGCACCGGCAGAAGCACTCCAAAACTATACCGGCTCGGCACGCCGTCTCATCAGCGCATGCCAGAAGCCGGGGTGATCTCCCTTCTCCTTCAGCAGTTCGACGATCTCGAATTCTCGGCCAAACAACTCCAGGATATTTCCCCGTGTGAAGTAGCGCCGGTACGCCCCCTGTGCGATGTGCCACGGTCTGCGGCTTCCATGGAAGAGAGGGAACTCGCGGCTGAAGACCGAAAGGACGTAGAAGCCGCGCGGCCCGAGCACCCGCAGGAGAATGGCCTTATAGGTCGACCAGTCTGATTTCCTCTGATGATGCAGGCAACCGTAATCAAGGACGATATCGAAGCCCGCATCCGAGAACGGAAGTCTCAGAGCATCTGCCTTCCGAAAGACGATGCCCCTTGCACCAGCCTGCCTGGCAAACCGCCGTGCCCGCCCTAGGGCTAGGGGTTCGTAATCGACTGCGGTGACCCTGAAACCCAACTTCGCTGCGGCGATGGCGTGGCGCCCCTCCCCACAGCCAAGATCCAATAGCCTTCCACCCGCCGCCGATCGCCTTAACCGCCTGAGAAAACCGACCGCATAGGACGACGGCTTCTCGGTGGCCCATCCGTGCCGCCCGATCCGATACGCTTGACGGAAGTACCGGCGACTGGCCTCCTTGGCTGATAGCATCCGCGTCCCAATCCTTTCAGACTACGACTGCCCTACTTGTAGGCCGTCACCTGAAGGCTGATAATCTTTTCCACGAGCGGCCCCTTCATCGCCGGGCTGTCAAACGGCTTTCCCTCCACCACTACGATGTCCTTGAAGCCCGCCTTCCGGATCGCATCCAGGTATTCCTCTTTCCCCACAGCCGCCGCCAACCACTCCGCCCAGACCTCCAGGCCGGGGGTATCGGCCGGCGGAAGCCGTCCCTTCGTCACCAGGTCCGCTACGTGGATGCGTCCGTTCGGCCGGAGGACCCGCCAGGCTTCCCTGAAGGCGGCCCCCTTATCCGGGGCATGATTCATCACGCAATTGCTGATAACGACATCGACGGATTCATCATCGAGGGGCAGGTGCTCCATCTCGCCCAGCCGAAATTCCACATTCTGGTAGCCGCCTTCCTGGGCGCTACGTCTGGCCCGCTCAACCATCTCAGCGGTCGTGTCAACGCCGATGACCTTGCCCTTATGGTCTACCTTTCGAGCCGCCAGAAAAGCGTCCAGACCCGCGCCGGAGCCGATGTCTAGGACCGTTTCGCCTTCCTTGAGTCCTGCCAGAGCCGTTGGATTACCGCACCCCAGCCCGACCAAGGACGATTCCGGCACGCTTGCGATCTCCTGATCGGAGTAGCCCATCCGCCTGAGCCGGTTGGCAGGTTCAGGCCCGACGAGGTCGCTGGGTAGACCTTCGGATGCAATCTTGGCATACCGCTTCTCTACACGCCTCTTGACCCTTCGCCTACTTTCCACAGCCCCGCTCCTCTGCCAAGAACCATGCCCTAACGGGAAGCCCAGGTCCCTTTAGCGGCTTTGTGCCGTCGAACATGACGCGAATGCAGAACACGCTTTGTCGAATCAGTCGTCCTGTGGAGAAGAACCACCCCGCACAAGCTTCCCGAACTCATGGAACCCTCGGCGACCGAGACGATCAACCAGTCTGAGGGCCGTCTGTTTGGCCTCTTGGCTATCTGAACGCAGAACCGCCTCAAGCAGGGTCATCAGGTGGTCCCGCCAGCCATAAAGGCGCCATCCCTCGGTGTCGCCACGGACCATCTTGTCCGCGCAAGTGACAACCTGGAGCGGACAAACCTGCGCCAATTCTGCAACCCGCTTCATCACTTCTGACTCAGGCTGGACCGTAGGTGACAACTGCGTCACTCGCACAAGCCAATCGAGGCACCACTGGTCGTCAAACTTGCCGCAGGTGAGCCACCAACCGAATGATCCCAGCTCCTCGATGCTAGGATTCTCCTGGCCGGACACAAAAGTAGCCCAGAACCATTCCCACAACGCGATGAATCTATCGACGACCTGCCTCGGCATATCTTCCGCGCCTTCAAGACTTCTGCCGACGGTTTCGATGGCGTGCTCACGTACCGACGGGGGCGCATTGAGGAAGAACCGATGAAGTAATCCCAGCGGCTGGCCCACAGGTAGTACGCCACGGCCGCATAGCACAACCACGTGCTCAGCAAGGCTCTGCAGGGGACTGAATCTGGACTCCTTGGCCTTCAGACTTGGTTCAAGCCGGTCGACCGCGTGTTCGTAAACTTCGCGGATCGCAACAAACACGCCGTTGTAGATGCGGTTTGCCACCAAGTAAGAGTTCCAGGCAGCCCACCCATGCTGAGTTTGGTCGCCGGTCATCGTGAAAATCTGGCTGGCGTGCTGGTGGGTCCAGTCCGCGTCAAGCCAGCAGAGCGCGGGGAAGCTTTGCCCGTACTCCGACCGCACCGCAGGTGACGATTGTCGGTCGGGCCGCAAATAAGCTTCCAGCAATGTGGCAGCCTCGGGGACGGAACTCAAACCGATGGTTGATTTCTTCCCTCCAGCAGCGTCCGCAGTCTGCTTCTTCACCCATATGGCATATCGTATTACGGCGTGTATCCACTTGGCCTTGGGATTATTACATGCGTGATCCAGCCATGTGACCAAGCGAACGTCCTCCTCCGGCTCACCAGCGATGTAGCTCTTGTCAGGGGCAGTTTCAAGCGGGGCAAGGCACGCCCAGAGTTTTTCTCGGAGCGTCAGCGGCGCGCCGCGGTCACAGAATCGCTCTACAACCGTGACCACCTCATTCCTAGCGTACTCCCATGATGGGTCCGAATCGAGGGAATCGCCTTCTATCCGATCTTCCGGCAGCAGTTCCAAGGGTTTGCCGACCACGGCTAGGCACAAGTCAACGACAGGTTCAATGGGCACCCGACGCTCGTTCTGAACTGCCGTGGCCACTTCGCGAAGCAGATTTGTCACGTAGGTGGGGTGCAGGCCTGCGAACACCGTGGCTTCTCCGGCAAACCGTTCGAGGTTTTCTCGTACTGCAGAACCGAACTCGCTGGCCAAGTCCGCCAAAGACGGCCCTCTGAAATCCTTTGTATCCGGTCGCCAAGTCTTGAGAAAATCCACCAGAGAGGGCGTGTTCATCGCGGCAAGTTCGGCCGCGGTCTTCGGAGGCTCGGCACCTCCCAATCCGACCTCAATCCAGTACGTGAAGTCTGCGTGTTCGGGCTGCCCGACCTCGGCAATAAGTGCCTCGTAGCGGGAGCGCCAGTCAGGTGGAAGTGATTCTCTGAACCAACTGAGCCTGTCCCGCCGCCAAAGGTGGACACGCCGGTCAACGTGTTCTTCTTTAAATTCCTTTCCGAGGTTCGCCTTGAGGGTTTTCCGCGTTTTCTCCCGATCCGGTCCTTCATCTATCCAGCCGAGGATGCTCAGTTGCTGATCAGGCTGGAGCATGCCGAAGCGATCGCGCAGCAGCATCGCATACTCGTGGCGGTACTCGTAACTGCTAAAAAGTTCCTTGGCAAGCATCTTCTCTGTGGCAAGATCAACGTCCTGATCCGCGAACAGTCTGGTGAGGTGCAACCCCATGCGGCTAAGAACCAACTTGCCTTTAGATTCCAGGGCAACGACTGTCTTCCTTAGCGGCCAAACACCCACCCTCAACAAATGCTCGGTCAGGTCCCGCACTGCCGTCACTATGCCATCTGCAACATCGTGTCCGCGATTCTGTTCGTGATCCTCGATGGCAGGCCGCCAGAAGTGGGATAAGTCGTTGAACTCCTCCCTTGTTTCGGGACTGAGATGGTACGATGCGGCTTTCTTGAGTAGGTAGCCGGCCCACTCCATCGCTCTGGAAGCATCTGCCTCGCCGAATGCCTTCAGCACTTTCGGCAAGATCTTCCCGAAATGGTGCGCGTCGATGATTCCAACCGGATTATGTCCGATAGACTTCCTGGCCGCCAAGACAAACAGAGCGTCAGCCAACCCGCAGGCTGCATCCATACGACCGTCGCCCGCGAGTCTCATGATCAAGTCTGCCACTTTGTCCGCATACAACTGTACCCAGACGCGGCTCTTGACCGCCTTCAGTATCTTCCTTGAGAGTCTCTCTGCGAAACCGCCTGGTAAGGCGACAGCGGCTTCACACATATTCGAAACAACACGGGCGTTTGAGGTTTCGACGGGTTCCAGCGTCTTGAACACCTCTTCGGGGGCAAGCGGTGCCATCCTGGCAAGGTAATCCGAAGCGGGCCATGCTGGATGGGCTACTCCGCCACCGGATTCAACCGGGACCGGGGGTGTGGAGAAGCAACCTCTGTCCCTGAGGGGGGCTACCCACTCCGGGTTCTCAAGCTTGCCGAAGAAGACTCGGCAATGCTCCGGCGAGGCCAACAGGGCAATGGCCTTGTCAACCTGTTCTGGTGTTGGCTTGCTGTAGAATGCCATCGAGTTCGTCCATTGTGCGGAAGAAACTTCGCACCAAGCTGAGGGTTATTCTCTCGAACTGCTCAAACCTTTGGACAAGTTCTGTTTGTTCGGAAAGATCCATTGGCTCATTCCGCAGGTGCGTGCGTTCCATGAACCACCCGGCCGTGTTGTGGAACGCTGTTACAATCGGCTCCAGGTTCGTCCGATCATGCTGGGTCGCCTCGGCAACAAACGCGAAAAGATTGTCCTCAATATCCCTATTCGTCTGCCGGTCGCGGTGCTTTTTCAGCAGCAGTGACACGGCAACCACTGCCGCTCGGGGAATACGGACATCCGAGTCTTCCGAAACCTCGCTTGTGGAATCACCGTAGTCTGCCCCGGACGGCCCGACTGAATCGGGCCACAGCTTATCCAGAGCATCCAGTTCCTGGACATATTCGATGCGCACACGCTCGATGCTGCCCAGGAAATCGGGCAGTCGGTTGCAGATGTCCCTGACTACGTGCGAAACCAGATGAACGCGGCCAGGAAAACTGGGCACGCTCAGAAGCCGAACGGCGCCCTCGTAAGCGTCGGCTAGGGAAGGCGCGTTATCCCGGAGCCATTCGTGCAGTTCGCGTCGTTCAGGCGTCCACGGCGTTGCGAGCAAGGCGTCTTGGACTCTCTCGTGATGTTCAGGCTGTTCGCCCATGCCCAATACTCCATCACCTTGCATCGTCACCCGCTACGACTAACCTGCCGCAGTCGCGGATCGGCCTTCTCGTGATTTTCACGATGCGCCTGCACCAATTGGCCGCGCGAGGTGGTGGGCATTATACGACAATTCATTGAGGTTTGCAGCATCGGTGCCAAGGCTTGAACACAAGGAGAGAATCATGGACTTCCACAGAGAAGCGGAGTTGAGGGGTTGTCTGAACGGATTTCTGCGGCACAGAGTGCTATCACCGGCAGTGGAGCGGCCGGCTGGCGTGGACCGACGGCGTGGAGTTCCTCGCCGACAAGTGCGGGGCCTACTGGTATACCTCGAATCTGGCGGGTCCCAGAGTATCACCAGATACAGGCCCAATCAAAGGTCTTCCTCGGTCATCATTGGCTGTGTGCTTCTGATCCTTGTCTCAGTCCCGCCGCCTGCAAAGGGGCCCTGTCGCCCTGCGACCAGAAACCTTGAAGCAAGAGTTTTCACAACATCGCCAGCGGCGACACACTCCACCTGAGGGTATTGGATCGCCAGGGTCTTCGCGACCTCCTCTGTTTTGCGCGAGGTTGCCACGATGATGACCTTGTCCAAGCCCGCCCCGAGGCACTTTTTTACATTCGCCAAGACGTCCGACTTGCCGGTCTCGATCTCCAAGGCCACACGCTCGCCGTTCCGGGTCGCCACAAGGTCAATGGCCTTGCCGCCACCCAGAGGGTACTCCTCCGTCACGTCATACCCACGGGCCCTTAAGTCCTCGGCCAGGCGTTTCTTCCAGTACCTGTGTTCTGGTCCGCCCAACCTGTCTGCGTCCGCTTCATGGATGCCCAGTGCGGCCTTCCCAAGTTCCGTCAGCGACAGTATCTTGATCCTCGAATGTCCAAAAGTAATCGGACAGGAAAGGATAAGACCGCGACTTACAAGCAGTCTTTGGCACCCCGTGCCCC
>Ga0315288_10000618_pt1 | contig 44681 bp, 43 predicted proteins | sample YL17G11_20_MG_FD_203454 | JGI IMG/M metagenome (GOLD analysis project Ga0315288, IMG submission 203454) | Sediment microbial communities from Yellowstone Lake, YNP, Wyoming, USA - YL17G11_20 | ecosystem: Environmental > Aquatic > Freshwater > Lake > Sediment | place: USA: Wyoming | collected... | reverse complement strand
TACGGGGTCAAGCCAGCTGTTGGTTTTTGCAGGAAGGAAACGAGCTACAATGGTAGATTTGGCACAAACTTCTGCAATGTCCTTTTCCATAGAAGCGTCAATATGAGCATGATTTTCAAAAACAAACTCTCTTTTTGTTTGATAATGCCTTCTTAGAGTAATCATTTGATTAGGTTCAAGTCTCCAATTGTGTACAAATTCATTGTTAAAGTACAATTCCACATCACACTTTTTTTCACCTTTATTGGCAAGTTTTACAATAAACTTGCTCCCTGTCTTTACCATAAAACACTTGTCATTTCCTAGATAAACATCTTTTGATTCGTCCTTATTAACAGTTTCGACTTTTAAAACATAGTCAGTCATTTACTCTTGCGAGAAAATTAAATTATAATCTTTGGTCAAAGGTTACTCTTCTAATCATCTTCAGGTTCATCTTGCATATCTTCTGTTTGGTCATCACTCTCTTGCTCATTATCATTTGCCAATCTTTTGATTGGAGCCTTTTTGCTCACTAGAGTTACTTTTTCAACTTCTTCAATGTCATTTTCATTGACATCTTTTGAAGCTACAGACTTGAGAGGTTTTACAGGCGGTCTTTTTTCCACAATAGGCACTTTGGCATCTTTTCTTTTTGTTTGAAACTCTTCTTCCTCTTCTTGTTCAACTGGTTTTTTGACTAGTTTATTTATAGGTTTTGAGGCCGCGATTTTCTTTTTTGGAATAGGTTCTTGTTCATCTTCTTCAGTATCTTCCTTGACAATCTTTTTGCTAGTGACAAGAGTATTTTTTGGCGGATTTATTTTCTTTGGTGCAGGTTCCTCTTCTTCTTCTTGATCCTCTTCTGTGTCACTTTGTTTAATCATTGTTTTGCCTTTGGTAATATTGTTTTTGGTCTTTGCGTTTAAATTGAATGCTTCTGCAGCTTCTTCATCTAATGCTTCTTCTGCAACAGTGACACTAGGGCCTTTACGTTTGACAATATTGTATTCATCCAATGTCAAGAGGCGAATTTCTCCATCTTGGTCATCGTCGCAACCAACAACATGTTGAGTAATTTTGCCCGCCTTGTCTTCTTTGCTTTCAATAACAAAATGATGTTTTGCTTCATATCTATAATCCTTGTCAGGACTGTAGCGAACAAGAGAAAATACCGTACTTGTTTCTCTAGCATTGAGTTTGCCTTTGATGGCAGGTTTATCAACCCATGGCTGACCAAGTTCTTTGAGAGCGTCTTTGTGATGTTTTATACGAGTCTTTTCAGTCTTTCCGTAATGAGCGTTAATATCAAAGTTTCCCGCCTTTTCAGCAGCCGCAATCTTTTTACCCTGGGCAGTTTCAACATGACGCAAGCAGACATGCTTAAACTTTTTGGAATTTTTTCCACAGTAACAGTACTTTTGTTTACCTTCTTCATCTCCAGCCTTGCCATGATATACTGCACATTTTCCTTCCGAGTCATCAAAGCCAGCATCAAAGTTGACATCCAAATGATCCCGATGATCGTCGGCAGTAAATTGTTCACCCTTGGTTTTCTTTGGAGCAGCACGTGCTCGTGTCAAAGTCGCAGCAGGAGGAACGTAGTTGAGAATGTCTTGGGTGAATTGATCCAAGTCTTCCAATCTTTCCTTTTTGAATAGTTTTTCTGCACCTCCATCTTCTTGGAATTTCTCATAGAGAGCCGCAGTAAGAAGTTCAGTAATAATATCTCTAATGGTTGCCATTTCAAAAAGATGAAATACTTTTGTTTTTTGTACTTTTTTAGACTTGGTCAAGTCTGAAATTGAGTCTGTTTAACAGAGGCAAGCAAGAAATTTTGCAATAACATAGATGATGAGAACGGCAATTGCTAACAGGAGAAAGAACCAAGCTGCTAGAAGGTTTCCCGAGCGACAGAAGAACCATAAAACCAAAGCCCAGACGATGATAAAGAATAATATGCAGGCAAACCATGTAGATCTGTCTCCTCCACCATACGATGTACAGCCGAAACAAATGAGAATAATGATAAATAATACAATAAAAACAATTAACGGCCAATAACAGCATCTGTCTCCAGAATCATTATCGGAGCTGTGGCTAGAGTGGTCAGAATCTGTTTCTTTTTGATGTTTAGATGATTTTTCAGAAGTCCAAGTTTCCTTTTCTTCTTGAAAGGCGCTGGCTTTGTGGGCTTGTTTTTCCATTAAGGTCTTTCTAAGGCTGGTAAATTTAAAAAAAAATCTCTTTTTTTTTGGCAACTATCGGACATTGGAGCAATTTTTACATTTGCGTATTACTTTGCTAGGCTCGTCCCAACTTCTGGTTTGTAATATATGTTCGTGGTATTCATAGCAGCCACATTTTCTACAAGCAATTGTACCCTTGATACCAGTAATCTTTTCTAATTGAGATTTGACTCTGAATTCATGGGAAATTTCTACAATTTCGTATTGAGGAAGCTTATCAATAATAACTTCTAGCGAATCAGATGCGACAATAAAATCAAATATTTTTTGTTGTTCTTTTTGAGCCTCCAACATTTCAGAAATAACCTTTGCGAGTTCTTTTCTTGTATTTTCTTGATTTTTCTCTATTGTTGCCTCATTTATTCGAAGTAGCACATTTTCCAAATCTTGCCCATTATGCTCACGCTTTAAAATATCTTTTATTTTATCATAGAGATCTGGTTCAGTCTGTAGAAAATCTGCCTTGGTGCTTGTTATAGAAAGATTATTATAGTGACTGGTTGAAATGCCACTCTTTAACAATGCATCTACTGCTTCTTGTAGTTTATAAAGAAATTCTGGTTTGTTGGAATTTAACCAACTAACTTCCATCAGACCCTTGATATATTTTTTGTCTAAATTTGGATAAAGTTCTTGCAAAGCATTTAATGCCTTGATTTTCTTTTCATCAATACTTTTGGTTTCAATTACTGGTTTACCGGAAGGCAAAACTTTTCGACTAACAGGAGCGTCAAGAATAGTCTTTTTGCGGCTCATTTTCTTTTATACCCCTTACATAAATGACAACAAGTACAATTATCGTCGTTTTGCTTATTTTCATTCTGCTTGTTGCAATGCTGGTAATTTCCTCTTATTTAGGCAAGACTGATACATTTTTAAAATACGAGCGTTATAATTACAATAACGTAATTACCACCGTAACAAATTAATGAATTCCCAATTGACTGTAGTTCAATTTAATTTATTGGCACCTCTGTGGGTAAGTAATCTATACAAACAACTTGATTGTTACAAAGACTTTAAAGACAAGAATCGTTACAAGGCAGTAATAGACTATGTAAATAAACAACTGCCAATTGCAGATATTTACTGTTTATCTGAAGTTTCTCAAGAAGCATTAAAAGAAATTGTAAATACGTTTACAGGTCACGATGGTCTTTTTGTTCCCAATGATCCTGATTATTGGCACGAGTGGTTGGCAGAAGATTTACAACAAACAACGCCCAATGGTGTCGCTATTCTTGTAAACCCTCAAAAAATAAAAGCGCAAAAAACAATGTCATTTGCCTATGGAGATGGTGGGTATGCGGCTATTTTCGAAGGTATAGTCTTGAGTTCTGGTGCGTCCATCAGGATTATAAGTGTACATTTGGATGTAGGAGATGAAAAGAAGCGTCAAATTAAAAAATTACTAGAATACTTGGCCAGTCTTAAAGTCACAAATATCACAATCTTGTCTGGAGATTTTAATACTGCGCACTTGGAAACATTTACAGCTCTGGGTTTTGTTGAAACAGTCCAACAAAAGACTATTAATACTATACCAGGTGTCATGGGGGTTGAAGGAAAAATTGATCACACGTTAGTATTGGGAAATGTAAAAATTTTTGGAAAAGTTTATACTATTCCTCATCAAAATGTAAATATTGCCAAAAGATACTGTGATACAGTAAAATATAATCACAGCGATCATTATGCAACAGTCAGCATTATAAAATAAACATTTTGTTCAAAATGTTTAGACATCTTCATCTGTAGTAAATGTGTTTTGGTACGTTTCTCCTATATTGTATTCTGCTCCCTTGCGATCAAAAAAGTTTATTTTTGGAGTAATGGAAGACAATACAATCCAATCAAAAGGATTGTCTGTATTGTAAATGGGTTCATAGCCAAATGCTCTTGTCAGTCTATCTGCAACAAACTCTACATATTTTTTCATTAATGTAGAATTGAGACCTGGCAAATCAGTTTCGAGACAGTCATCTACAAAAACCTTTTCAACTGCTACAAATGCTTCTACTAATTCATAAAATCTTGTCTGAGTTAATTTATTTACAACTTGCGTGTAAATCATGGCACCAGTAGACCAATGTTCCGTTTCATCTCCTTGAATAAGATCGTTTGCCTGTCCAATGCCTTGTAAATATCCTTCCTTTTTAAAAAAGGTAATTTCTGCAAAAGAAGAAGGAAATAAGAGACCTTCTACCAATGCTTGACCTACTAATTGTTCTATACGCGGAGCTGATTCATGAGTCACTTTTAGAGCCAAGTCAATTTTAGCCTTGATACTTGGTCTATTCTTTGCTTCATGACACATTTTCTCAAATTGTTTTAAATCTCCACGGCAAAGCATTTTTGCAATTTTACGATAAGTTTCTGCATGAACTGCTTCAATGGAGATTTGTTGCGCATAAACTTTACGAATATCCGATATTTTAATATTTTTGTAAAGATTAATCAGAGTACTCTCTCCAATAAGCCCGTCAGCAACCAAAAAGAATGCGTGAATGACTTTGTTTGTTTCGACAACTTGTAAAGGTAGTTTGCCAGAAGCTAATTGAATCTTGTCTTGTAAAAAGTCAATTTCATCTACATTCCAGTCAGCTCGTCGATGAGCTTTCCAAGTCTTGTGACCTAATTTATGGCGCTCAAAAGCCACAAATTTGTTACTTTCATCATCAAAAAGAGGTTCGTATAGAGACATTTTTATCTATAGTCTAAAAATAGCTACAATAGAGTAATGGCAGTACAAATACCTACTAGCGATTTGAATAAAGAATGGGACAATTACATTATGCAAGAACTCACATTCTATCCAAAAGAGAATACAAATCTCAAATACAATCAAGATGTCAAGTCTATTGCCTGCTTCAAAGCTACTCCAGAGTTTACAAGTTTACCCATGCATTGGGCATCTAAAGAATTGGAAATAGAAACGACATATAAGCACGACAAGATTGATATTGAACCTCGAGTAGTAGCCAGAGATAAAAAACAACAAAAAGAATATGATGAATTGGTTGACATGCTGATGGAAGAAAAAACTGCTACATTAACAGTAAGAACAGGAGGAGGCAAGACCTTTTTATTTTTAAATTGTGCATGTGCATTGGGATTACGTACAGTTGTTTTGGTATGGATTCAAGATCACATTGAACAAATTGTAAATTCCATCCAAGAATTTACTACTGCAACAATCGGAGTTGTATCTACAAAAGGCCTGGATAATATCGATGCCGATATTGTAGTGTGTTTGTATACTCGATGGAACAAACTAAGTCTCAAACAACGCAAGAGTTTTGGGTTTTTGGTCGTAGACGAATTGCACTTGTTTTACAATAACAAGGGTATGGAAGCTATTTTGGCATATTATCCAAAATTTGGATTGGGATGTACTGCAACCTTTGAAAACAAAAATACAGATATGCATAAATTAGCTTTACCCATATTTGGCAAGAATTATATAAGTAGTGCCTTTGATATTCCCTTTGACGTGATAAAGATTCTCACGGGAATCAAAGGAACTAGGGAAAAGAATAAATATCTCAAACATGGGATAGATTATAGTGTCTTGACAAAAAGTTTAATGTACAACCCTGAACGTAATATTTTGGTTGTAAACCTTGTTGAGATAAGGCTGTCCCAGGGATGCAAGATTCTTATTATTACAGATGAGAAGGAGCATACAAAATTATTATGGGAATTACTGTGTGCAAAAGGCATCTCTTGTGATTATCTAGCAGGCAAGAAAAAGACCTATATAGACTCGGATGTTTTGGTAGGCATATCTAAACTTTGCGCAGTTGGCTTTGATGAAAAGGCAAAATGTCCTGGATGGAAGGGTGTGAGAATTAACAAAGTCATATTACCAATTGGAGTAAATAGTCAACATAGACTTGTTCAAATTTTGGGACGATCATTGAGAAGTGACAATCCTTCTATTGATCATTTAGTAGATGATGATACAACTATAGAAAGGCAGTTTCAAAATATGGCAAACGAAGTGTATATTCCGCTCAAGGGTAAAATGGAAGTATGCGAGCTGTCTGAGTAATACTTGTCGATCGACAAGTGCTATAGTTTATCACCAGAGTTATTTATTAACACTGACAAAAAATTGGTTAGTAATTTTTAATTTGCCAAGAAATGGCAAATGTTTCTTTTGAACTGCTCACTGAACTCTATTCGCGTTTGGAAAAGCCAGAAGTCAATTTGTTAACACGAGACATTTCCAGCCTTCGTGTCGTCACACAGAGCGAAAAATTTGAAAATGAGATTTGGCGCAAGAAACTGTCTCATCGTTTCTCTGTAGATAATACTGACATTGAAATAAAGGATTGGAGATTGCCATATTTAATTTTTGAGAGAAGAGGAGTAGAACATGCTATAGAAAGTGCTATAGAATTGGAAAGTTTTGAAACACTAAAACTAGTATTTCTCAATCCTCAATTAGAAGTTTCTTTTGAAAAGGCTATCCATGATGCAATCATGGACAAGAGTGACAAGTTGGTAGGAATTTTGATTGCAGATGATAGGGCCAAAGCTCAAATAGAAGCCATAAAGTATAGCGATAGTTGGAGTCCTCTTTGTGAATTAGCAAAGAGTGGTGATTATGATACAATTACAGAGAGAGTTTTGTACTATAATCTCACAAATATTGAGGATATTGAATGTGCAATGAAAAAGGCCCTTTTCTATGGCCGTGGAGAAATGATTCGAATTCTAATCAAACACGTTAGAAACAAGTCAGAATATCTATTGTCTGCTACAAAACAAAATGATTGGTTTCTTGTTGTTCAAATGCTGTCTGGTGAAAAAGGCTTTTCACAAGATGACATTAAAAAGGCAGTGGCAATGACTACTGATGATGATATAAAATATGCGTTAGAGAATTATGCACGCAAAAAGATTTAAATAATATTGCTAGATACTATTTTGTTATAAAAGATGATACGATATGGACGGCATGTCGCATCTTCAGCAAGTGTGCCATTTTCAAGTTTGATTGCTCTATCCATTTCTCATGGTTTGAGTTGCATGCAAGTGTTTTTTGGATCTCCCAACGACATTTATAAACGTCGCATTCTTGAAGATCAAGATGTTGCCGAATGTATCATTCTATGTCAAGACTTTAATTTTGCTTTTTATACACACTTTCCATATACAATGAAGTTGGTAGCAAAACAAACTGTTGGGAAGCTAAAGGGTTTACAAGAAGAGTTGGATAGAATAGCCCCTTTTAAAGGTCGTGTTGTTATTCATCCCAATAGTTCTCCTTGTTGTTGTAGTTTAACCAACAGGGATAGTTTAGTCGAGTGTCATGAAAAAAAGTTTACTCTACAAAGCAGAGAATTGGCTCGTATACTAGCTGCAAATTTAGAATTATTAAAATTTCCTCCACATGACTATCCTTTGTTATTAGAACCTCCTGCAGGAGAAGGCAAGAAATTTGGTTGGTCATTTGAACATATGGAAATGATTGTAAAAGAGTGTGGACATTTGCCTGTAGGATTTTGTCTAGACACGTGCCATGTCTTTTGCTCGGGAGTATGCAAATTTGATTCCAAAAAGAATGTAAACGAATTTTTTGCCAAATTACAAGAAATTAATGTGCTTGAAAGAGTAAAAGCTATACATTTTAATGATTCGCAGCATGAATTTGGAGAAATGAAAGATAGACATGCTCCTATAGGAGAAGGATACATTTGGAACAATCCAGATCATGCATCAGGCCTCGTGGCATTATTTAGGTGGTGTTACTTGTATAATATTGATGTTATTTGTGAAGTAGGTACGGACGATGATTTGTTTTTTACCAAGCTCTTGATTGACAAGGTATCTGCGTAAACTATTTGAAAAAATAGTTATTTGTTGCGGTGGTAAATAATAATGAGTATCGACATTCTTTCTCTTTATTTGTTTAATTTGGACGACATTTCGATAGCTCAACTTCAGAGTACAAACAAAAGGCTTCGTCAAGCTATATTTTTTGTACAAGAATCAGATTTTTATTGGTATACACGCTTATGTAACCTGTTTTTCTGTACTCTGTCTCAAAAAAGAGACACATGGAGACAAATGTATCATAATCTAACCTTTTATTCAAAAGATTCTCTTCAAGATGCGGCTGTGAATGGATATGTAGAAATTACAGAAATGTTGATAAAAGACCAGCCTTTTGACGCGCGAAATGTAATAACCAAGGTATTGGAAGTGATAAAAACTGTTTCCTCTCCACTCCGCTTGCAAGATTATTCAAACATTTTTATTTTATTCTTGCAATTCTTGCCCCTTGTGGATGCAAACTTGGAATTAAATTTATTGTCCTTTTGTTCTATAAAAGACGTTACTCTTGACCTTGTAACAAATCTCGTAAATGTAAAAAAGGTCAAAATTGGCTCACTATATGAATTACACACAATTATCAAAGTTGAATGGGGTTCAAACAGAGAATTTGCAGAATATCTTTTGTATCACCCTACAAGCACAAAAAACACATTTTTATTTGTGCTTTTGGTATTGGGAATAGAAGGATGTAATACCAACCTCTTGACAAGAGTATTGTTAGACCTTAGAGCAAAGAAAATCGACCCTACTACTCTTTTGTCTACCGCAATGGCAAACTATTTATTAAACAAAAATGATAAAATGGTAGAATTTTTGCTGGATTGGAGTGATACCAATTTACACTTGGAAAATGCAGAAAATGTAATGATGGAATGTTTAATTTATAATTCTCTAGATTTGTATAGATTACTTTCCAAAGATGTCAGATTTTCCTCCTCTCATTTGTATGAAGATATATTGTCAATGGCAACAGAAATGGACAATATCGATTTTGCTCTTGAAATTCTAAATAGTCCTCACTTGAAGCATATAGACAAGAATCTACTGCTTACGAGTATTGAAAATAATAGCCTTCAAATTGTAAAAGCGCTGGTGGCAAAAGGCATAAAGTTTAATACAGACGCTATATTTTCTACCATTGAACGAGACTTTGATAATATACTGTCCTTTATCTTGAAAAAAGGAATTTCTCCCAATTTTCAGACAAAAGACTATACATTATTAGAAATGGCAATTTCCAGCAAAAGTAAACGCTGTATTCAGTTATTATTGTCTCAAGATTTGCAGATTCTGTCAAATGATAGAAGCATTTTTCTTGCCATTACCAAAGGCAATATACCGCTTGCAGAATGTTTGCTCAATGACAAGAGATTTGAACCATCCTTGTCAAATGGCGATATTCTGGTTAGAGCAGTAGGCGTTGCTCCCTTGACATTGATTAAAAAATTACTATCTCATCAACAATTGGATAAAGACAATATCGCTCTAAAATTAATGGAAATTGCATCTCGAAGAAGAGATGTTCAAATATTAACTTTTTTAATTACAAATCCTGTCATTGCCAAGAATCTCAAGACTAAAGAAAAAATACTTTATAAAAATATAATCAAAAACTTGCAAAATGAACTGCGTTGACATTTTTTTATCAACTTGCCTAGAAATTACTCATTTGTTTGTAGAAAACTCGGGACGTGAAAACATTTTGAAAAAATCTGTGCTTGACATGATAAACTCTCCTCGAGATAAAAAAAGCGACAAGCAAGCATTTACAGACATTTATTTTAGATGCAAGGTTGGTAATGGAATGGATGATGAGTGGCTCAAAAAGGAACTTGTCACTATAAAATTCCAAAATGTCATTGTCAAACTTTCTCTAATTTATTACAAGCTTGGTAAAAATTACAAAATTCCTATATTAGGAGCAAAAATGTATTACAACTTGTTGTCAGTCATGAATGAATGCGGTTGTAGAATTTCTCAAGACGCTTTGGATCACTGGAAAATCCTTGCAGGCGAGGATGGTGAAGAAGATTCATTTGATTGTGCAGAAGATTTTTTGTCAATTCCAGATTATACAAAACCCAAAACAGAAACACACTTGGAACCCGAAGTGCAGATATTAAAAGAAAGAGTAAAGAAAGCCATGGGCAAAGAAGCTTCCATAGAAAATCTTGTAGAATATATCAAAGGTACATTACTGGAAGAACAAATTAAAGAAATGCATGATGAAAACTTGCCCATGGGAGTAAGTATTCGCACGGGAACTGTAAATATAGATAAAAAGACTACTCAGGCTCGAGAAATGATTACTTCTACAGCTGACAAAATCTTTGCAGCAAAAGAAGTTATGCAAATTGTTCAAGATTTAATATAGTAAAATGAAACGATATTTCAGGATATTAGAAATGATACCTCGAGTCCTCGTGAGCCCTCTCCCAGATCTGGGAGAAAAGATTAGTGTATACTGTGAAGGTTTTGGAACTAACATATGGATGTGTTGCAAAAAGACACAAAGAACAGTTCCTGATCAACATGGTACATTAGATTCTTTTGCAGTATCCTTGACCAAAACTATTGTAATTATTGACAGTCTTACTTTGGATATTACAGAGTATAATACTAATGGTTGTGGATATATTTTTTTATACAAGTATGACGACTATACTTTTGGATTAGTCATGGAGCTTACTGAAAACAATGAATATAGAACCACATTCCCAAAGTCTCATTACCTCTATTCGAGAATACTCGATTTATAATATAATACAAGATCTTGTATTACTACTTTGCATTACCCAACAATTCTTTCAACTCTTCAATCTTGGCTTGAAGTTTTTGAATCTTTTGTTTGTATTTTGAGCAATCTGCGCAGTTGTTTTCACAACTTTCTTGACAACTAGATTCTTGTTCCGAATCACTCTTGTCTTGTAAAGAACTTGACGATTCTTCACTCGAACTACCAGAATTACCTTGATTTTCTTCTTCTTTGACATTTTCTGTTCCAATTTCTGGTTCGCTCTCACTTGGTTCTGTACTAAATATACTCAAACTATCACTAAAAAAGGTGTCAGAAGAAGAACTTGCTGAAATACTCTTTATTCCGCTCGTGTCTTTGTAAATTGTTTTGGCTTCTTGCGGTACAGCTCCTCGTGTTTTTGTAATTTCTTTACTTACAGATAAAGTCTTGTCTGTTGAAGGTGTCTTTTCTCTAAACCCAAACAGAGTTAAAAGAGGACCCCCTCGAAGCGATCTACCGGCTTTTAATGTTACAGACATGTTTTTGTTTATAACATCAAACAATGTTATTTCTATTTTGCTTGGACAATCTCGAGCATCTGATTAACAAATTCGAGAGCAGCAGCTATCTTGGCCAAAGGAAAGTATGTTTTATAATATGCGAGATCTTTTTCTGTCGTGTCTTTTACCTTTTGAGATTTCAAAACAATGGACAGTATGGACAAATAAGTAGTCTTGTTTAAGCCCACGTCAACATATAGCAATCTTTCATATACTCCTCCAGAGATATCATATGTTATTGTAGAATCTTGGCCAATTTCTTTTAATATTTTGTTTAATGGCAATTCCCTTGTAGTATTTACAAAAGTATCCAAAAAGGTTTTTGGTTTTGAATGATGATAAGACTCTAAAAAAGGAGAATCATAGGGAACAATTACAGACTTTTTGAATATGACAGGACTGTACTTGCCGTTATTAAACATAATGACAATTGCAAATCTTTCTCGACCTTCTATTGCATTGGAAAGTATATACTCCTTGTCTTCATTTACAATAAACAAATCAATACCTAACATGTCTGCTATCGACACGGATATGGCATTATCGGCCTTTGCACCCATTAATGTTTCTAAACTCTTGCCCAAGAGGAATTCATAAACCAAATGTCCCATGAATGCTGATTGAAAATAAGTAATGTCTGGTGTTCCTCTTGGCGCTTTTTGATGAATGTCAATACTTTGCGCCAGTGCAATATAATTTTCTATAATTTGATTTCTTGGAATTAAAGTAAAGATTGATTCCAAAGCTTCTAATGCAGTGTTGGCATTTCGATACGGCGGTTGTAGAGGAGTAGATGCATTATAAGCTCTTTTTAATTCCACAGGCAGGTTACTAACATCAGAACCCAATGTAAAGTTTCCATATGAATACAAGTTGGAAAAGTCTCCATATTCTTTTGTCAATAGAGTTTCGTTAATGGCAGGCTTTTCAATTCCTTCCAAGTTCAAAATGTCCCTTAATCTTTGAACTGAAGACAAGTATTCAGTTTGATTTTCAATCCACGGGAGGATAGAGACTTTTATTTGATTTTCATTGAGACGTTGAATAATTGTATCCTGTCCATATTTTAAAGTATCTCCATTTTGAGTACCAAATGCTGCCTTGACTCGATCTCCATCAATCATTTTCCAAATAAAATTGCCTCCAGGTCTCAAACAAGTATCTACAGTCTTTTTGAGTTGTAACAAGTCCTTGTTGGAAGGATCAAAAAAGAAGGTCAAGGAATCCATCATGGCAACTACATCTACCTGAGAATTTCCAATAAAACTCTTTATAAAGTTCCAAATTTTGTCTGTTTCTTGCCCGTATGCTTGTAAAATATGTACTCTATCTTTGAGTACATCATAGCCTGCAAGACGTTCCTTTAATCCTCCTTCTCCAGAAATATTGACTTCTGAAGGCTCGATACAAAAAATGTGATCAAATAGAGCGCGTTTATTCTTTCCTTCCCCTACTACCCATTTGTCTAAATCAGGACCACGACCAGAACCAATATCCAAGAGTCTCAAACCTTTTCTTCCAACGACAATATTATTGATTAGCGTCTTTTTGATGCGATTGTGAGATTTCTTTACCAAAATATTGTTTTTACTCAACAGAGTTGCCTCATCTAATATCAAACTTTCTTGAGCCATACGTTTCCAATTATCTTCAGCCACTGATGTTCTATTTGCTCCTGTCTTGTCGTTACGATTGCGAATGGCTACCAACATTTTTCTATCCAAATCCCATTTGAATTCAATGACTGAACCAGAATTATAAAAAATGTCTGCCATGTCAATAGCGCCATTAAACTTTTTGGTTGTCGATCCATAAAAAGGAACATCTTCAAACATTTTTAGCCCATCTCTTTCTCTAATATCTGAAGAATAGAGCTTCAAAATGCCCTTTTCAATCTTGATTCTCAAATCAACAGTAACAACAGGTTTCCATTTGAGAATTTGTGTATTTTCAACTAATCCAAAGTAATCTACTGTCGCAGGAGTAAGAATGATACCGTCGTCTTGAAAATAGATATTTTCTCCTCCAAAGGCAATGGGTGGTCTGCGACTCATTTCTCTAAGATGCTCTACCTGTTCAAAAAAGTTGGAATTATTTACGGCCATAAAGTCTTTGAACAGAAATCGCATACCCTGTGGGATGAGTTTGGTTTCATTTCTCCAATATTTTGCTGCATCTATTCCTTCTCCAAAGTATTTGCCTCGGTAATCGGTACCATTGATAAAGAGTGTGTGTAAAAAGAAAAAATCAGTCTGATTATAAACTTCACAATCAAAAATGGACATGGCAGCTCCTCGATGTTCTGGTCCAAAAGACAAGAGTTGAGATTTTGCGGGAGGAAAGAGAAACCAACTTCCCGCATCACAAGTTACAAAAATGGCTCTTTCTCCATCTACCTTTCTGCTAGCATACCATTCTTTACTTTCTACTTTATCTTTGCCAGCAATCTTGATTATTTGTTTAAACAATCGGTCAAAATTTAATTCACCAACTCCCAAGTTGCGAGCTTGTGAAAAATAGTTGCGATCAAGAAAGTTTCGACGAGATTGATTCTGTGGGTCTAAATACGTATTTGTAATTTGACTTGCGACTTTGAGTTCTGACAGAGTAAATGGCAAAGGACTCGCAAACATTTCTCTAATAATGTCTTTGCAAATATTTGTAAATGTTTGAACTGTTGTATTTGGTACGCCCAAAATGTATTCTACTTCAATTTCATTTGCCAATTCTCCATCCGTGTTTGTTTTGGAAAAGTCTATTCTTGCATTCTTGTATACAAAAGTGTGACGAGAAATCCATCGTTGAGATAGATTAATAATATCTGGAGGTTCATGCATCAAAGCTTCAGAACTCAAAGATATACGTGCCCAATGTTCGGGAACGTCCATTACATTAATACGTTTTTTAGCTTGCCAAGCCCCAGAACGACCTTTAAATGTTCTCTTACGAAATACTACGCCATTACCCTGATTTGACCAAGTGGATATTTTGCTTTCACCTTGCATCATTAGTTTTTCATCCAAAATGTGAGAATAATACTTGGTAACCCCAGGTAGTTTTTTACAATACTCATAGGCATTACTCCAATAGGAATCTTGCGTACCACTACTACCACCTTGAACACCCAAACGCACCTCAAGTTCAATTTCTTCATTTTCATCTTTACGATTTTGAGCAAATGCCATTTCATCGCGCATTAATGCAATAGCTTTGGAAAAAACATCACTTTCGGCAAATCTTCTCATGCTAGTATTAAATACCTTGGGGCCAAGTCCACGACTTTTATCATACTGTTGGAGATTAGATTTTTCTTGAGGTGTTGCCCTTCTAACTATTGGAGCTCCCACCAAAGACGAAGGTCCATGTACGACTTTTGCCATTTTCTGTAAGCAATAATATATAAACGAAAAATGTACCGAGATAAAGATGAGCACCAAAACTAGCCAAGAACTTTTTCGTAGCAATGCAGTTGCCTTGGTAGAGACAATTGCGGATATGATTCGTGTAATTAGAGATGTAGACCTGGGAAATGTCAATGAAGAAGAAGTGGAAGATTTGGCAGCTGTTGTAGATAGTATTCAAGCAATAGAATTGGTCGAAATGTTTATTTTACAGGAAGAATTGTGGCCCAAGATCGTAGCCAGGGATACTGCTTTTATTAGACAGGATTTGCCCCGTGTGTTTGAAGGAGTAGCCTTTAATATTGATTTGTTAATGTTGCCTATTGCCGTGTATTACGATCTAGTCAATGGAAAATATACAGATCAATTTTCAAATGAAGATTGGCCAATTACATCTGAAGACATTGATGGTTTGTGGAACTATTGCGATAAACTTTTGCGTCATGCGTATAATTATGCCAAGACAAAGGGAAATGCTTTGGGCCAGATTACTGACACTGCAAACACCAAAATAGCAACCATCAATATTGATAGAAAAAGAATGGATTTGCAACCATTGCCCTTAAAAAGAAGAGTAGATTTGAGTTTGTATGAACATTACATTCAAAAACTAAATGATAAATTAAAGTCAAAATAACAATATAATTGATCAATTATATTTAAGCTGCGTATATGAGAGATAATACTTGTGGTACACTTACAATAGTAGATAACGCAGCATTCAACTTTTCTGTATTGGCATGACCCAATTCTTCCAACACTTGCTCAAGTTTCATTCTAACATTACCAAAAATAGAAGAAAATACAAAACACATGACTGTAGAATAAAAACGTATTTTGTACTTGTCCACCTTTTCCATACTCGATAACAAAGTCATTGTGCATCTGGAACATCGTTTACCACGATGGATATCATATTTTTTACACAATGCCTTTGTATCTGTTTCAATTTGCAAGAGTTGATTAGCACTCAAAAGTTTGTCAATATTAACATCCGGTGTAGAAACTTCTGGTACTGTTTTTTGATATAGTATTTTGATTACTTCATTGGCTCTAATACATTTTGCAGGATCAGTTGTGGCCATTGCACAAAGACAAGATTTTAATTTAGAATCCATGGATGATTCTCTAAATTCCTTTATCAAGTTATGTAGCTCTTTTGTAGACAATGCGCGATGAACTCTATATCCTCCAAATAATTCTATACCTACAAGAGCTACTCCAAACATGTCATGACTTCGATATTTTACTTCTACATCTGTAGGAGAAAAGACTTGTGTTGTCAGGTCTGTGCGAGCCCTATTTGAAATAGATGTCAAACCACAATCGCTGACTACGGCCAAGGTTCTATCTTTATTTACCAAAATATTGGATGGTTTGAAATCTGCATGCACTAGTTTTCTTGAATGCGTATACGCAATACCCATTAAAGCACTCTTGAAAATGGCGTGTTTACAACTTAGACTTAGGACTTCTCTACCGCTCCAAACATTCTTGAGCACATCTTGTAAACTACAATCCCATAACTGCATTCGCATTGTCAAGTTGTCAAAATCACATCCCTTAACTTGAAGTATATGAGGACAATCTTTGAGATATGCCAATACATAGACTTCTTGAATCAAATGTCGGTGTTTTTTAAATTGTTTAACTGCAACGTTTCCCTGTTGCACTACGGCTCCATAACCTCCTTTGCCCAATAATTTAGGCTCCATATTCTTGTTCTTTTCATGGAAGCTAAAGTGTAATTATTAAAACTAATAATTGTATACAAATCAAATTGTTAATTGCGGGACCTCTTCTGCTATAGTATTCATTATTTTTTCATAACAAATTGCCATTGATTCGCGGCAAGCTCCATTGTGTCGTACCTTGCCGCGAGGACAAAAGGTAAATGTTTGTTTACCTGAAACATCTTTACGATGAAGTTTAGAAACATTCAACCCCTCTTTTGTTTCCATGAGCACTTTTATGTAATTTCCCCAGTTATCCGAATAATCAGAATCACAACCTCGACTTTTGAGAAACGCATTTAGTTTTTTGCGATTGGGAAGGAATCCCAAATCATAATAATAAATATAAGAACTAACCTTCATTTCGGTAAAATAATACTCCTCTTCAAAAATGTCTCCCAAATCTGCAAATGTACGTATTCTGCCTTCTAGTTCACTGTACATGCAATCTGATTTTTGAATCAAATCATCTGTTCTTGTCAAGAATTCTTGAATAATATCCTTGTATTTTGGAGGATATGATTCAACCAGAGGCCAATCAAGAGTGTAATCAATCACATCTTTACATATTTCTATACAGCCAACCCCCTTTTTGTTTCTAGTAATGTATTTTGTACATTCTTTTTTCCTACCTTTGCAAATGTTTAAAAGCCAATTCATGGCTTTTGTAAATTTTTCATTACGTGTACTTTCCAAATATGCTTGCGCATCCAAAACATAATCTACTACTAACCTTGTAACCTCTTCTCCTTCCTTTTCACTTTTTACTCCACACAAACTAATCATTTTGCTATTTAATGAAGGTTTGGCGTGTTTGTGTTTGCCATTATAATTAACATCAAACATGGCTGAGTTGGAATTGAAACATCCACCTGGACGCCCCTTTACACAATCCTTCCAACGAATGGACATGGCATCTCCAGCTTTATACGACTCTTTTAATTGAACCTTGGCGCAACAATAAAAGGAAACTAAATCTATAATCTTGGTAGAGGTGAATCCTGTCATTATTATGGAGGAAGGAGGAATGTTTTCATGTTTTACAATCATGGGAACGTCCTCTCCTATTCTAGGTATCATAATCTTGTTGCTAACTTTGCTTTTCATTTGTCTTTTTCAAACACTATAAATGGATCATTCTAAAGAAAATGCCAAAATTGCTTTATTGTTATCGAGAATTTCTGAGCTTTACGATGTCCAACTTCAATATCTCAAACGCCAAGGAGCTCCGGAAAAAGAGCTCAAGGATTCGTTGATACACAAACAAGTATATGCCAACGCAGCAGCAAATGTAAAACAATGGCCGTTTAAAATTGACAAGACTCTCAAGCCTGCCAAGATTCAAGGAGTAGGAAAAGGTATAATTACAGATATTTTTCAATATCTAGACACTGGAGCGATTATTAGACTACAGAATTTAGAGTCTGAATATGGACCTATGCTCATTGCTCGCAAAGAACTTATAGGTAGAGACATTGGACCCAAAAAAGCTTTTGATTTGGTATCTCAAGGTTATTATCGTATCCAAGATGTACCAGAAGAGAAACTAACTAAGGCTGCAAAGATAGGAATTGCCCATCGTGCTGATGCAGAGAAGCGTATTCCTCGAAAGGAGATTGAAAAAATTGAAATGGAAATTAATCTACCTTGTTTGTGGGAAATTGCTGGTTCTTATAGACGCGGAGAAGCAACATCTGGAGATATTGACATTATCATGGGAGGGTGTAAAATGGACCAAGTCTTGAAATCTCTTGATTGGTTATTGGGAGATGTAATCTCATCTGGAGAAAAGGTTACGCAAGCATATACAAAACAGGGCTACCGTATTGATTTGAAAATTGTTCCAAAAGACGTTTATCCTTTTGCATTGTTGCATTTTACAGGCAGTTCGGGGTTTAATGTTACATTAAGGAAAATTGCCAACAAATTGGGATTAAAATTGAGTGAATATGGTTTGTTTGATAAGCAGGACAAGAATCGGGAATTGCCTGGTGTCAGAGTAAGAAACGAAAAGGAAATTTTTTATGCTTTGGGATTAAAGTACATGGCACCCATTGATAGAGTGTTTAACGCTGTACTAGAAGAATTTTAACAATATGCAGATCTGCATATTTGTTTTTATTTTGCAAGCCTCCAAAAGACAATATGACTACACTCGTTTCCAACCTTCAAATGAGCGGAAATACATACGATGCAAACTTGGTTGCTCCAAAAGCGATTTTGATTGCAAAATGTATGATTTGGGTAGCTTCTGTGACAAATGGAATGGTTCTGGTCTACAAAAAAGATGGCTGTTTTGTAAAGAGTTATAATGTTACGGGTGCCTCTGGATTAGCTAAATGGGGAAAGAATGTATTGGTATCTACTACATCTGGGAGTATATATCTTTTGGATTGTCAAACAGATGGCACCATGGAACCAAAAGTGACTTCTCAAGCTTCCTTTGGAGGCATGACTGTACAAAAAAATAAATGTAAACACATTTATGTTGCAAATCTTTCAGATAGCACAGTGTGGGTATACGACTCTTCTTTTAATCTTGTCAAACGCCTCAGAGATTCTTTTTTGAATAATGTAGGATATTCTCCTGTTAATGTAATGAATTGTGGTCAAGATGTCTATATAGTTTACAATAACAAATCTTCTTTTATGAGTTCTGGTTACGTAAATGTCTATAGAGATGACAATATGAGCCGTCTGATTAATGGAGGAAATTTAGCTCAGCCTTGGGGAATGGCCATGAATGCAAATAGTTTAATGGTCGGTAATTCCGCCACTGGCACAATATCCATGTTTCAACCTCAAACAGGTTTATATTCGAATAATCTCTCTAATCAAGATGGCGGATGGCATGTTAATGGAGGTATAACCGGAATGACATATTGTAATCGAGATTGCAAATTGTATTATACTACAACTACATCCCAGGGGCAAATAAGCACTATTGGTTGTATAGATTGTTAAATATCTTGATCAAGATATTTTATTTGTTATTTTCCAAGTATACCACAGCACTTTCGTCTATAATTTCCAATAATCTCTCGCTAGAAACAAAATTAGAATAAATGTTTGCAGCCACATTAAACTTCTTTTTGGCAAATTGTGTAGAGGAAGCTATGATAGTATAAGCAATAACGAGACAAAAGAGTACCAACACTCCAAAGATTAATATTCCTGCTCTACAGGTAACAAACTTTGCAATTACCAAAAATAAAAGAATTATAATTAAAAATGCCAACATGAATGCAACCACCCCAATAATACTATAATATACAATGTTATTGACAGTTTCCTCTCCCAAAAGTGCAATCTTGTCAATGTTTGTTTTTACAGATGCCAATACGGCATCTTGGGATTGTTCAGCTATGCCGACTGTATAGCTCATTTTATAGGAATTCAAAGTTAGCGCAGCAAAGCTTCATAAAGCACGTCTCTAAAAAGCGCGCTAAAAGTATATGATATAGTGTTTGTAAAATCTTTTCCAAATTCTTTTCCAGTTACATTGGCTGCTTCTCGATAAAAAGAAATAATTACACTCAAGTACAAAATAAAAAGAGCCAGGGTAATGACGAGAATAGATAGAGCGGGTCCCCAACTAATATAACTATAAAATGTCAAGAATAAAACTACCACACTAATAACCAAAAAGATTACAAAACCCAAAAATAGATATAAATTACGCGTGGCTTCTATAGTGAGAGTAATATATGCATTTTTTACTGTATCATCTCCACTGCTACTCGCAACCACAATATAATCGGTAAAGGCTGCGTATCCTGGCACGCTAACGCCTTTAGCATTTATACTAAGAATCATTGGTGCAATGGCATCGTTTGCCATTTTATAACAATTTATTTTGCAATATAGTTGTATGCAATCGCATATAATTAAAATCTTCTACTGGGAGCAAACGCACTAGAATCACCTCTTGTAGAGGTTCCTCTTCCTCTCCCTCTTGCTTCGCCTCTTCCCCTTCCTCTTCCTCTGGGCTGTGCACTTGGTACAAATTCCTTTCTTTCTATCCCAGTTTGACGTATCAAAGATCCTCTTGTATTTGTATCTCGAGTGAAATTTTTGACAATAACTCTGGGTTTTACAGGCTTGTCATCACTAATCTCTTTACGAATTGCGTATTTTTCAATCTTGTCCTTGTTTATATATTTTGCAGCAAGGTTATTCATAATGACATGATAGACGGGATCTGGAACAATAACAATTCCCTGAAAAGGACTCTGACAAAAGTCTGTATCTTCGAGAACTGCTTTTATAGGCATCAAATGTCTCAAGGGACCTTCTGGCGCATAGTAAACTTGAAGTACTTCTGGAACATAGGGCAATGATTGCTGTGGCATGACAAACAATAATTGTTGTAATGCAGAAGGACGTACTTCGTCTTTGATATGTTCTACATTCATGATGCGCGAATAGCCAGCAAATGTCTTTTCTTTGACAGCCCTGAAACTTGCTGCCAAGTCTGTAAAAAGAGGAGCATGGTTATAGGGATAGTACCAAAGCCAAGTAACACTATCCTGTCCAAGAAAATAATAATTGTATACCCAATTTAGTCCTCTTATATAAGAAGCGCACATGTTCAAAACATCTACAAGCTGTCGATTGGTAGCTTGAGAAAATTCTTGTTGATACCATAGACTGCGAAATGTTTTCATGTCTACGATTTCTGCTTCCACCATGGCGTCAAAAATGCGTGATTGAAAACTAACAAAAGTACTACCATCCATACTTTTGAATACATCTTTGGCAAGATAATCATTATAGACAGCATTAAAGCTAATATCTGGGTTCCCTTCTTCTTGTTCAGTCTCGGCAATTCCCAGCGCAGGATCAAAATCTTCCAAATAAGCCAAGGAAGCTATAAACTTTCCAGTATCTTCTAAAATAGATATTTTCTTTAGCGTATCTATTATAATACTCAAGCCTCTGTCGATATTACACAACAAGGGCGAGCGAGGCAAAAAGTCATTTCCCAATAGCGTACATGCAAAAATAAATTCTTGTATTCCACTGACAGTATCTCGAAACTCGTCCACCAAAGCCAATCTAAGTTCATCAATGTTTGTGACTGGTCCAGGCATTTCAATAATGTCATTCTTTTGAAAATCTGTTGGAATTATTGGATCTTTTGCTACAAATACAAACTTTATGTCTAGAGTAAGACCCAACAACAATAAATCAGAGTCATTACCATAAATTACTGTAGCATACTCGGGTTGACCATTCTTTTCAATATATTCTCTAACATGTTTCATCATTTTATGTTCTCCTTCTCCTGGCACCAAATGGCTGCTATAAATAACATGGGGAATGCCAAAATCTCTTTTGATTTCAGCTAGAGCATCTTGAAGTGCATCTCCAATTTTAAATTGTAGACTTGTACCTGGAGTCAGGACATTACTGTCATAGTTCCCTGGAATCAATTCCATGGCATTCTTGTAACGTCGCTGTTTTTGTTGTCTAATTTTGCTTATTGGCACAGGACCATCTACGGCAATTACCAAAAGTTTTTCGGGAGTTAATTTTGAGATTATTTGCTTAAATACATGTACAATCAGTTTTGCTATTTCTGAATAGTCGTCTTTGGTTACTGCTTTTTCACCACAATAGTAATGTGTTACTTGGTGCAAAATACTATTGGCATCAAAAAGTAAAATGTCCACTTTACCAATATTTCCAATTCGACTGCTAATAGCCTCATGCGCTAGTCGTTTCAGCAACGCTTTCCGGAATAACGGTATCCCCATTTTCTGGTGCGAGAATAACTTCTTCTGATTTTTTATTATAGTACCAGACTACAAAATATCCAATTATAATTACAACTAGAGATCCCAAACTTGCTACGGCTGCTTGAACTGCATCACTGTAAGCATCCTTGTATTTTTCATATTCTGTACTAATAGCAATGTGATGAGCAGCCAAGGAAGATGTTATTCCTACAGTAATTACAGCCACAATTAGTATAAAAAAGACTAGATAGAAAATGGTGCCCCCGAGGGAAGGTATAAATTCAAAACCAAAAATGAATAGCGCAATTATTCCAATAATGAGCCCGCCAATAACAAGCCACAACACGCCTACCGTCCATGTTAGATAGGACCAAGCTAGACTAATGTTTGTATCGTTTGTTGATCCGCCAGTTTTTATCGACGCTTGTGTCGCACGAACTAGAGAAAAGATTAAAATGATTATAATTACGATAAAGAGAAGGATTGTCCAAAGATCGCCCATTTCTTGCAACGAGAAACAAGATTTTGATTTTGTTTCAACAGGAAATGGGAGGATCAACATCAGCAACACAACGCCCAGTCTCCAAAGAAACCGTAAAGTCTTTGGATGTGGAAGCTTATAGTGGAGAATGGTACGATGTTGCTCATATTCCAACTCCATATCAAGATGGATGTTCTAATAGTATTGCCTTCTACATTAGAGAAAAAGATGGCATTTACATTACCAATTATTGTATTTCTAATGGAAAGGTAACTGATAAAATAGAAGGCCGTGCGTACGCTCCTAATCCTGCAGATTCTGGAAAATTGCTTGTTGAGTTTGAAGGGCTCGCTTGGAAAAGAAAAGGTAATTATTGGGTTTATGATACTGACTATGACAACTACAGCCTTGTTGGAAATGGCGAAGGTAGTGCTTTTTGGATTCTTTCTCGCACACGCCAAATGAATGCTGCTTTATACAACAAACTCATACGAAAAATGAGTTTGTTGGGCTATGACCCGGAATTGTTAATAATTCACCCACTAGCACTTGTTTCAAAGTCTGTACAAGAAGAGGCAAGAAGGTAATTATTTTGATGGATTTTCTTGAACAAGTAAATTAAAAGTCTGCAAAAATGTCTAGTATTCGAAAAGCTGTACAGAGTCCTTCAAAAGACAATTATCTGAGTTTTTTCGAACAGAGTGTGGGGTTTTCGCCTCGTGCAATGCAAAAAAGTGCATCACCTTCTACTTCACCTTCAAAATCTCTAGCCGTTAGATCTGCAACTTCATCTCCAGTCAAAACTTCTCCAGGCAAGAAGATGTCTGCAACAGAAATTGCATCTCGGCTTTCCAAATATGGCAAGCCTACGCTAGAAGATTCAGAAGAAGAAAGCGAACAAAGTCAAGATTCTGCCTCTGTTGAACGTCCTGAAGATATGGACGAATCTGAAGAAGCGGAAGAAATTGATGATGATATGGGTAATGCAATCCCCGACAAACCTCTTCTTGTCAAGAAAAGTGTAATGGTTTCAGGAACAGGAAATCTTTTAGCACAATTAAACGCAAAAGGATTAACTAGTGCTGCTGTAGCAGAAGCCGAACGTCGCGTTGCTGAAGCTACTAAAAGTATTGTCGAGAAAAAGCCAAAGACTCTCCCACGCAAAGAAAAAGAAGAGACTTATGAAACATCTACTACTGAAGAATACAAAGAAGAAAAGCCAGCAACTGTGGCTGGTTCTGGAGCTCCTGCAACGCTAAAGGAAAAATTGGCTGCCAGAGCTGCTGCCGCCAAAGCTGCAAAAGAAGCTGGAGGTGCACCTGCTCAGCCAGCAACTGTTGCTGGTTCTGGAGCTCCTGCAACACTAAAGGAAAAATTGGCTGCCAGAGCTGCTGCCGCCAAAGCTGCAAAAGAAGCTGGAGGTGCACCTGCTCAGCCAGCAACTGTTGCTGGTTCTGGAGCTCCTGGAGGGTTAAAGGAAAAATTAGCCGCCAGAGCTGCTGCAGCAAGAGCTGCAAAAGAAGCTGAAGAAGCCAAACCAAAAGCTATTCCTGCAAAGAAACAGCAACAACCAGAATCTAGCTCGCCACCAAAAAAGGTTGGTGGACGCCCATTAAAAGCGCCTGAAATCGAAAATAGTGATGAAGATATTCCAAAAGGCCGTCCGCCTCTAAAGAAACCTGCTGCAAAAGCGCCATTTAAAAGAGTCAACGTAGAAGGCAGTGATGATGAAAAGCCAATAAGAAAGCCTGTAGCAACCAAAAGACCAGTTGTTCGAGATGATTCAGAGGGTTCAGAAAGCACTCAAGAAGAACATCCTAAACCAAAAGCTGGTGCTAAAAAGGCACCTGTTGCTACAAAGAAAGCTGCTGTTGCTCCTACAAAGAAAGCATCTGTTGCAAAACCTAATGTTGGAAATGCTAGAACAACCCTAAAAGATTCAAAGGCAGCATTGGCTCAGCAAATTGCTGATTTGGATGATGATTCATCATAAAAATTATCGCACGATAATTTATAGAGACCAATCAATAGGTTCTTTGCCTTGTTTGATTAATTCTTGATTAACTTTTAGAGGAAACTTGCATCCCAAAAAACCTTTACCTCCTCTATTGGCAGGACTGGGATGTTCTGCTTCTATGACAATACCTTTTTCATTTATATTTTCCTTTAACCCTTGAGCATCCTTGCCCAATAGAATCCAAATAATTTTTTTAGATTTCGAAGTAAGAGTAAAGATTACCTGATCAATAAACCCCATCCAAATGTGCAAGTAGGCATCTTTATTTTTTACATTGGCTGTGAGGGATTTGTTTAGTAAAAAGACACCCTGTTTAACCCAGGGAGTTAAATCTCCGCTAGCGGCATCAGTCGTCTCGGGATAACAAGAGCAGACTTCTTTGTAAATGTTGGCCAAACTATCACAGGGTAATTGACCTGGTTGACTAAACGCAATTCCAGATGCCAACTCAATATCGGTGTAAGGGTTTCTTCCAAGGATTACTACCTTTATTTTAGCTGGTTCCAACATGTAAAAGAGTTCAAATACCAACTCACAACGAGGAGCAAGTACCACACTTCTTTTTTCTATATCCTCTTGTAATAATTCGCATGTTTCTTCGATATCGGCACAAGACCTTTCAAATACTTGTTCCCATCCATTTGGGATTCCACGCTCTAAAAGACACGAACGTATCTTCATTTTAATTTATTGTTAATTGGCAATTTTTTGTAATTCCTCTCTTTTTCTAAAAGCCTCTGGGAGATGGTAAACAATAAATGCTTCGATATCCTTTAGAGGAACATTGTAAGGAACTGTAATTAAATAGATGCCATATTCCTGACACAATTGAATCTTTACTGAATCTCTATAAACTTGCTGTCTAAAAGCTTCGAGATCTTTGTGATATTTCTTTACATAACGATAATGCTGTTCTCCATTGTATTCTACAGCAATTTTTAGTGTTTTTAACTCGCTAATATCCAATTCCAAACACCGGCCAGTACGAGGATTTTTGAGCCATTCAGGTCGCACTTGAACTTGAAATGGGACATTATAAATCTTTTCCATTACGCGGTGACATTCTCGCTCTCCTTTGGATTGCTTCTTGTCATTATAAACAAGTTCTTCTGAAATGTTTTTTGGTAAAGATGGTGTAAAATCTACATCTTCTGTCAAGGTTTCTATTTGGGGTAACACTACAGATCCAGCATTCCATTTAGTAATGGCTCTTTCGCGGTTGGTAACGGTTTCAACATTTGTAGTTTTGGTATTCGGACGAATACCCTTTCCTGTAATTCTGGTGTAAAAGTAAATTACAATAATAAAAATAATAACCAAGACCAACCAAAACCACCACTTGTTCAAGTATCCACCACTAGACATTTCTTGGCAAATGAAAGTGTGCCAAGAAATGTTTCTAATCAATCTCTTGTTCTTGGGAGCCTTCTTGTTGCTCTGTTTCTTTTTGAACACTTTGCTTTTGTAATCTTTGCAAATGATTGTCTCTTTCAATCAGAGCAATATTCTTTTCTGAGCGCAGAATTCTCACGTATTCTGACTTTTCGATAACAGTCTTTTCGATACCAAACAAGTCTCCTGTAATAGAAGCAAGATGTTTATTAGAATACGGTTTTTCGGTAATGGTAGACTTTACGATAATACGTTTAATGTCAATGTATTGACCTGTTCCGTTCCTGGAATTCAAGCCAAAGTCTACAATATAATCCTCCTGATTGGCAATGTCTGCGATATCTTGCTCTTCCTCTAATATAATATCTTCTTTACGTAGAAAAGATTCTGTCATTTCATATGTAAATAAATGCAATGCGAAAGAAAATTACTACGAAGCGTAGAAGACATTAGTACAGTTAATCAGAATGTAGATGTCCATTTAATTGACTATGGAGATTATTGCCGAGCCGGCATTTGTTTTTTAGATTCTGACAGTAATTTTTGTAGTATTTTAGAGTTTACATTGCAAGATTCTAGGGGTATTATTGGTTGTCTTTTGCCAGTCATAGAGTCGGATAAATTGTCATGGAAAGATGACAGTATTATTACAGTAAAGTCGACAAACGCTGCTTTAGAACAAAATAAGTATCATTCAACGTGTTTTATAGGCACCATTTGTCCTACAAAATATTACAATTATCATCGCTGGCTATTGAGTTCATGGCATCCAAAAAATTCTCATTTTTCTGTCTTTGAAGGCCAATCTACAAACAAAAAGTTTATCGAAGAATCGCTAGCTTACTTGACTTTTGAAATACCCAGCAAAACATTGTGCTTGCCTACTCTAAAAACTTACTCTTTGCATTCAAAGGCTCAAGATTTGGCAAGTCTTGAAATAGAAGAGCAAAATATTATAATGTTTTACTCTTCATTACAAGATATCAAAGATTATGAAGATGTTATTTCACTAATGTCAGACATGTCTTTAATGTACAAGCATGAACCAAAGTTTGGATCTCCAATTTATTGGCGTCATGAGAATGTTATCATCAAACCGCTATATCAAAAGTTGGCAACACCTCCCAAAGGCTATACAATTGATACATTGCCAGTAAACACCCCTACCATGGCTAGCGAGTTTATTCAATCAAATAACTTACGAGATACAAAACCAATCACTCCTATAGTAACTCCATTGACCCCCATTGATACTTCTGGCAATGCTTCAAGAGCCTTGATTATTGTAATATTAATATTTTTTATCATTATAGCCTTTGCGTTGGTAGTGGTTGTAATTTATTATTTGGACATTCCTCAAGTTGTAGTAGCAACTCCTAATCCTACGTTGGTAATTACAAGTTAAATCATATAAATCTATATGATATTAGGCAAATACAAACACTTGATCTTTTTTATTTTTTAGACAAGATTTGGTACGTGTTACCGTCTCTTGTTTATTAGTTGGAGGGCTGGACCATTTATTGGTAACTCGGAATTCCTTGACCTTGCTCTTTTTTCTCTTTTGTGGTTTGGGTTCAGGCTTTTTAATTTCCTCTTTTTCTTTTGGAGGTTCAGGAGGTTCAGGAACAAGATCAATATCTTGGGCCATCTTTATAGATATTGTTTTGGGTGGTAGAGGAATGTTTATAATAGAAACTGGTAGAGGTTTTTCTTGAATAGGCGCCGTACTTTTGATACTACATTTTACCAAACCCACTGGAAATCTTGGGCGCAATGCAAATGTTGTCGTTTGTCCTTCTCCTAGAGTGTAATCTACACCTTTGATGGTTAGCAAAGGCGCAACATTGCATTCTTTTTTAATTGTGCCATGACTAATGACTTGTCCGTCTTCATCTTGAAATGTAATTTGACCTTCTCCCAAAATATGTTCTACAAAGATTTCTGTATTACTCTTTATGGATTTTACCCGTGCCAAAGCAATGCCAGCTCTTTTTGCGTGACCACAATGCCAAAAGAGCTGGGCTTGAACAAGATAACAAAAAGTTCCCATTTTTTCATGTACTCTATCACAAAGAATGCAATAAGAGGGAGATAGCCTTGCCAAGCTAATTATGCCATCTTCAGATCCCTCTATTTGAAAAATCTTTTCAACGTCCCAATTGGAAATAATTTCTTTGCATTCTTTATAGGCCTCATCGCTCAAAGAAATGTTATCCTTGTGAGCCTTTTTCCTAACTGCAAACACGGGCATGGGCACACACTCTTCTACAAAAGTAATTAGACTATTGGCTAATATAAACATTTTTTGCAATTCTGGACTTGGATTTTCGTCTTCCTCTATGGCAATATCCAAATGATGATGATAAGGCTTACCTTTCCAGTCAAAACGAGGTGTATATTTCTTTATTCGTTCCACGTTATCAACCTTGGTAGACCAAATCATTCTCAAAGAGCCTCCGCGGCGATAAATTAAACCGTCTACCAACAAATTAAATAAATCAATGTCGTCAGATACTTTGGCACATTCATGGTAAAATGCATCAGCTTGCGCACAACCATAATGAAAATATCTATTGAGGATAATATGATAACTGCGCTTGGCTTTACCTTTTGAATCTGTGCCATGTGAAGTAAATATCATAAAATCCTTGTCCAAATCCAAAATATAATCCTTGAGCTTCATTATTGTTATTATGGAGCTAATTACCATATCCTTTACATATTCTCCCATTTCTTCAATAGTCATGGATTCATAATCCAAATCTAGTTTGATGGCCTTTTGATACTTGTCCATGTCAACATCAATATCAAATCTCGGCTTTTGAACTTTAAATTCTCCAATTACTTCATGCAGACGTCTTTCAGAATCATTTACAGAAATCAAATATTTGTAAATATCAGGATAGGAATCAAAGGCTGTATAATTATAATAAGTTTTGTCCACCTCTCTATTCAAAAATTCCTTTGACAAGATAAACATGCTATCCATGGCTCCTGGGAACTTGTCAAGCAGATATGTTTCCCGTCCATTAAAAATGCCTTCACGAATGCCCTTTTTGCGCTTAATGTTTGAACACCAATATACACGGTTATTCATTTTTTATACCAATAGTACTATTGGTATTAACTTGCTATACGGTAAGCAATAGTAGCTTTTTCATGTCCACAATAAACATTGTCTTGTTTGAGGCGAATAACATCGTTAGCTTCCAAGTTTAAAAAGATGGAAAGAGGGTCTTTTTGTGCAGATATTAGGGATGTTGTCAGTCCTTTCATTGCTTCTGTACCAAATAAACTCTTTTTTTCTTCTGGCTTTAATTTTTCGTGTGTGGATGAGTAAATGTGTATCCTCGGGTCTATATACAATTGTTGAAAAAGTAAGATTTCAACCTCGAGTTCTGTATTTAGAGCTTGTTTCAATTCTGAAAACCCGTCACACACAAAGATTATATTGCGTTTAAACACTTTTACCTTCTTCTTTTCTTGGGCAAATACAGCACGTCGAGTCAATTCGAGCATAAGATCTTCTCCCATGCAAAAATAGACTTCTAGAGAAGTAAATCCAGGCTTTTCATATACCATATCCAAAGATGACAATTCCAACTGTCCTTTTTTGTTTAAATAACGCTTTTGGAACGCTTCGTAGGCTACTTTATTATTCTCAGCTTGCAAAATGTCTCTTTTTTCTTCCAATGGGAGGGTATATCCTCGAGAGTGAGCAATAATGACTTGTGATTTCTTTACGCAGTAGCGATAGTAATCGTCACTAATTGGAGGCAAACGTAACTTCATTTTTTCACGTTATAAAATGAAACAAGATCTAGAGACTTTTGATATTGAAAAACCAAAAAAGACGCAACAGACTCGTCAAAAAGTTGCTGGCAAGACTCAAAAGTTAGAAACCTCTCATGTATCAAGGGATTTGGACAATGTAATGAGGGGAATTTTACCCAAAAGCAAAAAACTTGGCGATAATGAAAATGAACTCGTAGTATATGGACAAAATCCGTCTGTATTAAAAAGTTTGCTGGCCGATAACCAAGTAAATCCAAGTGCAAGAGATTCAATGGCATTGCGTGTAGCTTGCAAAATGGGAATTATTGAATCTGTAAAAATGTTGATAGATGCTGGATGTGATCCGGCAGCACATGACAATGAAGCTATAATATGGGCAGCAGAGAATGGTTATGACGATATTGTAGAATTATTAATACTTCAATACAATACAGATCCCAGTGCGCAAAAAAATAAAGCACGGGCTTTTGCAGAAAAATACAAACATGATAGAGTATTAAAAGTGCTCATGAGAGATGCAAGAGTTTCTGGGTTTCAAGGAGACTCTGACACCGATACACAAATGGCGCTAAGCTTAATTTATTAACATATTTTGGTCAAAATATGACAAAACCTCTCCATGTAAATACAATGAACAAGGCACAAATTATTGAAGGAAAATATATTGTGGCTGGATGCAAAAAATATAAACTCTATAAATTTAAAAACGGTTTGGTTGCCATTTGCAGTAAATTTCGCCAACTTTGGAATTTACTCCAATTTACAAATGATTATGAGTACGGAGGAGTTCCTGCCACAGATATTGCAATTTTTCCTTTACCAGAGTATTCTACTAGTGTACTACAATCAGATGGTTATGTAAATAACTTGGTAAATTGGAAGTTAATGTCTAATAATTTAGGCCCTGTTTCTACAGGAGGTGTTTCTGTAGACTTGCAAGGAGAGTCTATTTACTATAAAGTTTCTTGGAAGGCAAGTCAAGATATTTCCATTAATTTTTATTCAGAAGCTAGCAAGACAGGCTATATTCCTATTACAGCTTTGGAAGGCAACCTGGCCATTTTTAAAGCCCGTGACGGTTCTTTTGAAACGTGGGATTATGGAAATTTTTACATTTCTACTTTTCCTCAGGCTGCCATAGAATTGGTTGTTGAAATTGTGATACCAAAACCAAAACCAGATCTTGTTCCCAGCACCACTTTTCTGTATTTCGAAAGCGAATGCAAGATTTTTCGCTTTCCTGTTTACAAATCTGTATTGATTGAAAATGATACCACAGTTCATTTGATAATCAATCCCAAATTAAGAAAACTTCAACAGTTAATGATGCAAACATTGGAAAAATTATCATTACCTTTTGCATCAGTCCCGAATATAGGTATAAGTGCAACTTTAGTTCCAATCGAAAGAAGTCCGGGCACTATTTATTATTCCTCGGGAATGCAATTAGCGGGATATACAACCGTATTTCAAGGAGAATTCGCAACAGACATATTGACTTTTTGGGCTTTGAAATTGACCTATCTAGGAATAAACATTTATCCAGACGAAGATGATGCCAATCCTAGAACTATTGCTTATACCATTAATGTAAAGAATCCGCAAGCACAACCAGGAGATAAATTTGTAGTGAGACTTTTGAGGAAAGCTCCACAATTTAAAATAGAACCTCAGAGAAATGTGGTAACAGGCGTGGAATTATTCGACACACTTACTTTGACCGGACCCCAATCTCAATTCTTTTTTGGCTCCTTTACACTCCAAAAGGGTGTTGTAGATGCTATACTCAATGTTAGATTTGAAAATAATGATCCAAAAGATGTGAATGCGGTCACCTTTTCTAGAATAATTGCCAATATTTCCTAAATTGTATGCGATCGCATACAATTAATATTCATCACTATCGTCAGCAACATTTTCCAAAAACACTTCATCTTCATCCTGGCTATCAGTTTGCATTTCTTCCTCCTCTTCATTACTAGAATCTTGCGCTCTGTCCATGGCCATGGCTAATTTTCCTACTCGATGTCCAATAGTAGGAGACCGAGATCTAAATTCAAAATCTGGATCTACTTCTTCTTCGCTAGATTCCAAAGTATCATCTTCTTCCTCAAAAGGAATTGCCAAGGCATTCTCTAATCTGCTTAGAGGAGGCAAAATATTCAATCGAACTTCTTTTATTCCGAGATCGGACATTTCCTTGAGCATATAGGCAGAATACATTTCGTTATTATTCTTGTCGTGAATAGCAATAATATCAACATCCAAAGTATGGCTGCCAATGACTAAAGGAATTGTATGTCCAGTAGATAAAGTGGTATATTCATCAAAAGCATCTTGAGCAGCTGTTATTGGATCTTTGCCTTCGTTTTCTTCTTCGGGGATAAATCTTCTTGGGCGCACCACTACGACAGAAGGCCGTTGTAAATCAGTAATTTCCAAAGTAACCATTTCTCTTGGTACCACATTGAGATTAATTAACTGCATAGATTGTAAAGCTATTTCGTCATCTCTAAGTTTATCGTTAAGGCGGGTAACATAAGATCCATGCAATCCCAAAGAAGTAGCAATAGCCAATGTAATAAACTTTTGGCTGTCTATACGTAATAATCTCTCATAAACTACATTGGGGACTTCAATAATATCTGCAGTTTCATAATTGCTTTTAGTCTGTACCACGCGAAAATCTCCCAAAATGTTTCTCTTTGCATCTTTAATATCAACCTTTTGTCCTTCTTTTGTAAAAATGTCATCCAAAACTTTTTGTTCTACTCCTACTACATTATCTGGTAGAGAAGAATCTGTTCGAGACGTGAGATGATAATAAACGTTAGTTTCATTCACCACATCTACTTCTGCTTTCAAGGGAAATTTGTAATACAAGTAGTTTACATATTTTCTATCCTTGTTGGCAGAAATATTGACAGGCTTGTCTAAAACAGTCACAAATTGAATAGAAATTACTTCTCCTGTTTGGAATTTATATTTACTTCTCATGTTTTCATTAAAAGCAATCTCTCCTTCCTTTAGACCTCTTGTCTGTCCAAAAGGTATTGTATCAAAGTTTAACAATGCTAGAGAACTAGCTCCCAAGGCTTTTAAATTATAAAAATCATTACTTTCCAAACCGATATTATTGGTTGGGAGAATAGAAGAAACCTCAAATGTTCTTGTCGTGACGTATTGAAAAGATTTAAGTGTTCCTTGTCTCTTCATATAAGGTAAATCCAAAAGTTCTCCAGGTAAAGGCGATACCATTGTCATTTGTAATGCTTTGGAAACGACAGGCGTATAAGGTCCTGTCTTGCCCACCTGAGTATCCAAGAACAAAATACTACGACTAGTCAATACATTTTCCTTGTAAAAAGATTCGCTGACTTCTAATGGAGAATATCGCAATTCTGCAATCATTCCATACAAGAGTTTGTTTGTAAAGAATTTTGCTCTACATGCTCTAATTTCATCAAGTTTGTAAGATTCGTCAGAATACAAATCAAATTCTTCATTTTCCAATGCATCCTTGACACGTTTGGGTACTTGTTGAATATTGCGATCCCAAGTGATTGGTGTTAGCCCTTTATATTGCACAAGTCCTCCAAATGCAACATTACCTCTTAGATTAATTCTGGGCTTGATTACAGATACAACAGGGCAAGTATTCTCATTAATACCAAATGTTATCAACACATCAATACTGCCTTGTCTAGCTTCTACTATTAATCTCCAGCGATTGTGAGAAAGTTCTTGGAGTTTTAATCCCAAAGAGACTGCGGCCAATTTAGCTCTTTTAAGAAGTTCATGATATCCTACCTTGTAACGAGTAATTGTTTGAGGGGCTTCTGAAATATCAATAGGATGTTTGCTGTAATGTATTTCTTTAAAGAGTTGAATACCTTGTTTGAGAATATCAATCAATCCTTTTCCGTAAAAATCCAACGTATAGCTTTTCATTTTTCGCGCCCAATAGCAAAATGCTTGAGTATCACAGTTACCTTCAAAATCAGAAACAAAAATACCATTCAATTGACCGTTTGTAGTTCCTAATTTAAAAGGATATGTAGGCCCGTCTCTTTCTACCAAATAAAAGTAAATGTGATTCTTGTCGGCATCAGGAACATGACGGACAGTAATATTCTGAGCCCCCCTTGCGTCAGCCCATTTTCTAAAAACTTTTTCAAGAGTGAGCATTTACTAGACAATTATTTCCAAATAATCTTTTGTTTTTATTCCCTGCAAAAACATGAATATTCTTTGTCAGCAGTACGGTTATGTGGAATCGAATGACCAAGTAAAACGCGCCAACATAATGGATTCTACTTTACAAGATGGAAGAAAGGTTTCTCTGTGTCTAGAATCTATTTCTCTTGTATGTGTTCCTATTATCATTATTCAAAATACCATGCCTACTAATCACATTGTCAAGGTAAACAAAATAATCCCTATCCCCATTTCTGAAACACGAGAAGGCATATACAAAGATGTAAAAGATTGTGCTCTTGTTGAGTTGGAAGAGATTATAGGTCAACCATTTGGTATTCTATGGGAGTCTGTAAAACTAAAAGAAAAAGATTTAATGTTTGTAGGTCGTCAAATCTTTTTGGCTTTGAAAAGCGCTCATATTACAGGTTATGTTAACGAAAATATTGGAGACGATCACAATATATTTGTAAATCTTACTACTTTGCATACTACACTCAGAGGATTTAGTGCAAATGTTCGAAAAGGACAAGAATTACAAGACGCAATTGTATATGACTTGTTGACGGCCGCATTCATGTTATGGGAAGCAATCACTCGAGCTAATGGCGTATGCAAAGACCCAACTGACGAAGACAATTTGATTTTTCAGGAACATGCCCTCTTTCCCTCTTTATTCAAAAAGAGAACCAAAAAATATCCCAAATACAAAAATCTCACTAGTATTCTGCTCAAGATATTTGAGAGAAAAGTAACGAGTGCAGAAAAAGTACTCGAGTTATTTGAGTAAGATACAACAAGATCTTGTTGTATTTAGCGTTTGCCTGCAAAATAACATTTGCAGGCTTGAGTAAGATACAACAAGATCTTGTTGTATTTAGCGTTTGCCTGCAAAATAACATTTGCTACAAACATTTTTGTATTTGGCATCTGCTGGTGGTATTAAGCCGTTACAGTTAACCGTTTTGCATTTTACAGGCTTGATCCCTTTTGCAAAGAGTGCTTTATTTTGACAATCATTACAAACAGTAACAAACTGTGGAGAATTGGGATTAATCTTTTTCTCTTTGCACTTTTCACATGCTCTCATTGCTTCGCTCTTGGCACATTTCTTACATACAGAAGTGGAAGAAGGTTCATTGGGCATGATTGTATTCAATCCACAATTAAAACATTCTCTTGCCATGGAAATCATACCTTCTCTACAGTCTTTGCAAATCTTTGCACCCTTCCAAAATACTCTAAACTTGATTCCACATTGTTCACATGGCGGTTCTTTATCCGAACAAGAATCACATATTTTAATGTAATCAGGACTATTTCCATAAATACAAGAAGCATGACACGCTTCACATTTACGAGTGCAGTCTTTGGAACATTTACTGCACATTTTTTGTTGACCCGTTAGTTTGTTTTCTTTGCATCGAGGACAATCTTGTCCAGTTTCCATTTTTGCCTTGTAACAAGAAGCGCATGTAGTTGCACCTTCAAACTTTGGTATAAACTTGCCTTTACATTCAGTACATGCTTGACCCAAAGCCAAAAGATATGTTTCGGAAGCTTCTCTACTTCCGTCTTTCCAACAACTATTACAAACAGTACGCCACAATTCTTGATCTGTAATGCGATAATCACAACAAGATTGACATAGTCTTTTGCCAGATTCATTGCCTTTGCTAGATTTAATATGTAAGATTACAGCAGCATTCATTGCTTCATTGTTAAACTTTGAAATGCATTCACCTCCAACGACCAAAGTTACTTTGTTTAGTCTATTTTGAAGTGTAAACTTGTTGACGAGTGGGGCGCCACAGATACATTCATTAATATCTCGAGTATCTTCTGTATGAGTCGATAAATCCCACTCTTCTAGAGCATGTAGATACTTTGAGCTTTCAGAAGCTTCTTCAATAACTTCTACAAATTTCTTGCTACGACAAGACATTTTGAGTCCCAAATAAATGAAAATTTATCTTTTAAAACAAAGAGACAAGAAGTGGTACGTAGGTCGGACTCAAGATGTAGAGAGGAGATGGCAACAACATCTTGATGGAAAAGGTGAGGGGTCGGCTTGGACAAGTGTATATACACCGTTGAAATTGACCATTTTGGAAGAGGATGGAGATGCATATGATGAAGACAAGCATGTAAAGAAACAAATGGAAAAATATGGTATCGATAATGTAAGAGGAGGATCTTATTGTAATTTTCACCTTACTTTTCAGCAAAAAGAGCTTCTATTCAAAGAAATAAAGAATGCTACAGATAGGTGTTTTAAATGTGGGAAACTAGGACATTTTTCCAAAGACTGCACTGATAAATCGGTTACTATTACTAGTAATCCCAAAGTAATTTCAAAACCATTGACATGCAGACTATGTAGTGTCTGTAATAAACCTGGACACAATAAGAGAACTTGCAAGAGTGGTTGAGAATTAATACTAATCAGTATTAAATTATAATTTGGCCGAGATTGTATTGGAATAAGTATTGGAAAAAATGTTTATAATCAAATTAATCTTCTTGTCGACTCTATTTTTAAAATATAGAATAGCTCTGTGATAATGTTCGGATATTACCTTTTCAGACAGATCAGGGCCTTCTCTCAAAATGATACATTTTTCTATTTGATCAAAGGCCATTCTTTCCATTGTATATTTTGATAGAGCGTAGAAAGAAGTAGGAGAAATTGTTACATTATCACTTGAAGATGGTAAGGGAGGAGAAGAATATACATCTGTTGTGCTAGAAAGTATAAGTTCATTGCACGAGTATCTTTTCATGCACCACAAGATGTTGATTAGAGAATAGACATTTTGTCTATAACATTCAAACTTGTCCTTGTTAAAATAATTGGCATTATGGACTACTGTCATTACATTATATTCCTCAAAAATTTTTTTGAGTTGATTGCGATTACTAGAATCATCACAATAATAAAATTTTATTTCATGGAATGTGGTTGTGGGAACCAAAACTTTTCCCGTAACCAAAACAATGTCTTTACTTTCGCATTCTTCGCGTGTCTTGTCATTAGTATCATACTTGCCGACAATTTTAAAGCCTTGCATTTTTGATTCCTTTACAAGAAATGCAAACCAAGTTTTAAAATATTTGGCTTATAAATGGACTATACTCCTGGATATTGCGGTTTGAATCCGAGTATCTTTAAGGAGATGGTCGCTAATATAATAGGCTTTTCTACCAGTAAAAGTCTTAGAGTTGACGCTCAAACCATTGGTAGTTTAGTAACTCTTTTTAATTGCTATTTGAGAGAAGTTGTACCATCTATAGGCAGAAACGTAGAAAAGAACAAAATAATGTGCATTGGTTATGCATGTCATAGCATTATATCCAACATGATTGAAGATGTTTCTCGTCCAGATTCTAGTTATAGACTAGAATTGCCTGCCGATGTAAGTTATACAGATTTTCAAGAAGCAAAGAATAATATTCTCAGAATAATGAAGGGCGGTGTCTTGTTTCGTTCTGTAGTTTGGTACATTGCTTCGAGTGATTTATCTCACATAGATTATCAAATAGAAGAGAGTATGTTTGATTTGGCATTGCTAATAATGATTAGTCCAATTTTTTATACAGAGAGTGCAAAAAGTCTTGCCGAGGGAATAATGTCCTATGTCATTACTGGTGTGTGTAATGGGCTATTAACATCAAAGATTGATTACATTGCCAAGAATTTATTATTGTCGGGTATTAGGAAAAGTAGACGCTTGGAAGTGATAATAGATCACTTTGTCACCCAAGAAGAATATCAACTAACTCTCTTTTCTCAATTGGTAGAGAGAATTTATATTCCTCTACCAATTACCAACAATATGCAACTATCTGAATTGTTTGTGCAAAATAGATTGGGAGAAGGGAGTTATGGAGCTGTATTTTCTGCCATCTTTAGAGAGAAGCAATATGCAATCAAAAAACAATCTACCGAATTAGAACGAGCCATTGCAGAAATTGCCTTTTTAAAACAATTCAAGCACGCAAACATTATTGCCATTGAAGATTTTTTTATTCAACCCAAGCAAGTTGTCATGGTATTGGAATATGCTGGCAAAAATTTGGATGATTACATTACTCAAAATTTGGAATATGACAAACGCAAGTGTATCAAAAATGTCTTGTCTGGATTGAGCTATTTGCATGACCAGGCAAATATTATCCATTGTGATATTAAACCAGCAAATATTTTAATTAATGACAATGGAGAAGCCAAGATTATAGATTTTGGTTTGTCTGTTGGAATGACAATTCCACGCCGAGATGTCAAATTTCGCAATTTTAGAGGAACTCCTGTTTACGCATCTCCTAATGTAATAACGGATATAATAGATGGAATTGAACAATCTTCATATGGATTTAAAATGGATGTATACGCTTTTGGAATAGTAATTGTCGAAATTGAGACTGGATTTCATCCATTTTTCCGAGAAGGAGATGATTTGGAATCAATGTTGGAAAATATTGATTATAATTTGGGTATATATCCAAATTATAGAGAAAAAAGCATCATTCCCGATTCGCCTTTTTCTGCCTTGACTGTAAATATGTTGAGATATAGTGAAGCCAAGAGATTTACCGCAGCTCAATGTCTACAAATGTTGAATTGAATTCCTCCAGATTTGAAGGAAAGGTTTGTATTTTATTGCAGAGTCAAAGGAAATGCCAGTTGAAAAAGGTGCAAAAAACGTATTTAAAAAGAAGCCCGTCAAAAAGCTTCCGCCAGTTCCCTTGTGTGAGGATAATGACGAATCTTCTCTTTCAGTGTCTTTTTGCATGCCAGCCTCTATAACTGCTTTCCAAATGGCCAATATGAAGACATATGATTTTTGCGTATATCACAAGATTGACAATAAAATAATAAAACTCAATGATAATACATGTGAAAAGGCATATCTTTACATTTCTCCTGCCGACAAGGAAAAATTAACTACTCGGCAAAAGAATAAACTATATCAAGATGGAGTAAAGGAACTTTACATTTACAAACAAAGAGAAGGCTCTCTACGTTGTGAGCATGTGGATACAAAAATGTTAAAAGAAAAAAAGAATAATGATTCATCTTGGATTATAGAAACAAGTTTTTGTCTGCTAGTATTTTTTATTATTGTATTTTTGATGATAATGGCACTTTGGCAATGCAATCCCAAAACAATTAAAAACCAAACAATTAAAAACCAAACAATAGAAGTTGAGCAAACACCGAGACCTTCTATTGCAGAATGTATTGTATATTAAATTGTCTGATTAGGCAATTAAGGAGCATTTTGCAAAAAGGTGTATGCAGCAAAACAAGTAATCTTGTCTCCGTCACGCAACTCTTTTAGTAAAAAAAGAGTATTTTTTACGTTATATTGGATTGGTTTCTTTTTTATATACAACCGAAAGAGTAGCGTGTTAAAAAGGATGGAATACAAATAAGCAACATGAATATCCAAAAACAACTTTTTGGGATTTTTAATATCATTGTGTAATTCCTTCAAGTTACACAAAAACAATTCTTGAAAAATGGTTTTGTCTATTGTAGTCTTGGATTCAATTTTTCTAGAAAGTGGTATATAGTCTTTGATATACTCAAAAGAAAGCAAAGCCAGATATTTGTTCATTACCGTTTGAGTTTGAAGAAGATCAGAGACATGTTCAAAAAGATCCTTGATCAACGTACTGCGTGCTCGAGAAATGATATATCCCATTAATAATTCAAAAAATTTCTTGAATCTTGTACATTTACCCTCTTTACATAAAATGCTGCGGATACTCAGCATTACTAGCCGATGATAAAATTTAATCAGCTTTTTATAAGAATTGCCAAAGATTTGTTCAATCAACTCTATACTATTGTTTAACAAAGGACTACTTTTGCGAAACAATGTCCAATAAAAATCGTCTTCTTGTACAAAGGATAGTATAGTTGCGACAGTTTTGAAATTTCTTTTAAAAAGATGGAATTTAACTATTTTATACATTTTTGAAATGTCATTTAAATGATTCTCGACAAAAGTTGTATGACAATAGATAATGTCAGTCAAATTATCATTAGTTTCTGCAGGATATTGCGTCAAATATTTGGAAATTAGTGTCAAATCATCTACTCTATACGAGTTGTTGTAATGCGTGCTTATAGATAATTTACAAACAAAAGGAGTTTGTTTGGCACAATTTTCAAACAAAAAGTTGTAAATGCTTTCTCCCTCAAAGTGAGCTGCGGGAAAATGTTGTGTTTTCTTGTAATATTCTCCAACAAACCAAGCGAGCTTTTCATTTACACCGGATTGAATTGTTACTTTTTCCTTATCTTCGCATTCAAATATTAAAGCAACTGTTTGAGTTGCACCATACTTGAAAAGCCTCTCTGTTTCGATAGGAGATAAAGCGTTGGTAGTTAAAGGATTGATAGGTTTTGGAAGCTTGTTTATAATATAGTGCCGATACAATGTATCAATATCAAAGTGATAGACACTTTCTCCCTCGTGGAGAGTTACGAGATTGGCTTCTGAAATTGGAGCATACGTAATTACGTCGAGTATTGCTGAATCCATTTCTTTTATCGCTCTTTAATATAATACAATAAAATGGCCAATAAAGCTGAGAATCCGTATTATTTGTTGGCGCCTGTTTCGGGATTTAAAAAGCCTCTCATTCCAGACAGCAATTTCAATCCTCAAATTACTACTGATATTAACGTGGTAAAGATTACCAAAGAAACTAATGCAGAAAAATATGTAAAACAATACAAGGAAGCAATCAAATTTGGAGACGTTGCCAAGGCCATTGAAGCATTGAAAAAACTATTTTTACAACGACATTATTTGTTCAAGGCTTTGATAGAATCTGCAGTGCAATACGTGGGCATTGACAATCTTAAACTAACTGAATTGGTATTTTCCTTGGTAGATCAAGATATTTCTGGCTTACAAGCAATTTTGGTCACAAAGTTGATGGCAGAAGTACCTACAAAACAACAACTATACAAGGACTATCTTGCTAAACAACATGAAACTTATTACAAGAATAAAGCAAAAAAGGAAAATAAGACAAAGGCAGAGTTGGTCTTGAAACTTTTTGCAGGAAACTTCTCTTTGGAAGAAGTGCTCTCCTATCCTCAAGTAGCTATTATTGTAAAAAATCATTCTTATAATGTTTTGGCTCATGCGGACGAGAGATATCACCCGTTTGTTTTGCAAGTGGTCGATATGAAACCAGCAGAATTGGCTCAACAAAGAAAAGATACAATAGAACTTACCAAAGGCACTAATACAGATCGTAAATTAGCCCAAGCAATGGAAGAGGGAAAAATAAATTAAGCATATTCTCCGTTCGGGAAATAGTATAATGAGTGGGGACATTACCACTTATTCAGGATCCGTTACAGAAACTATAATCAACTTTACGGGAGAAAAGATTTCAGAATTAAATACAAGTTTAGGAACTCTTCAGTTGCCAAACTTGCCAATTATATGGGATAATAATAGTTCTCCTCCTGGATGGAGTCCAAATACTCTTTTGGCCAATATTCCTGGAGGTTATGCCGTAATGTACGAAACTTATTATGCAGTCAGTGGTAACTGGAAATCTCTTCTCACAGTTGGTCCTAATAAATTAAAAGTAACGCTCTCTGATTATTTTAATCCTCAAACAGTAGTCAGAGAAGATTACATTAATGTCAATACATCTTATGCTGCATTATGGCAAGATTGGTGTTATGGTCCTCCAGATTTTGTTCAACAAAGTGCTGCTTGTGACTCGCCTTTTCGAGTTACAGGCAACCCATCCTTTAATGTGCCAGGAAGAATAGCGTTAACTACAGTTTCTGCAGCTCGTTTAAGCGGATTTTATATATTTGACCTTGTATTCCAAATTAAAGTAAAAATAACAGTCACTCGAGATTGTATGGCTACAAACATTGATGCAGACATTTGTCAACAAATTTGTCAGGCACATCCTTCTTCTGAATCTTGCTTTGCTGCCTATACAGAATATTGTTTCAAGGGAAATGTTGCCAATGTGGCAACACCTGTATGTACCAATTATATCAAGAGCTTTATAAATGAAAAGAATGGTTCTAATCAAATTATAGACAATCAAATTGCAAATTACTGCAGCGCCAAATATATAGGATTAGAAGATTATTTGGAAAAGACTCAAGACAATTTGGACGATAGAGCTCTCTGTGCTTGTCACATTCGTAGCAAAACTAAAAACGATCCTGATGCAATTGTCTTGTACAACAACTTTTATGAAAGCGTAAAGACAAAATACCCTGGGTTTGAAGTGGTAGGATACAAGACAAAATGTCTCTTTAATGAATGTGCAAAATCTGCCTTTCCTAGTGCAGATATTGGCAGACAATGCGCTGTTGCAAATTGTGTCCAGTTTACAACCATTGATAATAATGGTAATGTAGGAGGGAATGTTACAGTAGACCAAAGCTGCAATGCCAACTCTGGATTCTCAGCTTTACAAATTCTTTTTATTATTATTATAGTCATTGTGATTGTCCTTCTTATTTTATTCTTGTTGGGAGTATTTAGCCGGGGTAGAAAAAATAGTACTGTAGACAATGTCGATTCAGGAGCATATAATTCAAGTGTACAAACACAACTGCCTGAGTCTAGCGTGCGAGACGGGATTGATACGTAGGACCGTTTCTGCAATAGAAGATTTTATAGATTGTCTAATAAATTTCTCTAGTAGTAATATAGATGATTTTGCAAATCTTTTGTGGGAATGCTTGACCAAAACAACTTTTCAAGTACTTGAAGATGATAGCGAGGGAAATGAAGACGCGTGCGTCTCTCCTATTGTAGATTGCATTTCTTTGGACTGTAACCAAGATTTGCGTGCCAAACTAGTATTTGTAGCTGCTGATGTAATGTCCTTTAAACCTGCCAAATGTATAGACAGTATAGAGACTTTGCGTCGTTGGCTAGATGCAAAACGTGCAGACCATGTAGAAGAAACATATCCAAACACAAGACAAATTTTGGATAAATTGCCTCCATTTACTGGATTTGTACAAGTAATCAAGGAAAAAGAAATCGTCAAGACACCTGTAGGTAAAAATGTCTTGTTGGTTGTAAAGTTTTTTGCAAGATCTCGCGCGGGAAGTCAAGAATATGCATTTAGATCTGTAGCGGGATTCAAAGCTAGTTTTGCGTTTGAAGCTGCCGAAAAGAGTACAAATTTAAAGCGCACATTTGAGAGTTGTTATGGTTTTGCAGTGGGAATGGATAGGGAATTGTATGATCTTATTATCGATCGAATGATTGAAGTATATCAACAAAAAGATTGGGGAGCTTGCGTTACTTCTATTATAGAATATGAATGCATGTTGCGAGAAGTTTTAAAACAAGAAGGGCATATGTCTATTGTAAAGACATATGCCTTGGGTCAAAAGACGAGCGTCAAGGCTAAGGAAAAGACTGTAGAAAAAAGAGCACCCGAAAAAAAATTTAAACTTCGGGAAGCCATTGAGCTAAAAGTCTCAGAAATCCTTAGTATAGACAAGATGTTGGAAATGGCGGATGGTATTAGTAAAGATCAACCAATGTTTATCAATATTTTTGTAGGATTACTAGATGACAGAGTAAAAAACATTCTAAAAGAGTTGGAAAATGAAAAAAGAATTGCAGATGTAGACATGTATAACCAAAGTCGGTATAAGCATAATGTAGTTTCAAAATGTAAGCGAAAATATTGCAAAAGAATTGTTTTGATGAAATTGGCGGGTAAAAGATATGACTATGCGTTGGAACATTATGAAGCAATAGAGAAATTAGAAGGCCAAAAAAGATATAAACCAAAAACAGAAGAAAAAGACAAGATGTTGGTCAAACTAGATGCTTATACAGTACTTAGGCAAACAAGAGATAGATTTACTTTGCGCAATCTAGAAGATGTTGAGATACGTCAATCTTATCAAGACTTTTATACCAAAATCTTGTGCAAACACGTAGATGAGATTAAAAACTTTTATAATCAAGAAACGTGGATAATTACCTTGACAATGGAAGAAGCTCTATCAGCTCTAAATGTATATTTGGGAGTTACAAGATTGCTTAAACGAGTAGAAAAGGGAAAGAAGAGAGGGCAGTATATAGATAAAGATGTCATTAAAATAACTGGTCAGACCAGCAGACGCTATCATAATTTGGATGAAATTAGAACAGATTTTGCTACGGCATCAGAAAGAGAAGAAGCCATGACAAAGATGGAATATGAATCTCTTTCTGCAGAGGATATACTTAGAAACGTCATTGCCCAAATATATAACGTGTCAACAACTCGTACTACTACCAAAAGTGAACTCAGAACATTGAGTAAAATGCTAGAAGTTGCTCTAGATAAACTATAAAATTAAAAAATTATGATTATAATTTTGATTTACCTATGCCAAATGTGAGGAATAAAAGAAATGCTTTCCAAATCAAGAGTATAATTTCAAAAGCATACGATGAAGCTCAGGATTTGTCCTACGCTTGACAAAAATTTTACTGTTTTTTCCCGCATAGTTTTTATTTAATAACTAGTTTTC